>OGXU01000203.1_pt1 | contig 36510 bp, 28 predicted proteins | sample 1576381 | NCBI WGS metagenome assembly OGXU01 (sample SAMEA3541544, study PRJEB24748) | human gut metagenome | biome: human gut; feature: human-associated habitat; material: faeces | place: China | collected 2012 | reverse complement strand
ATAACGATACGACCATAAGGGTTGATCAGAATAGGTACGGCAGTAATGCTGCGGTGCAGCAAGGAACGGCTTATAATGATACAACCATAAAGGTTGATCAGAATAGGTACGGCAGTAATGCTGCGGTACAGCAAGGAACGGTTTATAACGATACGACCATAAGGGTTGATCAGAATAGGTACGGCAGTAATGCTGCGGTACAGCAAGAAACGACTTATAGTAGTCCACCCGTAAGAGTTGACCAGAATAGGTACAGCAGTAATACTGCAGTGCAGACCGGTAATAATGATATACTTCCTGCAGTAGCAGCTATACCGACAGGAAGTATATTGTTCAGACGTCAATTACAATATAGCTCTTCAAAAAATCGTATCATATCAGTTCTTTCTGCGAAAAAGTTTACTAAGAAAATCTTAAAACCCGTAAAAAAGGTTAATCAAGGAATTTCATTTGTTAACACTTTGCAATCTTATCAAAACGATGTGGGATCAGTTGATAAAGTATTAACTGTTGGCCTTAACAAGGCAGATAAACTTACAGCAAAAGTTGATAAAGCGTTAACTAAAAAGAAAAAACGCAAACTTGCGACCGTTAAAGATAAAAATGTATCTAAGTATGCTACAGTAACCGGAGCTGCAAAAAAACTCGTAAAAAAGGGCGTAAGTGCTGTAGGTATAGGAGCTGATGCCCTCGTTAGTGTTGTAGGTGATGATGTGGGCAGTCAGATGGTTGTACAACTTGTAAATTCTACTCGCTATGCAGTTAAAGCCACTAAAATTACGGGCAAGACACTGAAAGCTACTGCAAAGACTACAAAAGGTGTAGTTAAAACATCAGCGAAAGCTGTAAAAAAGACGGCCAAAGCTACTAAAACAGCAGCTAAAGTTTCTGCTAAAGCTACAAAAGCGGCTGTTAAAGTATCAACTAAAGTTGCTCAAGCGGCAGTTAAGGTCACTCAACAAGTTGTAGCAGCAGTTACTAAGGCTATTGTGGCTTTGTTATCTAATCCAATCGGATTGATTATAGTAGGATGCGTTTTACTTATTGTTATTATCGTGTTTACGTGCGGTTCTTTTTTTGGAGCGTTTGCTTCAAGTTCCTATTCAGGAGCCGGTTCGACCGATTATTCTTCAGCATCTGCGAGTGTTAGTACAGCGAACAACGTGTCTGATGTTTATGATTATGTAAATAAATCTATTGCTGAACGTAATTTATATTTACTTAATTTGCAGGATTCTTGGACGGGATTTCTAAAATATGATTATGAATATCAAATTGAAATGTCGGATGGCACACTAAAACACACGAGTACCTATCCTGTAGCTGACTGTGCTCCTATTATGGCTTATTTAGCTGTTAATTATCAATCATATGATTTAACGGACAACATTAAAAATGAGATAGATAATATAGTTGCTTCTTTGTACACTTTTGATTACAAAATCGAAGATTACACTTTCCAGGAAGAACATGGTTCACACACCATAACCTATACCGGTAAAAAGATAACTTTTATAGTTAAATACCATAACCCGGAGAAGTATTTTAATGCAATAATTCCCGATGAAAAGAAAGCTAACTATGCAAGTATTCTTCAGTACGGAGATCGTTCTTATTTCAGATTATATAATATCCTTCGGGACGACAATTGGCACGAATATGTCGGGGAACAGTATGGTTATTCGGTTGAAGCTACATATAATAGTGCCACATATAAATATAGCTATGAACTTAAAAACAATTCTAAGTTAATGCTTAACTATAAAAAAGGTGATGGCACGACTACGGCATTTCTTTATTCTCCGCTTACCGGCAAAATCAAATCTATCAAAACAGATGATGATTATGATTATATAATCACACTTGTTGATGATAAAAACAAATTGGAATTTACTATATATGCTGAGTTTGAAGATCTATTTACACTCAAAAATGGTCTTACAGTTGGATCGTCGTTAAAGTCTGGTGATTGTATAGCATCAAGACGTTATCCGATATATATAAGTTGTAAGTCAAACGGTAAAACGATAAACCCTATGCTATTAATGGAATACTATCAACACGCTGATTAATTATGAAAGGCAGGTGAGGTCAGGTGGCATCATTAGATGTTTTGAAGGAAAAATTACAAAAAGAAATTGAAAAACGAGATAAGGCTGAAACCAATATTAAACGTTTGGAAATCAGAATTGAACAGGAAGAACTTTCAACGATTAAAGCTACTATGAAGGCTCATAATGTATCTTTTTCTGAATTGCAGTCTTGGCTGAATTCTCAGAAAACAGATGATACAGGAGCTACATATGAAAATTCGTAAGCACAAGCAAGAATCAGATAAATGGACTTACAAGTTAGGTAGAAAAATTGGTAAAAAAATTTCCCCGGTAGTTTCCAACCGTAAGTTTAAAATAGCAGTTATCGCCATATTGTTACTCATCTTTTTCATTTTTATAGTACCAATAAAAAACAATATTATTACAGTCATAATTTTGATTTTATTACTGCTTGCATCAGTAATAATAAAACGCAAAACAAGATAAATAGTTTTATAGCAAAGAATTTTACAATAATAACATAAAACATTATGAGGTGAATTATGAAACTCGTTATTGCAGAAAAGCCGAGCGTAGCTGTAGCAATAGCAAATGTTCTGGGTGTACATAACAGGAAGGATGGCTATATTACCGGCAACGAATATATAGTATCCTGGTGTGTAGGTCATTTAGTGCAGAGTGCTATGCCGGAAGATTATGATCCTAAGTACAAATTATGGAAATTAGGGGATTTACCAATTCTTCCTGAATCCTTTAAAACCGTGGTTATTAAAGAAACAAAAGCACAATTCAAAGTGCTATCAGCTTTAATGAACAGCGATAAAATTGATAGCATAATTTGTGCGACAGATGCCGGCCGTGAGGGAGAGTTAATTTTTCGATTAACATACAACAAGGCAAATTGTACGAAACCATTTCAGCGACTTTGGATTTCATCAATGGAAGCCAAAGCTATACGCAAAGGTTTTGATGATTTAAGAAATGGCACAGACTATAACAATTTGTACTATGCGGCCTTAGCCAGAATGAGAGCTGATAATGTTGTTGGTACTAATTTTAGTCGGTTGTATTCTTTGTTATACAATCAAAATATAAATATCGGTCGTGTACAAACACCGACAGTTAATCTTGTTGTACAGCGAGAAAGGGATATTGCTAACTTTGTGCCAACACCGTATTACGTTCTTGAAGCCGATTGTGGCGATTTTGTAGCTATCTCTGAGAATATATATGACTATGATAAAGTCGATTTGTTATATAAGAGCGTAAATAACAATTCAGCAGTTGTTATCTCTGTTGAAGAAAAACAGCACAAGGAGAATCCTCCGACCTTATTTGACCTGACGACACTACAGCGTACGGCCAATAAAGAATATGGTTATACGGCTCAGCAGGTACTTGACATCATTCAAGGATTGTATGAGAAAAAGTTACTTACATATCCTCGTACTGATTCAAAATTTTTAACTGATGAAATGGTAGATAGTACAGTTGAAATAATTGCAAATATCTTGAAAAGCGATGCAGTTACTGCAAATAAAAATCTTAATATAAATCTTAATGCAGTAAATATAGATAGAGTTGTTAATAATAGCAAAGTTTCAGATCATTACGCTATCATTCCGACTGTCACACTTGCAAAATCAGATTATACTGTTTTTGAAAATTTGAGTAGTGCTGAAATAAATTGTTTAACCCTTGTTATTAACAGACTGCTTGCAGCTACATATACACCATATTTATATTCTGAAACGATTGTAAAAGTTGAGATTAACGGTTATATCTTTACCGCTAAAGGTAAAACTGTAATTGATTCCGGATATAAAACTATACTGAACAAGAATATGTCTGAACATATATTGCCACCAGGCATTGTTAAGGGCAAAGAATATACAGATGTTACTGTTAATTGCCTTAATAAGGCCACTACACCGCCAAAACCTTATACTGATGATACTTTATTATCTGCTATGGAAAATGCCGGAAATACCACAGATAACAGCGAATACAAGGCAATACTAAAGCAATGTAAAGGATTGGGAACACCGGCTACAAGAGCAGGAATAATTGAGCGTATAATCAAGACAGGTTATATCATAAGACGTAATAAAAACCTTATCCCCACAGCTAAAGCGGTAAGTTTGATTGATTTATTACCCGATGAAATCAAATCTGCTGATTTAACAGCTCAATGGGAGATGCAGTTAGAAGAAATTTCCAGTGGAAAAATTTCTTCTGATGAGTTTATATCCTCAATTTATAAATATGTTTCTGATATTTGTAATACTAAAAAATCATCGACGGTTGACAAATCAGTATTTAAGGAAGATAATAAGTCTATAGGTATTTGTCCGAGGTGCGGTAAACCTATTATTGAAATAAATAAGGCGTACATTTGTACCGGCGGAAAAGATTGCGGCTTTATCCTTTGGAAAAATGATAAGTTTTTCACCGATAAAAAGAAAAAACTTACAACAGCAATGGTGAAAACTTTGTTGAGCAAAGGAAAGGTAAAAGTTAAAGACCTTTATTCTGCTAAGAAAGACAAGACTTATGATGCCTATGTAACTTATGAGGATACGGGCAAATATATTAACTTTAAACTTGATTTTAAGCGGTGATGATTATGGGAAATTTAATTAAGACCTTATTGACAAAAAGTATTTTGCCACTTACATATATTGGAATTTTGGTATTTGTACTTTTTGCAATCAAAAACAGATATGATCCAGAACTAATGAATTATCTAATGACTGTAGCAGCCTTTGGTTTGCCTATTGGTATTTTTAAAATGTTTGTATGGGTAGTGCCATTTGGATACGGAGCAGGAGAAACTTTAGCGTTTATCGTTCTTGATCTGGCTGTTGGAGCAGTAATAGGAGTATTTATGTTATGCTTCATAACTGTAAGGGGATTAGTTTACATACCAATTTCTTTTTACCGTTATTTTGCAGAAAAAAAAGCAGAAAAAAATTTTTTTCTGCAAAAATAGTTTTTTAAATAGTTTTTTAGATATTAATGTACAGTTTTTTAATACCTTTTTTGTACAGTAAAAAAACAGCTAAAAAAACGGTCGTTTTTTTAGCACACTTTAATTATATGACATTATATTCCAAAAATCAACAGTTCTTGGCACATAATTTTAAATTTATTTTTCATAAGTCAATAAATGAGGCTTATATGTTCCAATTAACTACAAGTTAAAAAAAGGGGTATGTTTACATAATTTTGTATGTAAAAAATCCGTGTTGAATCATAGCTATTGACAAATTTGCCAATGTATGATAATATACATAACGAACTAAATAAAAAAAAACACCGCATAAAGCGGTGTAATTTTTAAAAATCCACTTCGGATGGCCGTCCTCCGTGGTACTTCATAAGGTAACCGTAACTTACCCTACAAAGCAGTTATTCAACTGTTTTTATTATAACTTAAACAAGCATTCTTGTCAATAGGTTTTTAATAAAAAATAGTGTTAACTGTAATTAAGATAAGAGAGTAACGGTTACTGGAAGATGTTCAGTAACCGTTTTTTATTTACCTTATTATTTGGATGCCTAAAAGATCCAAACGATTTAGTTCACTCTATTAATACTTTGTTGTCAAGCTCTATAGCTTTACATATTACAATTCAAGAAAACAAATTTGTTATTGTCAAAAAATGCTTTAAAAAAGCAAAAAGGCAATGGCTTTATTAAGTGCAACCAAATTTTCTAAAAAATAGTAATATTTTGAGTTCTTGATTATTTTATTATGCAATTACATATGGCTTAAAAAATGTGTTTCCTTGATTTATGATAGAGCAGCTTCTATATAGGACAAGCTGCACCGTGCCTACCGGTAAAGTAGGAGGACGGTAGTTCAGGTACAAACTATACTTGACTGTGCGTTATCTGCAAAGATGTAGCAGTATAAAGATTACAGTAGATTGATTGCACTCATTCAGTAGAAGCAATCCGGCTCATCCAGATGCCTAATATCCCTCTGGATGATAACGTCAGGGGTTAAAAGCAGAAGAAAGACCTCAATAAGCCTAACCGTTCTGATAAGAATGTACATTGGTTAAAACTATCCTGCGGTGGAATTGCATGGGACTTATGGTTTTGTCAGTCCAGGAAACACACAATAAGGAGAAATCCTTAGCAAGTTGAAGATTGGTGCTTGGTGCTTGTTAAGTGTGCTGCTGTTTAAACGGCAGGCTCAGGGATAACACACGGAATACGGAATACGGATACCTCAAAAATAACGGTATTGAATTTTAGTGTGGCAGAGCGTTCTGTTGTTTCATCAACAGGATAGCTCTGCCCAGCCGAGCCGAGCCGTAATCCTAAAAATAAATAATTTTATCAACTGTTGCAAATTTGTCAAGTGCTTTTTTAAATAAATCTCGTAAGTTGTTTTTTCGTTTGAAGTCAAAATCACCTTTTCTTTTTTACCGTAATTTAAAATCTAATGTTTTGATTTTTGCATTTTTTCGTAGAATGCATTTGTAGTTTGTAGTAAAAAAATAACGATGGTTTACTTTAAAACTATTTTTGTAGTTAAGCTGTATGTACTTTGAAACGGGAAAAATATTATATAGTTTTATCGTTAAATAGCTTGACTTTTTTGTAGTGTTATGGTAAACTATATTTATAGTTAAATAGTGTTATTCTTTATTTTTGACCGTTCATATTTAGAAAAAATTGAAGAACAACATAATAATTTTGCTTTTGCCGAATTGCAGAATTTATTTTATTACTATAGTAATATTGCTTAGTACAAAAATAGTTTACTATAATAGTAGATAGTTTGGAGGGATTATATGAATTGGATGATTAGATTCAGATTTTGGTTAAGAGGAAAAAAGTCTTGCCATCATTGTTGTTTTTTTTGCAAATATTATGAATCTTGTAAACAGGATTTTACGGAGGTTGAAAAAATATGAAAGTTATTACTGTTACAAATCAAAAGGGTGGTGTAGCTAAAACTACTACTACTGCTTCATTCGGCTATGAACTGGCTGAATTTGGAAATCGTGTTTTACTTATTGATTTAGATCCGCAATGCAATCTTAGTCAGTATCTAAATGTGTCTGATGAATCAGATGATAAGTCTATGTATAATGTGTTATGCGGAAAAGCAAAAATTTCAGATGTTATTAAATCTTCAGAAAATGTAGATATAGTTGCATCAGATTTATTGTTAGCAGGTGCAGAACAGGAAATGAATAAGCCTGGCAGAGAATATAAACTGAAAGAGTCGTTATCAGAAATTAAAGATAGATATGATTATATTTTGGTTGATACTCCGCCGAACCTTGGCATATTAACAGTTAATGCTCTTACTGCTGCTGATGAAGTTCTTATACCTTCTAATGCTGGAGCTTTTTCAACTCGTGCTTTTTTACAACTTTTTGAAACAATTGCAGGTGTGAAAAAATATTTTAATCCTTCTTTATTAGTTAACGGAATTCTGATTACTCGGTATAATCAAAATACAAAAATTTCAAAAGCTAATAGAGAAATAATATCTCAACTTGCTGATCGTCTGGGGTGTAGTTTGTATGATACTAATATTCGTACATCAATTGTCGTTGAGGAAGCTCAGTACGAGCAAGTAGTTATTTCAAAATATAATAGGAACTGTACTGTATCTCAAGATTATCATAATTTTGTGATAGAATTTTTGGATAAGGAGAAAAAATAAAATGGGAAAGAGTTTTGATAGTCAATCAAAAGTTGAGCAGCTTTTAGGAAATATTAGTCTGAATTCTTTTGGTGGGAAATCAGATATTGAAGAAGAAGCTAATGTTCGCACAACTAAGACTGATGTAAAAACAAGAAAGAATTTTTCTGATGGAATTAAGCGAACTTATAGAATTCCACGCTCATTAGATCGTGCTTTAAGTTTAATGGCGGCCGAACAAGGTTTGAAAAAAAATGATATATTTCAATCAGCTTTGACTGTTTATCTAAAGGATTATTTGCAGGAGGATGAATAAATGAACAGTTCTAAAATTGATCAGTTATTAAATGGGTTTAATTCGCAAGACCAGGATGATCCTATGGTTAGTAAAGGCTTTTATTTAACTCCAAGTATGGATAAAGCTCTTGCCTTGAAAGCTGCTAATGATGGCCTAAAAAAAAGCGAAGTTGTTCAAGCAGCTTTATCTCAATACTTGTCGCAATATCTTGACAGATAAGACTTCTTGAAATTCATATTTTCATATTTGTAACAAAAATTCAGCGAATCACATAAGGAAATCAATTTTTTTGATACCGCCTATGTGATTCGCTTTTTTAATTTATTTTTTATAGTTGAAAAAACATTTTAGCTGTGCTAAAATGTAGATATGGTAAAGAACAAATTTAGCAAGCATTGCAAGTGTGTACACACTTGCGGCTTGTTGGGATAATCCCAAACCCTTTTATTGGGGAATTCCCCAAACCCCTATTATACGAAATGTTTCACATTAAACATTTTTAGGAAGTGTGCTTATGGCAAATCGCAAAAGAGCGATACAAATTAAATTTACGGTAAATGAAGAAGAAAAAAAATTAATTGAGCAAAGGCAAGAATTGTCCGGTATAAAAAATAAAGGTGCTTTTTACCGAAAAATGTTAATAGATGGTGTAGTTGTAAATACCGATTTATCTGCTATTAAAGAAGTAACAGCTGCGATAAATCGTATAGGCACAAATATAAATCAGATTGCACGAAGGGCAAATCAAACTGGCCGTGTTTATGCTGATGATTTAAAAGATATAGACAAGAAAGTTGAAGAAATATGGCAATTGTTAAAATCCACGCTATTAAGTCAACAGTAGCTAAGTCAATTGAATATATTACTAATCCGGATAAAACGATTATGCCAAACGGTACTCAGTTGGTATCGTCTTTTAATTGTGCAACTGAAACGGCGGCAATAGAATTTGATTTAACAAGAAGAATGGCTCTTGAAATGACTGGTGATTATACAAATACTGGCAGAGCTAACAATCTTGCATATCATATGATTCAGAGTTTTGATATAAATGATAATGATAAGGTTACTCCTGATCAAATACATAAACTTGGAATTGAATTTGCAGATAAGTTTTTAAAAGGAAAATATGAGTATGTTATAGCAACTCATATTGACAAAAAACACGTACATAATCATATTATTTTCAACGCTGTATCTTTTCGAGATTACAAAAAATTTCGCAGTCAGCCTTATAAGACTGTTGCTAAAATGCGAGACATTAATGATTTAATTTGTGAAGAAAATAATCTTTCTGTTATTAAATCTAAGGGCAGAGGTAAGTCTTATAAAGAATGGATGGTAAGCAAAGAAGGCTTATCCTGGTTTCAAATTATTCAGAATAAAATTGATGAAACTATTTCAAAATGCACGTCTTATGATGAGTTTAAAAAGTTTTTGCTTGCTGATGGATTTTACATTAAAGAGGGTAAGCATATAGCGTTCAAAACTCCTGATGAAACTCAAACACGTTACATTAGAGGAAAGAGAATAGGGGATAACTATACAAAAACTGCTATAGAACAGCGTATAGCAAAAAATCTGAATAAAGAAAAATATGTGATTGATCAGAAGTTTATTTATAAAAAATTATCTTCTGGTTACTTATTATCTATGCCTAAAAGTGAACAGTATTTGTATCTTGCAAGCGATAATCTTGCTATTGAAAGCGATAAGGAATATCATATTTTTGATAAAACACTTACGGCAAAATCAATGTTGTTAGGTGACAATTTGATTTCTATATATTCTTCTGATAGTACAGATTTGAATAGAGAAAGTAAATTATTAAAGTCTAATGGTAATGAAGAAATCCCTATCGAAGATTATATAAAAGACAGAGAAATTAAGAACAGAGAGCAGTTACATAAGCTGGCTGATGCAGCTTCTTATAGCAGAAAGCAAGGAGTGGTTTATTATAGCGATTTTGCTATTAAGATTGATGCACTATCAAGACAGGCTTATGACACTAAACATAAATTGATTGATTTGGATAAAAAAGTTATTGAATTTAAAAATATAGGTAAACTCATTTTATCCTATGAAAAACTGAAAGCTGTAGCTGATGATTACGGTAAATTGAAATTTTCAAGGTTTACAAGAAGAAAATTTGAGAACAAATATGGCAATGAGCTTGCCTCTTATGAGTATGTAGTGTCAGAATTAAAGCAATTGTCGATTGATCCTAATAAGGTTAACAAGTCGGATATAGTAGCTCTTATAAAAAGTAATGATGAAAAAATAAAATTGCTCGAAACGGAAGCTCAACAAATTAATGATATAATTGAACGGCTTAGAGAAGCTCAGAGTATCATTAATGAATATGTATTATCTGACATTTCAGATAGGTCAATTGCGTTAAAAAAAGAAAAAAATACAGAAATAGAAAAATATTAATATGGTATATAGTTATCAAAAGACTAACTCTATCTTAGTGTAGGATAGGGTTAGTCTTTTTTATTAACAAGTTAAAATTGGCTAAATAAAATATATTTAAATATTTTTATTGTTTACTATAAAAATAGTCTTATTTTAAGCAAAAAAAATATAATTTTTTTAAAATCCTTGACAATATTCGACTCTTGTAGTATGCTTTTATTGAAAGAATGTAAGGAGTAGTGTGCATATATGAACAGGGTTCTATGTGTATGATATGGATAAATGAATGGGTGTGTGCATTGTGTTTTTGTTAGAAGATCCATTAAGTGAACGAGGAGGTCCAAAAAGTGGACATAAATACTGTATCGGGGGAAACTTTAGATGATTTTTTAAAATGTGTTCCAGGAGTTCTTAAGGAACATCTTATTAGAAAATTAATTTTTTTAGGTCACAATGGCCGTGATTGTATAGGAGCTTTTGTTTTTCATTGCGGAGATAATTATAGCTTTAAAATAGAAAGTATGTATGCTTCTGTTTCAGCAGAGGTATCAATTTCTTTTATCGATGAAAAAAATATGATTTTGGTATTAGGAGTAACTGTAATCGAAGGTTAAGCTGTTCAAAGGGAGTAGGGTGATAAGTTTAATTTACATATGTATGCAAATATATGCAAACAAGAGGGAAAATTAAGATGACAATAGATGAAAAATTAAAAAAGGGCTTAGGAAATCGTAATCCTGCTATAATACGTTCGGAAAAGATGATTTTAAAATTAATGAAGTTTAGAAATACTTTAGGTTTTTCACAAAATTTTCTTGCAAAGAAAAGCGGAGTATCTCGTACTTCGATTGCTAGAATTGAAGATCTTTCTATGCAACCAACCTTAAAAACATTTCTACAAATTCTTGATGTGTATAATATGACAATAGATATTGTTCCTAAAACGAAATATCAAAAAAAAGAAGTAGAACTAAAAAAAGGGAAAAAACAAGAAACTGTAAAACAAGAGAAAATAACCTATAATGAAGTAATTAAATTTATTAAGGATAAAATCCCATTAAATATGCATTATAGTGAAGATTATTCTAAATTTATAAATGATATATTTAAGAATTATAATGAATTTTTGGAGAAAAATAATGCGGATATAGAAACGAAGGATATTGTAAATAGATTTGGAAGATACTGCCATATAATACTTTCTGAATATTACAATGGGCAACATCAAGCGGCATATTTCCTTTTTAAGGAAGCTTTGGAATCCTGTACGGATATAGAACCGTTTCTTCAAAGCATACCAAATGATACGATATTTTATAGATACAGGAATAAAAAAAATATAAAATGTCAGGAACAAGATTTTTATCATATTCCATTTAGTATGAGATACGCCGTGTCAACACAGAGATATAGTTTCCCGGGATTACCTTGTCTATATTTAGGATCTTCAAAAAAAGTTTGTTTATTAGAGTCTAAGACTGAATTGAAAAATATAGTTATAGCTAGTATAAATTATACTTCTAAAAAGAATAATAAGATATTTGATTTAACTAATATATTTTTGAAAATCATAAATAATCAGGATATCTTATGTACATCAGAATGGTTAAGGTGTATTCCATTATATTTAATCTGTTCAACATATATTGATTACGAAAAACTAAATGTAAGTTTTAAACAGGAATACATATTCCCACAACTTTTATTGGAGTACATAATTAATGAATCTACATTGAGTGAAAATTCTGTAATAGGTTTAAAGTATTTTTCAGTACATACAGATATTTGGAAAGCAATTTTAGACAAAAACGAAAAGTATTTAAATACAATATGTAATTATGTTTTTCCTGCAACAAATAAAAAAGATGGAAGTAATTATTGTGAACGATTAAATAATGATTTTAAAGTAATAAATGTATCACAAACGGACTAATTAAATTCACAAAAAATAATTTTATTTTGAATTATAATAAAGAACACTTGACATAATTACTACATTTGAGTATAATAATACTAGTGAGATGGATTATATCTCAAGACTAATCAAAGAGGAGAGTCTCTACCTAAATCTTATATATTTGGATTTTAAAGTGAGAATATTTTAAAGAGGAAAATCTTTGCCTGGCCTCAATTGGTTTAAAGTAAGAGTGCAGTACTAACTGTAAAGAGGAAAGTCTTTGCCTGACCTTAGTTGGTTTAAAGTAAGAATTTAATTAGTCTTTTGAAAAAGGGCAGATTGTGATAGATCTGCCCTTTTTGTTTTCTATAAGGAGAGAATATTGTAAATGAAGTTCTACAAGGTAGATATTGACTACATAAAATACCTACACGGATTTGACGATAGAGTGCAGTATAATTCTAATTATACTGATATGTTAAATCAAAATCGTCCATATATAGGTGTGGTACTAGAAATTAATCAACAAAATTATTTTGCACCATTGGAACACCCAAGACCAAGTCATAAAAATTTAAAGTCAAATGTTCATATATATAAAATCAAAGGCGGTAAATTGGGGATAATAGGACTAAATAATATGATTCCTGTTCCCGAAATTGCTTTAATTAATTTTAATATCAACATTGACAAAAATAGGAAAATATTAATTTCTCAATACATTGAATGTAGTAATGATTGGGATACGATAAAAAATAAAGCCGCTCAGGTGTATAAAAAAAGAATTACTGACCCCAATAAATTTGAAAGAAAGATGTATTGTAATTTTAAATTGCTGGAGGAAAAGTGTTCTGATTATGAAAAATTACAACAACGAACACAAACATTATCTTCTAAAATTCAAATAGCAACGCAAAAAGCACAGCAATATAATAATAAGCAAACTTTTATACCTAAGAAAACTAAAGATCATAATTTAAATAATGAAAGATAAAAAAAGAGTGATTTAATCATCACTCTTTTTTTATAGTGCGTATAATAGCAAAATTGTTTGGCATAAATATATTTAACTATAAATCTGCAATGCGAAATATAATTTTAATTAATATGTGAAATTTAAATTAAAAAAATTCAAAAAGAGAATTGACTTTTTTAATGTGTTGTAGTATAATAAACTCCGACCTTTTTATCATTTTTTTATTTTATAGTATAAAAAGATGAAAAAAATACGAGGAATACTTGCAATATTCCCCGTATTCGTCTTATAAGATAGATGTAGCTATCTTATATAATTACTGGACTACATCCAGATGTGATGGTACCAGTTATTATATCAAGTGCTAAGTTTGTTACGGCGAGTAACAGCAACTTGTATGTAATACCCGAACACCGCGTTTGGATGTAGAAAGTTTGGATGTAGAAAACACTACAATAAAGAAACAGATAACAAAGTATCAGTCCTATATTGAACAGACTATCCATATCAGGGCTCCTTTCTGAAATCTCAATTTTTTATTAGTGCAAGATCAGAAGTGTGTCCTTTGTCCTTTAATAGCCTATAAAGTCCAATACTCGCTGACATTATAATACAATTATTTGGTATTGTCAATAGATAATTGTATGATTTATGGTTTATAATGAAAATTTTGTCATATTGATGGAAAAAGTTATGCCTGTTGTGTAAAGTCTTGACAATAATTAACATTGTAACTAAAACAAAAGATAGTTCAAATGAAAAGGAACAGCATTGTAAAATGCTGTTCCTTTTTTTATTTTTCTTCTGTTTCAGAGAGATCTAACACATTTTCAAAACTTAAATTTTTGAAATCATCATCAGAGGTGCTTTTTAATTTCTCCAAAAGGGTTCTCGTAAACTGTATTTCTTCTTGCTCATCTGATGAATAGTAGGGCAATGAAGTTTCCAAAGTAATAATACAATCATTCCTACTGGTTGGTTTCAAAGCATTGATTGCAGTAAGTTCTTCAATGGTGTAGATAGGCTTCATACTATACGCTCCTTTCCATAGATTTTTGAATTTTTTTATCAATGATGTTTTGATTCAGTTCATCTGCTCTATGTGTGCAGTTGATAATTTGATCTTTTAGACTGGATTTATCATTGTTAAGAGCATTTTTTTCTTTTTCAACATTGGCAACAAGTTCTGCGTTCCAGTCTTTTTCATTCTTTGGTAGATACTCAATGACTTTTATATCCTTATCAGTATTGGCAACAATGGACTTAATGTTGTCAAGAGCAACCCTGCCGGCAGAGTCATTATCCACAGCAATGATTACAGAACTTGTTTCAGATTGAGAGAGTGCATTATGTAAAGCATTGACTTTAGTAGTACCATTAAGGCTGAGATAGTTATAATTATTCAAGTCACGGCCGTGAGCTTGTAAAATAGTCTGAACTGACATACAGTCAATCACAGATTCCGTGATTATGAGTGATTTAGCATTATTATTGATAAAATGGCAAGTATCATAATTACTTCCGGAAATATCGGCCTTAAAGGTTTTAGAAGTGTTAGTACCACGCTGAGATGCAAATTCGGGTTTACCGCTTTTATCATAGGTTACAAACACGCAATTATTGTGGGTGTCTTGATATAAGTTGTGATTATTAACCCAGGAGCTGACCACCTTACTATCAATTTTTCGTGTATTAATGAGGTATGCAAAAACATTTTTCATATGAGCAGCACGCTCAGGCAATGAAAGCTTTTTATTTTTTGTCTGGTCATTGCGATTTATTTTGTGATTTACATTGCTACGAGAATTGGTAAGTTCTGAATGTATTCCGGAATAATCAAGTAGCCTACGAATAGCTGTTGTTTTATCAGTATTTTCAAATTGCATAACGAAGTCAATTATACTGCCTTTAACACCGGTAGAATTCTGAACAAAACGGTTTTTATCCGGATCAATTCTTACAGAATCGTGTTCTTTAAGAGTGAAATAACGACCAACAGACATTACCGTAAAACCTAATGTCTGAGCATAATCCTGAATTGGAATACCTCGCTTTAAATCGTCTATAATACGCATATTTTCTTCTTTACTATATTTAGGTTGATCGTATAAGGTTTGTTCAGAGGATTCAATGGAAGCAGTATAAGAGCTATCACGGCTGTCATCAAGGCCATCAGCATCCTTGTCATAGCCGACTTCCTGTTCATTTGCAATTTTTAGTTCGGCTTCTCTGCTCTTTAATAATTCCTGATATTTTTCTTCAATACCATTAATCATAGCCGCAGCTTCTTTTTGTATAACAGATAGGCTGTTTTTGAGTTCGTTAAGTTCCAAATTTCCCCAAGCAGCGATGTAATTAAAAGAATATTCAGATGTATCAATGCCGAAATAGTTTGACACTACAAAAGCAACGCTTTCAGCTTGCACTTCTTTAATGTTTCTGGAATCTCTAATAGGATCATTTGGATTAGGTTCGTGCAAATGTGAATGAGCGGTTTCGTGTATAGCGGTCTTAATTGTCTGAGATTCAGACATACCGTTTTTTATAGCTATTCGCTTGTCTTTATAGCTACAATACCCTTTTATATCACCGGATATATCTTCAAAGTTTATGGGATATTCAGAATAGGCTTTTATAGCTTCAAACAATTCATTGTAGTTTTTTACATTATCGGTCAGTTCCGATAAGAGCTGAGGTAATGGTTCTCCGTCAGTTTGGCTGACATCAAATACGCTAACGGTTCTAAACGACATAGCCTGAATGGTTTTTTGTTCCATAAGAGGTTTACCATCAACAATGACTTTGTTGCCGTTGTTGTCCAATACGGGAACGGAAACTTCTTTTTTATATGGGGAAGGGGCAATGATTTTAATGCCTTTTTCTCCTTTTTTTACGTACCTATGGTGTTTTTTTACCCAGTCATTATAGCCGGCAACAAGAGTTGCATTTGGATTCTGTAAAGAAATTAAAAGCACATTGTTATAACTATAATTATGAAATTTACTGAGCATAGTAAGGTAATTAAGATATTTTTCAGAAGTGAAAACATCTTTAACTCCGTTCTGTAGCAATTCCATTACTTGATCAAGATTTTTATTATCTTTCATAAATCAATCCTTCTTGTCGATACAATACTTAATTACGGTTGTACGACTTATTCCGGTTAGCTTTACAATATCGGATATACTAAGACCATCATTGTTGTATAATCTACGCAGTTCTGTAATGACATTATAGTTAAGCGGTGGCCTACCTTTATGTTCTTTCCGTATTGCATTGCCGTTTTCGTCAACAATAACAGGTCTTGTTGATGGATCACGATTATAAAGGCGAAGATACTTATATAATGTGGGGGAAGTTATATGGCATTGGTAGCATATCTCGTCAACCGGATAATCCCCTGAATAATACATCTGATACATCTTAGCTTGTGTAGCTTTGGAAATTCCAGGACGGCCACCATAATGCCCTCTCATACGAGCTGATTCAAGGCCTTCTAATGTACGCTCTGAATTCAAATCAACTTCAAGCTGAGCAAAAACAGCCGCCAAATTTAAAAATGCTTTGCCGTATGCAGTAGACGTATCAAAATTATCTGAAATAGATACAAAGAGTATCCCATTTTTAGAAAAGTAGTCAAGTAAGTTAATAATTTGAACCAAAGTGCGGCTCAGTCTATCTAACTTATGAACCACAAATGTATCTCCCTCTTTTATCACAGAGAGCAGTTCTTTAAGCTGCTCTCTGTCTTTATTTTTTCGTGAATCACCGGATTTTTTCTCGCAATAAATTTTGTCACAACCATATTTTTTAAGACTGTCTAATTGTAAATTTAAATTTTGATTTTTTGTACTCACTCTTGCGTACCCGTATATCATATCGTTTCTCCTTTACCAAAATCATCTTAGGATATAGGTAAATTATACAGTACACAGAAAATCTTTGCAAATGTACATAAAGAAAACGACCGTTTTTTTCTGCGGTGCTAAAAATTGTATTTTTAGCTATGTGAAAAACCATTATTTGGTTCATATCGGTCGAAAAAATTTTTATTAAATTTACAATTTCTGTACAGTCATAGTAGTTTTGTAGGCACATCGGGTTTGCGTTATGACTGGCATAAATTAAAAACCCGTGTAGGTTCGTACAGCCGATGCAAAGTAGTGTATATCTCAAATTAATACTCATAGTAGTATTGATTAAGTTTTTTAATTGTGATAAAATTTAAAATATCATATTATTAGTAACAAATAAGGAGGAAACAAGAATGAAAAAGTTGTTAATTACTCTGGTAATGGCAGCATTGATAAGCTCATCGGCAATGTTATCTGCTTGTGGGGGTAATAATCAGGAATCAGCAACAGCTGATACTGCTTTAAATACTACTTCTGCGGTTGAAGTGGAGGAAACAACCGCAACAACTCCTACAATGTCAGCAACAGATAAAGCAGTAACTGATGCAGGTCTTGAAGTCGATAAGGACGGCAATATAATCGACGAAAGCGGCAAAAAGTTAAAGACAGATGCAGACGGCAAAGTCGAAATCACAAGTAAAAACGGCAAAAAAATCAAGGTTGATGCTGATGAAATAAAATCAGCCAATAACATTAAATCAAATACTACAAACAAATCAGAGAGTAACAATTCTTCTCAGAGTTCAAAAGCTGAAAAGAAAAATAACAGTTCTTTAAGCTCTAAGTCTGAAAACTCCAAATCTGAGAGTAAAAAATCTGATTCTTCTTCAAATTCTAAGTCTGAGAGTTCCAAAAGTGACAGTAAAAAGGACACTTCTTCAAGCTCCAAGGCTGAAAGTTCAAAGCCTGAATCATCAAAATCAGAGCCAAAACCGACACAGCATACTCATAGTTGGAAGGATATTACCAAGGCTACACGAGTAAAAGTAGTAGATCAGGAAGCCTATACCTACGAAAAACCGATTTATGAGAAACAGGGCAGGTATATTTGCAAGGCTTGCGGAGCTGATATCACAGATAACCTTGAACATATATTTGAATGTGCTGAATCACACGATGGAAAGGCTAGTTATAAAACTGTAAGCGTAGAGGTTCAGGTCGGCACAAAGACTGTAACTGTACCCGAAAAATCGCACTATGAATCTAAAACCAAAGTAGTCGGCAGAAAGTGCTCGGGTTGTGGTAAAGTTGAGTATTATTAAGCTGTTAATACTTATTGTTTTATAGTTAAATTGCTTTATGACAAAATTAAGTTTTAAGATATTGAACATATCAAGAAATTTTGCTATAATTGCATAGTAAGGAAACGGTGGCGGCTGTTTCAGCTCCCTTGAGAAAGGGGGTGATATAGTGGAATACATAGCTGTGATAATCATATTCACATTTTTTATTGTGTTTGCTATAAAGAAATAACCGCCCTGTGTCGTGAACAGAGCGGTTAATCTATAATTTATCGTTTTGAGTTGCGAAACAGCTAAAGCCGTTTCTTTACTTATATATTATCATTAAAAAATTGATATGTCAATCAAATAAATGTATTAAAGCAGAGCTACGGCTCTGCTTTTTTTACGCTCTGATTTTATGATATTTTTCTTTTTTAAAGTAATTTAAAAAAATTTTTAAATTTTTTCATTTATTGGGGTGCGAAAACCAGATTTTTACGGAATATATATGAGAAGGTTTTTATTTTTAAAAAATTTTTAAAATTTTTTTGATTTTTAGGGTGACAAACCGCAAATTTTGCGGAATATATATAGAACCCTTTAAGGAGGAATTTATGAAACTGAAAAATAAGATTATTTTGGGCTTACTTACTGCCACTACTCTTGTGAGCCTTTGTGTCTTTAGTGCAGGTGCAGTAAGCACAGACAAAAAGTTTTCAATCGAAGATGCAACGCTTATTCAGAAGAATGTTGTAGGTATGACAACATTTGATGAAAAACAAATTAAGCTGTATGACCTTAATAAAGACGGTGTGATTACCGTTGTTGATTCAACACTTGTACAGAAGGTTATCGTAGGTCTGATTAAAGAGCCAACGGAAGAACAACCGACAACAGCAGAATCAACAACAGAGCCTACAACGGAAGCAGTTACAGAACCTACAACTGTTCCAAAGCCTACTACTGTACCGACCGGCATTAAGCTGAATAAAACGGATATAGTCTTAGGTACAACAGAATCTTATGCTTTAAGTACAACTGTGACAAATGGTAATTTATCTCAGGTTACATTTTCAACAGGCAATAAAAAAATTGCAACGGTTGATGAAAACGGCAAAATAACTGCTGTCGGTGTCGGCACAACAACTATTACGGCAAAAACCTACAACGGCAAAACTGCAAATTGTAATGTGACGGTTAAAAAACTTGCTGACAGTATTACTCTCAACAAATCAAGTTTAACACTTGGTGTTGGGGAACAGTATGACTTGAACAGCAGTATTCCGAACAATACAGCAGCCTACTACAGACTTTATTACTCGAATAACACCGCAATTGCTCCTGTTCAAAAGTCAGGCGGTCTTGTTACTGCAAAAACAGCCGGCACTACTACGATAAGATGTAAGCTCAGCAATGGCAAGGAAGCAATTTGTAAGGTAACAGTCAAATCTGCTCCATCAAGTGTTAGTCTGAATTACACTTCGGCTACTCTAAAGGTTGGGCAGAGCAAAACATTGACGGCTACTCTCAACAGTAATGCGTATAGCTATCGTTCTGATTGGACAAGCAGTAACAGCAAGATTGCTACCGTCAATTCAAACGGCAAGGTGTTTGCTAAATCACAAGGTACGGTGACTATTACATATAAAACCTACAACGGCAAAACAGCAAAATGTAAATTAACTGTTTCGGGAAGTGCTGCAAAGTGTATTGATGTATCAACTTGGCAAGGCTCAATAGATTTTAACAAGGTAAAATCAGCCGGTTATGACTATGTGATTATCCGTGCAGGCTACGGTAAAGAAAAAAGCCAAAAAGACAATATGTTTGAAACAAACTACAAAAAGGCAAAATCCGCCGGTCTTAAAGTCGGAGCATATTGGTTCAGCTATGCAATGTCACCGTCAACGGCAACAGCAGAAGCAGATGCTTGCCTTAGTTGTATCAAGGGTAAAAAGTTTGAACTTCCTGTTTACTACGATATGGAATATCAGCCTGCAATGAGTACAAGCAACAGCAATTATACAAAAATGGCAGTCAATTTCTGTAACAAACTCAAAAGCAACGGCTTTAAATCGGGTGTGTATTCCTCAGCAAGCGTTTATGACTATCTGCTCAATCGCACAACCTTAAAAAATAACGGAATTTCCATTTGGAACGCAGAATGGTATATAAAGCCGTCAATCACTTGTGATGTGTGGCAGTATTCAGATAACGGTAGAATTAACGGCATATCAACAAATGTTGACCTTAACTACATATACAATCTCAATATTGTTGATATGTAGGAGGTTATTATGAATTTTAGCAGAGCATCACCTATGAACAAATTACTCATTTTCTTTTTTACAGAAAGGAGAGAAAAATTTGAATGAAGTTAATTAAAAAAATATTGTCGGTTTTCTTATGCTTGACTGTAATTATCGGCTCATTGTCTGTTGGTTCGTTTTCCGTAAGTGCTGCCTCGGTTAAAGGCAATCGTGGAGCAGACGGCAAAGGTTTTATATACAAGAAAACAGCTGAATATACTTATACAGACGCAAACGGAAAAAAGCACAGTCAGCATTATGAAGGTTGGGAAAATTTCAAGGTGCACTTTTTTGCTCCATCCGGAAAAACCTTGAATTTTTTAGACTACACACAAAGAGCGTACTGTATTGAACCGGATAAAGCATCTGAATCACAAAGTGATGCTACTGTAAAAAGTACATCTCAATCAGCAGCTTGGAAACAGCTAACTACTGCACAGCAAAATGCAGTTAATCTGATACTTGCTTGGGGCTTTGGCGGATTTGAAGCTGCAAAGAAAGAGAAGGTTCATTACTACTATGCAACGCAGCTCTTGATTTTTGAGATTGTTGCAGGCAAGCGTAACGCATCAACTTTTGAAGCGGTTACCGGTAAGCCGTTACTTACACCTGCAAGTACAATGACGGCTACGAGTTCGGCAGAAACTACGCTTGCGAATGTCACAACGGCATACAACAATATGGTTTCTTGGTGCAAAAAATCCGTGAGAAATCCGTCATATACTGCATCATCGCTCAGTTCTGCGAAGTCGTATCAAATGTCATATAATCAATCAAACGGACAGTACTCAATTACTCTGACTGATTCTAACGGGACTGCATCGGTGACAAAAGCATCCGATGTAATTGTCAGCAATTCAAATGTTAAGGTCAGCGTTAGCGGTAAAAAGATAACATTTACCTGTTCTAAAAATCTCGGCAGCACCGTAAATGTAACCTTTAAAAACTCTTTTTTAAAGGAGTACGGTATTAAAACTAAAAGCAGCTTGTATCTGATTACAAGTAATACTTCTGCGGATTATCAGACCTTTGCACAAGGTACAAACTACACGGTCAAAGACGGCTATGTTAAGCTAACTTTTCCCTCTGTTGTCAAACTGCAAATGCAAAAAACATCATCAAATACAGAGCTTACAGCCGGCAACGGTTGTTACAGCTTGTCGGGAGCTGAGTATGGCATATACACAGACAAGGCTTGTACCAAAAAAATCGGCAGTATTACAACAAATGCAAGCGGTTACGGCAGTTACAGTAAATATGTTGACGCATCAGCTTCTTACTATGCCAAAGAAACCAAAGCACCAAAAGGCTACGAGTTTGACGAAACTGTTTATACATTTGTGAATTCAGGCAAAAAAGCCGCAGACGGTACAAAAATTTATAGCTTTAGCTGTACTGATGAGCCTGTAGATGATCCTATCGGTATTGTGTTACAAAAAAAGAATGCAATTACAGGCGAAACAACAAGTCAAGGTCTTGGCGGTGCGGTTTTCAGCATTGAATACTACGCACAAGAGATTGACAAAGATTACAATGTCAAACCCGGTGATACCGCTCCTGCTCTTGACAGCAAAAAACTTAAAAGAACTTGGTATATTGAAACGCAGGAAAACGGTAGAGCATTACTTAATAAAAACTATCTTGCAGACGGATATAACTCTGATGAATTCTATTACAACAACAACTTAATTACAATCCCCATCGGCACAGTTGTTATAAGAGAAGAAAAAGCTCCCGAAGGATATTCGCTAAGTGATGTTGTATTTTACAGACACATTAGTGAAGAAATTGCAGAGATAGCAAAAGACACAAACACCCCTATCAATGTACCGATTAATGAAATGCCTGCAAAGGCATATGTGGGCATTAACAAGCTTAATCAGTCAGGTATAGGTGTTGCAAATGCTGTATATGGCTTGTACTCTGATTCAGCTTGTGCAAGCTTGTATGACAAGCTCACAACAAATGCTGACGGCAAGGGTACTTTTGCAAAATCAGTAGATGTCGGCAAAACATATTACATCAAAGAAATAACCGCTCCGACAGGCTATGAGCTTGACGAAACTGTTTATCCCGTCATTACAAATGAGGAAAACTCAACCGTTGAAACAGCCGTTATTCAGACGATTTACGAAGATGCCGTAAAAGCTGACCTCAAAATCAAGAAGTCATCGACTGACGGTATTGTTTCAAATTTGTGGTTTGCAATATCAGATAACCTCGGCAACGAGTACAACGCAGTTTCAACCGACAAAAACGGCGAAGCGACTGTTAAAGGTTTGAGGGTATATGACGATAAAGGCAACAAGATAACCTATACCGTCAAAGAGCTTGGCTTTAAGACTACTTTGGGTGCTCACAGCTATGGCGGTTACACTTGGACGATAAAGAAAGAAAATGCAATCAGCTACAAAGGCTCATATTATGAAGGTGTTTCAAATGCCGTATTCAGCAATTGTGAGAATGCTTATTCAAGATACTACTATGGCAAATCATCAGAAGCAAAATCCAACGCTAACGGTAAGTCATTTACACTTGACGAGAGCAAAACCGTTACATTCAGCTTCCAAAACTCAGTTCCCGAAACAGATTTGACCGTCAAGAAAACTTCCTACAACGGCAAAGTATCGGGTGTGTGGTTTGATGTACGGGATGAAAACGGTAAATACTACGGGTCTATAGTCACAGATTCAAGTGGAACAGCTAATTATTACAGCAGGTACGGCGAAAAACTCAAAAGCTGTCTGACCGTTCCGAACTCAGCAATTTGTATCCCTATAAAATATAAGGTGATTGAAAAAGGTTTTCTCGGCGGAGGCAGTTACTACTTCCCCGAAAATTACCTTGAAAAGGCTGAATCAGAGTGTAAGACTGCCAACAAATACGGAACAACATCAACGCTTAATTATTCCATGTACAACGCTCCTGCAACCGGCAGGATTAACATCAATAAGACTTCCGAGGACGGAGTTATCGAGGGTTTGAGTTTTAAGCTTGAGTCTTTTGACGATGAGCGAGAATACGGTGATAACCTTATCCCTACTCCTATGGCTTATGATGCAGACGGAAACGGGATTACAAGTATCGTTTTGACTACTGATGAAAATGGTAAAGCAAGTACAGATAATATGCAATTTTATGACATAAACGGTAACAAAATTGATGGTATTCTGCCATATGTAGTTGACCTAAACGGCTTTCAAATCACCTACAGACTGACCGAAATCGGCATTAAACAGTCAGACGGAACATACAAGTTTCCGAGCCGTTATGAACTGAAAGATGCAGTTGAATTTACAATCTATGATACCGATGAATACAACTATACATATGATTGTGCCAACACCGTAAAAACAGGTTCGTTACAGGTACAAAAAACATCTGAAGATGATGTTGTGGACGGTTTGTATTTTGAAATAAGCTGTGCAGAAACAGGGTTTAACGAAAAAGTAAGCACCAACCTTGAAGGTTTAAGTCCTGAAATTTCAGACTTACCGATTTATAACAGCGATGACGAATTGCTCAAATATAAGGTGTCAGAACTCGGTGTTCTGAACGATGACGGCACTTATTCTTTACCGTATAAGTACAATAAGCCACGAAGTGTAACCGTCACGCTTGATACTGATACCGTAACCTTTGCAAGTATCAAAAATACTGTAAAAACAGGCTCGGTTAAGCTCACAAAAACAGACGGCACAAAAGCTCTCGGCGGATCAGGTTGGCAGCTCTACAAGTCAGATGACACACCCGTCAGATGCATTCAAAACGGCACAGGTAGTTATATGTACCTCTCTGAATCTGAATCTGCAACTGACTGTATGGCAACAAACGGCACTCTGTTAATCCGTAAACTGCCGGTAGGAGATTACTATTTTGTTGAGTCTGTAACTCCGTCAGGCTATATGCCATACGGTAAAAAGGTTGAATTTACAATTTCAGCCGACAATGAAAACACACTTAACATGTCTTTAACCGTTGCCGATAACAAATCCGTGTTATCGGCAACAGGCGGCGGTGGAATTGCTCCGTTTTACTTCGTTGCCGTGGCACTCGGAGCAATGGCTATAATTTTCATCTATGACTACCATAAACACGGTAGCAAGAAATATAAAAAATCACGAAAGGAAAATGCAAAATGAAAAGCAAAATCACAAAAATCTTAATGTCAGCAATGCTTGCGGTAATGATGGTATTTACGGCCATTCCGCTTGCAAGTGCCGCAACAGACACTAACGCACTTGATGAAACAAAGAAGGTATCAATTACTCTCAATTGTGCAAAGCCCGGTTATACCTTTACGGTGTACAAGGTTGCAGAACTCAAAACAACCGAAAATCCGTATAAGACAGGCTATGATTCACTCATTCCGTCAATCTCTGATGAGATTTTAAGCGGAAAGACATCGAATGTTCTCTCAGCTCTTGACGGTCTTTCTTCAATCCCGTCAACTGCTTCAACGGTTGGTACATTTACAACCTCTGCAACCTCGGTTAAAAAGACTTTTTCAAGCCTTGCTCAGGGTATGTATTATATCAAGGCTACTAACTATCCTGCCGGTGTTAAAAGCGTTACAAACTCTGTTGTATCGCTCCCATACTACAACAACGGTTGGGTTTACAGTATCAATGATGTTGACCTTGCAACAAAAGTAAATGACGGTGATGTAGTTACAGGCAAGGCAATCACAAACAGCACTAAGGACAATACAAACTTTACAGATGTTTCTCTCGGCGACACAGTAAACTTCGAGATCAAGTCATCAACTGCCGGTTCATCAGAAATGAAACTTAAATCATATACCGTATATGATGAAATGTCAGCCGGTCTTACTCTCGACAAGGACAGCGTAAAGGTTGCACTTCTCAACGCACAGGGCGGTAAGGTTGCTGACCTTGCTTCAACTGATTATGCTCTCAATGTAACCTCAGAAGTTGATGGTAAAGCTACAACATTTAATGTAGCTCTCACAAACGCTTATCTCCAGAAGAATGACTTTTATGCAGAAGGTGTTACTTATACATCTGTAACTTATTCAGCAAAGCTCAATAAGTACGCTGTAGCAGGAAAGACAGGCAACCCAAACTCAGAAACGAAGCTCGTTTATTCTAACAAGAACGGAGTTGAATCAGAAGTAAACGGTAATACAGTTTATGTTTACACCTTTGCAGTAACAGTAAATAAAACAGATACTAGTGGCAATCCCCTTGAAGGGGCAGGATTCGATCTTTTTGTATCGGAAGAAGATGGAAATGCCCTCACAAATGAGATTGCAACCGGCGTATCTGATAAGACAGGTAAAGTTACTTTCTATAACTCCAACAAAGAAGAAATCAAACTTGCAAGCGGTAAATACTATATCGTTGAAACAAAAGCCCCAACAGGATACAACATCTACGGTAAGGTTATTCCGGTAACTATTGATGTTACATACGGTGCAACATTTGTTGACGGTTCGTACATCACAAACTGCCCGACAGACGGTACAGCAAGCGTTGATGTTAAGGATACAAAGGTTGTTGTTCCGCAGACAGGCGGTGTCGGAACAGTTATGTTCTACATTCTCGGCACAGCTTTTGCTATGGGCGGTATTATTACATTGATTATCCGTAGAAAAGTAAAGACAAAATAATTGAATTTGGTAATTAATAGGTGAAGTGCAATGAAAAAAGCAAAAAAAGGCTCTCTAATTATTGGAATAATATTTTTGATTGTAGCTTTTGGATTTGTACTTTATCCATTGATTTCCAATACAATAAATAACTGTTTTGCTTTATCTACGATTGATAATTATAAATCTAAGGTTGCAGACTTAAAAGATAGTAAATCAAGGTATCTTACTGATGCTGAGGAATACAACCATAATTTAAGTAAACTTGTTAATGATTTTACATATTCTTCAGACAGCGTAATTGATGGGTACGATAACATACTTAACTTTGGCGATGGACTTATAGGCTACATTGAAATTCCAAAAATCAATGTAAAACTACCGATTTATCACGGTGATAGAGATAAAGTCCTTGAAAAGGGCGTTGCCCACATTCCTAATACCGGATTTCCTATAGGTGGTATTGGAAATCATTCTGTCTTGTCTGCACACACGGGTTATCCTACGCAGGTATTCTTTGATAACCTTGACGATTTGGCTATAGGGGATGAAATCAAAGTATCTGTACTCGATGAAACGCTTATATATAAGGTCACGGCAAAAAATATAGTTAAGCCGGACAATATTTCTCTTTTATCGGTTGATGACCGTAAGGATTTAATCAGTTTAATTACTTGCTATCCTTACGGTGTTAACAGCCACAGACTTATTGTGACGGCCGAGAGATTATCTGAGATTCCGTCAACAACAGATGAAAATAAAAGCAGTGTTGAAAATACAATAAATCCTATCTTAGTTATAGTTGTAGTTGCAATATTAAGTGCTGCTGTAATGCTTTTTATCAGAAAAATAAAAAGGAAAACAAAGAATGAATAATCAAGTTACTGCGGTAGTGTTTGCTCGAAATCAAAAAATTACATTTAATTTTTACCGTATATATAAGAACTATGGCACAGGGTATCTTCTTCTTTATGACAGTGAAGAATCAGATTGTTTGATTTGCAGAATTCTTGATGATAAAGAACTCTATGCTTTTCAGAATACTTTAAGTACGGTTATATTGAAAACAAATAAGCATTTAACTGAAAAAAATATAATTGTAATCAGGCGAGCTTCAAATATTAGTATGGCAGATGCAATTGTAAATAAAAGGGGGAAATATCATGCTTAACTGTTGCATTCTTATTGGTCGTTTGACGGCTGATCCTAAATTTGTTGCAAAAGGGGACAAATTGTATTGCAAGTTTTCACTTGCGGTACAGCGAAATTATAAGAATTCAGAGGGAGAGAGAGAATCTGATTTTATCCCTTGTGTAGCCTTTAACTCAATAGCAGAGAATATTTATAATTTTCTCTCAAAGGGTAAAAAAGTAAGGATAACGGGATCACTGCAATCTTCTGACTATGTTAATTCTGATGGAGAAAAAGTATATTCCTTAACGCTCGTAGTTAATGAGTTTGAGATGCTTTTTCCTAAAGAAAAGACAATTGAAGATTATGAAAAAATTTTTAATGAAGGGGGTGAGGATTGATGGCAGGAGAGGAAGCCTCTCAAGTGATTTTACAGGTTAGTTCTAAGGCTGCTTTGCTGACTACAGAAATAATTTATTCTATCATCAAACAGTTATGTAAAACTATAAAGAATCATCAGAGCAAGACTCCTATGGAAAAAGCTATGAAGGCAAGAGGAAAGCAGTCAATTAAGAATTTAACCGGAAAAAATATGGCCTTAGATCATATTCCGGTTTCAAGTGTTGACATTAAGGCTGTAAAAAACATTCTCAAAAACTATGGTGTTGATTTCAGCGTTATGAAAAACAAAAATACCAAGGATTTTAATTTGTTTTTTAAGGGCACAGACACAGTTGTTATAGCTGATGCTCTTGCCAATGCTTTGGCCAATAAAGACAGAGATTTGGAAAAGTCAGATAAAACATCCGAACAATCTTTATCTGATAAGGCGGAGAAGGCAACACAAAAAGCGAAAGAACATAATGAAAAGGTTGCTCAAGAAAAATCGCAGGAACTTAATAAGAATAAAAATAAGGAACGTGATAGGTGATATATGGGTAAGCAATTTAAAAAATCTGATATTCCTATTCTTATTGTATCAATTATTTTGATTTTCTTATCTGTTAATAGAGCGGCACAATTATATGTTGATTCTAACTGCGGTTCTAATATCATAGGGGGATTATCGCAGGTGATGGATTGCTTTTTTAATTTTACAGTATATCCATTTACTTTGAATTCCAAACCCGAATTTATGTTACCGAGTATAGTAGGTGTTTTAGCTGTTTTATTAGCTTATGCCTATATTGCCGCAAGCCGTAAGAATTTTATGCGAGGCAAGGAGCACGGATCCGCTGAATGGGGAACTAAAAAAGATATTAAGCCTTTTATAGATACAAATAAGGATAATAATATAATTTTATCGGCCACAGAAAGACTTAGTTTAGCTCCCCATATGAAAAATCCCTTATATAATCGCAATAAAAATGTGCTTGTTATAGGTGGATCGGGTAAAGGTAAATCAAGATTTATTGTAAAGCCTAACTTATGTCAGCTTAATACTTCGTACATAATAACAGATCCTAAAGGTGAATTATTCGGAGATTGTGGAGAGATGCTCGCAAAGAACGGATATAATATCAAGGTTTTGAACCTTGAAGATATGTCAAAGTCAGACAAGTTTAATTTTTTTGAGTACATACATTCAGAAAAGGATATTTTAATTCTTGTTGACAATTTGCTTGCAAATACTAATTCTGCTGAAGCAGATGCTGCTGCAAAAAGCGGTGATGATTTCTGGGTTAAATCAGAAAAAGCATTACTGTCTGCTCTTTTTGCCTACATAATTTTAGAGTGTCGTCCTGAAGATCAAAATATAAACAGCGTTCTCGAATTGCTGAAAATAGCGTCTGCAAGGGAAGACGATGAAGATTTTGTATCAGGACTTGATGTTCTATTTCTCGATCTAAAAAAAACAGATCCGAATTGTTTGGCTTCTTATTTGTACGGCATATTTAAGCTTGCAAGTGGTAAAACAGCAAAGAGTATTCTTGTATCTCTCGGTGTTAGATTAGCCCCTTTTGCTATAAGTGATGTAAGAAAACTCATGTCGGCAAATGAGATTGATATAGGTGCTATCGGTAAAGAAAAAACAGCATTGTTTTTGATAGTCCCGGAAACCTATACTACTTTTAATTTTATCGTCTGTATTTTCTATCAGTTAATGCTTGAGCATTTTTACAGTCTAGCTAAAAAACAGTCTAAAAGACGGTTACCTGTACCAATTCAGATTATCGGTGATGAAATTGCAAATATAGGACATATTCCGAATCTGCAAAGATACATTTCAACGATGCGTTCTTATGGTATTTCTATGATGCTTATTTTTCAGACTTTAACTCAGATAGAAGCTATTGATAAGGCAAACTGGAAAACGATTGTAGGTAACTGTGATTCATTTGTTTATCTTGGCGGTAAAGAACCGTCTACTAATGAGTATGTATCGAAAATTCTTGGTAATATGACAATAGATCAAAGACAAACTAATGAAACTAAAGGTAGCCACGGTTCATACGGAACACAGGATAGCAATCTTGGCCGTGCTTTACTTGATTCCGCAGAACTCGAAAAAATTCCCGGTGATGAATGTATTGTTACCGTGTCAGGTGTAAATCCATTCAAAAGCAAAAAATATCCTCTTGAAAAACATAGGCGATATAAATTATTAGCTGATGGTGAGGGTAATGATTTTACTTTTGATATGAGAAATGATTTACTTCACACTAGTGTTGTCGAGAAATTCTTTGAGAACACAAGTGAAATTATATCTATTGAATTAGACGATGCTATTTAATAGCGAAATATAAAATCATAAAACTATAAAATTATAAAACAACAAGGAGTGTATAATTATGGATTTTAGTGCAATTATGGGATTACTTCAGAAAGCAGTTCTTGCCGGTGGTGCAATCTGGCTTGTCATCGGTGCGGTTATTCTTGGCCTCGGCCTAAAAAATAAGGAAGCACCACAGATTCAGAGCGGAATTTGGCAAGTGGTAGGTGGAGCACTCATTACCGCAGCAGGAGCATATATCAACAGTATTACATTTTAATTTGAAAGAGTGGTAATATGATAGATCAAATTGTAGCTCTTTTTCAATTTTTTTTTAATTCGTATTCTAGTATAGGTACTACTTTTGCCGATTATGCAGGTAGTGCTACAGCTGCAACATTAACCAATTTTATCAATTCGGTAGCAATAGCAATTAAACCTATCGGTTATTCTTTGCTTTGTGTATTTGCTTTATTAGAGTTTGCTCAATTATCCGAGCGTGTAGGTAATGTTACCGGATTTATGGGTGCAGGATTAGTTATCAATGTATTAGTTAAGCTTATTTTGTGTAAACTTGTGGTTGATAACAGCACGGAAATTTGTAACTTTTTAATAACATTGGGTGATAACCTAACTGAGATTGTTCTTAGTGACACATCTCAAGGTGTATTCAGTCCGGATAATCTATATAAGGGCATAAGAAATGCATTTCCAAATTGGTGGGATATTTTAGGACAGATTGGTTTTTTCCTTGTATCGTGTCTGTTTATATTTATCGCATCTCTTGGCATTTTAATTGTAAAAATTGTATATCTGGCTAGATTTATTCAGTTATTTGTATATACCGCTGTGTCACCTATTCCATTATCTACGTGTTTGTCTAAACATTTTAATGTGGCAACAAATTTTATTAAATCATTTTTTGCTGTATGTTTGCAAGGTGCTTTACTTATATTGGTTCAAGCTATCTTCGGCTCTATCTTTACAACACAAATAAATGGAGTTTCAAATATTACCCAGGGAGATTGGGGGGCTTTATGGAGTATGCTCGGTTCAATTTTATTCTACTCTATTTTATTTGTTGTAACTGCGTTTCAAACACAAAAATGGGCAAATTCAATATGTCACGCTATGTAACTATATGTTTAGTGTCAGCTTTCAAAGCTGGCACTAAATCATAAAGAGGTGAATTATAAAAAATGTTAGAAGCAAAAATTCATAAGGAAATCACGGAATATGAAGGAAAAATATTCTTTGGCTTATCCGGTAAACAGATCATTTGCATACTTATTTGTTTTGCTGTAGTAATTCCAATCTTCTTTTTATTGTATCAGCAAATAGGAGTTGAAATTACCGGTTACATATGTTTATTTACGGCTGCTCCTATCGTTGCTTTTGGTTTTTTCAAATACAAAGGACGGTCATTTGGAGAATTGTTAAAGTTAATGATTAACTTTTACGGTAAAAAACAAAGACGGTATTGCGTAAACATATGCAACACAGATTACTATATAAAGGAGGACATAGATTTTGAACGGAAGCGGAAAAACAGAAAAATTAAGTCCGGAGATGAATGTGTCGAATCAAGACTTGAATACGGATCAAAAAACAGGAGAAAACAAATCCAAAGGCAAATCCGAGAGCACTTGGCATCTAATTAAACGTAGCGTTTTTGGCGGCCATAAGAGAGATGAAAATAATGAACCACCTGTTGTAAAACATAAAAAAGGTACACAATCAATCCAAAATGCAATAAGCTACAATCTTATGTATGAGGATGGTATTTGTGAACTCGGAAACGGAGAATATTCTGTTACTTTTGGATTTGATGACATCAATTATCAGACAGCCAACAAAGATGATCAGTTGTCTATTTTTCAGCATTACTGCGAATTGCTCGAATATTATGGCCCGGATACATCAATACAAGTATCAATTATCAACAGATATGTAAACGCAGATGCTTTTAAGCGTACTATGCTCTTAAAGCCGACATCTGACGGTTTCGATAATCTCCGTAAGGAGAGAAACAACATAATGATGCAGGCCAGCTCAAACAGCAATAACAATCTTATTTCAAGCAAATACCTTACTGTTACACAGAAAGCTGATGATTATGAGAAAGCATCGGCGAACCTGAGCCGTGTTATTGCCGATACTATTCAGAATTTCAAAAATATGGGTTGTCACGCAGCTGAATTAAGTGGGTATGAAAGATGTCGTAGTATTTACGAATTTTTTCATCCCTATGAATCGTTTGATTTCAAATATTCTCATTTGCTCAATTCAAATCTTACAACAAAGGATTATGTTATTCCAAATTCACTTGAATTTACAAAGAAATCTTTTGTATGCGGAAACAGCGTAGGTGCTGTTCTATATATTAAAGATTTTCCGAATAGCATAACTGATAAATATGTTGAGGACTTATCAGATATTAACTGTCAAATGGCAATTAATTTGCATTTACAGTCAGTAGATAAGGCACAAGCTCTTGATATAGTAGATAGTCAGCTCTCAAAAATGGAAACAAGGGTGCTTGAAATTCAAAGAAAAGCTGCAAAATATAATGATGTTCCTCTTATTCCAAGAGAAGTACAGTACAGTATTGACGAAGCTGAGGAATTGAGGGAAGCAATTAATTCAGCAGGAATGAAGATGTTTGTATCTACAGTTATTATTACTGTAATGGCAGACAATGAAGATGCTCTTGCTGACAACATTGAAAGAGTTAAGGGTGTCAGTCGCCAGCACGGTTGCGAAGTAACCGAGATTACATATCTTCAGAGAGAAGGGTTAAACACTTCTCTGCCTATCGGTGCGAACGAATTAAAACCGTTTGTTACAAGAACACTTACCTCTGCATCGGCAGGAATGTTCATTCCGTTCACCACTCAGGAACTATTTCAGCGTGGTGGTATTTATTATGGAATCAATCAAGTATCCGGTAATATTATATCATTTGACCGAAAAACATTAAAAAATCCAAATGGAGTAGTTTTGGGTACTCCAGGTTCCGGTAAGTCATTTACTTCAAAGCGTGAAATTCTTGATGTTTTTCTCTCGACAAATGACAGTATTATAATCCTTGATCCGGAGCGTGAATACAGTCCTCTTGTTAAAATGCTAAACGGACAAAATGTTTTCCTCAGTTTGGCATCCAATAACTATATTAATCCGTTTGATATTAACGAGAATTACGCAGACAGCGAAAATCCGGTATCTCTAAAATCAGATTTTATTATTTCGATGGTACAGCTTATAGCAGGGGGTAAGCAGGGATTGTCCAATATGACACTCTCTATTATTGACCGGTGTGTTAATCTTACTTATTTACCGTATTTCAGCGACAACTCAAAAAAGGCAAAAATGCCTACATTTCCGGATTTTTGGAATATACTCAAACAACAGCCGGAAATTGAAGCTCAGCAGCTTGCGGTAGCACTTGAAAGATATGTAACCGGCAACCTTAATTTATTTTCGCACGAAAGTAACGTTAATCTTAACAACAGAGTTATTTGCTTCGATGTTCGGGATCTTGGCAAACAGATGAAAACATTGGGTATGCTCATTTGTACTGACTTTATTTGGAATAAGATTACTGAAAACAGAGAAAAGGGAATCCGCACCTGGTTATACTTTGATGAATTCTATTTATTCTTTAAAGACGATTATTCAGCCGAATTTTTCTTTGAGCTTTGGAAGCGTGCAAGAAAGTGGGGTGCTATACCAACCGGAATTACGCAAAATGTTGAGGATTTGTTGTTATCAGATACTGCACGACGCATTTTGAGTAACACAGAATTTGCCTTACTTTTAAATCAGTCAACGTCTGACAGAGAAGAAATCGCCCATATCTTCAATCTTGCTCCTCGACAGCTACAGAAAATTACCAACAGTAATGAGGGTGAGGGAATTATTGTGGCCGGTAAATCTATACTTGCCTTTAAAGATAAATTTCCAAAAGCCCCGTCCGGCAAACGCAAATCAGACAAGATCAAATCGAAAGAGGCATCCTCTATCCGGCTTCGTGCATCCGAAACCGATGATACCGAACTGACTTCGAAGCCTTTCCTTCCCAGCCAGGTTTTCAGCATCAACGAGAATGTTATATCATCTTCTAAAATCAGGATAGACGGCATATTATTCTTTTTTGTTTCGTACACAAAGATAACTAAGAATTGATAATTGACAATGGACAATGGACAATTAAATACCGCTTGCCGCAATTATCAATTGTCCATTGTCAATTCAAAATGCCCAAGTTGCCTTTTTCCACGCCCCCTCGAACGGACCTTGCTTGAATTTCTTCAACCACCAATGGCAGAAACCTAACTGGAGGATGAACAACAGGACGCCGACTCCAAAGCTGGCTGTCGTGCCTAAAACATTATAAAGTGACAAACCGTAACCGAAATAGATAAACGATCCTATAATAGACTGTGTCAAATAGTTAGTTAAACTCATCTTTCCATACGGCACCAAACCGTGCAGCATTTCATGGGTCGAAACTTGTTGCCACAGGAAGACAAAACAAGCGACCAACACACACATGAAAGAGAAATTGCGGAAAGAGGAAACCACCGTGTTCATCGGAGTCAGCATCGCCTTGTTGGAGATCATATCCGGAAGGGAAGCCGTAATGAAATACAACGGGACAAAGCAAACCGCACCGATAACCAGCGTCCGCATCCAGAAAACCCGATGTTCGGACAGGTTGGCAAACAACTGTCTGCGTCCCATCAGCATACCCAACAGGAACAAAGAGGCAGTCTGGAAAAAACGTCCGTACCCCCATGCCCACAACAGGCTGAACAACTGGCCGTCCCAAAGGTTGGACTTAACCATCGCCCAGAAATCCGGCTGCGAAAGGAACGGATACATACGTTGGCTATGAACACGCCAAACGCCGGCTGCCGGCACATAGTCAGGATTTATCATCGCATAGAAAAACTTGCCGAGTTCGAGAGGCTGGAGCATCAGGATAATAGCGGCAATGAGGATCGCTCGGTCGCTCCATCTGCAGACTAACACGAGCACCACGCCAATTATAGAATAAAGGACTAATATGTCGCCGGGGAAAAACGCCCCGTTGAAACAGCCGATAATGAACAAAAGGAAAAGCCGCCACAGGAAACGCAGACGGAAGTCTTTACCTTTCTTCGCCTGATTGTTATATTGAATAAAAAAGCTGAATCCGAACAGCAGGGAGAAAATCGCGTAAGCTTTCCCGGAAAAGAGGAAAAACAATGTTTCCCATATTCCTTTATCCATCGCCTCCATAAAAGCCGAAGAAGCTGTCGGGAAGTCATAAAAATTAAAATGTTCGATGTTGTGTAGTAACATAATAGCCATAACGGCAAAACCGCGTAATGCATCCACCACCTCGATACGAGGCGACTTAGCCAAAAGTCCATGCTCCATTGATAATGATTTAGATTTTTAATTTATGATTTTACAAAAGACAAAAGTAGATAAAGAAGTCATATAAAACAAAAAAAGCACCATTTAGGCGCTCTTTTTGTTTGCAGACTTAAAATAGATACTCGAACATACTTTAAAACGGTTTTTTTAATGTAGAAACGTCCACTTCCGCTTCTTGCTATAAAAGAAGCGAATATCGTGCCAAACTCAGCCTGACACACAGCCTGTTTTTGTAAACTCTTCTATTCTAACAGAGAAGTCGCCCAGAATGTTTTACTGAAGCTATTTATTACAACGTCACGAATGGGGAATTGTGGACATATATGGGGAATTTTTCTACAGATACCGTTCCACAGCCTGGCCCACAACAACACCCGCCTGCCGGATCACTTCAAATAAAAGCCGCTTCCAACCTTCGTCTGTCAGTGCCTCGTCATTCTTCTCAAGGATTCTCAGTTGGGCTACCAAATCGGAAGCTCCCAACATGGTGAAAAGCGGGATTAGCTTATGGGAGATTTTGGCAGCCTGTGCACGGTCGGTCTTCTCCAAAGCTTGTTGTAGCAACGAAACGCTCTTGTTCGTCTCCTCGGCAAAAGTCCGGATAATGGAAGCGGAAGCTTCTTTGTCTTCGCCGGCAAAAGCAGTAAGCGAATCAAAATTGAATTCAGGCGACACCTCGGCTTGTATATCCGCTTGCAACAGGTTATTCAACAAAGCGATCAACTGCTTAGCCGTGAAAGGCTTATTTAGGAATCCGGTAAAACCGACTTCCAAATAATGTGTATTCTCGTTTTCCACACTGGCTGAAAGCGCGATGACAGGCACAGTATCTGTGCCGGGGACACCCGACGAACGAATGACGTTAAGCAGG
>OGXU01000201.1_pt1 | contig 36604 bp, 31 predicted proteins | sample 1576381 | NCBI WGS metagenome assembly OGXU01 (sample SAMEA3541544, study PRJEB24748) | human gut metagenome | biome: human gut; feature: human-associated habitat; material: faeces | place: China | collected 2012 | reverse complement strand
GGCATGCGGATACATGGCTCCATTTTCGGTTAGCGTTATGCCTATTTGTTCCATGCCATTACACTTCCGTTCTTCACATCGCCTTCTACAACTGCTTTTCTAAGTCCGCCAAGTGTAAGCTTTTCTAATTCTTCAAATCCGGCTCCGGCGTTCTCCAGTTCCAGATATTTTCTCGGAATCTGATAGCGTTCTGCTATTTCGCAAAGGGTCTGAAACAGGTTCGGATTATAGAACCCAACCCTGGACAGATTTACGGACACAGGATGCAGCGGAATACCCTCATCCATACATTTCTTCAGGAAAATACAGGTCTCTTCATAAATGTAGAGATCTACTTTTGCAATGTATCCGTTTTTCTCCAGTACAGGAATGAAGATTCCCGGAGGAAGCAGTCCCTTTTCCGGATGTTCCCAACGAACCAACGCTTCCGCTCCGATGACACGGTCAGTACACATATCATACTTGGGCTGAAAGAATGCCGTGACATGCTCCCACCACTTAAATCACAGATTTTGAAGTGGGGGCTTCTTGCTCAATGGCTCTACTGAGCCAAGTATCTACAAGCTATCCTCGCGTGCCCCGCGATTCATTTTTACCCAGTTATGGGATATTTTCATTGTCTGGATACAGACACTTCCCATCTATCCTGCTAACAACATACGACGTGCTTCTTCACGTATATTGATTGCCGCATTCAGATCCCGGTCTATCCGATTTCCACATGTACAAAGATATACTCTGTCCGAAAGTTTCAGTTCTTTCTTTATATTGCCACATTTACAGCATTTTTTACTGGAAGGAAAAAAACGGTCTACACGTACCAATTTCTTTCCTCTCCATGTCAGTTTATATTCCAGCAATTCCCGAAACTTTCCGTAACCGTTATCCATGACACTTTTTCCAAAATGCATACACTGGCTCATTGCTTTCATATCAATATCTTCTACTGCAACAACATCATATGCCTCTGCTATTTCATGACTCAGCTTATGTAAGAAATCTTTCCTCTGGTTTCGGATTTTTTCATGACATAATGCAACACGTTTTTTCTGTCGGTAATAATTATTGCTTCCTTTCACGCAATGGGATAACTTTCTCTGTTCCCTTGCCAGCCGCTCCTCACTTTTTCTGAAGTATCCTTCATTTTCCTTCTGTATATCTTCAGAAAACACAGCCATTCCATGCATTGCATAATCAATTCCAAGTATCTTTGCGTCTTCATAATCAAATTCTTCTGCTTGGTTTTCACAGTCAGTTTTTTCATATAATAGACTTGCATAATACTTTCCGGATGGTTCCATACTTATTGTTACAGATTTCAGGCAATATTTTTCTGGAATATCACGATGTTTTTTCATACGGATCCATTTCAACTTCGGTAGTTTTATCCGATGATCTTCTACCTGAATATTTCCATTGACCACATTTGTCGTATAGCTTTTTCGGCTCCTGTGTTTTGATTTGAATTTTGGAAAGCCAATCTTTGGATCCCTGAAAAAATTCTTATATGCCTTTTCCAGATGCATCTGCACATTTGCAAGTGCCAGGGAATCCACTTCTTTCAAAAATGGATATGCTTTTTTATACATCGCCGGTGTATTTCGCAGCATTTTTTTCGATGCTTCATATTCCCGTATCTTATCATTCAACATCTGATTATATAAAAAACGACAGCAGCCAAATGTTTTTGCGAGCAGAACTTCCTGTTCTCGGTTTGGATATATACGAAAACGGTAAGCTATGTTATGAGTTATTTTTTCCATATGATCAGCCTCGCTTTCCATCGTTTCGACTGATTATATTATACTATATCCCTTTAAGTAGAACAAGTGTTCTGCCTGTATTTGCTGTATTTATTTTGCAATTCATCTCCCACCTGTAGAGGAAGGAGAATTCTTGCTATATATTATGTTAAACTGCTTTTCCTTAAGGGCATCATCCAGCTCATTAATGATCATCTGCTCCTGGATCAGTTTCTTTCTGTGTGTATCATCATATACAGCAACCTGAATCATATGATTCTTCTTAATGCTATCTGCCGCCAAATGAGCCCGGTCACACATGATTCTTAGACTCTTTGATCTGTCTCGTATCTCATAAATCCCGGCAGAAATCTCTACTGTAGTCTTCAGATAATAATCTCTGATCCGATTACAGAAATGTGTTCCGCCCGCTCATGGTTTTCTGTCATATCGTAATTTTTTCAGTAAGGTTATCACTTTTCGTTTCCCTTGGAAAACGAGGTATATATGAATTGCCCTATGAAGTATATATCAATTGCCTAACGCAGTATATATCCTCGGGCATATGCAGTATATCTTCTCAAAAACGGCCAGTTGAGCGGTGTCTGAGACGACTGCTCCACGCATCGTTGATACGGGCACGGATGTTGCTGACGCTTTTACCCTTCGTGATTCGGGGGGTGATGGGTAGAAAGAGGCGGATGAAACGCTCTTTGACCATCTCCTCGGGGGTTATTTTCAGCTCGTTCTCTTGCATGACCAGAATGACTTGGGCCAACTCGGTAACCGTCCGGCACTCGACGATCTGCGCAAGATAGCGTTCCAGATCCTCTTCTTTATTTATATAGGCACGAAAACGGATCGTTTCAGGCATGAGACCGGATCTACCGTCCCCCTCTTCTAGGGAGGTCTCCCCGCAATATTCCCCCACATAGAAGTTCTGGATGGCTTCCGTAGCGTTGGGGAGTATCTGGTTATTGCCGCCGTGTATGGTAATCGTTATATCAGACATAAGGTATATATGAATCGTTTGTCAATGAAAAGTAAACAGTTTGTCAACGGTTATCAACGGATTTGATTTCGCTATCCGGGGGTTGTACTTTCGCATTGTCAACAATAAGTTTAATCTTTTAAAAAAAAGAAGTATGATTAATTATTCAACTTACATGTGGAAAAGTCCACTGGATGAGACCGCAAAGGAACAGGCGTACGCCAAGAACCAAGTGACGAAAGTGATGAGTTTCGATGATTTCGTGAAGCACATCTCAGATCACAACGGTGTTTTCACACGCGGCACGGTAAAAGGCGTGGTAAGCGACACCTGCTCATGTCTAGTGGAACAATTGCTGAACGGCTACAAGGTACAATTCGGCGAACTAGGAATCTTTAGTATCTCCATCACCTGCGAGCCGGCCGCTACACTCAAGGACTTCTCCAGCGATAATATCAAGGCGGTGAACATTCTATTCAATCCGGGTATAGACTTCGAGAACCTACGTTCTAAGGCAGAATTCAACCTAGTAACCAGCCGTGCGATCCAAGCCGCCTCGCTGAAGGCGGTAAAAGAGAATAAAGACACGGTGGACTTGGCTGCATTGAAGAAAGGAGACTCAGAATCTCCTGATGAGATCTAAATCCTACCATTGAGAAATACGGCTCTTAAACCATGAAGCTTATTTTATTCATTTATTTAAAGACTACAAGTATGAAAAAAACAAATTGGAAGAGCGTCTTGCTCTACATCATCCGTATTGTCGAACTGGTCATCACCGGTGCTGCCGGTGGAGCCGCTAGCGGTTGGATCGGATGAGAACCATCACGCTGATTATCGTGCATTGCTCTGCCAATAGGCAGGGCAGCACTTTACGGATGATGGACATCGACCATCTGCATCGCTCTCTCGGCTGGAAAGGCTGCGGATATCACTTCGTTATCCCGACCGATGGTACGATCGAGATCGGTAAGCCCCTTGAACAAGTGGGCGCTCATTGTAAGAACCACAATCGGTACAGTATCGGGGTTTGCTATATCGGAGGACTCGCCAACGATGGAAAGACTCCCATGGATACCCGAACGGAAGCCCAACGAGAAGCCCTACAGGGTTTGTTTCGTGAATTGCATCAGCGATTCCCCAAAGCCCTAATCGTGGGACATCAAGACTTGGACCCGTCGAAATCCTGTCCCTGTTTTAATGTCGTGAACGAGTTTTCCGATTAGTTTAACGCAGGGAGTCCCTTCACCTCCCTCGAATGCCACGCTTGGTAGGCGGGAGCGGAGAGTTCAGGTACAGTCAATAACTTGTAATCCGCCCCGTTCTGCTTAGCTATATGTTTTCGTTCATACAAACGAAGGGAACGATCCGTTACGGAAACCATGACAACCGGAAAAGGATAAGCGTACAGGCGCATCGGCGTGATCTCACTATCCGGAAAGGCACGACGCAATTGATAAGCGGAACGTTCGAACGCGACCCAATAAGATCCCGTACAATATAAATGGATCGAGGTCTGATTCGCACACTCACGATTCATGATCTCTCTCAAATGCCCTTTCAGCAATAGCATCAAACGGATACCGGAGGGAGTTTCGCTTTCCTTTCTCATGACAGTCTACTATTTAATGTTTTAGCCAAATATCGTAATCGTGTAAACGCTGTATCAACAAGGCCTTGCTTCTCTTAGGCGAAGGGTCATCCCGCCAGGGATCTACCAGCTCATGCGCCATACGGTAATACAGGTTGCTATTCGTGCAGCCGTAAAGCGTGACGAGCAGCAAGGCACGAGAATTCACTGCCTTAACCAATGGAAGCATATTGCGTAGGGTGGAATACAAGCGTTCAAACTCCTCTTCCTGATCCAACAGCTTATAGGCCGGAAGGAGTAATGAGTAAACCTTGCAACGCATCACGTCGGTCTCCACACGAAGGGAAGCATAGCCCTTCAGCACCTCACGAACCAAAAGTTCGTCTTCCTTTCCCAATTTGCCCGAGAGATAATAACGCCCCAACGCCTTGTGCATACCTTCCGATAAACGATCGTTATCCAAATGGGTATAAACATGCTTGCCTTTCGTATTCAACTCGATCAGCTCATACTCGCCTTGCCTTACCTCAAATAGAGGAACCCACATACAGTCAAGGATACGTACCATGACATCCTTATGACCTCCACCCGGTTGCACCACCACCTCAGCCTCCATCCCCATGAAAGAACCCGAGGTGATACGTACACGGTCACCTTTCAGCAAGCGACCGCTATCCGGTACGTACACCGGAAGCTCATTGGAATAAGATTCAGCCATCCAGCGTAAGGTCTCCATCTCATGATCTGACAGGTAAGGAAAATAAGAGTGTTCGCCCACGGATACCCGAGGAAGAAGATTATATAAGGGCATGATACGTTTCAAACGGAAAATCTCATTCTCCGAAGCATGGATAAACACATAGTTGTATAAAAGAGGCTTCCTCGTATTGACCATCTTGCCTCCCACCTTGCGAGCCTCGACATACGAGGGGGCAAAGTACTCGAACAAGGGTTCCCCACAACGTTTACGACGGGAAAGCTCGGCATCTAATCCTTTTGACGAATAGATATTATCACGTCCCCCAACAGCGGTAGGAAGCGTCAGTACGTACCAACGTACAGCCTCCTGGCTACGGCGATTGCGTATATGCACCATAGCTCTATCAGAGCTATTACTTGTCACGATATTCATTGAGGAAGATAATTCAGAGCCTTATCAAGATATTCTTGTAATACCCTGATAAATAAATACTTATGTGAAAACAAAAAAGGAATTACTGAAAATTTGCATCCCTTCAATACTCATGCTACTTGGCGAGTAGCCTTAACAAGAGGAGTGAAAGGATATTCCTTAGTTGTAGAGACGGAGCGTGTCCCGTTTCATCCCCTTACAATGGTATTTTAGTTACTATCAGGCGGTGGGAGACGGAGCACGCTCCATCTCTACATGATGTTATATGGAATTTACTTCGGATAACGTGATGATTTCGGGAATAACGAGGCCATTTCGTTTCTATTGCCATGTCTATACATCAGAAATAAGAACGAAGATTTAAAGAGAATTAAGGTTGAAACACAAACAAAGCCTAATGTTTGCTTGTGTTATGTTATTTTTTACTACATTTGCGGCATGAAATGAACGCTACTCGCCAAGTAGCAGTCAGTTTGGCTACTCGCCAAGTAGCGTACTTTTCTTCACCCTACTTTCGGCGCATAATTATACACACTCTCGAAACAAAGTTTGTTTACGGTTGAGAGTTTTTCTAAAGAGAAACTCTTCAAGTATATTTGCGTAGTCTTGATAGATTTATGCCCTAACAGTTCACTGATCATCTCAATCGGTACGTTTTGCTCCTTCAAGGTCGTGGCGAAAGAGTGACGAATCGTGTATGAGGTAACCCGAGTATGAATGCCAATGGATTCCGACAGTATTTTCAATCTGCGGTTAAAACCTCCTAATACGGTATTATATTCCTTGTAGGCATCCTCACCGGTCTTCATTCCCTCTAAAAAAGGAAACAGATAGGGCGAATCCTCGGTTGTATCGGCTGCCAACTCATTCAGCAGCCCTTGTGCCTCCGCTGGGATCTCCACCTGTATAAGGGATCCGCTTTTCTGCCGATAATAAGACAAGATCCCTTCCTTGATATCCTCCTTTCGCAAATGCGCCAAATCTACGAAAGCCATCCCGCAAAACAAAAACATCAGGCAAAAGGCTGATTGGGTCCTCTTCTGTTGTGGATCTGTCACCGGGCTTGTCATCAGCAAGCGTAAGCTTTCCGAAGGCAACGCCTTTTTACGTTTACTCTCAACCCCCGTAAACACATGCTTAAACAAATGAGGAATATAGGCAGCCTCACCCACCTCTACCGCTAAATTATAGATGTGACGAATCCGGCGCATATAAGTAGATACCGTGTTACGAGCACATCCCTTGGCCAACAGCCAAGATTGATAACGCAAAAGTGTATCCCGATTAATATACGCATAAGGAATCTCTTCCCGGCCACAAAAACATTTAAACGACCTCAACGCATCTTGATAACTCTTCGCCGTGGAATAACGCTTTTTCTCACGCAGGCAGGTGATATACGTAAGTACACCCACCACAAAATCATTCTCATTCATACTTTATCTCCTTAAGAATTAATACATAAAAAAATCCTCTATCTCTCCGTTTACACAGGAAAGATAGAGGATCTTCATAAAATCCTTAAAGAAATATATTATTTTCCGGCTTTCTCAGCAGCAGCTTTCTTATTGATCTTCTTCTTCTGCAACTCGTAAGCGATCGGAGTAGCGACGAACAAAGTAGAGTATGTACCGATAATGATACCTAATAAGATAGCGAACGTAAAGCTTCGGATCGTGCTACCGCCCAAGATGAAGATACACAATACAACCACCAACGTAGTCAATGATGTATTAAATGTACGACACAAGGTAGAGTTCAACGCATCATTGATCACTTGATAACGATCACGCTTCGGATACAAAGCGATTGTCTCACGGATACGGTCGAATACAACCACGGTATCATTGATAGAGTAACCGATAATCGTCAAGATAGCTGCGATAAACGTCTGGTCTACCTCCATTGAGAACGGAAGAACCTTCCATAACAAGGTATAGAAAGAAATGATACACAATGTAGTCGTAGCAACAGAGGCGAACGCACCCACAGAGAATGACACATCACGGAAACGAAGCAGGATATAAGCGGCCATACAGATCATGGCGAAGATTACCGCTAAGATAGCGCTATTCTTGATATCGTCTGCCATGCTAGGACCCACCTTCTGCGAACTCTGTATGAAAGTAGTCGTGAACTCATCTAATGTAGTTCCTTCCGGAAGTAAGGATTTCACGCCCTCAAACAATTTATTCTCGATCTCTTGATCTACCGTAGGATCGTTATCATTGATCTTATAGTTGGTAGACACACGTACTTGATCAGCTGTACCGATCTGGATAACACTAACAGAACCGTCTAACTGAGCGTCCAGCATATTACGAACATCGTCAGTCTTCACCTCTTGATTGAAACGGATCACGTAATTACGTCCACCCGTGAAATCGATACCATTATTCAAGCCGATCGTCATAAAAGAGATAGCACCTAAAACGATGATTGCCGCCGGAATTAAATAACCGACTTTGCGAGCACCCAAGAAATTGATCTTCGGGTTTGTCAACAAGTCTTTCGTAATAGAAGTCGTGAATGTCACGTTCTTCAATTTATCTTTCGCTAACAATGCCTCATAAACGATACGAGTCAAGAACACGGCTGTAAGGAATGAAGCGAACAAACCGATGATCATCGTCGTAGCGAAACCACGGATAGGACCCGTACCGAAATAGAACAATACGATACCGGTAATGATAGATGTCAAGTTTGAGTCGAAGATAGCGGAGAACGCATTGCTGTAACCGTCGGCGATAGCCTTTCCTAAAGACTTACCGGCACGAAGTTCCTCTTTCGTACGCTCATATATCAATACGTTAGCATCGACTGCCATACCCAGCGTCAACACCATACCGGCAATACCCGGCAAGGTAAGAACGGCTTGGAAAGAAGCAAGGATACCCATCGTGAAGAAGATGTTCAATACCAAAGCACCGTCGGCGATCAATCCCGGAATCAATCCGTAGAATGCGCACATATAAACCATCAACAGCACCAATGCCAAAACGAAAGAAATCACACCGGCATTGATAGCCTCTTGTCCCAAAGACGGACCAACGACATCTTCTTGAACGATATGTACGGAAGCAGCCATCTTACCCGATTTCAATACGTTCGCTAAGTCCTTCGCCTCTTCCGGTGTAAAGTGACCGGTGATTTGTGAACGACCTCCCGTGATCTCATCGTTTACGTTCGGAGCGGAATAAACCATCTCATCCAAAACGATAGCGATCTGGCGACCGATATTCTCTTTCGTCAAACGAGCCCAAGCCTTAGAGCCTTCGGCATTCATAACCATGTTAACCATTTGCTCTGAACGACCGGCTTGTTGCATAAAGTCAGCGTTAGCATCTGTTACTACGTCACCACCTAAAGCGGGACTTCCGTCACGGTTCGTTACCTTCAAGGCATATAACTCAAAGAACTGCTCTTTATCATCGATCGCCTTTACACCCCATTTTAAAGCCAAGTTACGAGGCAATACCTCTTTCACTTGTTTCATGTTCAGGTATTCGCTGATCTTCTCCATATCTTTTGCTTGAGCGATACCTACCGTCGAACCCGGAGACAACTGACCGTTGTACTGGCTAATCTGCAATAAAGCAAATAATGGATGTTGCTTAGCGAACTCTTCCATGCTTTGATTAGCTTCCGTATCTTTTTTATCTTGACCGAGCTCAGCCAACAAAGAATCGGCCTCACTTACATTCGCATCAGCGGCATCAGCGATTTTCTCAACATTATCGGTAGCAACAGAATCAGCGGAAGCCTCCTTACTTAGGATAGTAGCCAATACATTATCAGCGGCAACCAATTGTTGATAGATTTCCGGCAACTTATAAGTTTCCCAGAATTCCAAGTTAGCGCTACCTTGAAGCAACTTACGAACACGTTCCGGTTCTTTCACACCCGGCAACTCAACCAAGATACGACCCGCTGTCTCCAAACGTTGGATGTTCGGAGAAACCACACCGAAACGGTCGATACGAGTACGCAATACGTTGAATGAGTTATCAATCGCACTCTGCAACTCTTGTTTCAAAACAGAAACAACCTGAGCGTCTGAGCTCTGGGGCGTGATTTTATCTTTTAACTCGAATGTACTGAAAATAGCGGAAAGACGTGCGCCGCTATCCAACTTCTTATACTCCTCAGCGAAAAGGTCGATGAAATCTTTTTGGCTAGTCGCTTGATGCGCATAAGCTAAATCCAACGCCTTGTTGAAATTCTCGTCTTGGTTGTTGTTAGACAACGAACGGATTACATCCGCCACGTTCAACTCAAGGACAACGTTCATACCGCCCTTTAAGTCAAGACCTAAACTAATTTCCATTTCACGGCATTGCTTAAGCGTATAGCCTAACCATACCTTCTGAGTAGATAGTGAGTCTAAATAAGCACTCTCTTTCGCAGGATCTCCACCCGCATACTCAGCGGCTTTACTGTTGTAATGTTGCGTCACGAACGAGAACGACAAATAGAACAAACAGACAAGCGTAAGTAACACCGCGAAGACCTTTACAAATCCTTTGTTTTGCATCTGAATCTTAGGTTTATGTTATTACATTATTTATATTCGTTTTTTCACAGGGTGCAAATATAGACTTTTTTTCTTTGATAAAGAGCAATTAGTATAATTATTTGTCACGCTCATAGTTTATTTCAAACGCAAATGTATATCTTTGGGGCTAAAATAATAAGGAAAATATACCATGAAACAGTTATTATTCGCTCTGTTATTTATCCCCGCCCTGCTATTCGCACAAGAGGATCAACACTATCTGGCAGGGGCCGTTCCGGTTGCAGACGGTAAAGTCGTTTTTACCCGAGAGATTAATGCCCCCTCTTTAAGCAAGGCACAAATCTACCAACAACTATTAAAATGGGGACAAGAAAATTTTAACACAAAGGAAAGTAGAGTAGCTTATCAAAATGAGGCAAAAGGCGAGATCGCCATTATCGGAGAAGAATATATAGTATTCTCCAGCACAGCCTTATCCCTCGATCGGGCGATGATGAAATACCGTATTATCATTGAATGTAAGGAACATGCTTGTACCCTGCAACTTGCGGGCATCCGATATGAATATAACGTGTCTTACCAGAACGAGCCGGAGAAATACCTAGCCGAGGAATGGATCACGGACGAGTATGCCTTGAATAAGAGCAAGACGAAATTGAACCGTATCAGCGGTAAGTTCCGTAAGGCCACGATTGACTTCGCGGATAAGACGTTCGATAGCGCAGCCAACGTATTAGGCGCACAGTTGCTGACAGCCGCACCGGTAGAACCAGTATCCGCTCCGCAACGGGAAACACGACCTGTGGCACCGATGGAAGGTTTCGTAGCGTTCCAAGCGGACAAAATACCTAGCACGATCCTCCAAATGTTACCGGACAACGCTTTACAGATCAAAGCCGTAAAAGGAAATACGACCGACGCAAACGTTGAATGGAAAGGCATAGGCAATATGTTCGGTAAAACGATCAGTACAATCTCCATATCCAAAGATAGTCCTGCTTATAAAGCGATTGGCAATAACGATGTATATCGATTATCCTTCTCCAAGCCCGGCACATCTGCCGATGCGCCATGGATTATTATCGAGTGCCGTAAACAAGGCGAGACCTCCGAAGGACAGCAAACGATGTTAATCGGCGAGATTACGAATGTATGGATCAAATAACGAAAAAGAGAGTTGCATTTATGAAAAAGATTCTATTATTAATATATATGATGTTCCCTGTGCTAGTCATGGCGCAGGGGCATAAAGGCGAGGTAGACGAATGCGCCCCCATGAAAAACGGGAAGGTATGCTATAGTGATGATGTAGAGATCGAGAATACCTCTAAACTAGAAATATTCAACGCTATTAACGCATGGGCTAAGAAATCTTATGGAAAAGATGTCTTCTTATCCAACGTAAACTCGAACAAGAACAAAGGGACCATCTTCGTAAGCTCTAAGGTTGAATTATTGTTGAATGATACAGACAAGACTATCATTAAATATAAAATGCGTATCACCTGCTTCGACAACCGATACACGATCGAGGCAAGCGATATCGTATATCAATATGATCCGCTAAACGATAAAAAGTACAAGACCTATAAAGCGGAAGATGTGATCGCCAATAATGGGGATAGCAATACGATAGCGCTGATCAAAGATCCTAAGCTATTCTGTAACGCTACCTTCTTCTTTGTCGAGAACTTGTTCGCCGACGTATTTGACGCTGCGCAGAACGCAGAATCCGAGTGATGAAACCCTTTTATTCAAGTTTCAAATAACACCATAACGGGTAGTGGTCTGAATAAGCGACCTTATCCACGGAACAATTCATAGAGGTCATGTTCGGGGAATGCAGGATATTATCGATACGGAACCAGAAGAAATTTTGATTATAGGTAATACCCATTCCCCGGCCAGACTCGGCAAAGGCATCCATCAAATCCCCTTGGATCGTACGGTGCGCATAAGAAATAGGCGTATCATTAAAGTCACCGCATACCAAGACATAATCTCCTTTCGCGTTCTTAATCTCTTTTGATACCGCTTCCGCTTGCTTAGCCCGAATCCGGAAAGCAGGTCCTAGCTTTTGCTCGAACGCTCCTTTCAAATCGTCCAACCCATCCGAGCTAAAGCTCTTTATAAGGGATGAATAACGGGTCCGATCCTCCATCGTCAGTTTAAACGATTCCAAATGGTTATTAATCAAGGTCAACTTCTTTCCCTTGATGTTCACTTCATGTACGGAAGAGCCGTTATAATCCGAATCGTATTTCACCATCCGGGAATTCGACAGCGGATATTTGGAGAACACAGCGATGCCGAAACTCTGGAATTTCGTGGAGCTTTGATAAAATACAGAACGATAAGGATACATGCTCAACGCATCATAGATCTTAGAGGCAGTAAGGCTCTTCTCTGATTTAGCCGTGGCATATTCCTGCAAACAAACAATATCCGCGTCCGAGTTAGCGATATATTGGATAATCTTGTTCGGAGCTATCTTCGTATGATTCTTGTACCCAAAAGCCATCACATTATAAGTCAGCACCTTCAGTACCTCTTCCCGAGGGACATCCTTATGCGAGTGAAACGGAAAATAGCGTTTCACGGGACCCCAACATAACAAGAAGGAGAATATGCCGATCAATAAGAACTTCCATTCCCATAAGAACAGCCAATAGATAATAAAGCAAAGATTGACTACACATAAGACTGGAAAGGCTAATCCCAGATAAGATAACGTCATACTCGTCTCAGGAGACACCCGATCCGAGTAAGCCGAGACTATCAACAACACGACAGCCACCACATTCGCTACGACAAATAAGAATTGAAGAAAAATCCGTAGAGTTTTCATAAGTATCTGTTATTTCTTACTGGCGTCGAAAAGTCGCTTTTTCTCTTCAGCGGAAAGGCTCTCATAACCGGAACGTTTCAATTTATCCAGTATAGTATCTAGATCCACCGACTCCTGATGTTTGCGTGCGTTATACTCATAATCCGTTTCGTTACGTTTATAAGTCACACGCATCTTCGGTTTCCGTTTGCCCAAATTCACGAACCAGTCGATCAACCGATTCATTGGAGCGGTCAAGTCCTTTCCATTACGAATACGGGAAGCGAACCACATACCAAACAAAGCCCCGCCGATATGGGCGATATGTCCTCCCGCATTATCAGAAGTCATCGCCAACAAATCGATCACCAGCGTAAAGATAGCCAAATAAATTAATTTGATCCTTCCGATCAAGAATAAATTAATCTCCAAATCCTTCCGGTAAAACGACACGGCGAAAACGATCGCCATAACAGATGCCGAAGCCCCCATCAAATAGCTAAAAGAAGCCACGTTCTGGAAATAAGGGAAAATATTATAAGCAAGGACAAACAATATCGCACCCGCAAGACCTCCCAATATATACAAGCCTCCCAACTGCCGCTCATTGAAGAAATTCAAGAACAATCCCCCGAACCAATACAACCAAAGCATATTGAACAAGATATGCAAGAAGTCAAAATGAGTGAACATATAAGTAAACAACGTCCACGGACGGAAGAGCAAAAGTTCCGGAGAAGCCGGTAACTGCAAATACTGCAAAAAAGGTACCCCTTGCACATTAAAGAGCATAAACAATACGCTGGCCAAACGTATCAAGATAAACAAGCCTACATTTATATATATCAGTTTCGACAGGATATTACCCGACTGAAACATACGCTTCAAATTAGTAAAAATACCGTCCATTGTCTGCATCTTTCTTTTTCCAATAACGAATTAGGAAATAACCGAATAACATACCCCCCAAATGAGCGAAATGCGCTACCGTATCGCCACCAAAACTAGCCACACCCATAAATAGTTCGGCAAGACCATAAAATATTACGAAATATTTGGCTTTAATCGGGATCGGTATGAACATCAAGTACAAAGGAACATTCGGGAAGATCATCGCGAATGCCAACAAGATTCCGAATACGGCACCCGAAGCGCCAATGGTCACGAAATAATTCAAGAACTCGCTTTTGCTGATAATCTGGGCTCCATTCAAGTTTATCATGTCTTGGCTAGCGAAGATCACATCCCGCAAATTAAAGAACCATACCACCTCTTGTACCAAACCGGCGCCTATACCCGTCACGAAGTAAAAAATCAAGAAACGTTTGGGGCCCCATACGTTCTCCAATACCCGGCCGAACATATAAACGGCGAACATATTAAAAAACACATGCGCGAACGAATGGGTATCGTGCATGAACATATAAGAAACGATCTGATAAGCCTTGAAGTCGGTAGCACCCGGGAAGTGAAGCCCTAATAAATCCACCAAATCGATGCCGACTTTCGGCAGTGCAAGGCTGGCTACCCAAAATAGCAAGTTTATAATGATAAGATTTTTCGTTACCGGCGGGATACTATTCAAGAACCCCGAATTTGTCTGATTCATCATATACTACGTTAATTTAGCGGCAAAGGTAAATATATTTTAGCCGTTTTTGCCCATAATAATACTAAAACATATGTAAATCGGTAAAAAAAGTAGGTTTTTCTTTTGTGATATTTCAAAATAAAACTACATTTGGAGCCGTCTATCGGTTATCATAGTTTTGTTTAATATATTAACAGTCAAACCATCATGAACAAATCAGAATTTATTAGTGCAGTCGCTGAAAAATCAGGTCTCAGCAAAGTGGATGCTAAAAAGGCAGTAGAAGCTTTTGTTGACACAGTTTCTAACGAATTAAAAGAAGGCGGTAAAGTCGCTCTACTTGGCTTCGGTTCATTCTCTGTGTCAGAGAAGGCCGCTCGTAAAGGTGTTAACCCGAAAACTAAAGAAACCATTGAAATCGCAGCTCGCAAGGCCGTGAAGTTCAAGGCTGGTGCTGAATTGAACGAGCTAATCAAATAAGAAACACCATTATTCTCTATAGAAGAAGGATACGATGCAAATTGTATCCTTTTTTTGTGTACCTTCGCGTGCAAATAAAATCCGAATTATAGTTAGACGAATATGGTTATCGAACAACAGATTACCGGAGCTATCATAGCCGGCATCAAAGAGCTGTACGGAGCGGATGTCACCGCTAGCCAAGTGCAGTTACAAAAAACGAAAAAAGAATTCAAGGGGCACTTGACCCTAGTCGTATTCCCATTCCTTCGCATGTCGAAGAAATCTCCGGAGCAGACCGCTCAGGAAATCGGTGAGTACTTGTTGAGAAACGAGCCAGCGGTAGCTGAATTCAATGTAATCAAAGGATTCCTTAACCTGACGGTCGCTTGCTCTTGCTGGATCGATTTACTAAACTCGATCAATAAGCAGCCCGCTTACGGTATCATTCCGGTTACCGAGCAGTCGCCTTTGGTTATGATCGAATATTCTTCTCCCAATACAAATAAACCGCTTCACTTGGGCCATGTCCGCAATAACTTATTAGGATACAGCTTATCGAAGATCATGAAAGCGAACGGTAACCAGATCGTAAAGACGAATATCGTAAACGATCGTGGTATCCATATCTGTAAATCCATGTTGGCTTGGCAGAAATGGGGAAATGGAGCTACCCCAGAGTCTACCGGAAAAAAGGGCGACCATCTGATCGGTGACTTTTACGTATTATTTAGCAACAAATTAAAAGAGGAGACCCATGCGTTAGAAGCGAAAGGCCTTACCAAGGAAGAAGCCGAGGCTCAATCCACCTTGATGGCGGAAGCCCGTGAGATGCTTCGTAAATGGGAAGCCGGAGACAAAGAGGTGCGTGCGCTTTGGGAAATGATGAATAATTGGGTATACGCCGGGTTCAACGAGACTTATAAGATGATGGGCGTAGATTTCGATAAGATTTATTACGAGTCTCAAACGTATCTGGAAGGAAAAGGCAAGGTGATGGAAGGCCTAGAGAAAGGGATTTTCTATCGCCGTGAAGACGGCTCCGTATGGGCTGATTTGACGAAAGACGGGCTGGATGAAAAATTATTGCTTCGTGCGGATGGAACTTCCGTCTATATGACGCAGGATATCGGTACCGCCAAGCTGCGCTTCGATGATTACCCGATCAATAAGATGATCTATGTGGTAGGGAACGAGCAGAATTATCACTTCCAAGTATTATCGATCTTATTGGATAAGTTAGGCTTCGAGTTCGGCAAAGGATTGGTCCACTTCTCCTACGGAATGGTAGAGCTACCGGAAGGTAAGATGAAGAGCCGTGAGGGAACGGTCGTAGATGCCGATGATTTGATGGCCGAGATGATCAGTACCGCACGTGAGATTTCCCAAGAATTAGGGAAATTGGACGAGATGACTCCGGAAGAGGCTGAGAATATCGCCCGAATCGTAGGTCTTGGCTCCTTGAAATATTTCATATTAAAGGTAGACCCTCGCAAGAATATGACGTTCAACCCGAAAGAGTCTATCGACTTCAATGGGAATACGGGACCATTCATCCAATATACCTACGCCCGTATCCGTTCCGTATTGCGCAAAGCGGCGGAACAGGGCATCGTATTACCGGAGCAGTTACCGCTTACTTTCGCCATTTCCGAGAAAGAAGAGAACCTGATCCAAATGATCGCCGATTATGCGGAGATCGTGAAAGAGGCAGGTAAGCTATACAGCCCGGCCTGTGTCGCCAACTATATTTATGATCTGGTAAAGGAATACAATCAATTCTATCACGATTTCTCCATCCTTCGCGAAGAGAATCCGGAATTGAAGAACTTCCGTTTAGTCTTATCCGCCAATGTAGCTAAGATCGTGAAATCCGGTATGGATTTATTAGGCATCGAGGTTCCGGAAAGAATGTAACGATAGAAGATGAACATAAACGAGAAAACAAGAAAGGCTCTCCTTCGATTTCAACAAAATGAAATCACGGAGAGCCTTCTCTATACGCAACTCGCCGCTATCGAGAAAGATCCAAGCAACAAGGAAGTATTACTACAGATAGCGAATGACGAGAAAGGACATTATACGATCCTGAAAAAGTATACGGGGCAAGAGATCTCCCCGAATAAATTACGCGTCACCAAATACTACTGGTTGGCACGTATCTTGGGGATTACTTTCGCCATTAAGCTAATGGAAGGTAGCGAGGAAAGCGCCAAGAATGATTACGCCTCTTATGATGAGTATCCGGATTTGCAACAAATCGCACGTGACGAGGATGAGCATGAGCAGAGGTTGATCGCCTTGATCAATGAGGAACGGTTGGAATATATGGGTTCTGTCGTACTGGGGCTAAATGACGCTTTGGTAGAATTTACAGGTGCTTTAGCAGGCTTTACCCTTGCCTTGAGCGACTCTAAATTAATAGCGTTGACCGGAAGCATCACTGGAATAGCCGCCGCATTATCCATGGCTTCCTCCGAATATCTATCTACCAAGTCCGAGAATGGAAATGAAAACGGGAAACATCCTGTTAAGGCATCGATCTATACGGGAATAGCTTATATCTTTACGGTAGTCGCCTTGGTCGCTCCATTTATCTTTATATCGAACGTATTAATGGCTTTAGGGCTTATGCTCATCATAGCGTTGAGTATCATCGCCCTTTTCAACTATTATTATTCCATAGCGAGAAGCGAGAGTTTCCGGAAGCGTTTTACTGAGATGGCAGTACTTAGTTTTAGCGTGGCCGCATTAAGCTTCTTGATCGGATATGCGTTAAAAGAATTTACGGGCATCGATGTCTAAAAAAATCATAGTTATGTTTTGAAAAATTCATAGTTATGAGTTTAGTAAATCATAACTATGAATTTTTAGAGCCTATAATCAAGCCTTTTTCCGTGTCGTACGTTTCTTCGTCGCAGCAGGTTTTTCTCCCGCCTCGGCGATTATCTTCTGGCATTCCTCCAAGGTCAAGTTCTCCGGTTTCTCTATCGTCTTAGGAATTCTGTAATTCTTTTTCTTATAAGAGATATAAGGGCCGAAGCGACCATTCAAGATCTCCATTTCCGGATCCTCATCGAACTTCTTGATAAATCGTTGCTCATCTTTTTGTTTTTTTGCCTCGATCAACTCGATAGCTTCCTCGGCTGTTATCGACAAAGGATTCAAGCCCTTCGGTATGGATACGAACTTTCCGTCATGACGGATAAACGGGCCAAAACGTCCGACAGCGGCAACCATGACCTTACCTTCATATTCACCGATCGTACGGGGTAGATCAAACAATTTCAAGGCTTCTTCCAAAGTAATCGTCTCGATAGATTGCCCCTTCATCAAGGTTGCGAACTGAGGTTTAGGAGCCTCTTTATCCTCTGGGTGCGCCTGCCCGATCTGTACGACTGGGCCATAACGACCGATCTTCACGAAAACAGGTTTGCCGCTCTTCGGATCGATACCCAATTCACGCTCACCCACTTTATGCTCCGTACGGACAGAGGCTGCCTCTTCCACGATCGGATGGAATAGTTTATAGAATTTATCGATCGCGTCCGTCCATACCATCTCGCCTTCCGCTACGGCATCGAATTCCTTCTCTACGCTCGCCGTGAAGTTATAATCCATAACGCCCGGGAAATACTCCATCAAGAAATCATTCACGACCGTACCGATATCGGTTGGCATCAACTTATTCCGGTCCGCTCCTACGATCTCCGTCTTTTGGACTTCCTTGATCGTATGCTGAGCCAAGGTTATGATATTATAAGTACGCTCCGTTCCTTCCTTATCCCCTTTCACGACATACTCTCGATTCTGGATCGTCTGGATCGTAGGAGCATAGGTAGAAGGACGACCGATTCCCAATTCCTCCAAACGGCGAACCAAACTTGCTTCCGTATAGCGGGGAGGACGTTGCGTGAAACGTTCGGTAGCGACGATATCCTTCATACTCAATACCTCGTTCAAGGTAACCGGAGGAAGAAGGCCGTTTTCCTGTTCCTTCTCATTCTCGTCATCAAAACTCTCGCGGTACACCTGAAGGAAACCGTCAAAAGTAATGACCTCACCGGTAGCCACGAACTTCTCTTTCTTGCCGCCGATGCCTACGGAGATCGTCGTACGCTCCAACTCGGCGTCCGCCATCTGGCAAGCGATCGTACGTTTGCGGATCAATTCGTATAATCTCTTTTCCTGAGCGGTCCCGCTTATCTCATCATTGCTGATATAGGTCGGACGAATCGCCTCGTGCGCTTCTTGCGCTCCCTTGCTCTTGGTATGATATTGACGGAATTTATAATATTTCTCACCGTAGGTATCCAAGATAGCCTCTTTTGCCGTCCCCAAAGCCAAATCACTTAAGTTCACGGAGTCAGTACGCATATACGTGATCAATCCGGACTCATACAGGCGTTGGGCGATCATCATGGTCTGCGAGACCGAATAACCCAACTTACGGGCGGCCTCCTGCTGCAAGGTAGATGTCGTAAAAGGAGGGGCTGGTGTTTTACGCACCGGCTTTTTCGAGATATCATCGATCGTGAAAGAAGCGTCCTTGCAAGATTCAAGGAATGCCTCCACCTCTTCCTTATCTTTCAAACGACGGTTCAGCTCCGCCTTGAGGATTGTCGTACCATCCGGCAAGATAAAGCTAGCGATCACACGGTAGGCGGCCTCCGAGACAAACTCGTTGATCTCTCGCTCCCGCTCTACGATCAGACGTACGGCAACCGATTGCACGCGCCCCGCGGATAAAGCCGGCTTCACCTTACGCCAAAGAATGGGGGATAGCTCGAAACCCACGATACGGTCTAAGATACGACGGGCTTGCTGCGCGTTCACCAAATCGATATTGATATCTCTCGGCGTCTCAATCGCATGTAATATAGCGTTCTTGGTAATTTCATGAAAAACGATACGTTTCGTATTCTCAGGTTTCAATCCTAATACCTCATATAAATGCCAAGAGATGGCCTCTCCCTCCCGGTCCTCATCGGAAGCCAACCAAACCTGCTCGGCTTTCTTGGCTTCGTTCTTCAATTCGGTCACGAGTTTCTTCTTATCTGAGGGAATCACGTATTCCGGGGCATAATTGTGTTCGAGGTCTATACTGAAATCTTTCGTTTTCAAGTCGCGGATATGACCATAGCTAGACATAACCTTATAGTCCTTTCCGAGGAACTTCTCGATGGTTTTTGCCTTGGCTGGTGACTCCACTATTACCAAATTCTTTTGCATATCTATTTTTTGCTGGTTAGAAATCGGGTGCAAACTTACACAAATAATTAACGTACGCAGTATATCGATCACTAAAAAAGCGTTTTTTCCTATACATTATATATATAGTCATGCGTTTCTATTTACCTTCGCGGGACAAAATCAAAAAGCTATTCAAAAATATGGAAGAGATAAAGCGACTTATTTCAGAGAATAAACTAGAAGAAGCGATCCGGCTCTTGGACGCTTACCTCACGGAGCAACCGAGATCCGACGAGGCTTGGTTTCTCCTCGGAAAAGCTCATTATAAACTAGGCAACGTACGCCTAGCCCTCAACAGCTACCTGCAAGCGATAGAGATCAATCCGGAAAGCCCGGCACAAGCGGCCTACGATATGGCGATCAAGGTGCTGGATTTTTATAATAAGGATATGTACAACCATTAAGAAGACAGAGCACCCGCACCCAAATAAATTCTAGAAGTACAAGTAACTCGACTTTATGCATTTATGAAGTTAGTTGTTATTGATATAGCGTTTATTCGTATAATGCTCATTTACAACCTATAACGTAAGCTCGTCATAATAGGCATCGTTAAAGGCTTACAATGGGCATTATAAAGTGCTTATAATGGGCATTCTTAGCACCTAACATTGCCCATCGTAATTTGTAGAGACGGGGCATGCCCCGTCTCTACAAGATATACAATGAATTTATGTTTCTTTGGCTATCAATCTTCCACCGGAGTAATCGTATAGTTATGCAGACAGAAGAACTCCTCGGTCAGTATAGCCGGAGGGATCTTCCCGTCTTCCAAGGAGTATGCCTCTCCACTGAACCGAACCTCCAATCCCTCTTGCTGATAAGCCTTCGGCATATCTTCCACATAGTAATTACCCACAAAATCGATCGGCTTGGAGCAAACGATGGCCCATAGATTCACCCGATCGTCCCAACGAATACGACCAAACTCATCAACTAGATCCGTCCTTCGCCCATGCTCATGCTTATCCTCATGCTCATGCTCATCATCACCGCAAGCGGTAAAGCCTAGCATGGTAATAGTACACAGGCAAAATGATAAAAATACAGAAAATGCTTTTTTCATATAAGTAAACTTTAAGAAATTACCTTTATCCAGATGATTATCCTTTATAAGTCAGCGCCAACATCGTAATATCATCGCTCTGCGTAGCGCCGTTCACGAATGATTGGACGGATTCGGATATACCTTCGATCATGGATTTGGGGGATTGGTTCTTCACGGAGCTACAAGCCTCTACCAAACGGATATCTCCATATTGCTCATTCCTCAGGTTCATCGCCTCACTGATTCCATCCGTATAGAGGAACAAGCTGTCTCCCGCCTCCAGTTTCAAGGATTGTTCTTTATAAGCTAATCCCGGCACGACTCCCAAGGCCATCCCACCAGTCATCGGCAAAAGAGATACCTTATCGTTCTTACGAATCCAAACCGGACGATTATGCCCCCCATTGCAATAAACCACGTCGCCCGTATGGATATTCAAGATCGCATAAAAAGTAGTGACAAACATCCCATTGACACTCTCACGGCACAATAGATCATTCGATTCCTTCATGCAGACCGCCGGGGAAAGCTGCCTAAGCGCCGTAGCACGGATCACCGTACGGCTGATCGCCATGAAAATAGCGGCGGGAATCCCCTTATCCGACACGTCAGCGATCGTAAAACCCAGATGATTATCGTCCACCAAGAAGAAATCATAGAAATCACCCCCCACGGCTTTCGCCGCACTCATGGTCGCATAAAGATCGAATTGCTTATATTGCGGGAACGGAGGGAACTGCTTCGGCAAAATCGATTGCTGTATCTCACGTGCCACGTTCAAGTCATATTGTATCTCCTCTAGCTGATGATGTTCCTTTTGGGCCTCCTTGATAAAAGAAATCTGCTCGACCGCCTTCTCGATCGTACGTTCCAGATCCTCCATATCGATCGGCTTGGTAGCGAAGTCGAAAGCACCATGGTTCATGGCGGTACGAATATTCTCCATATCCCCGTAAGCCGATACGATGATACATTTCAAGGCCGGGTTACGCATCTCGTTAATCTTCGTCAGCAATGTCAAGCCATCCATCTCCGGCATATTGATATCGCTCAATATGATATCAAAGTCCGGATGGTCCAACATCATCCTCAACGCCTCCAAACCATTATGGGCAAAGGAGAACTCATACTCTCCCTTACGGATCTTCCGACGGAAATATTGGGTTAGCAACGCTTCCAGATCCTGTTCGTCGTCTACGCTTAATATCTTGATCGCCATAATTCTTCTGTTTATTTCGTTAATGGAATAAGGAATATGAAACGGGTAAACTCACCCTCTTTCGATTCCACCTCTATCTTCCCGTCATGCTTCTCCTCTATAATGGATCGAGTGATAGATAGCCCCAAGCCAGTTCCCTCTCCCACCGGTTTCGTGGTAAAAAACGCGGAGAATATCTGCTCCCGGATATTCTCCGGCATACCGATACCATTATCCTCGATACTTAATCTTAAAGAATCTCCCTCCTTCCGTAGATCCACGGATATAACCGGCTCATACCCGATCGGCGAGAGCTTGGATTTACTATAGACCGCATAGCAAGCGTTATTCATGACATTCAATACCGCACGGCTCAAATCCTGCGGGATCACTTTCAGCATCGGAAGCCCCTCCTCGTAATGCTCCCGGATCGCAATATTGAAACCTTTATAGTTCGCTCGCATCGAATGATAAGCCAGCCAAACATATTCCTTCACCAGATTCTTGATATCCGTAGGGATGTACTCGTCATCCTTCCCTCTGGAATAAAGCAAGATACCCCGGATGATACTTGTCGCCCGGTTTCCATGTTCCTCGATCTTCTTCAAGTTACCATGCAAATCGTTAACGATCTCGCTAAACTCCTCATGCAAGGCGGTCAGCTTCTCCCAAGATTCCGGAGGCAAGACATCTTTCTCTTCTTCTAATATATCTTCCAAGTCATCCACTAACTTAGAGGACAGCTTACTGAAATTGATGACAAAGTTGAGCGGATTCTGAATCTCATGCGCGATCCCGGCACTCAACATACCTAAAGAAGATAATTTCTCTAAGTTCTTCACTTGCAAACGTAGCCGTTCTATTTCCTTACTCTGGTCTTCCATATCTATTCCTCCTCTTTAGGCGGTGTAATTGTTTTCGGTTGATATACAGGGATCGTAATTAGAAACTGGGTATATTCTCCTTTCTTACTCTCCACCTCGATGGTTCCCCGATGGTTTTGCACGATCTCACGGCATAGGTAAAGCCCTACGCCAGCCGCTTCCCCCGTTGTCTTTGTCGTGAAGAAAGGAGCGAATATCTTATCTTTTATATTCTCGTCGATACCGGACCCATTATCCCGGATCGTTATTTCCAGCATATCCTTATTGACCTTCAATCCAAGGAATATCTCCGGACTAAAAGTCACGGTCTCCGATTTCTTCAACAGGGCATACATGGAATTTTTCAATATCCCGGCCAGAACCTTACTGAACTGCTCCACGTTTACCTCCATCATCAAAGACAGCGTCAAATTATCGAAAATAATCCGGATACCTTTTATGTATTGTTTCTTTTCAATATAAAGCCTTCTTTTCTCGAAATACAATGCAACGTTAGCCTGTATTGTAGAAAATCTAGAAGCCAGTAATGATTTATGCTTATCGTATTCAACTTTAACATCTTCCTTTCCAAGCAAGATGTCCATTAATAGTTTATCTGTTTCTTGAGGTTCGGCAACTTTAGAAATCTTATTTTGAGGGAAGTATTCAATATACTTATCCCCATTCTCTTGTCCATCTCTCCAATATATATGTACAGAATCACGAAGTTGATTGATATATTCTTTATTGTCCACATCATCTATACAATTGAAAGAGGCTGCCAGTGATGCCAAAAGAGTAGATTTCCCAGTAGATCTACCACCAATAATAGAGTTGAGATTCTGATTTAGATATATTGTTTGGTGCCATGTATTTGCAGAGTTTAGTTCCACCCTATCGATAACATCATAATCATATTTGTATTCAGGTTTTGAATCGCAAATTCTGACTCTGTCTTCTGGCTCAAATATAATCTGCTTAAGACCTTCAAAAGTTGGGTCTGCTTTAATCCAAGTCTTACAATTGCCAAGACGATCTTTTGTGGAGGTATCAGCAAAAGAATGCGCATCACTGCAATCTAACAATAAACTATTAACATTCTGTTCCTGCAATTTTACTTTAGCATTGTTGAACTTTTCAATGTTTTCCGCTGCCGTAAAAACAATATCAGCTTGATTTATAATTGTCTTTTTTTCTGCGATAGAAGTGTCATCCCACTTAAATTCATCCCATTCAGTTTTTCCAATTGCAGTAAGATACTTGCCTTTAAAATATTGAGGAGCATTGTTCAGTATTGTAATGATTTGGGATAACTCAAGATTCAAATTATTGAATCCTTCTTTTAAAGGACTGCCATAATTATGTTTTTGTTCTTCAGGAACAGAATTTATAATACGACGGCCTAAATCCTCTAGATTTTCCATTGTAACAACCCCTCCCCATTGTTGAATGCAATCAGTGCTAAGAGTATAATTTGAACTTAGAGCATTTAGAAATTGGTATTGGATTACATCTGCAGAAACTTCGTTTGAAAAAATCACATGGAAATTGATACGTTTGAATTGTTTATGTCCACAGAATTTGGCTAATCTAAATTCGACTACTGGCAGAAGTAATTCTATATTTGATAAGCGCCCAGAATCTTTATATTCTTTAACTTTCTTATAACCATCAATAAATAGATAGTCATTTATACCAAGTACCTTGATGTCTGACGGCAATTGTTCTAGGGCTGTAATATATTTATTCCAGCCCTCTTCGTCATTAGCACAACCGTAGTTGTTTTCAATAGATAGCGGAGTGTGGACATGCAGATCCCATATTCTCCATTCAGAACCTCTATTCATACTATTATTTATTGTTTAACTTATACTATTAAATTATCATCTCCTCGATTAATCATTTCGATTTTCCATAACTTTCAACGGGTTCTGCCACCATGCTATATTCTTCCTCAGTTGTCTCATATGATTTGATTCTTCTATCCTCAAGATAGATGTGGCAAAGCATATATTCCAAAGCATCTAAAGTCTGTTGGCGGATTTTTGGTTTCAGCTGACATTCCCAGATGGTAATGCAATGCCAACCCATTGAAGTTAGCTGTTGCCGTTCCTCTATATCTCTACTCCGATTGCGCTCAATTTTATTCTGCCAAAAATCGACATTTGTCTTGGGAAGGACATAGTATTTACAGCCTTCGTGGCCATGCCAGAAACAGCCGTTTACGAAAATAACAGTTCTGTATTTGCGTAAAACCAAGTCGGGATGTCCGGGAAGCCGTGGGTGATTCAGCCTATACCGAAAACCACGGCTGAACAAGAACTTTCTCACCAATAATTCTGGTTTTGTGTTTTTGCCCTTTATCGCAGACATGCAACGATGACGTTGTTCCTTGGTCAGTTTGTCCATCTTTAAATGAAACCATTATATTCTATCAAAGAATCCTTCGTACTCTTCGTCAATTATCTTCCACTCTCCGATCTTACGTCCTCCTACACGGGCAATTTTGTGCAAGTCTTGCAGACGTTTTATGTATTTCAGAACCTGACGTGTTGATAGTCCCATTGATTCTGCCATTTGAACAGTACTGACCTTAGGATTCGTAGATATCAGCTTATATATCTGGCGACTTGCTTTTATGAACTCTTTTGTGAACTCCACAGGTTCTTTTATGAACTCTTTTGTGAACTCCGCAGGTTCTTTTACGAACCCTTTCTTTTGATATGTATTGTCAGCAGTGGTATTATTACCATCATAATTCAAGTTCCAAAGCGTCACATGAAACTCTGAAGCATCTGAGATAAATTCAGGAATATGACATTTAGCCAGATGTTGGTATTGCTTATACGCATCCATTATCTTCTTCATTCCACTACCGCGTCTCTCCATAAGTCCTAACCGACTGAAAAAATCTGCCAACAGCGGATTTCTTCTTTTGGACGGCACAGTAAGTGGGTTCAGTTGCTGGATAAGTTTGCCATCCAACATACCTCCCGGAGAATAGATTTCCAAACGGTCATCATACATATCAATGTGTATTTCACTACCCATTTGCATATAGTCACGATGAATAATCGCATTTGCTATCGCTTCCGTCACAGCACGTTCCGGATAATCCGGCAGTTCTTCACGATAATCGTCTTCCTTCCACCATTTCTTATGGGAATTGTTTCTGACGAAAGACACAGCATCCTGTAGCTGACCTATTACACAACCCTCCAATTCAACATCATCTATCGCTTCCCCTAAGCCACTTGTCATATCCAAGCCATTCCAGCGAGTACAGAATATACGTGACTGCCTGACAGGAGATTCATCTGCCAACAAAGCACCTGCATTTGTTAGTCTGCCATCTTCGTCGACAATACCCCAAGACACAAACTCGCTGTCTTCAAATGAACGTTGCAGGCGCTTATAATGAACAGACCTAAGCTTTGAAAATGCCATGTCCTTAAAACTTTTATTGGATGGGAGGCTATCGTATGTGCGTCCTGCACCTTTTAAAACAAGAGTCTTCAATTGAATGCGATTTGCCACAACGGATTCGTTCCCAACCCTTACAAATGCCAATCGCTGTTTGTCACCAATATAGTAATATGGAGTTTCCTGTCCGGGATATACATGCAATAATACAAGGTTCTTTCCTTCCACCTCCTTGGGATCGAGATTGACGGCAGGTATTGGATCAAGTTTACTCTTTATCTCCTCACTGATTTTCTCAGCATCGCCTTTAGCATCAGCAAGCCCAACTATTTGGTCATCATCACTAATGCCAAAAATCAAAGTTCCGCCTTCGCCATTTGCAAAAGCAGATACACTTTTAAGCCAACTTTTTGGATGTCTGACTTCGAGCATTTGCTTTTTATCATAAGCCGTAGCTTCGCCTATCAATGTATATATATTAGTATCCATATCAAATTTTACCTATAATTTAAAGAGTCCAATGGTTAATTCTTTTTTGTTTTATGATAAACTATCAGTTTGCCTATATCCTTTTTGTCATTTTGATATGACGATATGTGTTCTGATTTTTTCAGCGCTTCTAATAATTGCCTATTCAAGGTATTGTCTGACAATTTGGCTCTCTTATCCTGATTGCACACTTCGATATAATCACCTCCAACAGAAGTCAATAAATGTGTTATTACACTATAGTCATTGAGCCCAGCAGAAATCCCATATACAACCAATTCCAACTTTAAGGATTCGTTCTTGGAGATATTTATAAGAAGTGATGAGAGTGTATCTGCATTGAATAAAATCCGTCCATTCTCTGCAAGAATCATCAGTCTGTCTTGCCCTACATTCTTTAACTTGTCAATATCTGGGAAATGTCCGGTGAATGATTTTAACAGCTTTCTGTAATTATCTACGTTCAACATTTTGCTGCCAAACAAAGATACATATAGATCATTTTTATTACTTAAATCATTCGAGCATATTTCACCAGACAGCTCTGTCACATAGTAATTAATAAATGACATCAGCTCATCACTCATTCCCTCTTTGTGCTCATAATAGAATGACACATTATTCCAAGTTGGCAACAATATCCTGGATTTTACAGCAACAGCATACATCTCCTCATTATCTATTTTTGCAAAATCATCAATATGATTATGTTGACCTGTTAAATATTTGGTTTTAACCTCTGCATCTATATCCGCATTGTTCAAGAGAAACAGCAAAGATTCTGAGCTTTCATCTTGGTAATTATCCTTTAGGCATTGAATTGTAGAAGATATATTGTCCTCAATATAGTCAATGAAAGAATCATTGTTTGTTTCCCTTATACGAGTATAATTAAGATTTTCGGCAGATAAAGCGTTGCCTTCGGAATGAAGCCGCCTCGTTATAATACATATATTCTCAAGATTGATTTCGTAACAATCGTTCTCGATAACACAATCAAACAAATCCTCAGAACCATTACATAAACTGACAAATCGGCTCGCCTTTACCAAAATCAGAGATTTATCCAACGTGATCCCTTCACTATGTTCAACCAAAAACTTATAATTATCATTAAGCCATTTTTGTTGTATCTGTCCCAAATTTGAGCAAAACTTTAGATATGCCTCTATGAGATTGTCCTTTTCAGACGAATTATTCCAACTTACTATGTTATTCCATGAATTTGTATATTCAATAAAGTGCTTGAAGACCACACCTTGTTGCTTGCCTTCAGAATAATACTGGGACAAGAATTGTAACGGTGCTTTATCTCGCTCCAATCGCATCATAACATGTTCAAATTTATCACTCCGAACATTATGCGAGGCAAAATAATCCAATAAATCTATATTAAGAATGGCATCGCTCTCAAACATATAATCCTTCAATTCCTTGACAAAATTCTCAATCTTGTCTATATGGTATTCATAAGGTTGCCTTTCTTCAATTTTCATTGATAACAAAAGTTCCCTATCTGCCAATGAAACCATACCTTCATAGAAATATGATATATAGTCGTAGTAATCTTCGTCAAGGTAACCTCTGCGAACAAACACATTCATCATCGGAGTTAATCCGAGGCTCTTATATTCATCTGTTTCTCCTAACTTGTATTTTTTTATTAGGTCCTTTAATCTCAAAGATTTCGCTTTAATTTTTTCCTGTTGGATACGTCTATGCTCATTACGGAAAAATGTAATGCCATTCTCCGACAACTTTAATCGTTCAGAATAGTCAATCTCTTTATCTATTTGTTTGAAGTCAACAGATTTTGATTCTGTAGTTGTATAATTATAATGATAACGATATTCGTATGTTATCTCTTCTTCGCTCAATAGTTTAGCAAACAAATCTTCATTATTAGCAATTTGTTCAAAAGAATAATGATTATTTTGAATAAGTATAGACAACGGTTTGTTGGACAACTTATGCCAAAGCTTAAACAGAAACAACCTCCTTAAATCAGCGTTACTAAAATTTGCATCCTGTTTGAAGATTTGTTCTTTTTTAGACAGGGCATTTTCAGATTCCTCAATAGCTTTTAAAGCAAGGGGAATAAAATTAGATTTACTGCTGATACACTTGTAAATCTTTCCCTCCCTTCGATGCAACAAAGCAAAATCCTGGGGATAATAGTTTTTATAAACTATCATTCCCAACAGTTTAGTCTTATTAAGCTGAAAATCACTTGCCTCACACAACTTATCACGATATTGTTTGTATTCATTTACAATGTTGGTCAGAATACGCATATCCTGAATGAAAAATGCCATTTCAGACAGATCTTCATCACTAATACCATCGTTTCCGCATCCTTTTGCCTCAAGTGCAGATTTGAGCTTGTCCTTTGAGTTCGAAGGATTGATTACAGGTATTACCGTTGTAATAAAGTCAAAGAACTTTGTTCTTTCTTCATCTTTAAAAATGTCATCTTTAATAGCATAGATAAAAGTGATATGTCGGCCAACTATCTTGGATTCATTGATAAGCTGATTAAGTTCTCGCAGTTTCAAGAATATACTCGGTGTCCCAAATCTGTCCAAATCTTCAATAATTACGACATTATAATCCGTTACTTGGAAAAAATACAGAATTTCGTCAAGATGTTTGTTAAATATAGAGTTATCTTCTATAACTTCAATTTCGCCCTCTTTCAAATTTAACTTATTCAGTTTTGAATTGCTATATGATTTGAAGACATAACGGGCAATCACATATAATACAAACAAAAGCCAAGCAGAAGCGGCTAAATCAAAAATTGTATTCCATATGCTACCCCAACTTAAGAAATCATAGATTGAGTCCACTCTTGCGAAATTCGGTTCAAATAAGATGAGAAAACAGACTAATGTCAATACACAACAAAGCGGATATCTTATCAGTTCACGATTCGACAAATGTACAATTTTTCTAAAACGAGAATTGGGTACAGTTCGCGTTTCTTCTCTATAAATGATTTGTTGCAGAATACTATATTCGATTTTGCGATTAAGATTTTCTATGCGCTTTTCTTTTTCTGCATCTGTTGATTTGGATGGTTTAGGCTCTTTCTCATCAGAGCTACGCTTTTCCGATTCGTCATAATCTATTTGTTCCTCATTAGCTTGCAGAGTTGCCAATGATATAGGCAGAAACTTATGTTCATTGGCAAAATCTTCCATGAGAGTAATGAGCACGGAGCTTTTTCCGGAGCCAAAAGGACCGGTTAGAGCAATGTTTCTTATATGTTCTTTTTCCGCTATAGACAAAGCTTCATTTAATTCAGTAACTGATTTATATGACGCTTCTGATTTATCTATTTTCTTAGGAAGTAGTGTATCAATTGCCATATCCGCCTTTTTTAATCTGTATTAACTAAATCCTTTGTTCGTATAATTCCACCATCAAATCATTGGAAATCAATTCTCCCGGCTGCATTTTTATGCGATATATAGGAGTTCGATTACTGCCCAATGAAATAAAGGAGGACAGATTTAACTTTAGGCATAGATTTCCGTTCTTAGTGCCAAAATATACTTTCTCCACTTTATAATAACCGTCAATCTCTCCACCAACCATAGGCAAGAAATACCTAATATCCATCACATTGATAGATGTCGGTATCTTCTCCATAGTATATGTCTTTGCGGTATGACTGTCAAAATCTGAATAATCAGCATCGGTTCTTCGTACTAATCCAGTCAGAATATTCCTAATCTCCTGTTTCGGCTGTTGAGTCAAAGTGCCGACATTGTCAATGCTATCGATATGGAACTCCGTTTCAAGTTCAAACGGATCGCTGACATAGAAATGAGTCTGTAAAGCATCCACAAGCTCTTTGCTTTGAGCCGTTTCCTTTTTTATTATTGAAGATTTTATTTTAAGAGACTTCCATATATCGAAATCTTCATCCTTCATCAAAGCAAGAATCAGATAATTACTATCACTCTTCGGACGATACAATTTGCCATTCAGCCGTTGGAAATTGTCCAGAATGAACTGATAGCAATCCATACCATCACGTGGCTGCAGAGTTCTGAATGTGTAGAGTCGATTGAGAGTGCCTTGAATCTTATTTCTGAATTCTTTGCGGACATATTCTCTCCATATCGCTTGCGCACTCTTATTGTTGCGACCATACAACGATACGATGTACAAAAAGTTAACATCATAGTGGCACAACAACAGCGTATCTCTGTCAAACAGGCGATTTTCAAATTGACGGTTCAACTGTACTCCGCCATACTGTACTTTCAACTCCTTATCATCAAAGGAAAGGAATTTACTGTCTCCAGTCTTTTTGTTAGGAATTCGGGCACTGATAAAGAAATTGGGGATGGGATTATATCCTTCAGTCAATATATCCCTTAACTGAGGATGCTCCCCGTTACCGTCACCGTCCAAAAACAGATTCATGTTCCACTGAATGACATTTCTGGCATATGTATATTGTTTGTATATCGATTTATCGCCAAGCTGTGTCCTGTCATTCTTGGAACGCTTATAATACTTGCTATCCCCAATGTAATAGGTAAGTTCAGATGTCAAATCAGACTGTTCGATAAGTCCTTGACCGACAAACATGTGGTCAACCAGTTTACCATCTCTTTGCTCCATTAGTTCTTTTGGCAAATTTTGCTTATCATTGCCACTTACCAAAGTGTCAATCATGACTTCAAAGATGTGCTCAAAATCTTTCGCCAGCAAATAGTCTTCCGCCTGCCTGTTCATCGCAATCTTATACTCCCTGTCAAAGAAAGCATAACACAAATCCCATATCCGAAGAGCCTTGTCCGAGAAATACTTGTAATTGATTTGTTTCAGTCTTCTACATCCAAGATTCCTGTCAATATAAGACTTCTTCAACTTATCACAACTGATCAGCGGATATTGGATATTGATTTCAAAAGAAAAACCATGTATTTCACGGATGTAACTCAATATCGAAAAATATATAACGAGTAACTCTTCGTCAAAGTTCACCATTTTCTTCCTGTTGACAGGCTCGACGTAAACAGGGCTTCCGTTTTGAATTACTGCTTGCGATGAAGTAATGGTTTTGTTCCAGTTGATTTTGTTATAACCGGAATGTACGTTCTTGGCCACAAATGTAAAATAGTCCTGATTGTTTCTGTTGAAATCCCTCAGTGCTATTATCACATCAAGTAAGGTGTTGTGCCTCTGTTTTCGCCCTCTACTTTCGGACTGATATTCCTTGCTTTCAAGTATATTGTCGTTGTGAGCCTGTTTATATACGCTTATCGTCCGGTATATCCAAATCGAAAGTGTGGACAGGAATTCCTTGTATTCCTTACAGCCTTCTTCCGTAAACTTGGCTTTTACCGTATCGGACTCAAAGTCTATTATTTCCTGTGGCGAAGCACCGAATATCGTATCATCCCCACTCTCCTCGTTTATCTCGCCTGTCAATACGACTTTGGGCAAGAAGAATACAACATCTTTTGCCGCCCTGCTATAGCAATACCCGACATATCCAAATGAATACTTGTCCTCCTTTACAGGAACAGACACGACATCTTTGAGTACATCTCTGACTGTCAAACCATCCTTGACAATATCGTTCAGACTATATGGGTATCCTTCAATAAACAGCAGCATAGATAGATTATTGTATTTTTTCTACTTTCAGATTCCAATCTTCTGGTATCATATTGATAAATTTATCAATAATTTCAGTTCCTCCCCAGCCATTTGTTGAAACATAAATTTTCTCTTCTCCGCAGTTTATTGGCCTTACCCTGTCCTTCTTATCAGTTCTATCGTCATATTCTTTCTGAGTTTCGATAAAATGAGTGACAGGCTGACCGAATTGACTCTTCCATTTGTTGACAACGTCATGAGCACCCATACTAGAGTTTTGTCTGACATATATTTTCACCAGTTCTGCGGCAAGATTCTTCTTGGGATATTTACCAATGCCATTAATTTTATATTTTGTATAGTCTTTACCGCTATTGTCATATTCGTAGTCGTCATCTTCTTCATCACCTGGGGTATTTTCTTCTCCGATGTATTCCTCTACACCAAGATAATTCATCATTGAAACGAGCTTCTCTATGCTTCCATCACCATATAGTTCTGAAAAAGAAATATCACCTGTATCACTTATCTTGAATATGTCACCCTCACCATCTTTGCAGACATCATTCCATAGATAAAACAATATTTTGTTCAACAAGACTTGATCGGTAATTACTCCATCAGATGGATTTACGAAATAATCACCTAACATCTTATCCTCAGAAATGGTTGCATTTACGATTTTTTCATTGACTTTTCTTTGGAATGAGACCCAAGAATATTCTGTATCGTCAATGACTATCCTCCAGCCTATATTCTTATACTTAATCGGCTCATACTCCCAATCCCAACGTCTTTTGAAAGCGCTATCAATAGGGAAAAGTGATTGGTCGGAGGTGTTCATGGTTGCATAGATATACAGATTCGATGGCAAACAAAGTTCTCCGTCTTTTATGCCTGGATTGTCTTCGCCAAGTTCCTCTTCCAGAAAAGATTTCAAATCAGCATCTGCCTTGATTGTATATTCTGATACACCGTTTTCATCCCTGTCAAGGAGCTGGAACAAGTCACCGAATATCTGGGCACAATTACCCCTGTTGATTTCTTCTATTATCAGATAAACATTCTCGTCTGTCCGATACGCACGAATATAGGCATTAAGGAATGACTGAGGAATGAATCTGTAGGTTATCATATCCTCAAATAAGTCCTCTCCATCTTTCATTCTGACGGTATCTTTCCCGAACAGACCATACAAAGGACGTTTTCCTCTTGTCGGTTTGTATGCTCCGACAAAGGTTGAATAATCACTATCTGGATGAAATGTGATTCTGAATATATTTTCCTTAGGAACTCCTGCAAGTTGCGCCTTTATTTTATGGGATTTTCCAGTTCCAGGAGCACCATAATAGATTATTTGACGAGAGAAAGAAGATTCTTTATTATCTTCTTTTTGAATAGATACAACTCTTTTTGAAGGTGGTGTATATTGAAAGAACTGGTTGAAATTTTTATCAAGTTTCAACAATGATGCCATAAACGATTGGTCCATAGAATTAAGTGCGTAGAACATCGCACCTATATCATATCGTTCCCCATTATTTTGTAACATTCTTATAGTTTGATTGGAATGATCATCCAATCCAATTATAGGTAGTGCAGAACAATCATAATATGCTTCTGATGCCATCTTTAAAAAATCCAACCTATTGATTGACTCCCCAAATGCATATAAAATATCAACAGTAGTAGTGGATTCATCATTATATGATTTTCCACGAATTATTGATTTAACACGACCAAAGGCTTTATATCCCTGTTTCCATTCAGTTGGGATTCCCTTGCTGTTATCTGAACCCAGCCAAATAATAACATATACCCCTTCACACAGTTCCTGTGGAACTTGCGTACAAACAACTGATATTGAAAAAGGTTCTAAAATACCAGATTTATATTTGCTTAAGTTCTTAATAGCATCAACACTAGTTTTACCCAAGCGTAATGATGCAATTACGATTGATCTATTCATTTGTTGTCTTTTAATTTTTCTAATGCAATTCTTAATGGAGAGAACAATGTCCGACCTTGATTATCTACTCTTCTTAAAATGCCTTCTGCTGCATTAGGAGAAAGATAGTACATTGAAGATACGTCATCCTTTTCAATCAAATCAAGTAAAGACGATTTAATTATTGTAGATGGAGTTGGGGAAACCAAACAATCCATATATAATCCATTCCATGCAATACCTCCTTTTTGCCATTTATGATTCTGATCTACATCCGTAAAATCCATATCATTTAGACTGTCATATAGTTCACCTTTTTTAAAATCTTTGTATGTGGTTTGAATGTGATGCCAATCCCATTCAAACTGTTCAGATGTAGACAACTCCGCATATACTCTTTTAGCAATCCATTCTACAACGGGTATTGAAACAGCATTTCCTATTGCTGTATAACGAAGCGTATTTAGATCATCATCATTTCCATTAAAATTCTGAAGTTCCGTCCACTTATCAGGAAAACCTTGTAACCGTTCAGATTCTAGAGGAGTCATCCTTCTAACACCATCATGACACACTACATATGTTCTGCTCCAATCTGTCCCAGTATGCCTACCCGATGAGGCTGCTAAACAATATGATACGTTTGGTACTTTGGGGTATTCATTGGGCTTAGATGCCTCTGTAATAAAGTCTAAACGTTCTCGTTTAGATTTTTCCGCACCACATTCATCAAATAAGACTTTGATGGCCTTGGTGGGATTATTTAACCAACAGCATAAATACACCCTAGTTCGTGATTGAGGAACACCGAAATAACGACTGTTTAATAATCTCCAAGAAACCGCATAGCCAAGAGATGTCATTGTTTGTATTATGACACCAAAATCACGCCCTTTATTAGAATTAAATAATCCAGCCACATTCTCAATTATCACAACTTCTGGTTTCTCTTCTGCAATCAGTTCTGCGTAACGATAGAACAGCCCAGAACGAGTCCCATTCAATCCTAGACGTCTGGATGCTCCTCGAGCTAACGATATATCTTGACATGGGAATCCACCACACCATACATCAGAATGCGGTATATCTGAACTTTGAATCTCATTAATGTCATTACCTTTCTTTACGTTTGGCCAGTGTTGAGAAAGGATGCTTTGACAGAAAGGATTTATTTCGCATAAAAAATTAGTTGTAAATCCATTACGTTCAAAAGCAATATCAAACCCCCCAATTCCAGCGAAAAAAGAAGATACGGCATATTTTTTCTTTTTAGTCATACTGCTCATACAAATCTTTTAAGTCGCAATTTAGAATTTTTGAAATTTCTATCAATTGCGGTGCACTTGGTTGTGTGGTATTGGTACACCAACGACTTATTGTCATTTTCGACACGCCAAGCTGTTCCGCTAAATAGGTATTTGTAATCATCTTCTCGGCTAAAATAACCCGAATGCGATTTCTATACTCTTTCTTTTCCATTGAATTTATATCTACATTTATGTGCAAAAATAAACAAATTTGTGGACACATCCAAGCAAATAGTCTGTTATATTTGATTTGAAATGAGACTGAGTGTGTTTCGGGGACAGAATGGATACATAGACCGATTATCAGCCATGTTGGTTTTCCCGAACCCTCTATATTGGGATAATTCACATATAGCCGCTTTTATGCTCGTTTCCAGTCGGATAGTTAAATTATCGTTTTTGGGAGATATTTCTGATCCCATATTCTTTCGCCAGCCACAGAATATTATCGTCCAACTGATTAGCATAAGTTCAAAAGCTATAACTTTAACGGCAAAATTCATTGTGGTTCGCCTAATTTATCGTACCTTTGTGGTCTAATATAAAGAATAACAATGCAAAGAAACAGAATGAACATATTATCTATAACAACCGCAATTCAGAG
>OGXU01000182.1_pt1 | contig 39013 bp, 38 predicted proteins | sample 1576381 | NCBI WGS metagenome assembly OGXU01 (sample SAMEA3541544, study PRJEB24748) | human gut metagenome | biome: human gut; feature: human-associated habitat; material: faeces | place: China | collected 2012 | reverse complement strand
CGATTAAGGTAATCTCAAAAACGTTTCGTGGAAAATACATGGCTGAACTTAAGCAGCTCTGGGAAAATGACAGGCTTGAATTTCATGGATCGGCTGCACCTTACAAAAACTACTATACTTTCAAGGAATTGTTAAATACCTGCTATGCAAAGGAATGGATTCCTTATTGCAAGAAACCATTTGACGGTGCCGAATCTGTCATCAGATACCTTGGAAAATACACCCACCGGATTGCTATCAGCAACTACCGTATCAAAGACATGACAGAATCTACAGTTACATTTTCTGCTAAAGATTACAAAAACCAAGGGCTTTGGAAAGAGATCACCATATCCGGCGAGGAATTTATCCGTCGATTTTTAATGCATGTTCCTCCAAAACGTTTTGTACGTATCAGGCACTATGGTCTTCTTTCATCCAGAAATAAGAAAAAAAAGATTACCCTATGCAGAAACATCCTTGGTTGCAAAAAATATATTTCCAAGCTGAAAGATATGGATGCACCTGCCATTATCCGTCTTCTTTATAATAAAGATATATGCAAGTGCTCTTCCTGTGGTGGTAAGATTATTCCTCTGCCTACAGAACAACATTTTATAAAACCAAAACCACATATGCTCTGTTAACGTATCATAACTGTATATTTTTTTAGCTTCCTTAGGGAGGCTTATTTCTGGTGTCATAATACAGGACTGAATTATAAATTCTATGTGTTTCTATGTGTACACGCTATCCTATTATAAATAGAGTGTCAGAATTAAAAGTCCATATAGAGTTGACGCGCTTTGTTCAACCAGAAAAAATCGAAATTGATGCAAACGAAAGGGCAGTTAATGAAAAGTCTCAATACTGCTTTTTCGTTTGCACCACCTTCGATTCTTTCCTTAACGATTTTACAGCATGGAAACCGGCTTTTTCAAATTTATCAGGTACTTTGTTTGCAGAAACAATGCCTACGTAGTCGCAGGCTGTCATATGAGGCGCATCTGCCATGCTTACAGTAAAGGCTTTGCGGGCTAAAAGGTTCTTTGTGGTTTTGTGGCCTTCGCTGATGCACATGGAAAGTTCATTTCCTTCACTGATGCCGCCCCAGGCTGCGTTCATCACATCTGGAGTGCCGTTTTCATCGTAAGTTGCGATCATAAATACTGGCTGTGGATAGGTGTATGGTTTTGCTCCAAAATTCTTTCTCATGATAAATTCTCCTTATTATGATAGTGTAGTAGATTTTAAAATAGTTCCAAATTCGTTTATTCCCAGGTAAGTTTTCCTGTCTTTACTGCTTCCTCATAGCGGGAGATCTTGAAATCCAGCCGCTTGATGGTGCTTTCAATCTGTGCTTTCTGCTCTAATAAGGTTTCCATCTGCTCCTTTAAAAGAAGCATTCTGGCTTCGATGGTGGAATCTCCCTGCTGGCACAGTTTTACATATTCGATCATGGCTTCTACAGGAAGTCCGGCGCCACGCATACACAGGGCCAGTTCTACCCAGCCAAGATCAGACTCGCTATAATCGCGGATGCCTCCGGCAGTCCGGGTCACAGGTGGGATCATTCCCACACGCTCGTAGTAGCGCAGTGTATCACTGGAAATATTGTATTTCTGGCTTACTTCTTTGATGGTCACGGTTTCACACTCCTTTTTCATAAAAGTATAGTTTTCTGGTCTGAAAACATTATACAACCTGGAGCTGACTCTAAGTCAAGATATACAGGCAAAGTGGAATGTTAATTGCCGCAAAGCAGAGGCAAAATTACTTCTTAGGCTGATACCGTATATCAGATACTGTATATACAGTAATAAATGCATGTGGGTCTTCACGATTGATATAATTCATCAGTTTCTGGTACTCCGATTTGTCTACAATAGTAATGATCTCATTGCGCTTTTCCATATTGTAGGCGCCGATCGACTCATAGATCGTAGCGCCGCTGTGCAGGTCATTGATGATAAAATGGCGCAGTTCTTCTTCTTTTTTTGTGATAATGCAGACCCGGCGCTTTACATTGTGGTTAAAGATAAAATGATCCAGGATGATGCCGTTAAAATAAGTTCCCAGTACACTTAAAACAACGGTTTTCTTGTCATACACCAAAGCTGCTGAAAGGGCAACGCACATGCCGGATAAGGACATGGCCTTCCCAAGATCCATGTGCAGATATTTGTTCATGATCTTGGCAACGATATCCAGTCCGCCGGAAGAAGCATTTCGGTTAAACAGGATGCTTAAACCGATACTGACTGTTAAAATATAGCATAAAACATCCAGTTCCTGACTGTCAGTTAAGGAGCCGATGTTCGGGAAGATCCTTTCAAAAAGGGCCAGGAAAAGGGGAAGTACAATACTGGTGTATACGGTTTTAGCCCCGAATTCTTTTCCGCAGGTGAAAAATCCGATGATCAGTAAAAGTACATTTAAGATCATGGTGATAGCGGAAAGGGGCAGAGGTACAAAGTTAGATAAGATAATACCAAGACCGGAGATACTGCTTACGGAAGCATGGCTTGGTAAAAGAAAGAAGTACACAGCTCCGGCTACGATGGCCATAGCGGCTGTAAGGATCAGTGTTTCTTTGATCAGTTCTGTAATATGGTTGTTTGAATGGTTCATGACACACCTCTGTGGGATTATAGTTGGTTACAGTTAAACCAGGAAGTGTAACTGTATCTGCAACATTCATTTTACCATAGCTTGATTGTTTTAGAAAGCGGGGATATACTTTTAGCAAAAAGACCTCTCAGATATGATCCGTATTTGGAATGAAGTAGTAGAAGATGGTGTGGCATTTCCACAGGAAGAATTTCTTACAGAAGACAGAAACAAAGTAAAATAAAGAAGATTACCCCACTTTCCAGAGAGCTTTATAAAATATTATTCCTCATTCAATTTCCAGTCTGAAAGAAGCTTTAATTCGATTTTTGTTCCGTTTGGAAGTGAGAACCAGTGGTCGTTAATAGGGGTAACAGGATATGCTTTGATTTTTTTCATGATTTCAGGAACAGAGTCTACAGCAAGGGAAATATGGTCGTAGCCGTTTTCAGCAGAAACAGATATTTCTGTTGCTTCGCATAACTGGATCCCTTCTTTGAACCAGCATTTGCGTCCTGGTTTTTCACCAATCTCCCTCCACATATGCATATTAAAAACATCCTTAAAAAACGTTTGTGCTTCCTCGTAATGAACTGTGCGGATAGCAGCATGATCGAGCTTGGTCATAAAAATGTCCTTTCTGGCTTCTTTTTCTTGGAAAAGGCCATAAAATGTATGATTAAGTATGGATATGATTATACAGCAATACTCTGGATGTGAAAATAGTTTTTTTTAAATAAGACATATAAGTTTTTTTAATGGGGCATGTAAGAAGAAGGCAGGATATACTTAGCAAAATCATCAGTGTGTTTGATAGGTTATTGCACTGTCTGCAAGAGAATCTTTGCACAAAGTTAAGGGAAAAGATAGGTTTGACGGGAAGAAATCTGATATACTGAAAATACAAGGAAGGCAGCGTGGTAAAAAATCAGATTATTTTTTGAAATGAAAAAAGATTCCGGGAGAACATTAGACATGGAAGGAGGAAAATTATGAGGAAGTATTGGCGTGGTATTGCAATTGCCGGAGTAGTGGCAGTCATTTCAGGGTGTGGAGCCGCAAGCGGTTCTAAAAACAGCATCAATAACGGGTATATCATGGAGACAGCAGCCGCTGCCATGGATGTGGAGAATGAGAAGGGGGAGATGTCCGGGGAAGGGGCATCAGCTTTTGTGGATACAGCAGCGGGCACAGCATCAGGAACAGAGAATATGGCAACAGTAGAAACAGGCCGAAAGCTGATCAGAACTGCCAGCATGGACGTTGAGACTGAGCAGTTTGAGCAGTTGATGACAGCTTTGAAAACACAGATCAGGCAGTTCGGCGGATATATTGAAAATGAAAATGTTTCTGGCAATCAATTAGACTGGCAGGGCAATCCTATGATGCGCTGGGCTGATCTGACCGTACGTGTGCCCAAGGACCGGTTGGATGAATTCTTAAATGGTGTGGAGTCAGCAGGAAACGTAGTTAGAAGGTCAGAAAGCACCAAGGATGTGACACTGCAGTACAGTGACATCGAGAGCCGCAAAAAGACATTAAAGATTGAACAGGACCGTTTGTGGGTACTGCTTGAAAAGGCAGACTCCATGGATAGCATCATCGCATTAGAAGAGCGGCTGTCAGATATCCGTTATGAACTGGAATCTTACGAATCCCAGCTGCGTCTCTATGACAACCAGATCGAGTACAGTCAGGTGACGTTAAATATTAACGAAGTGAAGCGGTATACCGAGGCTGTTCCGGAATCTGCTGGAGAGCAGATTTTAAAGGGATTGTCAGATAATGGAAGGCGGTTGGCAGAAGGAGTGAAAAACTTTGGAATCTGTGTGATCATTACCAGCCCGTTCTGGATAACAGCAGCAGTGATCGGGTGCCTGGTGTGGAAGCTCCGGAAAACTTTCAGGAGCCGGAAATCTGGAAAAATAAGAATCGGCAGAAAGAAGGATACAGAGGTATCTCAGGTTAAACTGCAGGATTATGATCATATGCAGGGAGGAGAAAAAGACAACCCGGCACCGGATCAGCGGAAACAGTAGTTAAAGAAATGATTATGTAGATACTTAAATTCCAGGAGACAGAACACTATGGGAAAATCACTTACAAGAAAGATCATTGAATCTCACTATGTATCCGGAAGCATGAAAGCCGGAGAAGAAGTTTTTATAAAAGTAGATCAGACACTGACACATGATATTAACGCAGTTATGACTTATCTGGCATTTGAAGCCATTGGCCTGGACCGGATCCGCACTGAATGCAGCGTAAGCTATCTGGATCATAACCTTCTTTATGTAGATCATAAGACCCCGGATGACCATATTTACTTACAGTCTGCAGCTGAGCGCTTCGGTGTCCATGTTTCCAGACCTGGAAACGGTATCTGCCACGCAGTCCAGGTATCCCGTTTCGGCGCTCCTGGAAAGGTAAGCATGGGCGGTGACAGCCATACACCTCACGGCGGTTCCATTGGTATGCTGTGTATCGGTGTGGGTGGTATGGATGTTGCAACAGCCATGACCGGCGTTCCTATGCGTCTGAAAATGCCAAGAGTCATCAAAGTCAACCTGACCGGCGCTTTAAAGCCAGGTGTCAACGCAAAAGAAGTCATTTTAGAGATGCTTCGCCGTGTGACTATTAAGGGCGGTCTTGGAAATGTATATGAATACGCAGGTCCTGGCGCGGCAACTCTGGAAGTTCCTCAGAGAGCAACTATTACCAACATGGGCGCGGAACTGGGCGCTACTACCTCTATTTTCCCGGCAGATGAGCAGGTAAGAAAGTTTATGAAGTCCCAGGGAAGAGAAGATGAGTACAGAGAACTTCTTCCAGATGAGGACGCAGAATATGATGAAGTGGTCGATCTTGATCTTAGCTCCTTACAGCCATTAGTAGCATGCCCCCACCAGCCGGACAATGTAAAACCTCTGTCCGAGGTAGAAAAACTTCCTGTTCAGCAGGTATTTATCGGCAGCTGTACCAACGCAAGTTATGCAGATATTGCAAAGGCAGCTCTGGTATTTAAGGGACATAAGGTAAATGATAATGTAAGCTGTACCTGTGCCATTGCTTCCAGACAGACCTACAAAGCATTGATGGAAGACGGTTATCTGGGAATGCTTATGGATGCAGGTGTACGTATCCTGGAGATCGCCTGCGGACCATGTTGTGCTATCGGCCAGACACCGGCTACAGAAGGCATTGCAGTGCGTACTTCCAACCGTAACTTTAAGGGCCGTGCAGGTAATCCAAATGCAAAGATCTATCTGGTAAGCCCGGAAAGTGCAGCAGCCACTGCGATCATGGGAACATTTGCAACAGCAGCAGATATTTTAGGAGATCAGATTGACATTCTGGCAGCTGTTCATGAAAAAGATGAGTATGAGATCAATGATAACCTGATCATAAAACCTCTTCCGGAAGAGGAAGCTAAGAAGGTAGAGATCGTCCGTGGACCAAACATCAAGTTCCTTCCAGTTCCGGAAGTACCGGTTCAGCACTTAAAAGTGCCGGTAAGCTTAAAGGGCGGCGACAATATTTCCACCGATGACATCACACCAGCCAGCGCAGAGTTTTCCAGTATGCGTTCCAACATCCCGCTGATGTCCAAATACTGCTATCACAGATATGATCCTGAGTTCTCTGAGAGAGCAAGAGAAATGGGCTCCAGTATCATCATTGGCGGTGAGAACTATGGTCAGGGCTCCTCCAGAGAGCATGCAGCCATCAACCCAATGTATCTAGGAGTAAAATGTGTCATTGCCAAGAGTATTGCCCGTATCCACAAAGGAAATCTGGTAAATCATGGTATCGTCCCAATGCTTTTTGAGGATCCGGCTGATTATGAGAAGATCGATCTGAGAGATGAACTGGAGATCGAGAACTTCTTAGACCAGATCCAGGCAAGGGAAGTAGAAGTAAAAGATGTAACAAAGGGCTTTACCTTTAAGGTGAAATTAGATCTTACAGATAATGAGCTGGAAGTAGTTCTCTGCGGTGGCCAGCTGCGGTATCTGAAGAGAGAACTGGTAAAGCAGGGGGTTATTGATAAAGAATAATTACAGATAAAGAGCAGAAATGTTCATGTGACAAACAAAGATAAAAAACAGAAATGATTGCCATAAAAAACATCGGTACACAGGAATTCACCAGCCTGGAGTACTGATGTTTTTTTGTGGTCATATATCAAAAAGCATTTTACAAATCCTGAAATATAAAATAAACTAGATAAAAACAGACAGAAATAAATACAAAAGACAACAGGAGAGATCGCATATGGATAATACAAAAAGAAAAGGTGCCATCAGCGTTACGATCACCTACATCTGCTGGGGACTGCTGACTGTTTTCTGGAACCTGCTTGCAGAGGTAAATTCCGCCTATGTACTGGCCCAGAGAGTAGTCTGGTCCATGCTTTTTATGCTTGGCTATCTGGCAGTGACCGGGCGGTGGGGAGATATCAGACAGGTATTTGCAGACAAAAAGACCATGATCTGCTGTATGGTCAGCGGTGTTTTAGTATGTGTCAACTGGGGTGTATATATTTTCGCTATCAATTCAGGGCATGTACTGGATGCCAGTCTGGGATATTTTCTGGAACCTATTTTTGTAACAGCCATCGGCGTATTTTTATTTCATGAAAAAATGAGCCGTTTAGAGCAGATGACAGCACTGTTTTCCATTATCGGTGTAGGTTATCTCATGGGCGTTTACCGCATGGTTCCGGTAATGGCAATGGTCATCGGTTTAAGTTTTGCTTTTTACGGGGCAGTGAAGAAAAGTGTGCATCTGGATGCAGGACTTTCCCTGTTTGCAGAGACCTTATTTGTAACTCCGATCGCGCTGCTGTTCTGTGTTTACAGCGAAATGAACGGACACGGAAGTCTGGGAGTTCTTCATGGAATGCAGTTTTTACTGTTTCCAATGGCAGGTGTGATCACATCCGTTCCATTGCTGTTATTTAATAAGGGTGTAAAAATGATCCCTTATTACCTTACCGGTATTTTAATGTATGTGAACCCCACCATCCAGTTCCTTATGGGACGCTTTTACTTCCATGAACCACTGGAGATCCACCGCCTCATCGCTTTCTGCTTTATCTGGGTGGGAGTTGGATTTACGATTTGGCATAATTTAAAAGAAATGAGAAAATAGAAAGATCACGAAAACATCATATTTATAAATGCAGAACCGGCAGGAGAGGGAAATACTTTCCTGCCGGTTCTGTATTTATATATTTTGATAGAGTTGGTAAGGGAGTCTGTCTGGTTTATTTATTATGTTTCTTCCACGCTTCATCCATGCGCTTTAATGCAGTTTCCAGTACATGGGTCGGGCAAGCAAGGTTGATACGTTCGAAGCATTCACCAGGTTCGCCGAATACATAGCCTTCATCTGTAAAGATAAATGCTTCCTGGGTCATAAATGCCTCCAGCTCTTTATAAGTAAGGCCAAGTCCTCTGCAGTCCAGCCACTGTAAGTAGGTTCCTTCCAGGCGCATTACTTTGATCTGTGGGAAATGCTCTGCCATGAAGTCCTCTACTACCCGACGGTTGTGGTCCAGGATAGGAAGTAATTCTTCCAGCCAGTCCTCGCAGTCATTGTATGCGATCTCACAGCCCTTATAACCAGCCATGTTGCAGAAGAATACAGCCTGGCTCTCACGGTAGTCATAAACTTTCTGCTTTAATTCCGGATTTGGAACAATGATATTGGAGGTCATCATACCAGCCATATTGAAGGTCTTGCTTGGTGAGGTGCATACGATACAGTTCTGTGCCATTTCTTCGGAAACAGTTGCATATACAGTGTGCTCATAACCTGGCATGATCAGGTCATTGTGGATCTCATCTGCAACTACCATAACATTGTTCTTCAAGCAGATCTCACCGATCTTAGCCAGTTCTTCTTTGGTCCATACACGGCCAACCGGGTTGTGCGGGCTGCATAATAACAGAAGTTTGTTCTTTGGATCTTTTGCCTTTTCTTCAAAGTCTGCAAAATCGATCTCATAGTGGTCGCCGGTAAGCAGCAGACGGCTTTCTGCCAGAGTACGGCCGCCTTTACGTACTGCATTGTAAAATGGATAGTAAACAGGTGTGAATAAGAGAACACCATCACCTGGAGCTGTAAACAGGTTTACCATGTGGTACAGTGCAGGTACAACGCCTGGATACTCTACGATCCATTCTTTCTTAATATCCCAGTTGTGACGACGTTTCATCCAGCCGATCACTGCATCGTAATAAGCATCGGTTGCAAAGGTATATCCCATAATGGAGTTTTTCAGATATTCTCCAATGCCTTCTGCGATCTGTGGCGGGTTTTTAAATTCCATATCTGCTACGGAAAATGGTACGGTTCCCTCCGGTACATTTGGGTTTGCTGCATACATGCCGTCCCACTTGCTGGAACCTGTGTTTTCTCTGGATACCTGTGTTGTAAAATCGTATTTCATGAGAAAGATCCTGATATTTCTTACTGTTTTTAATTAAAATTTAGTTTTCTGCCTTTTCTTCATCCCTGCAGTTTTCCTCATAACTTGGGCTTAAGTCAACATGGCTCATACGTGCCTGTGCGAAAATAATGGAGATGATCAGAAGTACTACGTTTCCAATAATAAGTCCCTTGGACAGCTGGGTCACGTTCAGCCAGATGTTAAATACAGCACAAGCTGTAGAGAAAATAACGATGGCAGTCATTACAGGGCCGCTGACTTTAAACTTGGAATTAGCCCAGCCTTTTGGACAAATGATAGGCAATTTCCATGTAAATGCGCAGATGATAGCAACTGCCAGAGTGGTCATGATCAGGGAAAGGTTTCCAAGGATGCTGACGGATAAACCGGAAATGATGCATACAACTGCGATCACATACAGGATGCCAAGGAGTACAACGGGTGTTTTAAACTTTGGATGGAGGTAAGCCAGCTGCTGAGGCAGCCATCCGTCATCACAGCCCTGTAAGATCGGCTTGGTAGCCCATGCAAACTGTGCGTTTAAAGTAGAGATCAGTGCAAACATTGCGCCGCAGGTCATGAAGAATACATACAGCGGACGGGAAAGAACATACTGTGCAACCAGTGACAGATTTTCGCCAGCAACCTGTTCCACAGGAAGTACGCCGGCTGCAACGATACCGATCAGGCCATAAATAACGGCTACGATCAAAGTGGAAACAAGCATAACTACCGGGATGTCCCTGGTTGGATTTTTTGCTTCTGCAGACAGGTTTGCGACTACGGTACTTCCGCCGACTGCGAAGGTTAAAAGTCCGCCGGCCTGGAAGAGTCCGCCGATCCCGCCGGTTAAAAATCCGTTTGTCAGATAATCAGGCTGTACATGTTTCAGACCAACGACTGCGAATAATCCCAGGGCGATGCAAAGCATTGCTACGATCAGGTTCTGGAATTTCTCCATAATATCAACGCCTACGATATTAATAAGGAAGAAAAGAGTTGTAACAATAAGTGCGATCACTTTTTCGTTTCCGAAGCCGAAAAGTGAAATAAAATAACTTGCAAATGACAGTGAATACATTGCCAGTGATAAGTTGCTTAAGGTATTAACTACGGTGTAGATACCTGCCATACGTGTGCCGCCTAACATTGCCACCATGGTGTATTCACCGCCGCGGGCACGGACTGCACCGCAGATCAGGATCTTTGGAATGGAATAACCGACAACCAGAACTGCTGCGATCAGAAATGAGATCGGAACGGAACGGCCTGTAAGAGCGATGGCGGAACCTAAAAGTGTCATAATACCGGCTCCGATGATCTGACCGATTGCCGTACTCATCAGATCCCAGAAGCCCAGAGTCTGCTTTAACTGCTTTGTGGAACTACCCTGTTTTGCCATGTGAATATGTCCCCCTTTTCTTGGGATGTACACTTAAAGTACATCGGGATGTGTAAGATAATGTGTTCGTTTCTGAGAGCGTCCCCTCATTGAATGTTTAGCTGCTAATCATTGACTTTAAAATAGCACTACTGGTATAAAAAAACAAGAGTATATTTTGAAAATACACGAAGATTGGCGATATTACACAAAAAAGATCTGCCGTTTTGACAGATCTCACAAGAGATTTGAATGTATAGATGTTTAACATTAAACATACACCAGTTTATTCGTTGTTGGATTGTGTAAGAATATCATTATAACACTGCAGGACCTTGTAAAAATGATCGATCTCTTCCATGGAACATTTATCTAACAGCTGGTTTAATGTATTGGTCAGTGCCTTTACATCAAATTCGGCGTGTTCCCTTGCAATGGCCAGTCCAAGAGGGGTCAGATGCAGATCCAGGATCCGTGCGTGCTGTTCATTTACAGATTTTGTGATCATGCCAGCCTGTTCCAGCTTTTTTACCATCTGGGAAATAGCGCCCCGGGTCTTTAAGTTTAAGCGTCCAAGCTCTGATACGCCGATCCCTGGCTGTTCCATAATATCTACTAACAGATGGACCTCGGTCATAGTTAAAGTCGGAGCCAGTTCGCTGCAGTTTTTGTGGTTGCTGTGAGTTGTCATCAGACTGGCAAAATTGTAAAGCAGTCTTGCCTGTTCATATAGATGATGAAAAACATTGCTTTCTGAAGAAAGTGAATTTATTTCCGGTGCCATGTAAACCTCCCAAATACATTAATGTTCTCTCGGAATCTTTCTGTACCTGATCTTGTGAGAAGATTTTTAGTCAGTTGTACTCAAATTTCTGAGGCGTATGGTGATGAAATTCGGGTGCGACTGGCGGAAAATCGGCCACAAAGGCAGGTGTAGGAAAGACTCCGAAAGGACATATTATTCTAGCCTGCTATATTCTACCTACATGGCATGATATAACAGAGATGTTAAAAAAGCAACTTAAAAATATTTCCCAGGCTTTACTGGTTCTCCTTTTTATAATGTTTCAGCCGGTACAGCTTCATGGCAATTTCTACCAGTGACCGGTTATCATGGTCAGACAGGTCAAGGTTTAATACCTTGCAGATCTTGGAATACCGGTATTTAATGGAATTGTAGTGGATATACAGCTTTTCAGCGGATTCTTTCAGATTCCAGCCGCACTGTAAGATCTCTTGTAAGGTGGAAAGCAGTTCCCCATGGTATTTCTTATCATAATCTTCCAATGGCTTAATGTACTGAAGGCAAAGTTCCTCTGACTCCGGGCTGTTCATGACCGGGGCAAGAAGGCGGTAAAGTCCTAAACGGTTATAAAATAAAATGCGGTCAAACCACTGCAAAGAATATCCAAGATTAATGGCTACTCTGGCTTCAGAGTAGCTTTTTGATATTTCACGGATATTTTCATAATACTGTCCGATCCCTAAGGTAATGGTAAAGGGGCTTACATGGGATAACTGGCTCTGTAGCCGTTTAAAGGTCTGCTCTAGCTGGTCTGCAAGAAGTTCCCTGCTGTCTTTTGGTACAGAAATAATGAATACGATCAGATCACTTTGACGGAAATATTTGGCCTGTGGGAAAGTCTGGTGCATTTCGTGGATGGAATTGCGGAAGATCAGTTCTGTTGCTTCCTCCAGCATCCGGTTGGTGTTGGAGTCTAAACGGTCAATAAAGTACTTTTTAATGTTATTGATGTCAACCACTGCAGCCAGACCGCCGTTTGTAAAGTCCCAGCCATACAGTCTTGCACGGTTGTGGATCTCGATATCTGCTTTTACATTGTTTAACAGAAGATCTTCCAGGAAAGAAGCTTTGTATTTTTCTGCCATCTGCTGATTGGCAATACGCACCTGGCTGTGAAGGATGAGGACGATGCTGGCATATTCTAAAGCAATCTGTGCGCTGCTTTCATTTCCGGTATCCAGGCGACCTTTTTCAAAAAGAAGATAGCCAAAGGATTCATTTTTGTTGGCAACCGCGTAGTTGTCATACTGATTTAAAAATTCACTGGAAATATTTTCCATATCCATATCCTGAAGCTGATGCATAAGAGGAGAGTCTTCATCAGAAAAGAAGATATTTTTAAAATGGGTATCCATAAAGGCACAGGGAATACCAATAAAACGACGCAGTGTCATTAAGATCTCCGGTACGCTGTTATTGTTGATGGCAAGGCTTAAAAATTCCTTATGGATCATATTCGCCTGGGTCAGTAAGAATGACTGCTGGTTTATGATCTGGGTCAGTACCGGATTGATAATATCCACAAATGGATAAGCTTCCGGAACAGAGATCAGAGGCAGGTGCAGTTCATCTGCCAGTTTTCTGGCGCTTTCCGGTATCTCTGTAAGATAGCGGTTCTCTTTAATACCCACGCCTGCAGCTTTTTTACTGCTTAAAGTGCGAAGAAACTCCAAAAGGTCCTTTTCCTCATGAAGCATATATGCCGTAGTGATCACCAGTTCCCCGCCGTTTAACCAGTTGGTGCCGTCTGGTGTATCGACTACAGTAACATTGGTCACTTCACTTAAAAGCCCGTATTTGCCTGCTAACAGGCGCAGGTCAGTGAAATTAGGGAGTTTTAAAAAATCGGATATGGTCATGGGAAGGTCCTTTCTGTTGTATATGTTATATGGCTTCACCCTTTTATTATAGCAAAGATACACCCCGAATGCACTATCTATTGTCCTTCAGATACAAATAAAACAAGCCCCAAACTATCCCTCACATACAATAAAAAACACCTCACACAATTCTAATTGAAAATTGTTGTCCTTCAAGTACAATGATTTCCAAAAATCTCAATGCTATAATGGTCCACAACATACAAGATGACCAGTGAAAAAGGTTGAAGGATATTAGAGGAGGAAAATCTATGGACTATCTGGCAATTGCAAATGCCCCTATCTTCTGGGCACTGTGCGGTATCACAGTTGTGATCTCTCTGGCACAGGCACTTCTGTTTATGCGTCAGGCGAAAAGAGCAGCGGTTGAGGTAAATCTGGAACAGGGACTGGCAAACAAGGCTTTTAAGATCGGTCTGATCTCAGCCATCGGCCCGGCCTGTGGCGTATTTATTGTTATGGTTGGTCTTATGGCATCTATTGGCGGACCAATGGCATGGCTTCGTCTTTCCATTATCGGCGCGGCAGCTACAGAGCTTTCTGCAGCAACCATGGGTGCTCAGGCAGCAGGTGTTGAATTTGGAGGAAACGGATACACACTGACCGTTATGGCAGTATCCTGGTTTGCAATGGCGTTAAATGGTGCTGGATGGCTGTTAGTCAGCGGTACAGTTACACCGGCATTAGAGAAATTAAGAGGCAAGTTAAGCGGCGGCGACGCAAAGTGGCTGGCTGTTTTATCAGGAGCATGTTCCCTTGGTATTTTCGGTTACTTAAATGCAAATGAGATCAAAAAAGGTCTTGGAAGCACTATTGCCTGTCTGGCAGGTGCATTAAGCATGGTAGCCATCATGAAACTGATCGTGCCAAAGCATCCAAAATTAGCTGAATATTCCTTAGGTATCGCAATGGTCATTGGAATGTTCTTTGCAGTAATGCACGACCTGGCAGTAGCATAGGAGGGGAAGACAGATTATGAAAGATTATATGGCAGAATGGAAGAGAAACAGTATCCGCATTGGCGCACCAACCTGTATCATGGCTGCGTTCACTGCATTTATCCCGGTATTATACCTGTGCAGCCGCTATGGCTGCTGGCCAAAGCTTGAAACAGTCCTGGCAGCATGGGCACTGACAGCATTATCCTTTGGCGCATTCTATATTGTTGAGCCGATTTCCTACTATGCAGCTCTTGGTATGAGTGGTACATACTTAGGTTTCCTTTCCGGAAACATTGGAAATATGCGTGTTCCATGTGCAGCACTGGCACTGGATGTAACTGACAGCAAGAGCGGAACCATCCAGGCAGAAGTAGTTTCCACCATGGCGATCTGCGGTTCCATTATCACAAACCTGATCGCAACCACAGGCGCTGTTTTAGTTGGTTCTGCAGTCGTAGCTGTTCTTCCTGCATTTTTAAACTCTGCATTAAAAAACTATGCAGCAGCTGCAATTTTCGGCGGAACTTTTGGAAACTTCGCAGTAAAATACCCGAAAGTAGCCGTATTTGGCCTGCTGATCCCAACTGTATTGAAGCTGTTTGTACCGGTACCTGCATGGCTGGTGATCGTATGTGCCGTATTTGGCACTCTTGGAATGGCACGTCTGTTCTATGTAAGTGACAAGAAAAAAGATGGAAATGCAGATGACACTGCAAAAGCAGAAAAAATAAATGAGACCCCAGTGGGAGAGGAGATTGCATAACTATGTGGAATGAATGTAAAGATTTACAGGAATATATCGTAGGATTGAGAAGAGATCTGCATCAGATCCCGGAGCTTGGCTTGCATCTGCCGGAAACAGCTGCCTATGTAACAGCAGAGCTGGATAAGATAGGTATCCCTTATATATGCTCTAAAAAGGACAGCGGGATTATTGCTACTATTAAAGGCGGAAAGCCGGGAAAGACCATCTGCCTGCGCGCAGATATGGATGCTCTTCCTATCAAAGAAGAGACAGGACTTCCATTTGCTTCCAGACATGAAGGTTTTATGCATGCCTGCGGCCATGATACCCATACAGCTATGCTGTTAGGTGCAGGAAAAGTTCTGTGGGCTCATAAGGATGAGATCGCAGGTACGGTACGTCTTATGTTCCAGACTTCTGAGGAACAGTCCAGAGGTGCGGAAGTAATGATTGAAAATGGCGGAGTAGAAGGTGCAGACGCTGTATTTGGCACCCATATTGGAACCATTATCGATAAAGCAATCCCAACAGGAACCGTTGTAGTAACGCCAGGCTGCTGCATGGCTGCTTTTGATAAGTTTGTGATCAGGGTAAATGGCAGAGGCTGCCATGGTTCTACACCTGAAAAGGGTATTGATCCGGTGAATATTGCAGCGCACATTGTGATCGCTCTCCAGGCTATTACCACCCGGGAATTAAATGCAACAAAGCCACTGGTACTGACCATAGGAAAGATCCAGGGTGGAAGCCAGTATAATGTTATTCCAAATGAGGTTGTGATCGAAGGAACCATCCGTACACTGGAAGAAGAAGTACGCCAGTTTGCAGCAAAGCGCATCGGAGAGATCGCCCAGGCAACGGCTGCTGTATTTGGCGGAAATGTAGATTATGAGATGATCTGGGGCGCACCGCCTGTGATCAACGATGACAAGATGGCAGCTCTGGCAGCAAAAGCGGCAAAGACTGTTGCAGGCGAAGATCATGTGATCACCGAAGTAAAGGCTCCAAACATGGGTGGTGAAGACTTCGCTTACTATCTGGAAAAACTGCCAGGAGCATTCATGTTCTTAAGCTCCTCCAACCCGGCAAAGGGAACCGATGTTTCCCACCACAATCCAAAGTTTGATGTAGATGAAGATGTGCTTTGGGAAGGTTCTGCTGTGTTTGTAGCCATTGTGGAAGAGTTTTTGAATAAATAGGATAGTTTTTTGGAAGGTTTTCCGGTAATTTTCCGGTCATGGGGCTGGTTTAATCATTTTTATAAGCGCCGATATTAAATGCTGCATGGAGGTTACGGCCATGATACCTGCTGCAAGTGCCACAGCAAGTCCGACAGCAGCCTGGGCTTTTAAGAAAAATTGTGGCATATCATGCCGGAGAGCGGCATCCATTGCATAGTATAGTGATCCGCCGGGGATCAGTGGAATAACTGTGGGCATTAAAATAACGGTGGAAGGTGTTTTTAATATTCTTGCCCATATTTCTGAATAAATTGTGATCAGGATTGCCACAAAGAAAAAACCTAAAAATTCATTATTTATAAAATGAAGGAATATCAGATACACAGCCCAGAAAACAGCACCTCCAATTGCCGGGATCCAGATCCGCAGTCCTCTGATGTTGTAGATGATAGAAAATCCCAGAGAACCGAAAAATGCTGAAATGACAGAGATAAGTTCCTGATTCATAAGATACCTCCAAGCAGTATTTTTGAAAAAATAAATCCAGCAGCAATGCAGATGGCAGTGATGATCGCTTCTGAAAAGTGTAAAAGTCCGCTGATCATATCGCCACTGATGAAATCACGGAAAGAGTTTGTCATCAGGACACCGGGAATTAAAAGCATGATATTTCCGATCATGATCATTTCTACATGATGTCCGAGACCGATATAGTGGGTAAGGATACATACCATACCGGAGATCATGGAACACAGGATATTAGAAAAAATGGGTTTCATTTTTATTGCGGTAAATGCGTACAATGTTATCCGGATCAGTGCCCCCACAAACATGGCAGAAAAACCGTCCAATAGATTTCCGCCAAAGAAGATCGCAAATGCACCGGCTGTCATTGCGTAGATAAGGCATTGGACCACAGGAGGATAGACCGGCCCGTTTAATATAAGTGCATATTCCCGGTTGATCCTTTCTAATGGTGGTTTTGTTGAACATATCAGCCGGGAAAGATTATTTAACCGGTCCAGCTTCCACATATCTGTTCCATAGCTTAATATCCGCCGGGTCTGGGTGATCCATTTATGATCTTTTGTTTCTAATGTCACGATGATGCAGGATGCAATGGAAAATATATGGCTTTGCCTGATATCGTAAGTTGCACAGATCCTGCGTATCGTATCTTCTACACGGCTGATTTCTGCACCACTCATTAAAAGTTGTTCTCCAATATTAATGGCGCAGGTCAATACTTCTTCTCCAGTCAGCTGATCAATGACGGCGTGTCCGTCATTTTCTTGTTTTATCTGCATTTTGCTACCCCTTTTTGCCAAGATCTCAGGAACGATCTGTTGGTAATTGCTTTACATTCATTATACGGAGCAGGTGATTTTTTTACAAGTACCTGTCAGATACAGGACCATTGAACATTTTTCATCAAAAGTTGAATGGAATTGCCGGATTTGGATAGGAAGAGGCATAGCTTATAATATGTTTCTGGAAAATTTCTGCAGCAGGAGAAAGGGCTACATTCTTCTTTTGCAGCAAAGCAATATGGCGGAATTGTCGTGGATGAAAAGAGTAGACATTTACCGGGGAGGTTGTTCCTTTTAATACCAGGCGTCCTAAAATACAAAATCCTAAACCCGCAGATGCCATTGCAACCAGTCCGGCATCGTCAGTGGCTGTAATAGTGGAATTTGCATTTAAGTGAAGTTTTTCAAGAACACTGCGGGATTCTACACCATAGTCCTGATCGCTGATAATGAAAGCAGAATTTTGCAGTTCCTCTGCAGTAATGATCCCGGGCGTACTTGTGTGAAAATCAGAATTTGCCACACAAACCATTTCATCTTCATAGATGACGGTAGAACTGATGGCAGAGGAACTGATAGTATCACAAGAGTAGTAAGAACTAATACCAATATCGATCTCATTTTGCTCCAGTTTTTTTACGATCTGGGCATTATTAATACCTGCAAATATATGGATCTGTATGTCAGGATAATGATGCCGGAAATTATTCACAAGTTCAGGGATCCAGTTAATACAGATACTGGAGCAGGTTCCAAGGCGGACATTGCCAGAGGCCAGACCATTGATCGCAGCGATTTTTTCATTGAAATGCTGGTGGTTTTGTATAACAGCATATGCAAGGGGAAGAAGGGCAGCTCCGTTGTCTGTAAGTTCGATCCCATGTGTATTTTTTATGAATAATGGAAAGCCTATCTCACGTTCTATGCGGGAAATGGCATGGCTGATAGCAGACCTGGTCAGGTAAAGCTTATCAGAAGCCAGGCTCATATTTTTCAGTTCGGAAACAGTTGTAAAAATAATGTAATCAGATAATGTCATAGTAATCCCCTCCCTGTTAAAAATTATAATTCCTGCACAAACAAATGTAAATAAGAATGGTGAATTTTGTTCAACTTAATATGAATATATAGCAATTCCATTCACAACAAGACTATGTTACAGTTAAGAAGTCGATAGAAAAACGAAAAGGTATACTTGCTCGAGAAGGTATTTCTAACAAACGGAGGGGAGACAAAATGAAGACAACAAGCAGTTTTTTAGATCTGCCGCAGTCAGGAATCAGAAGAATGTATGACCTGGCAAAAAATAAAAAAGATACTGTAAGTTTTGTTCTTGGTGAGCCAGATTTTGTGACACCAAAGCACATTATTGAAGCTGCAAAGAAAAAACTGGATGAAGGGTGTACCCATTATACGGATAATGCAGGCATTTTGCCGCTGCGCCAGGAAATTTCCAGAGCTTTAAAACAGTATGACAAGGTAGATTACGATCCAGAAGGTGAGATCGTAGTGACGGTAGGCGGAATGATGGGAATGTATATGGCGATTCTTGCCCTTGTTAATCCTGGGGATGAGATCCTGATCGCAGATCCGTCTTATACCAATTATGTAGGTGAGATTGTGATGAACCGTGCAGTTGCAGTACCTGTACCTGTGTATGAAAAGGATAATTTTAACTTTACTTATGAAAATCTTAAAAGTAGAGTGACAGATAAAACCAAAGCCATTATCCTTAATTCTCCCTGCAATCCTACGGGGGGCGTTGCAACAAGGGAAACCATGGAGACCGTTGCAAAAGTAGCTTTAGAATATGATCTTTATGTGATCTATGATGCTGTATATAAACATCTTATCTATAATGATACAGATTATATTAATATTGCAGTTTTAGATGGAATGAGAGAACGCACTATTTATGTAGATTCTTTTTCTAAAACATATGCCATGACAGGCTGGCGTCTTGGATATATGGCGGGACCAAGAAATATCCTTTCCAGACTGCCAAAGTTGCAGGAAAATATGCCTTCCTGTCTTCCTGAGTTTGTACAGTATGCAGGAATTGAAGCGTTAAAAAATGGCGATGAAGATATTGCAATGATGAACAGACAGTATGCAGAAAGAAGAAAACTTGTTCTGGAGCGGATCAATGGCATTAAAGGTTTATCCTGTACACCGCCAAACGGAGCCTTTTATGCATTTGTAAATATTAAAGAAACAGGGATGACTTCTGTGGAATTTTGCGAGAAACTTCTGGAGAAAGAAGGCGTTGTAACAGCTCCCGGATCAGCATTTGGAGAACAGGGCGAAGGATATGTGCGTCTTTCCTATGCAACATCCATGGAGCAGATTAACCGGGGGATGGACCGGATCCAGCGGTTTATGGAAAGTATTATGTAAATATACAGGTAAATGCCTGAATTTCACCAGACCGCCTGATCGTTATGGGGGAGTTTGCCGGTAGTGCTTATCCTTATAGGCGGTGGCATGCGGTATTTCTGCTTATAATATGTTTGAAAAGACTGGTATGTGGATCGTGCCAAATTTTATTATATAAATCCGATGGGATGACTTACAGTGATATCGTTTTCCTTGTGGTATATTAGGACATTATCATAAATGGTTCATAAAAGAGAAAATGCCAGAAAAATTTTGTTTGACTTTTTGAAAAACAGGAAATATAATTACAACGAACGAGTAGCAGGTGAGCGTAAATCCAGTTTACATGCTGCTCGTTTTTATTTTATTAAAATAGAATATTTGCCATGAAAAAGTGTGTAGCTTGTCAGCGTAAGTCCAGCTTATATGACAAGGTGCGCACTTTTTTTGTGCCAAAAAGAGAGGAGTTAAAACAAAATGGCAGAAAGTAACAAGATGAAAGATATGCCGGTGAATAAGCTGATGATCCAGATGGGGATCCCTATGATCTTATCCATGGCATTGCAGGCGGTCTATAACATTGTAGACAGTGCATTTGTAGGAAATATGAGAGTGAATAAGGAATTCGGGCATGGAGTGAAATACATGAAGCCGGATGCCGGTGTTATAAAAGAAATCTATGCAATCGGACTTCCTGCAATTATTGCGCAGGCATTGATGTCCATTATGGTTTATGTGATGAATCTGATCCTGAAATTCAATCCGTCAGCACAGACAGCTTATGGATTGTTCTATAAGGTTCAGCAGTTCGTTCTCTTCCTTGCCTTTGGCCTGAGGGATGCGATCACTCCCATCATTGCATTTGCATATGGAATGAGAAATAAAAAGAGAATTCAGGATGGGATCAAATATGGCCTGATCTATACTATTGCATTAATGATCCTGGGAATTGGGATCACAGAGATTTTCCCTGGGGCATTTGCAACTTTGTTTAATGCAGGACAGTCAAGAGAATATTTTATCGGTGCAATGAGAGTGATCTCTGTCAGCTTTCTGTTTGCCGGAATTAACGTTGCTTATCAGGGGATTTATCAGGCATTAGATGGCGGCTTGGAATCACTGGTTATTTCACTTTTGAGACAGCTTATTATCATATTGCCATTGGCGGGAATCTTTTCATTATTTGTCAGAAATGGCCAGATGGGAATTTCACTGATCTGGTGGGCATTTCCGGTCACTGAAGTGATCGCATGTCTGGCTGGATATGTATTTTTAAAGAAAATCAGAAAAAACAGAGTTAATACTTTAATTTAAGGAGGAACTGGAAATGGCAAAAAAAATCATTACGATCAGCAGGGAATTTGGAAGCGGTGGACGTTTTATCGGTGAAGAAGTAGCAAAGAAACTGGGAATAGCCTATTATGATAAAAACATCATTAATCATATTGCAGAAGAGTCAGGTCTGTCTCCGGATTATATCCAGGAAAAAGCAGAGCTGTCTCCGAAGAAAGGATTATTTGCATATGCACTTGTAGGACGTGATATTACAGGAAAATCAGTGGAAGATATGGTGTATGAGGCACAGAGAAAAGTTATTTTAGATCTGGCTGGGAAGGAGCCCTGCGTGATCATTGGAAGAAATGCTGATTTTATCCTGAAAGACCGGGACGATGTGCTGAATGTATTTATTCATGGGGATATGCCGGAAAAAATACAGCGTATCACCCGTTTATACAATGTAGGAGAGCAGGAAGCTGTTAAAATGATGGCAGACACAGATAAAAGACGTATGGCAAATTACAACTTTTATACGGAGCAGAACTGGGGAAAAGCCAGCAATTATACGTTGTGTCTGAACAGTTCAGAGATTGGATATGATAAGTGTGAAGCAATTATCATAGAATGCAGTAAATAAAAAGTATAGATGATCCTGGATTATTTATGGTTTTGCATATGAATGATCCAGGATTAATTAATGTTAAGTAATGCAGATCGTTGGTGCGGTCATCAACATTATTTTAGATCCCATCTTTATTTTTGGATATTTCGGTTTGCCGGCAATGGGAACCAGAGGTGCGGCAATTGCTACAGTGGCAGGTCAGATCATAGCAATGCTGTTGGGATTATATTTTAATCTGACTAAAAATACAGATGTGCAGTTTGATTTTAAATGCATTAAATTAGAAAGCTATTATTTTAAGGGGATTTGCACTGTTGGAATTCCAACGATTATTATGCAATCTATGTCCAGCGTTATGTGTTTTGGCATTAACAAACTTCTTCTGGATTTTTCAACAACTTCGACAGCAGTATTTGGAGCATATTTTAAATTACAGACATTTGTGTATATGGCAGTTTTTGGATTAAATAATGCTTTGATCCCGATCGTAGCATTTAACATTGGCGCAAAACATGCAGAACGGATTAAGAAAGTTATCCGGCTTAGCGGGGCGTATTCTGCTTTGATCGGACTGGTTGGTTTGATCATAATGGAGATGCTGCCGATACAGTTAATATCAGCATTTGCACCATCAGAAGAAATGTTTTTACTGGGTGTGACTGCATTGCGTATTTTGGGACTTGTGGAATACATTGGGACAGGTTGATGCCGCCGCACATGGCAATACAGTGTACAGATGTAATAAGTCCGATCACAAACAGCATGCCATAGCCCATTTTTGTATCTGCCAGCTGCCCTGGTGCCAGCAGGTTGAGAATGCCGAAATGCTGTAAAAGGGCATATAAAAACAGGATAACAGCCAGTGAGACAAAGTTTTTTTTCATATCATAATCGGATGTTCCTGTTTCCGGCAAAATGGTATAGCCGTTTTTTTCAATGATCTCCCGGATCTGTTTTAAGGAAATGGTATCGGTATCGTAAGTAACATGGGCAAGGCCGGTATTGTAGCTTACAGTAGCGTCCTGGATCCCGGGTGCGGTTTTCAGGACGTACCGGATCCTGTGTTCACAGTTTACACAGCTCATGCCGCCGATATGCAGTGTTTTTCTGAGGATCTTCATAAACATTGTACCTCTCTTTACTTTCATTGTTTTTGTGAGTATACCAGAGAAATTTGTGATTTTTATGTGGAACAGACATTTTGTGCAATTGTTCTGCTATAGTCTTCTTTTATAACTGGCAATAGAAAATCACATGTTGACAAAAATGTTCATCATCTCTATAATACCCATTAACATACCGATGTGATTGGTTAATAAAAGGTGAGGAGAAAGCATATGAGTGACAAGAAAGAAAAAGATAGCAAGGTAAAAAGCAGTAAGGCTAAGAAAAATGTGGAAAAAACTCAGGAAGTGTCAGTAAGTGCAGAGAAAAAGATATTTCCCCACAGCTGTACGGACTGTGGTGTGCTTAACTGTTCCAAGCGGAACGCTTCTTATCCGGAATTTTGTCTTACAGAAAAACTGACTGAAAAAGAATTAGAAAAAGTAGTTAAGCTTTATACAGAAAATGAAGAAAACAATAAGATAGCCATTGCTTCAGCTGAAGTGGAAGGTGGCTTTTATGGAAAATATACCCGTGTAGAGGAGATCATGGAAGTAGCGAAAAGGATCGGTGCAAAGAAGATCGGCATCGCAACCTGCGTAGGCCTGATCGAAGAGAGCCGTATTTTCGCAAGGATACTGAAATTAAATGGGTTTGACGTATACGGAGTGGCATGTAAAGTAGGTTCTGTAGATAAAACAGATATTGGTCTGGATCCCAAATATACATGTAAGACCGGACCGGTGATGTGTAATCCTATTTTACAGGCAAAGCTTTTAAATAAAGCGGGGACCCAGTTAAATGTAGTAGTGGGGCTTTGTGTAGGCCATGACAGTTTATTTTATAAATATTCCAAGGCTCTGGCAACTACGCTGGTCACAAAGGACCGTGTTCTGGCCCACAATCCGGTAGGTGCGCTGTATCAGACAAGAGCTTATTATAAGCGGCTTTTACAGCAGCCCTTATGGGATGATGAGGATGACAAAAAAGAAGAGAAATAACAGATTAGATAGGTTGGAAAAAGTGAGAACAGAATAGATGAGATCATGAAAGATCAGGAGGCAGCAATTATGAGAGGAAAATGGAAGTCAGGCATCAGAATATTTGCAGGAGCTGTACTTGCGGCAGCAGTTTTGGCTGGCTGCAGCAGCAAAACAGCAGAGAGTGGGGCAGCTCAGGATGCAGGACAGAATACAGCCCAGGGAAATTCAGACAGCCAGGAAGTAAGAAAAGTCTATGTGGCAGTAGGCGCTACCTTTGAACCATATACATACATAGATGAAAATAACCAGCCTGCAGGCTATGATGTGGCTGTTTTACAGGAGATCGACAACCGCCTTCCACAGTATGAATTCCAGATTGAAAACATGGAACTTGCCAACATTTCTGTTGCTCTGGATGCAAAGAAGGTTTCCATTGGCTCCCAGCAGTTTGAGAAGAACCCGGAAAGAGAGAAGAAGTATCTGTTTACAAATGAAGGTTTTGCCGCTTACAATAAGCGTCTTGTATACAAAAAAGGAAGAGATGATATCCACTCTATTGATGATCTGGTTGGAAAGAAAGTAAGTGCCGGTCAGGGAAGCAACACAGCAGCGATTCTGGAAACATACAATGCAGAACATGACAATAAAATCGATATTGTATATTCCAATGGTGCTACCAATGAAAGTATTTATGATGATGTAATGAACGGAAGACTGGATGCCATTGTTGCAACCAAGAAGACATTTAAAAAATACAATGAAGCATTTGGCGGTGGCTATGATATTAACGAAGACAGCTATTTCAGCGAGTCACAGGCCTATTTCATGCTGGCACAGGGAGAGGAACAGCTCCGGGATGACATGGATACTGCTTTAAAGTCAATGAAAGAAGACGGAACTCTTACAAAGCTTTCTATTGAGTACACAGGAAGTGATTATAACTCAGAAGAATAAATTTACGGTACACGTATTTTATGAATGATCTTATAACATGAACAGTAACAGAACAGGAGCATAAAACATGGATCTTTCCAGCATTTTCCGTTTCAGCGATATGGTGGAATATTTCCCAAAGATCTTATCCCGTTTCCCTGTAACGCTTCTTATTGTAGTAGTGAGCGTTGCAGGGGGGCTGGTCCTGGGATTTATTCTGGCAGCGGCACGTATCTTTAAAATACCAGTGTTAAAAGAACTGGCAGCTCTTTATATCTCTTTTGTAAGAGGTACCCCGATCCTGGTGCAGCTATTTGTAGTCTATTATGGACTGCCACTTCTTGTAGCACCCTTAGGAGTGGATATTAACCATTGGAGTAAGCTGTTTTTTGTACTGGTTACATATCTTTTAAATGATGGGGCATTTATGTCGGAGATCATCCGGTCTTCTATTGAAAGTGTTCCCAAGGGCCAGCTTGAAGCGGCAGCTTCTGTAGGACTTACCACATTTCAGACCTATAAAAGGATCATTATCCCACAGGCATTTAAAATAGCAGCGCCTGCATTTGGAACCCGTGTGGTCGGATCTTTCCAGGCAACTGCAATGGCATTTACACTGGGAATTATTGATATCATGGGTCAGGTAAAAGCTATTGGAACACGTACCAACCGTGTTCTGGAAGGCTATGTAGATGCAGCGATCATATTTATCATCGTTTCCTATTTACTGGAGCGTTTGTTTACCTGGATGGAGCACCGGCTTAATGGTCAGACAAGGAGGAAGGAAAATGGCATCGCCCTTTGAGTTTTCGTATGTTTTTACAGTGATCGGGAAAATATGGGAAGCTATGCCGGTTACTTTGCTGCTGACTTTTGCTCCCCTGTTTATAGGTTTCCTTTTTGGTGTTCCCTTTGCGGTGATCCGCCGCTTCAATGTTCCTTTTGCAGCTTCGTTTTTAAAAAATGCGTCTAATATTTTAAAAGGAATACCGGCGGTACTGCTGGTGCTTATGATCAATTACCTGATCTTAAAGCCTATTGATTACCTGGCGTTAAGCTATGAGTGGGCAAAGCCGCTGCAGACTATGAATAAAATATATATAGGTATTGCTGCGTTAAGCATTTATGCAGTGGTGCAGATCACAGAAACAGTTCTTGGCGCTCTCCTTTCCGTGGGAAAAGGACAGTATGAAGCTGCGTATTCCATAGGACTTACCAGGACAAAGACATTGTTTCGGGTGGTCTTTCCACAGGCTGTTCCTGCAGCCCTTCCTGTTCTGTGCAACAATGTGATCGGTCTTTTAAAGTCCACATCCATTGTATATCTTATTTCTGTAAATGATATTTTAGGAGCGGCCATCAATTCGGCAGCTGTGAATTTCCGTTATCTGGAGGCATATATTGCAGTGGCTGTCGTATACTGGGCTATGTGCGTCTGCGTGGAAAAGCTGTTTTATGTAATGGAAAAACGGTATAAATATGCGGCAGGAGGTAAGATATGATCGAGATTAAAAATTTACATAAAGCATTTGGACAGAACCAGGTTTTAAAAGGTGTTGATATTACTGTAAATAAAGGAGATGTGGTGGTAGTGATCGGCCCCAGCGGCTCCGGAAAGACCACCATGCTGCGGTGCATTAATTTCCTGGAAAGAGCAGATGAAGGAACGATCACAGTAGGAGATATTACAGTAGACGCAGCAAAAGCAAAGAAGAAAGAAATCCATGAGATCCGTTTAAGGACTGCCATGGTTTTCCAGAATTATAATCTGTTTGCCAATAAAACGGCCCTTGGAAATGTAATGGAAGGACTGACCCAGGCAAGAGGCGTATCAAAAGAAAAGGCAAAGGAGATCGCTCTTGATGCATTGGAAAAGGTAGGTCTTAAGGATAAGGCAGATTATTATCCGTCCCAGCTTTCCGGCGGACAGCAGCAGAGAATGGGAATTGCCAGAGCTGTTGTGTTAAATCCGGATGTGATCCTTTTTGACGAACCTACGTCTGCCCTGGATCCGGAGCTGGTGGGAGAAGTATTAAAAGTTATCAAAGATATTGCAAAAGAAGGGATCACCATGATCATAGTGACCCATGAAATGAGCTTTGCTTCTGATGCAGCCAATCGTGTGATCTTTATGGCCGGTGGTGTTGTAGTGGAAGAAGGAAAGCCGGATGAGATCTTTTCCAATCCAAAAGAAGAAAGAACAAAGCAGTTCTTAGAGCGTGTACTGCCTAAGTGGTCGTATACGATATAATGAGCGCAGAGAAAAACAAGCGCCGCCCGAGGCGGCATTTGTTTTTCGCAAGCCATTAACGAACAAGCCGCCTGCGTCAGCAGGCAGTGGAGCGCACCAGCGCGGGGCTTGTGAGTTTAAGGAGTCCAAAAGAAAAACAAGCGGCTGCGAAAGGAGTCCCCCAAATGAAAATTGATTTTAACAGACAGATAAACAGAAAAAATACAGACTGCTCTAAATGGGACGGCCAGGGAGGAGATTATATCCCGCTGTGGGTTGCGGATATGGACTTTCCTGTGGCAGAGCCTGTTTTAGAAGCACTGAAAAAACGCCTGGAACATCCATTTTTCGGATATACATTTCCCGGAGAAAGTGTTTATCAGGCAGTTATTTCCTATTATAAGAGAAGATATGATTTTGATGTAAAAAAAGAATGGATCCTGTTTAACCATGGAGTTAATACAGGAAATAATATTGCTGCCAGAGCTTTAGGCGGCACCATTATGGTGGCAACTCCTATGTATCCCCATATTAACCAGAAATTGCCCCAGGAAGCGGGAAAGCCGGTGATCCGTGTACCTTTAAAACAGGAAAACGGGCTGTATACCTTTGATTTTGAGGCAATGGAAAAAGCGGTTACACAGGATGTGACCACCTTTGTGCTGTGTAATCCTCATAATCCGGTAGGTCGTGTATTTACCGGAAAGGAACTTGAGGAGTTATTTGCATTTGCTGCCAGACATGACATTGTGGTGGTTGCAGATGAGATACACAGTGACCTGATCCTGGAAGGAGAACATATTCCTGCGATTACCTTAAATGAAGCAGCCAGACAGAGAGTGATCCTTCATCATTCTGCAAGCAAGACCTATAACATACCCGGTCTTCCGGTGGCATTTGCCATTATCCCAAATGAAAAGTTAAGACATAAATACGAAGAAGTAGCAGCAACGATGCATGCGCCTTTTGATACTCTTTCTTTTGTTGCCCTTGAGGCAGCTTTTACAAAAGGGGAAGAATGGCGGCAGGAACTGTTAGAATACCTGAGGGAAAATAAAAAATGGCTGGACGAACGGATCAGCCGGATCCCGGGGCTTTCTATCTGCCACAGTGAAGGTACTTATTTAGGTTGGATCGATGCCAGAGAAACCGGATTAAGTGATCCTGCCGGCTTTTTTATGAAAGAAGCAGGTGTGAAATTTAATGACGGAGAGTCTTTTTCTGCTCCCGGTTTTATCCGTGTGAATTTCGCCTGCCCCAGAGCGTATCTGGAGGAGGCGTTTGATAAAGTTGAGAAAGCTTTGGATAATTGGAAAAAACAGGAAAAAGTTTATTAAAAGTTTGGGCTGCTGTTGGGCGGCAGAATGGAGTTTTTTATGAAGATAACAAAAGTTGATATTTACATGCTGGATGCTACTGCCCAGAGAGCCAGCAGACGTCCCATCTGCTGCCGGGTATGGACAGATGAAGGTTTCTATGGTGACGGTGAAGCGGGGATCGCTTTTGATTACGCAGCACCTGCGGGGATCGGCATGCTCCAGGATATCTCCCGTCTGGTCATCGGAAAAGATCCTATGCGTACAGATGAGCTGTGGGAGAGAATGTTTAAAGTAAGCTTCTGGGGCCAGGGCGGCGGCCCGGTTGTCTTTGCAGCTATCAGCGCCATTGACATTGCCTTAATGGATATCAAGGGAAAAGTATTAAATGTTCCTGTTTATGAATTATTAGGCGGAAAGGTAAATGACAGCATCCGCTGCTATGCGTCACAGCTTCAGTTTGGCTGGAATGAAGATGTAGGGCCAAGAGGTACCGCAAAAGAATACGCAGATATCTGTAAATATGCAATGGAAGACGGATATGATGCGGTAAAGCTGGATTTTACTCTTTATGACCGGGATAAGAAAGATATTCCAAACCGTGACTGTGAAGGTTTTGTCTCTACTGATTTTTATAATATGGTAGAAGAACGTATTGTTGCGATCCGCGAAGCCTGCGGCAATGTTGATATTATCATGGAAAATCATGGGCGTACCGATGTTACTTCCGGTATTAAATTAGGAGAGCTTTGCGATAAATATAATTTTTACGCCTTAGAAGAGCCCTGTACGCCCCTCCGCCCGGAATTCCAGAAGCTGATCCGTGAAAAGGTCCGCACTCCTTTGGCATCTGGGGAACGTTTATATACCAGATGGCAGTTCCTTAATTACTTTAAAGATAACTCTATCCAGTTAGTTCAGCCGGATGCCTGCAACTGCGGCGGTATTTCAGAGTGCAGAAAGATCTGTACCATGGCAGAAGCTTTTGACGTAAAGGCGCAGATCCACTGTGCAGGCGGTCCAATTTCCACAGCAGCTGCTTTACAGCTGACAGCCGCTACTACCAATTTTGCGATTTATGAACATCATTTTCGTTCCACACAGCCTGCTATTGCCCGTCTTGGCAAGTATGATTATCAGCCTGTAAATGGAAAATTCTATGTATCAGACAGACCGGGTATCGGACAGGAACTTTCAGAAGCAGCCATTGCAGAGGCACTTGTTCATGTAACCGTTGATGAACCATAAACGGAGAGGAGAACTATACTGTGAAGAAAAAAATACAGATCCCCCACATTTTTGTTATACTGGTATGAATTGCTATGTTCTTTGCTGTACTTTCGTGGATTATGCCTGCAGGAGCTTATGACCGGGTATTAGATCCCAATACAGGAAGAAATATTGTTGATCCTAACAGCTTTCATTATCTTCCAAAAACCCCGATTACATTTATCCAGTTTATATCTGCTTACTCTGGAGGTTTTACCAATGCTGCCAGCATGATCTTTATGACTCTTGTAGTAGGTGGAACCTTCGGCATTATCAATGAACTTGGCATTATCCCGGCTGCTCTTGCCATCATCCTTAAAAAATTTGATAAGAACCGGGAAATGGCGATCCCGTTCCTCATTCTTGTTTTTGGACTTTTTGAGTCCTTTATGGGGGCTCCGGAGCTTTGTATCATCTTCCTTCCCATGATACTGCCGCTGGTACTGGATCTTGGTTTTGATACCATGACTGCCCTTGCTATCGTTATCTGCGGAAACTGCGTTGGCTATAGTACGGGTATGGGAAATCCGTTTACTACTATTATCGGCCAGAAAATCTGCCAGCTTCCTCTTTATTCTGCTATGTGGTATCGTGCCATCTGCTTCTTCCTTTTTTACGGGATCACTGTATGGTATATTTTAAGATATGCGAAGAAAATACGCAAAAATCCTATACTCAGTGCTACCTACGAAGAAGATGAGATACGCAGAAAAGAGAATATGCAGATGACTCAGAATGCAACTTTAAGCGCTAAAAACAAAGTGGTATGTGTCTATGTTGTTGTCTGCTTTTTCTTTAATATTTTCGGTGTGATCAAGCTTGGCTGGGATATTGCTGAAATGACAGGTCTGTTCCTGGTAATGAGTACAGGTGCCGGCGTTCTCTCCGGCCACAGTCTTACTGATACCTGTAAAATGTTCATGAATGGTGCAAGAGATATTCTTCAGGGAGCCCTTGTTATGTGTTTTGCACGTACCATTGCCCTTCTTATGACAACCAGCAATACACTTGACGTATTTGTTTATGGAATTTCAAAGATTGCAGGCGCTTTTCCTCCTACTCTGGCTATTGTGGGTATCTTTATTGCCGGCATGCTGCTTAATTTCCCGATCAACAGCGGTTCCGGCCAGATGACAGCTACCATGCCTATCATGTCTCCACTGGCAGATATCCTTCATGTTTCCAAGCAGGGCGCTGTCCTTGCCACACAGTTTGGTGATGGCTGGTCCAATACTATTTATCCTACCAATGCTTCTTACATGGCAACGATGGCAGTTGCCAAAGTAAACTGGGTAGACTGGCTGAAATTCCAGTTTCCACTGCATTGTATCTGGACTGTTGTAAGTGTCATTATGCTGATCATTGCCCAGACAATTAATATAGGACCGTTTTAAAATCTGCTGGACAATCCTTAGCCCATCCCTTAAAATGAAAGCAGTATGAGATTTTTGGTTTGACGGAAATTAAAGGAGCTTAGGATGAGGGAAGAAGACGTACTGCAGGTTTTAGGTGGAAGTTTCTTTAATAGTGTCCTGGTGGATATAGAAAAGAATACATATACGCGGATGAATTTTGCACCATGGTTGTTAAAAATCAGTCAGACTGGTATGTATACCGGGCTGGCTGATTTTATTGTCTGTAATTCTGCAGTGGAAGAGTATAAGGAGAGTTTAAAGAAAGATCTGTCTCTGGAAAGCATAGAAACATTTTTTAACAGCCGAGATCCGGAAGAACGGGATGAAGAGAACAGTATCACCTATGAGGCAGAGGTAGACGGGAAGAGAATATTGTAGATATGATGGGCGGAAATATAAAGGTGAAAAGTGAGCTGGGAAAAGGCTCTGAGATCACTATTGGCTTGCGTTTTAAGACTACTTCTGCAACAAAGAACCGGGGCGTGATCCAGGAATTAAACGGTTTTCGGGCACTGGTGGCAGATGATAATATGGACAGCTGCGTCAGCGTGGAAAAGATGTTGCGGACGATCGGGTTGCGGCCTGAGTGGACGACTTCCGGAAAGGAGGCAGTTTTCAGGGCAAAATATGCTACTGAGCAGAATGATCCGTTCCATGTATACATTATTGACTGGCTGATGCCGGATATGAATGGCGTGGAGGTAGTACGACGGATCCGAAGTGAGATTGGAGATGAGGTGCCCATCATTATTCTGACTGCTTATGACTGGTCGGATATTGAGGATGAGGCAAGAGAAGCAGGTGTTACGGCATTTTGTGCCAAGCCGTTGTTTTTATCGGAACTTTATGATGTGCTGCAAAATTCCAGCAAGGCAGGCGGTATTGGCGGAAATGAGATCATTGCGCCGGATACTTTTAAGGGCAGGAAGGTACTTCTGGTAGAAGATGTGGAACTGAACCGTGAGATCGCAGAAACCATCTTGCAGGAAGCAGGCATCCATGTGGTCTGTGTGGGAAACGGACAGAAGGCGGTAGAATATATGAGTCAGCCGGAGGCAGATGATATTGATCTTATTTTAATGGATATCATGATGCCGGTAATGGATGGGTATGAGGCTGCAAGAAGGATCCGGAAACTGGCGGATCCGGTCCATGCCAATAAACCGATCATTGCTATGACAGCCAATGCTTTTGAGGAAGATGTGAAAGCAGCTCTGGCGGCTGGGATGAATGAACATTTATCTAAGCCCATCCGTATTGAGCTGCTGTATGAAATTATGAAGAAATACTTATGATGTTTTTAGAAAAGTAGTTCAATGATATGACGGGCAGTTGCCTGTGGGGTGCGGTCATTTTTTACTGTAAATGCTGCGTAAGCCTCATAGGAGACTGCCCGCTTGTTGTATCGGTCAAGAAGTTCTTCTTTGGTGTTGTTTTTGATAAGAGGCCGGTCAGGATTTCGCATCAGGCTTTTGTAGCAGTCTTCAAAGGGGCGGTTTAAGTAGATAATGGTACCGGCTTTGGAGAGAAGATCGCCGTTGCGGGAGTAGGTGAGCAGACCGCCACCTGTGGAAATTACGCAGGGGGGATAGCTGGATACCTGTTTGGTGATCTCATGTTCAATATTGCGGAAGGCTTCGTTGCCTTGAGAGGCGAAGATCTGTTGTGGAGTCTGTCCTGTCTGGGAGGTGATCAGTTCGTCTGTATCGTAAAATGGTACGTCAAGCTGGCGGGCCAGTTCTTTTCCTATGGTAGTTTTTCCGCTGTTGGTGTAGCCGCAGAGGAAAATGGGTTTTGTCAGTTTTGTGGGCATTTTTTAAGGATCCTCCTGTGGGTATAAAAAATTACTTTGAGGTTGTATACAGCAAAAATGATACCATGTTTCAGGAAAGAATACAAGGAATATGACAACAGTGAGTAAAAGCTTTAAAGTTTTAACTTGGCAAAGTTTATTGTTGAAACCTGTCACCTGCTGTGTTATAATCTGCATTAGCACAGCGGAGATTACGAGAGTATATTATTTTACAGAAAGAGGAGTGTAGTATTATGAAACTGAAAAAATGGGTCGCACTGGCTACAGCTGCTGCAATGTGCCTGTCTATGACAGCATGCAGTGTTTCTGTATCCACAAATGAGACAACAAAAGCAGCTGAGCCATCAGCAGAAACCACCGCAGCAGAGGCAGGGGACAAGGAAGAGTCCGGCGAAGCAGCTGAGTCTGCAGCAGAGGGAGATTTAGTAGCAACTGCTGATTATCCTACCAAGCCTATTACTATGATCATCCCTTACGCAGCAGGCGGAACTACGGATGTATGGGGCAGAAAGTTAGCAGCTCTGTTAGAGAAGTATTTAGGACAGGCTATTACAGTTACCAACCAGGGTGGTGCTTCTGGTTCTATCGGTTCTCAGTTTGTAAAGGAACAGCCTTCTGATGGTTATACTGTATTAGTTTGTGCAGAGACCATGGGAACCTATCGCACTATGAATGTCTGCGATCTGGATTATTCTGATTTTACTGTTATTTCTCCATTAGTAGGAGATCCTAAGGTACTGGTTGTTGGTAAAGACTCCAAGTACAACACTCTGGAAGAGTTACTGGATGATATTAAGGCAAATCCTGGAAAGATCACTATGTCTCACTCTGGTCCTGGCGGAAGCGGACACAACCAGGGTCTTGTTATGAAGGAGCTTGGTTATGATGTGGCTATGACCAGTTTTGACTCCGGTAATGATGCTCTGTTAGGCGTAATTGGTGGACAGGTTGATTTTACTAACCCTAATATCTCTACTTTAGGCGGCTATATTGAAAGTGGCGATGTTAAGCCTTTAGCTGTTTTCTCTGATAAGAGAATGGAAGCTTATCCTGACATTCCTGCATTTACTGAGTCTGTACCGGAAGCTGAGAAGTATTTAAATATTCCTTATACTCTGTTAAGCTTTGTTGTTAATAATGATACTCCACAGGATGTGGTTGATGTATTAAAGGCAGCATCCCAGAAGGTATTTGCTGATCCTGAGTGGACTGATTTTGTTAAGCAGAAAGCAGCTGATCCTGTTTATGAAGAGTATACAGATGATGCTTCTATCCAGAAGTTCTATGATAACTGGAAGTCTGTTATCTGCTGGTTACAGTATGACAACGGCGTAGCTGAGAAGAGCCCTGAGGATTTTGGTATTGCAAGAGTTGCAGAGTGATAGTTACAGTTCAGCATATGGTGGAACTGTAATCTGGAAATGTTGAGAGTTAATTGAGGATTGATCAATGAAAAACAAAGTTTCTTCACTGATTGCAGAGGGTATCTTATTTTGCGGGAGCGGCATTTTGCTGCTCTCGTATTCTCTTATATCCTATGCAAAGGCGTTTAATAAATCTTGGAGCCAGTCTCCGTATCTTTTTCCGGCATTGGTTGGTGCAGCACTGATCGGGCTTTCTATCTGGATCATGGGACAGGGAGTTCTGGCTATGAAGAGAGCCGGGAATGGAATTACTTTGAAAGAAAAGACAGATAGTAAGGGAAAGATGGCAAGAGTTTTGGGAGTGCTGGTGCTTTGTGGACTTTATTATCTGGTTCTGGGAGCGGTTTCAATTCCGCGGGTTACGATCGGAATCTTGAGTTTTAGTATTACGATCTCTATTTTTGAGGTTGCTACGGTTATTTTTCTGATCGCTATGATGTGGTTTATGAAGGTGAGAAAAGTGGCTGTGCTTGTACTTGTTCCTATTGGGACATCATTGTTTTTGAGTATTGCATTTAGGACTTGTTTACATGTAATGCTGCCATAAGTTTAAGGAGGAAAAACAGATGTTGGAAATGTTATCGATCGTGGATCTGCGCTTTCTTCTTATGGTCCTTTTGGGATCTGTGGCAGGTCTTTTTGTAGGTGCTATACCGGGACTTTCTGTATCCATGGCTACAGCGCTGCTTGTTTCTATTACTTATACCTGGGATCATTCTGACGCTTTGGCTATGATCATGGGCGTTTATGTGGTGGGTGTATTCTCAGGTGCTGTTTCTGCTATTTTGATCAATATTCCTGGTGCGCCGTCTTCAGTTGTTACTACTTTGGATGGTTATCCTATGTCTAAGAAGGGACAGTCTTATAAGGCGCTTTTTACGGCTACGATCTATTCTTTCGTGGGTAGTGTTTTTGGATTTATTGCTTTGGGACTGTTGGCTGAGCCGGTTGCGGCGATTGCTATTAAGTTTACGAAAATGGATTATTTCCTGTTGGCTTTGTTTGGACTGGTGACAGTTGGATCTGTCAGCACGAAGAATTATGCAAAGGGATTGGTCAGCGTTATGCTGGGACTGATCATCAGCATGGTGGGACTTGATCCGTTAATGGGTACGAAGAGACTTACTTTGGGGATCCAGAATTTAGCAGGTGGTATCAGTACGGTACCGGCGCTGGTTGGCTTTTTTGGATTTGCTGAGGTGTTGAGTGTTATTTATAGTCTTGGTCAGGAACAGAATGTTCTGGCTATGGAGAAGACGAAGGTTAGTTTGAAGGAAGTGCTTAAACATTGGAAGCTGTCTATTTATACTTCGACTATTGGTATGCTGGTTGGTGCGCTTCCTGGTGCCGGTGGTCCGGTGGCTTCGTTTATTGCTTATAATGAGGCGAAGCGTATTGTGAAGGAACCGGAGGTGCCATTTGGTGAAGGTGCTATGGAAGGTATTATGGCCAGTGAGTCTTCTAATAATGCATGTATTGGTGGTGCGCTTATTCCAATGCTGACGCTGGCTGTGCCTGGTGATGCGGTTACTGCGATCATTTTGTCTGTATTCTATGTTCATGGACTGCAGCCGGGACCTATGTTTATCAGGAAAAATCCGGAGGCGTTTCAGGCTATTTTGATCGCGGGGATTATTGCTTGCTTCGCGCTGTTGGTACTTGGATTGTTGGTAGCGCCGAGGATCAGTAAGGTGATCACGATACCGAAGAATGTGATGATCCCGGTTGTGACCAGTCTTTGTGTGATCGGATCTTTTGCATGTAATAACCGGTTGTTTGATGTGGCTTTGATGTTCTTGTTTGGAGTGATCGGATTTTTGATGAGAAGGTTTGATTATCCGGTTGCACCGCTGATCCTGGCTATGGTTTTGGGACAGATGATGGATTCTAACTTTAGACAGGCGGTATCATTGGCTTCTTCTGCAGATCATCCGATTTTGTTTACGTTTGGGCATTGGCAGACGGTGTTGCTGCTGCTTTGTATTGCCTGGGTGCTTTTGGGAAATATTCCTTGGACGAAGCCTTATGTGGAGAAGGTTAGAGGGGTGTTTCGTAGGAAATAGGGCACATATTCGAAAGAAAAGAGGATGAGGTACATAAGCGCATCCCGGCGAAAAAAGACCTGTTTTGCTCCGTCGCTTTTTGTCAGGTCTGTGATACAAACTCACATGCTACGCATGTTCAGACAGTGTATCACAGACCTGACGCTATACTCACAAAACAGGTCTTTTTTCTGAAATGGATGCTTCTCATGTACCTCATCCTCTTTTCAGCTAGGGTGTTGCCAACCTCTCGGACGCAGTCCGGGAGGTTTTTTGATGGAAATTTTATTTGTCTTTAGGCATGGTTTTAAAGAATTTTACGACCATCGGAAGTGTGATAGAAGCGGATATGATATCAGAGATGGTCTGGGATATCTGAATTCCGGTGAGTCCAAGGATAGTGTTCATGATACAGAGGACGGGAATGAAAATGAGTCCGCTTCTGATCATGGACAGGAAGGTAGCACGGCCATTCTTTCCAATGCTCTGGAAGAGCATGTTTCCATAGAGGGAAAGTGGCATGAAGAAGAGGGCGATGCACTGGATACGCAGGGCGGGAATACCGATGGCAAGGACTGCCGGGTCATCACGGAACATGCGCACGATGGGGGCAGAGCAGGTTATTCCGATAAAGGCGGAAATGCTCATTACTACGAAGCTGCTTTTTACGCTGAACCAGAAAGCATTACGGACACGTTTGTATTTTCCTGCGCCGTAGTTGAAGGCGCTGACTGGCTGGAAGCCTTGTCCTATGCCCAGTGCTACACAGAAGAGGAAGTTTATGATCCTGGTGACAATGCTCATGGCTGCGATAGCGGCATCACCGTAAGGGCCTGCAAAGCGGTTTAATACCATAACGGAAACGCTGTTAAGTCCCTGGCGCATCAGGCTTGGAAAGCCGGTTGCCAGGATGTTGGACACATCGCTGAACTGTCGGGTGACGTAGCGGATGTTTAGGCGGCTTTGGACTTTTCCGCGAAGGAATGGGCTGATGAGGATGGCCATGCTGATGTACTGGGAAATAGCGGTGGAGATACCAGCGCCACGGACTCCCAGTTTTAGGACGAAGATCAGGAACATGTCTCCGAAGATGTTTAAAATACCGCCGGAGGCAAGACCTAGCATGGCAAAGAAGGCTTTTCCTTCGTAGCGGAGAATGTTATTCATAACGCAGCTGGATGCCATGGCTGGTGCTGCAATAAGGATCCAGGTGCTATATTCGATCGCGTGAGGAAGGATGGAGTCAGTGCTTCCAAGGAGACGCATGAAGGGAGCGTGGAAGAGAAAGCCAAGGATGCAAATGAGGGCGCCACATAATAATGATAAGAAGAAGCTGGTGGATGCGAATTTGCGGGCGCTTTCTACGTCATGCGCTCCCAGTTTACGGCTGATATTGCTGCCTGCGCCATGTCCGAACATGAAGCCGAAGGCATTGATAATAGCCATCAGGGCGAACACGACTCCTGTAGCACCGCTGACACTGGTTCCGAGCTGGCTTACAAAGAAGGTATCTGCCATATTGTATACACTGGTCACAAGCATACTCACTGTGGTTGGCAGTCCAAGCTGCAGTACCAGTTTGTTGACGGGGGTTTTTGTCATTTTATCATATTGTATCTGCGCACTATCTGTTTTCATAATATGTATACCTTTATATATAAGTGTGGGAAATAGAATAAAAGGCCCTCCTGTGATTTATTTTATCATAGAAAGGCCTTTTGAAAAGCGTTTTTATACTGTTCAGTTAAAAAAAGTTTACTTTGTTTTTACATAGCGGTGTTTATATTTATTTTTCTTCCAGGTCGATTGCTTCGAAAAGATCTCCGAGGGTTTCCAGTGCTGGAAGCAGTTTTGTTACGCCGCAGGTGAAGAACAGGATGCGGATAACTTCAAAGATCTCATCAATGGTAGCGCCGTTTTCCAGAGCCAGTTTTCCATGGACTTTCATAGTGGTCTCTGTGGAGGTTGCAATTCCGACTGCCATGACGATCAGTTCTCTGTACTTTTTAGGAATAGAGATGTCTTTTTTGTTGCAGTTTACATATTGCTGATAGAACATATTGATCAGGTTCGGGTCATTTCCCATAACGCGGTGGGAGTCTAAAAGTTTTCCTCCGCGGGCTTCTTTTAAAGCTTCCAGGATCTCTCTGGAACGCTCAAGTTTAGCTTCGTCTGTCTGTTTCAACGTAATACCTTCTTTCACTTATTATTGATAAACATACCGCCTGCGTCAGCAGGCAGTGGAGCGCGTTAGTGCGTGTTCGTGAGTGGATAAAATAAAATGGGATTTACTGCAAGCTGTATTTAGCTTTCAGAAAATCTGGGGCATAGCCTGGGAAGAGGGCATAGGTGACTATGTCTTCTTCTGTGCGGGCAAGTGAGCCGACTTCGGCTCTTGCTGTGTCCATTCCTGGAGCTAACTGGTCACCAGGACGGATGAATGCCGGTTTTTCATCTCCAAGGGCCTTTTCAAGAAGGGTTGGATCAATAGGGCCCGGTGGGCGTCCGTAGAGACCGCGGCAGTAGTCTTTTAATTCACGGCTGACCATTGCGTAGCGGTTGCCGGTTAATACGTTTGTGGTTGCCTGGGCACCGCACATCTGGCTGGATGGGGTGGCAAGAGGCGGATATCCCATATCAGCACGGACACGGGTTGCTTCTTCTAATACTTCTGGGAGACGGTCATACAGTTTCATGGCTGTAAGCTGGCTTTCCAGGTTGGAGAGCATACCGCCTGGGATCTGATGCTGGAGACAGCCAACGTCTACACCTACCAGTTTGGTGCCGAAATCTGCATATTTGCGGCGAAGTTCAGCAAATTTTTTGTTGATATCAGCGAACTGTCCAAGATCGATCTTCGGATCTCTGCTGGTTCCCTTTAAAGCTGCCAGGTAGCTTTCGATTGGCGGAAGGGATGGT
>OGXU01000179.1_pt1 | contig 39288 bp, 39 predicted proteins | sample 1576381 | NCBI WGS metagenome assembly OGXU01 (sample SAMEA3541544, study PRJEB24748) | human gut metagenome | biome: human gut; feature: human-associated habitat; material: faeces | place: China | collected 2012 | reverse complement strand
TACTTTAAATATTAATTATAATATAATATAAAAGTTTTAAAATACTTTATGAAATTTTAAGGAGAAATATGTTAACAAAGTTAATTATTACAGTTTTATTTTTTACACTTAACCTTATTACATTTTCTAAAATGACTGAATACCAAGATTTTTCCAGTGAGCGTTCAACTTGGTTTTTCAAAATTGACAAAGAGGGGAAGAATACTATCTTTTCTGATTTCTACCCACCCTTTGATCCCAGTGTAAAAGTTGAAAATTTCTCTCCTATTATGGAGTACAACTTAGATTCAAATTATTATTTTAATAATCAAAATAATCTTATGGTTGAACTGGAGGATTTAAAGAAAATATACGCTCCCTACTTCTCATACTCATTAGAAAAAGATAGATTGAATATAGAGTTTGTGAGATATGACAAGGAGATAATTGGTAACTTAGGAAAGAGAAATACTAAGTTAGAATACACTAAAAGAGTTTGGAATCTATCATTGGATATTAAAAATAGTGTAGAAGAGATAGAGTATTCTCAATATGAAAAGTTTATTGGAGGAAGAAATAAGAAGTTTATTGAACCTACTAAAATTTTAGTAAGAAAGAGATCTACTATCACTCTCTCTAATAAGGATTTTGAAAAATCTGGAGATAAACTCTATATATCAGCCTCTAAAATTATGAAATACTTTGATATAAAAACTATTATTCAAGAGGGGTATCTAGCTTTACAGTTTGATAATATTCCTAGAATTACTACCCAAACCTCTAACCCTCCATCTGCTAAAAATACTTGGCTTTCTGGGGGAGTAGAGAGGACAGATGAAAACTACACTTGGGCTGACTATATGAATGATATTATTGAAGGGAGAAGAAAATCTGGTTGGTTTTGGAAGGGAATATATATCAGTGAAAAGGACAGCTTTAGGGACAATAATGGAAAAAGTATTAACTTAGATATCAATAAGATAGTTCCTCTAGCTATCTATATACCTAGCAATTACTCTCCTAAAGATAGTAGATTGGCTTTTATCTTACACGGAGGGACAGGAAATGAGAATGCCTCTGCATATAGACTAGCTCAAAGGGATATCTACTTGGAAAAATATGCTGAAAAATATAACTATATCCTTGCCTTCCCTAATGGTTGGACACAAAATCCACTGTGGATGCATAGACAAGCTCTGGTATCCTTTGAGAAATCCTATGACTTGGTTATGGAAAATTTCCCTGTAAGTGAGGATAGAGTCTTTTTGATGGGGAACTCTCTAGGGGGAAGGGGAACTTTTGATGTGGCTATGAGAAAACCTGATATGTTTCAAGCTATTGTGTCTACTGCTCCAGCTTGGGGGGTAAAAACCCACAGTCAATGGGTACAAAATAGGTACTCAGTAAAGGATATAGAGAGTGTCCCTACCCTAATTGGTGTGGGTACTGCTGATTCTACTTTTTCCTTTAGAGTGGAAGTTGGAAACAAGGTGGATAAAGGTTGGATTACTAGGGATATTGAGCCATATCTAAAAAATGCCACATATATAACTGTTGAAGAGGGAAACCACACATATAATTGGGGAAGTATCTTAGATATTATCTTTGATTTCTTTGAAAGTAATCTTGAAAGTGAAGATAAGCCTACTTCTAAAATCTCCTCTGTTACTCTCAATGGAAAAGAGATAAATGGGACAACTATGATTGAGCTAGGGGATTTTGAAAAAACTTTTGGAGATAGATTTAAGGTGTATAAAGTCTACTCCTATGATAAGAAGATAGAGAATGCCGTAGAATACTACACTATTATCTCTAAAAATCAGACTCTAAATTTTAAAGTGGGAGATAGAAAATATAGAAAAAATATAGAGCGTTATAAAGAGGATATTGGTAAAAGAGATAAGGATATTGAGCTTCTTGAGAGTGCTCCTACTTTTTCTCAAGCTCCTACTTTAATTGATGGGAAGGTGTATATTCCTGTTAAGGAGATTTTAGAGGTTATGAGATAGGAAGCTTAGAAAAATTAGAAAGTATCTTATAAAATTCTTGAGGTACTTTCTTTTTTTATGTTATAATTGGATTAGAATATAAAAGTAAGAATAAATTTTTATCCATTTAAAAATCACTTTGAGAAAGTTAAAATTACACTTAGAGCAAAATATTATCTAAATATCTAAGGAGAAGATCTATGAATTATTTGAACTATTCCCTTGTATTAAAAAATTATCAGTATTTAATAACTTTTTCAAAAGAAAGAAATATTTTGTCAGATGTTATTTTTATAATAGAGTAAAATTTTAAAAAGATAACTAAAAATGGTTTGAGTTCTCTGTAAATTATTTTTCTATCTGAGTAGCTATAAAAAAGGAGCTATCGTGGTATAGGAGAAGTAAAGGAAAAGGAAAAAAATTTACTGCAATGAGTATTGTGTAAGCACTAGCAATTGAAAGTAAACTTTTTTCCTTTTATATTATTGAATTATTTTATTTTTTGATTTTAATTTAAGAATTTGCAACAGCCTCTTTTATTAAACAATGAATATATTCTGTTGTTTTATCTTGAGCTTTATGATTTCTAGCTTCTGTTTTATCAGCTTTAAATCTTTTATGTTCCTTTTCATATACTGAATATTTTCCATAACGAGACATTATCTCTTTTATTTTTTCTATTGGTATAATCCCCTCGCAGTTATAGCTTAAGAATATATACTTAAATTTAGCATTTTTTACTAAATGCTCAAATGTTAATACAGATTGTACTTTTGAACAATATTTAGATTTTTGATAGCTATAATCTCTTAAACCAGTTTTTCCCATAATTATAGGCTCATCATATTTGGCAATTGTTTCTAATATATGATAGTTTGAAGAGTATTGTCTATGATTATATGGTGGATCTAAATACAAAACATCCCCTTCTATTCTCAAAATCAAATCATTAATATCATCATTGTATACTTTATTTTCTTTATTGTTAAAATTTACAGTAAGTTCTTTTAGTTGTAATGGTTTAGCTGCTGATTTTTTAATTTTTTTTAAAAAGGCTCCATAGACAGAAGCTGTATTAGCTACTTGGTCAATCCCTTCTAATAAGATACTTATTAAGTAAAAATATTCATTTTCCTCTATTAGATGCTTCTCTTTCCACTCTTCAATCTTGCTTCTTATAGCATCACACTTCATTCCATTCTCATCAGAAAAATAAACTCTTTCAAACTCTTTTCCTTGAGTTCCCCCTAAACAATAATTATTATAGATAAATCCCTTTTCTCCCTCTAAACTTTCTAAAATATTTATTATAAAGCTTAACTTATTTTCTATATTTTTTAATTCTGGGTACTCTCTAACTAATCCTTTAAACTCTAACTCTTTATTATTTTCAATCAAAGCTTTTATAAGGCAGTAACTATAGTAGTGTAAATCATTAGAGATAACTTGGCAACCTAATCTTTTAAAACTACTCCCTACTATTCCTGTTCCAGCAAACAAATCAGCAAAAATTAACTCTTCCCATCTTCTTTTATCATTGTTTGCTAATAATGTTTTTTCAATAGTTTCTTTTATAAAATCACACAATTGAAGCTTAGAACCAATATAATTCATTTTTCCTCCTATTTTTTAGCTAACTTAATCATAAAATTATATCATATTAAAAATTACCTGTAAATATTTAAGCAAAGTTGTAACTTGCTATCTCTAGAAATTTGATAAATCTTCAGGTAAAATAGTTATTAGGAAGAGTTTTTTATCTAGTATTTAATTCATTAACTTTTCCTCTATTCTTCCTATCCTCTCATCTATCCTTTTCAAGCTATCAGCCAAATTTTTATTACTCTCGGTCTGCAACTTCAAAAAAAGATTTTTTTCTCTCTCCCAGACCTCCTTATCTATCTTTTTCTCTATCTTCTCCTCTAGGCTTCTACTTTTATTTTCCAAAAGAGAGAGCATATACTTGTGATATCCAACTCCAAAGGCTAAGATTGAGAGAGTAGTTTTTATGATGTCCAGCTCCATTATTATCAACTCCCTTTTTTCTGTGATTATTTTTATAATTTTGTAGTTATTTATCTATTTTTTGTGGTTATCCATACCCTCAAACACTATTTTATAAATCTTATCATCAATATCACTATCAGTTCTCTTTACTAGCTCCTCAAGTAATAGGATTAATATTTTTTCCAATACCAGAGTTCCTAAATATTTTATAAGAAAGTTTTTTAAAAAATTAATAATCATTCCAGCTATTTTACTCATTGTCCATCACTCTCCTCTTATTTGACTTTTTATCTAAATTTTGCTATAATTTAATTACCTAGAACCCGTATGGGTACTTATAAAGATAATTGGTTATCAAGTTCAGAATATCAGCCCTAATTTTTATTGGGGCTTTTATTCTGCCCTTGAACAAGGCAGACCAATTATTTTTATAAGGAGGTACAGAAATGACTGTAACAATTGAGCAACTAAATATCAACTTTGGTAATGATGTAATTCTTCTAGGTGGATTACTTCTTATCATTGTGATTTGGTTACTTAGAAAGTACAGATAAGTTCTGACCTCACACCCTATGGGGTCTTTTTTATTATTTCAACTCTATATGTGGATTGTCCCAACCCAATTCCAATAATCAAGGAGTTCTTATAGAACGACTATGATTATTGAGACACAGAAGTTTATCTTGTGTGCTACCTTAATTCTATATGTGGATTATCCCAACCCCAGTCATAACCAAACTCTAATTTAAGATTAAGTTTTTTTCCAGCAAATTTAAAAGTACTTATAAGTTTTCTCCATCTATCATCTTTTGAACTATCAGTATTTTTCCAACCTACATAATATACATCTATTGCTTTTCCCTCTTGGTGCTTACTTATATTAGTTACACCATCACACTTACTTTTCTTTTCTCTGTATAATTGTTTCTGTCTTTCTGTACTTCTCAATCCTTCTACTACAACAAAATCTACTTTTGAAATAGCTAGAGCATATCCAACTAAAAGAACTAATCTTTCATCTATTCCTTTCACATTCTCTTTACTCCTCTTACTTGCCTTATACATTTCTCCACCTCACTTATAAAAAAGAGTTGTTGTCAATTTTTAAATTGAAATCTAAAAATAAAACTCCTTAATTATACAAAAAGGAAAAAGTTTACTTTCAATCGCTAGTGCTTATGCAATGCTCATTACAGTAAATTTTTTCCTTTGTTTCTCTTCTATTCCCTTTTCAATTTCTTAAATTATATTCTCCTATACTGGATTATCTTCTAAGTATTTCTCATAAGCTGTAATTAAATCCTTATTCTTAGCAATAGTTAGAAGTTGAGATTCATAACCTTTCTTCTCCTTTTCCACTGCTTCTTTCCAAGCTTCATAAGATTCGTGAGGACAACCCTCTGGAAGTGGTGTCGAATCATCTTGCATACATTGAATATGTGTAACTACTGCTTTACAGTCAAATATATTTGATTTAATAGAAGCTTCTCTTTTTACAGAGTTTCTTAAGCTTTCTAACTCTTTTTTTACTGTTGTTTGTACTGCCATATCGCTCTACCTCCTACTTTATATTATACTCCTGGATTTTGCTCTACATACTTATTAAGTGCCACTAATAGCTCTTTTGCTTCTGCTACATTTGCTAATGAGTTTTGAGCAGATTTTAAATCCTTTTCTACATCTGCAACCCACTCATCATAGCTTTCAAATCTACACTCTTCTGGTAATGGTGTAGAGGCTTTTTTCATCTCAGCAATTTTTTCAATTAAAGTTGTACAGTTTAAAACTTTAATATCATAAGACGCTTCTCTTGAAACTAGTCCTGTTAAATCCTCAATCTCTGCTTTTACTGTATCTAATACTGCCATATTCCTACCTCCTCATTATTTAATACTTATCTGTTTCTTTATAGATATATTATATATTTTTGAAGTGAGAATTTACAGTAAACCCAAGTGGTGTGGAGTGGTATAGCTTACTCTATAATCAAGATAATTATTAACTCTTTTTTCTTACTAAAATTTTAGTAGTATTTTTTATTTTCCCCCTTGACAAACTGAATTTTATGAGCTATATATTATTAGGATTACTACCATACTCCTCCTCTATTAGAATTCCTACGCACTATTCCCAATTCTATTAGAGTTTCTGTATGTCTTAGTCGTCCCCTTTTAATATTTCCCCCCACCCTTCTAGGGGGGGTTTTTATTTGGAATACCTACTCCATAATCAAGATAATACTAGGGGTATATATCACTCTCCTCACTCCTATCTTCCTAGATAAAATCTCCCCATTATTGATTTTTTCATAGATGGTATTGATATGCCTACCTAGATAATCAGCTACCTCTTTAGGAGTTGCCCACTCTTTCCCTAGAGATTTTACTATTCTCTCACTGATAGCCCTATTCACAGGAGAGAGATTTTCCAATTTCTTTAATATATACTCTTCATTACTCATATTTTTCCTCCTTTCAATCTCTTTTTACAGTTCCACCATATCTCTCAATTAAAAAATTTCTTCCAAGCCCTGTCCATTTTCTATCATAGATTATCTTTCCATTTTCCAATTCTGTCTGTTTTATACTCACATACTCTTTATCAGAATACTTACTGCACAATACCCAAGTTCCATTGACCTTATACTGTATCTTATCCTCTTCCAAAAGTTGATTTAGAGCATTGGCACTTTTTAGTCCCAATTCCTTTGCTATCTCAGTGGTAGTGTAGAGTTTTCTTGAGTGTACCAAGTTATTCACTCTATTTTCTAGGGATAACTTTGTTTCCTCTAGTTTTACTAACTCCTTGAGAGCTTCTAGATAGGTTTTAGGGAGTTTTCCTTGAGCTACTTTTAATTTTTTCTCACACTGAATAAAGTAGACTCTAGCCTCTCTACCTCTGCTATTATTTTCCACCATAGATAGCTCCTTAGCTACATCTAATTTTACTGCATAGTCGTATTTTCGCCCTCTAGAGTTTCTTACTAAAATTTTAGTATAATCATAGTCCTCTATAAATTCATACTTTTTAATCCTATTTTCAATCCAATCATTAAATCTTGTGGCAATCCCTAAAAATCTATGTAACTCCCTAGCACTTACAAGCTGTTCCCCACGCTCATTCTCTCTTATTGCTATCAACTCTTTTACCTGTCCATCTCTACTACTTTTTACATCTTCCATAGTTACCCCCTCTATGCTATTTTACTTGTAATCTCCTCACTGGCTTTTCTCATCTTTTCATAGTACTCTACCTTCAGATTTTCAGAAAAAATAGAATTTAAAGAGAACTCTAAATACTCCTCTATCATATCCTCATAGTTAGTTCTTCCCTTCTCGTAGTCATCTAAAAGTATATTGACCTTTGAGCTAAGCTTTTTTCTCAGTTCCTTTTCACTAAATACCTTTTTATCTCTCTCCCTTATCTCCCAATTATCCCTAAGTGCCTTATATATAGCTCCCTCTCCCCAAGCTTTCTCCTTAGCTACACCAAGTACAGAGTTTATTCTCTCAAAGTTTACCCTTCCATTTTTCAATAATTCCATAATATTTCTACAAGTTTCTACTCCCAGTCCATAGTTTTCTAAAGCTGACTTAATCTGATAAACACTATCTTTTTCTCCACTAGAACTATTTTCAAAAGAACTACTAGAACTACTCTTAGACTCTATCCCAACTAGATTATCTAGCTTAGTAGTTTTTAGTTTTTTATCTAAGTTATTTATATATAGTTCTTTATTTGTATCTATTTTTTCTCTACCAAGGTGGCAATTTTTTTCCTCCCTAGCTGTTAAATCTCTCTCCTCCTTGGAATCTCCCTCTCTATCCTCTTGGGAGTTATCCTTCTTATGAGAAGATAGAAGTTTTGCTATCTTTTCATAATCTAGCTTGAAATATCTTTTCATTGGCATACCCTTATTTTCCTGTAAAAGAATACCCAAAATCAAAAGCTCATTGATACAATTAGTCTGCTTATGCTTAGTTAACCCTGTCATCTTCTCTATCTGTGGTATTGTCTGATAAAACCAACCATTTTTGTCAGCTAAAATCTCATCTGCTTCCACTAGAGCTGTCAAAAAGAAAGCTGTTTCAATTCCAAGAGTCTTTACCAAGTGTTTGTTTAAAATATAGAAATTGCTTGCCATCAGTAATTGCTTAATCGAACTTTTTTCCATATCTCCTCCTTTACAACTCCCATTTTTTTATAATTTTTTACTATTTTGTCTTGATTTTTTTATAACCATCTATTATAATATTATTAATAAAAATATATAGATAAGAATAACTGATTATATATAAATGGGGGCTGATTTGATGAATAACTATGATACAGCTACAAATACACTAGAAAAAAATAGTGAAGAACAAACTAAATCTATTCTTGAGCTTATAAAAAAATTTACTGATGAAAGGAAAGATGATTAGCCTCTCTTTTTTATTACCAATTCATAACCAAGAAGATTTAAAAACTCTTCAACTTTTTTATAAGTAATTCCACTATTAGTTTTTAATTTAGTTAATACTTTATTGACTTCTTGTCTTGTTTTTCCACAAGCTTTCCCCATTTTAGCTTTAGTTCCAAACTGATTTTTTATCTCAGCTTCTACAAAAATATAGATATTTTCCAATTTCATCTCTTCCCTCCTTGTATCCTTTTGTTATACATTTTAATTGTATCACAATAGAGAAACACAGTCAAGAGGATTTCCTTTTTTCTTAACTGTTACTTTTTAAAAAATCTAAAATTTTTTCTATATTCCCTAAATTACATTTTTCTTGAATTCTCTTTATTCCCTATCATAAATAGTTATTCAAAAAAAAACTCAAGAGTGTCTTTTATAACAAAACATTCTTGAGCTTTTATATAGCTGTCTATCTAATTTTCAATTACTTTAATTTTTCAATCTCTTTTCTAATAACCTCTAATTCCTCTCTATCCTCTTCAATAGTTCCCTTTTTATAGCTTTGGAATTCCAATTTATCTACAATATTTTTCAAAAGCTCCTTTCTATCCTCCACACTTAGCCTTTGGAAAAACATTTCAAACACCGATTGAGTATCTAAATTTTTTATAGCTGAAGTGACAATATCACTATTTTCTTTCAATTCCTCTAGTAAAAAATTAGGTATATACTCATTTATATACTCTCTCAACAAAATATCTTTTTTATTTGGATAGGTTTCAATCAATTTTTCTAATACATCAAAATTTGCTGGACGTGTCCCTCTCTCTATCTTATCAATATAGGAAAAATTTATCCCTGTTTTATCTGACAACCCTCTTAAACTGTCCCCAGCTTCGAGTCTTACTTTTTTCATCATCTCATTGAAAGACATTTTTCTCTCCTTTCTCCAATGTGTAACATTTTTATAGTCTAATTATACAATATTTTAAAAAAAATTCAAAGAAAAAAGTATCTCTTTTGCTTGACAACTTTATCACTTTTGTGATACGATATAACTAATAAGAATTAATTTAAATTTTTTTACCTTTTGTGTATCCTATTTGTATACGATATAGAGGAGAGATTATATGATAGAGAAAAAAATAAGAAAGATATTAAGGTTGATGAAAGAGTATGAGCCTTTACAGGACTATTTCAAAGTGGTGCTATCTGTGTATGGCTCTGAAATAGTAGTAAATCTTAAGCCTTTTGATTGGGAATATTATGGAGAGAGCTTAGATTCCACTCTTGATGAGGTTATCAAAGATTTGGAAGAGGCTATCCAACAAGAAAAAGATGAGGAAGAAAGAGAAGCAAAAGAGGAAATGGAGCAGAGGGAGAGAGATTATTGGGAAGTACAAGGGGCAAAGAGGGGATTTGTAAAATGCTTTTAGAGGTGGAATATGGAAAAAACTTTTTTAAAATTGGATAAGACAGAGCTAACTCCAATAGGTACTGAGAAAGAGGAAAAAATCACTGAAAAACAGAGGAGATATATATTTGTACTTGTTAGAAACTATGCAGATTTGACTAAATATACTCCTAAAGAGGCTAGAGATATACTCACTGCCATATATTGTTGTGAAAACCATCTCTTGCCCTTTTCCCTCTCTGATTGCTCCCAAGAGAGAGCTTCTGATTTTATAGAGTTTTTATTGAGATATACAGAGGAGTGGAAAAGATAAGAGGAGGTTACAAAAATGTACTCCTCCTCTTGACTAGGCAAAATATTAAACAAATATCTAATTCTCTCTAGAAATAACTATTTATACTACTAAATTTTAAGTAACTACCCCTCTAATATATCTAAAATATCAATATCTAGATTATACTTTTCATTGAACTCTTTCATAAAAGTTACTATATTTAGAATATAATCTTCACTTGTTCTTGCTGAAAGCATTATTTTTTCATATAGAACCTCTACTCCCCCAAGGATATATCTATTAAAATGTTCATAATCCTTTTCTCCTTCTGGAGTTCCTATATTTTTGAAAGCTTTTTCTATTCTTTTTTCAAAATCATTTTCATATTTTGTATCTCTAAGCATAATCAATCTATAATTGTATATTGCATCATCTTTGATTTTTAACATCTGCTCTAAAAATATCTTTGTGTCATCATTTTTTCCTTCAGAATTTAGTGAAGTATCTACATCTGCTTGTCTTTCATATAAAAATCCCACTATTGGAGCTAATAGATACACATCTAAGTTTCTATTAAATATTTGAAATTTCTCATCTGGTCCAAATTTCCCAGTTAAATCCTTTACAAAGGTTGCATGTCTTCCTCTAAAAGTATATATTTTATCAAACATATTTTCCCCTTCCTATCTTATAACAGTATTAAATTCATTTATTTTTTCTAAATTATACATTCTACCAACTTTATTTTTTAAATTTTCCTTAGCCAAATCTCCATCTGTATCTTTTATAAAGATTATTACTTGCTCAGCTATCTCTGGTAGAACTTCACATACTTTTCTAATTCTATGCTTATCAAATGCTGATAGAGGTGCGTCCATTACTAAAGGATATGGCTCAGATGCTAACTCTTTATTCTCATTATTTTGATACTCTCTTGCTAATTTTATAATTCCACTTATAAAGGCAAAAATAACAGATATACTTTGTGCAGTAGATGTTTCAGTTTCATAATTATCTGCTTGAACTTTTATTCCATAATTTTTATCAATATCTAAACTTAAACCACCTTCATAGATATTTTTGAATATAAAGTTTATCTCCTCTTGTAAAATTCTTCTTAACTCTGTCTCTTTCTCATTTAAAATATTATTTAGATACTCATGTACTCCCAAAGCATAAGCTTTATAAATTTCTAGCTTTCTATTTTCTTTATTAGCTAAATTTAATTCTGTAATCTTTCTTTCTAATTGTGTAATAAATAACTCATTTTCTATTTTATCCTTTTGGATTTTTTCCTCTTCCTCTTTTAATTTATCCAAATCAACCTCAGCATTTTTTCTATCTCTTGTTAAATCATTAACAGTTTTAGTTACATCTTTTCCTAATAATTTTTCATCTAAAGCTATTAACTCATCTCTTATCTCAGATATTTTTCCATCTATCTTATCTATATCTTCACATTTTTCTCCAATATGTCTGTATATATCATCTTTTTGGCTAATTTTTAAGTCTGATTCCCTTGTAAATATTCCTATTAAAGTTCCTAATGATTTTGGTGGTAAGTATTCTAATAGTTTCTCAAGATTTTTATACTCCTCTGTTCCCTCTACTATATCTCTACCACATATACATTTATGATGCTCTAATAAATATTTTATAGCTTTTGAGCTTAATTCTGGGATTGTTTTTTCCTCATATTTTAAATTTTTTAATTCATTGATAGTATCTATTATCATATATCTTGAAAAAAACGACAAAGCTCCAGAGTTAAAATCTTTTAATAAAGATTGTGTTTTCTCTATCTTTTGATTTTCATATGACTTTTTCTCTATCTCTTTTTTATCTCTAGTTTCTTGAAGCTTTTTTGATTCTTCAATAGCTTTTAGCTTCTCCTTACAATTAGCTATAACCTCTTTAGCACTTGCTTTTTGCTCTTTTATCTCAACTAAACGTTTATTATTTTTTTCTACTCTTTCTCTTAATACATTAAGTTTGTGAGTGTAATCTTTTACTTTAGAGTTACTATTTTGATTATAGCTCTCTTCATATCTTCCCACTACACTATATTTTGACCTAGGTTTTAAGTGTTCTAGAGCAGATATTATAGGATTTAGCCCAAGTAATCCTCTTACAGCTCCTGCAAATTCATTACTTCTCTTTCCACCTTGAATCTCTTTACTCATCTTCTCTATCCTTTCTCCATCAAAGAAAAAGTATTTTGAAAGTTCACTAGGCAGTATTTTTCTAACCTCTCTATCCCACTCTTTTATTTTAGAGATAGTGCCATCTTTTTTCTTCATTGTCATTCTTACTTCTGTTGGCTCTTGAATAATTTTACTTCCTTTTTTCTGATATTTCTGCTCTCTTAGAATATCATATTTCACATCTCCATGCTCTAATCCTATTTTTACTTCTACTAAAGTCCCATACCCACTTTCTAAATTATTTTCCACCTCTTTATTTAAAACACTCTCTATTTTAAAACTTGTCTCTCCATATAGACACCATGAGAAAGCTTGAGCTAATGTAGTCTTTCCTGTTCCATTATTTCCCATAATAATAGTAACATTTTTATTAATATCTGTTGAAAATTCAAATTTTGCTTCTTTTAATTGTCTAAAATTTTTCAGTTCAATACTTGTGATTCTCATTAGTCTACTTTCACCTCATTCTCAATAATTTTTTTAATTTCTGCCACTATCTGTGCATCAGATAACTCCTTAGTTTTTAGATTATTTCTTTCTAAAATAGTTACTTGTCTTGCTATAAGCTTTACTATTTTCTCATCAGTTTTAACAACACTCTCCATACTCCTCTTCCTCCTCAAAATAAATTATATTATCTTTATATGAATCTTTTATTTCATAAATCAATTTTCTAGTAGTAGCTGGATTCATTGCCAAGCTACAAAACTCTTCCATTCTCAAAATCTCTTTTTTAACTAGTGATATCTCCAATTTTAATTGTTCTAAAGTAAGATATTGTACAGCCTCTAGCTTTCTTGGCAAAGTTATAAAGTCATAAATTTCAGCAAAATCTTTCTCCATATCTTTGGATTTTCTTAAAACTCTTCCTCTTCTCTGAATATACTCTTTAGGATTAGTGGTACTTGCTAATATAAAGGCTGTTTTGATATTTGGGATATTCACTCCCTCATCAAGACACTTTATAGCTACAAGAGCTTGTATCTCTCTTTTTTCAAAGCTCTCTTTTATCACTTTTCTCTCTTCTATACTCTCTTCAGAGGTAAACTTTGCCACCCTCATATCTAGCTCATTTCCTAGTATCTTTGTTACAGCTGTTATCTGTCTCAAATCTTTCTCATCAGTACTAGTTCTATCTCTACTCTCATCTAAAACATTGGTAGCTCCACAATATACCAAGGTAAAATCCTCATCTCTATATGGAGTTATTACCTCTTTTAATTTAGAGAGCTTATTCTGTGCTCCAGCTATTATTCTAGCCCTTTGTATTGCTAGTATCTCTCCATACTCTGTAAGCTTTTTTCTTCCTCTATCATCTTGAATTATCTGTTGACAGATTTCATAAGTAAGGTTATTATAATCTACTAACTCATCTTCTGTGAGATAGACTAAGATAGGATAGTATTTATACGGTGTAAGCTTCCCATCTTTTATAGCTCTTTCTAGGGTATACTCTATTACCTTTTCTCCAAAAAAATCATACAGTTTCTCTGTTCCTACCTCATCATTATGTCTATCTAAAGTAGCTGAAAGTCCCAATCTATACTCATATCCATCGTGCAGAGTTTTCATCAGCCTTGGAGAGCCAAAATTATGTGCTTCATCTACTAATAGTAGCTTCTTACATCTACTTATATCTATCATATCCTGTACAAAATTAGATGAAAAAGTGGCATTAGTACAGATAAAGCAGAGGAATTTTTTTGAGCTAAGCCCTATATTTTGTCCTCTTATCCCTCTACTCAATCTCTCTTTCCAATCCTTTTGAGAAGATGAGCTATAACCTATAATAGGTTTGATATTAAATCTTTTTATATCCTCTACCCACTGTTCTACTAAATGTTGATATGGACACACTATTATTACAAAGAGATTATTATCCAAATCTTTAGATAACTCACACACAGCTCCTAGTCCTGTTAAGGTTTTTCCCGAACCTGTTGCCATATCAAATATTCCTCTATACCCTTTTTCTTTCCAATTTTTTATAGCTTCTAGCTGATAGTCATAGAGCTTTATATCCTCTGGAATAGCAGGAAAATTATCTTGCACTTTATCATCTTTTTCAGCTACTTTTTCTACTATCTTCTCCTTTTTATCATAGTATCTATTTAAAAACTCCTGCCTCAACTCTGGAAATTCAAATATCCTTATGCTTTTTTCCTCATTTCTCCAGATATTATCAAAAACACTATTTTTTCTCTCAGCTCTTTTACCTTCCCAAGAAACAAAAACATCTATTGTTTCATAATTAAGTTTCATAGCTGTAAGGCTCTCATTCATTGAGCCAGAAAAAGCTACTTTATTCCCCTCTATATCCTCAAATATTCCCATTTTCTCGTGATACATTCCCACATTGGAATCATTCTCCATAAAAGCTATCTTTATATCTAAAATATTTTCAGCTATCAATGAAGCTAAGAGGCTTAATTTCTTTCTCTCTATATCATCTTTAGGATTATTTAACTGATACAAAATATTTTCCTTAATTACCTCATCTCTCAATCTATATCCCAATTCTATATCTTCTATGTCTTTTTCTGAAAGCTTTGGAGAAGCTATTAATTTGATTTTTCCTCCATTTTGAGCGAAGACTTTTATCCCACTTACTATTTCAGAAAGAGAGCTAGAGGAAAAAAATCCCACAGCTCTTTTATAGCTAATACTCTCTTTTAAAAGTGGAATATAGAACTCATTAACAATATCATCTTGTGTAGAACGGTACTCCTCTTCAATTTTTAAATCCCTTAAACTCATACTATCACCCTAAGAATTTTCCTCAATATATCTCAAAGCACTATCTAATCTCTCCAAATCCTCATCACTAGTAAAATACCCTATACTAAATCTCACAGTTCCAGCTGGAAAGGTATCAAAAAATTTATGAGCTAATGGAGAGCAGTGTAGTCCTGTTCTTACAGCTATATCCATATCACTTAGTACCTGCCCAATCTCATCAGCAGAATACCCTTTAAATCTACAAGAGATTACCCCTACCTGTTTTTCTCTCTCCCTGTATCCTATTATCTCTATATTGGAGTAAGAGGATAGTATCTTTACAAGCTTAGAAAAAATCTCTCTCTCTTTATTATGAATATTCTCAATCCCAATTTTCTCTATCCACTTAAGAGCAGAATTTAGTCCAGATATAGCTAGGATATTATGACTTCCAGCCTCATATCTCTCTGGGAAACTCTCTGGCATATCTTGATTAGCAGAGTCTACTCCTGTTCCCCCATAGATTAGTGGCTCTATCTTCATATCCCTTTTAAGAATAACTCCAGATACTCCCAATGGACCATACAAAGTCTTATGTCCAGCAAAAATTACAGCATCTATATTTTCATTTCCCACATTCAAATCTATAAGTCCTGCTGTCTGGCACATATCCACTATATTTATAGCTCCATATTTTTTACTCATCTTACTTATCTCTTCCACAGGAGCTAGTATTCCAAAGACATTGCTACAATGGCTCATTACCACAACATCTGGATTTACTTTGTCAAACTTCTCTTCAATCTTTTCTAATTGATAATCTAAACTCTCCCTATCAAAGTCTAAAATCTCAATATTTAATCTATATCTTTTTTGTAACTGATGTAGAGTTCTAGTTACAGAGTTATGCTCAAAGGGGGATATATAGATACTCATTCCATCTCTCCACTCTATCCCACTCAGTAAAAGGTTTATCCCCTCAGTAGCTGTGGCTGTAAATATTACCCCCTTATTTTTACAGTGTAACAACTCCTGCAGTAATCTCCTTGTTTCATCTACTAAAGCACTAGCTTTTGAAGCTAATCTATGCTGTCCTCTTCCTACATTTACCCCATTCTCCCTATAAAATCTATCCATAAAAGTATAGACCTCTTCAGGCTTTGGAAATGTAGTGGCTGAATTATCAAAATAGGCTACTTTCATACTCTTCCCCCTAACAGTAATTTTTTAGGATATCCATCAAAATCTGTCTTATCTCCTGTTCACTGATAGATTCTCCCATCTCATCTATTGAACTTAACAAGTCATTGTATAGCAGTGTAGCTCTTCTACTGCACTCTATCTTCTCAAAACTTCTAATTTGCTCCTTTCCCTCTTCATTTACAAAGGAAATCTTATATGAGTTACTTTCACTTTGACTTTCACTAGATAGATTTTTATCAAACTCCTCTACTGATAGCTTTATATTTTTTAGCTCCTCTAAAAATCTCTCTATTGTATTTCTATTCCAATCCTCTATTCTAAGTGAGCTTATCACTCTAGCTAACTTCTCTACAAAAAGTTTCTCATTGTTTCCACTCTCTCTTATTAGCTCTAGCACTCTATTTTCATTTTTATTGAATATATGCTCTCTAGTCTTACTATTTAAGCTCTCTTCCCAATCTTTGAGAGTAGAGATTACTCCTATCTCCTCTGTTCCCCCAAAGATACCTCTTATATCTTCAAGGAGTTTTTCCTCTAGGCTCTCTAATAGGTTTTCATAGTACCCCTTGCACTCTCTTATCTTCTCTACCACTTCAATATTAAAATTTCTGTATCCAAAAATTCTAAAAAGTTTTTCAAAGATATACTCCCTTGGATTTTCTATCTCCATTCTCAGACTGCTCAAAAACTCTCTTTTCTCCTTAGGGATATCCTCATAATTTAAGCTACCTATATATTTTACAGTTGATTCCTTACTGAATTTTGGAAGAGATAGATACCACTGTTTCATAGTGATTACCTGATGTTTAAAGCTATTTATCTCTGCTCTCTCTCCCATCTGATACTCTGCAAATAAATCTGATAATCTCTCTACATACTCCTCTTTTTCACTATTTAGGCTCTCTAAATAGACAGAGTACTCCTCAGGTTTCTCATTTATATTATTCAGTAACTCAGCATCTATTTTCTCCTCTCCTCTTTCACTTTTTACTATTAGAGATTTCTTGTATCTGTGAATGATTAGAGCTAGGTATATAGGTATTACCCCTCTTTTTAGTCCAATGCTGTTTTCTGGAAGAAGTAGTTTATCATACAGCTCCTTAAAGCTTTTCCACTGTGTTGCACTCTCTTTGGCTATAAAGTTATCTATTATTTTTAGGACATCTCTTAGCTTTTTATCCTCTATATCCAGATTGATATTCATTTGATTATAGAGATTTTTAGTCAGAATACCATTATTTATTAGAAGTCCCCTAGTTATACTTACATCTTGTCCTGTTCCCTTTAGTCCTAGATTTTCCTCTAAGGTGTTCTCTAAAAGTTTTCCTACTATCCTATCTCTACTACCTATTGTCTGCCTTGAAAGGATATTCTTATTGATAGTTTCATTGTTTATTATTGGAGTTTTGTAGTATATTCCCTCACAGATTTTAGAAAGAAGATTAGATAGATGAGCCTTTCTATACACTCTCTTTCTCTCCCCTAAGTAGAAATAGTTTACTACATCTCTCTCTGGTCTTAAAAATGACTCCACATAGTTGAATATAATCTCCTGTAAATCATTGGCTATCAACTCATACTCATCTTTTAAAACTCTATCATCTTCAGCTAATTTTTTTAGCTCCTCTACACATCTATATCTATATAGATATTGGCTCATATTTCTATATCTCTTAGGGACCACAAAAACCATCTGCTTTTTATCTTTTATCTCACTTAGAGTTTTATTCAGAGTTTCTATATCCTCTTGAGAAGCTGGAATTACTCCAAAAACTACTCCATCACTGTTTTTATCTTTTATCTCTAGGTATCTGTTGCTGTATATATCCCCACTTTTAATAAATACAAAGTCAAAATATCTCACTATATCATTTTCATCATTGTATCTAGTAGGATATATATAGTTATTAAAGTCTAAACTGTTTAGCAACTCCAATGAAGATACCTTGTTTAGGTGTTTCTCCTTATATTTTAATATCTCATTTTCAATATCTACTCCACTGCTCTCTTTTATCTTGAGATAGTTATTACTTAATTTTAAGTAGACTATACACTCCTCTTTTTCTAGTCTTTTCAAGCTTTCTATAATAGTATCTGTTGAGTATTCACTTTTAAATATCTCAATAATAGTATCCTGTGTAGGAGCTACCCTTTCAAACTGCTCTATAAAATAGATAAGGGCTATTGTCTTTAGGATTTTACTCTCTAGAGAATCAGTTTCTACTTTTAACAGTACAGTTTTCAAAAGCTTATAGTTCTTATAAATATCACTGTTGTAGTTCTCTTTTTTTAGTAGAGAATCAAAGTAATCAAAAATATAGTCTGGAGTTAAGAGTTTAAACTGATTTTCATCATTTCTTTTCAGATAGTCATTGAGAGTATATTTTTGCTCTGCTGAAAGAAATGTAAAAAGTGTTCTCTCATTTTGTGCTATCTTCTCTGAAATTCTTGGTAAGATGAAGACAGATAGTGGGTGTAGAGGATAACAACCTCTTATTACCTTTCCTATATCACTCTCTTTATCACTTAGCCCCTCTCTTATAAGATGATTTTTTTCTAGTACTTTAAAGTTTTTCTCAAACTTCTTTTGAAATTTTTTCCAATACTCCTCATCTTTTTTTATTACTTGGGATATTATCTCATACATCTGTTCAAAATTATCTTGTAGTCCTATCTCTAAAAATCTTCCAGACACACCTCTCCAAGCATCTATCTTCTCCTTTGAAAGTCCCCTTGAGAGATAGTTAGATAGCTCTTTATGGCTGATTAATAGTAGATGAAGTTGTAGTTTTCCACTTCTATTACACTTCTCAGCAAAATCTTGTAGAAGTTTTATCTCATTTAATTCTGTATTTTCTATGCTTCCCTCTAAATATTTGCTAAACTCATCATAGACTACATATACTCCTGAATATCCTCTACTTTTCAAGTTTCTAGCTACTTTTTCATATAGCTCCACTATATCAGCACTTACAAAGGGGTTAAATTGACTTCCTGAAGTGAGCTCTGGATAGATTTTTTCAAATTTTTTATAGGCTTCCACATCATACTCTTTTATCTTTAAGATAAAATCTCTAATAGGAATTTCTAATCTATCTTTTAACCTATTATAAGTATCTGGGTATTTTTCCTCCCAGATTTTTATAGTATTTAGTACAGAGAGATAGTTAGTATCTGGCATCAAATCCTCTAATCCCTCGTTTTTTAGAGTTTGTTGTAACCCCAACAAAAACCCTTGACTCAATGTAACCCCACTTCCAGTGATAACTATTGGCAATATCTTTTTATCACTTTCTAGGTAGGAATTTACAAAGTCATACATATTCTCATTGTACTCTTTTATTCTTACTAAAATTTTAGTAAATAAATCTCTATTTTTTTTGAAAAGAAGAGATAGAGCTACTAAAACTATATGAGATTTTCCTCTTCCATATGCTCCTACCAACATCTTGGCTCTCTGTGTACAGTTAGCATCTATACTTAGAAATAGCTCTTCTAACAATCTTATAGCTGAGATAGTGGGGATAAAATTCTCTATCTTCCTATCGTCATTCAAATCAAAAGCTATATTTATTGAGGTCTGAAAATCTTTTACAATATCTATATTCTTTCCCATTTTACTCTCCAAGTTCTAATTATTTATTGAGTTATAATACTCTTTTATAGCAGTAAGATAGTCTATATCTTTCTCTACTCTTATTACATCTAGTCCAGCTGTTCTTACCACCTTTATATATTCCAATCTTTCAAGGTTATACAAAATCTTTACAAGACTCTCCATATCTAAGTTAAATAGCTTCCCTAGATTCTTTTCCTCAGTGAGAAGAGAGGATATCTTTATCTCCTTTTTCTCTGGATTTTCCCTTAGAATAATTGCTAAGGCTATTAAGGAATCTAGCTTTTCAAAGGAAATCATTGCCTTTTTATAGATTTTTTCCTTTCTATTCAATACCTCCACTAAACTTAGCTCCCCCAATGGACAATCTATATTGTTCTCTGGATTCTCCTTTCCAGCTGAGAGTTTTGCCTTTGGAATATATGTATTTAAAATACAGCTATAATCATCTTCTAAGGCTCTATCTGAGCTCTCCTCTCCATTTGCTCTTATATAGTTTTTCAACTGAGTTATAAAGTCATCTTTTGTAAACTCCACATTTCTAAATACATTGAAGAAAAAATACCACGACGTTGCACTCTCCTTACTAGTGGCTAAAAAATAGTGCAATAGTGCTAAAGTCCCTAGCTCCTCAGTGTATGGGTCATTTTCATAGATTATCTTTCCCACCTCTGTAAGCTCTTGAAATTTTTTCCCAGCCATCTTTTCATTGGTAAGCCCCACTACCTGCAACCAATATCTCAAAGATTTGACCATATTTGTCCCTATCCCTAAAATATCTGTGGGATTTCCATTTACCCCCATAAAAACATAGGGGTCTTTTACTACATTCCTCATTCCCTTATTGAGCCAACCTTTTCTTATAAAAAAAGTTTCGTGCCCTTTAAATTTCATCTTACTCATCTTCTATTCTCCAAATTATTTTATCTATTCTCATAAGTGTTTTTTAGCGTTCGATTTCGCTAACTTGCTCTATTTATTCTCCTCAATCTTCGTAATTCTCAGAATTTTTTATATCTAAGCTTTAGTTTTTAAATATCTATCCATCAAGCAACCACCTACTAAATATTTAGGAGTTACACACATCTTACATCTTTTACATTTGCTATCACTTATATGGTACTCATCATATTTTATAGTTATTGCTCCAAATTTACATAGGGATTCACACTTTAGGCATTTTCTACAAGCATTAAATTTCTTTATCTGATAAGCTATCATTCTCTGAATATCTTCGTGTTTTTCTATATTCATAGTCTTTATTTTTACTGAATACTCATACCCTTCCTGCACAAAAGGTTGAATAGATATTATAGGTATATTTGTCTTTATATCTACAATTACCCTCTCTTTTACTAGCTTTCTCCCCAATTCTGGAGCATATCTTCCAAAGGGTAAAAAGAGTTCATAGAACCACTCATCAATTGGTTTATTCAGTTGATAGATTTTAGCGTGCTCTTCAGCTGTACAGTTAGCAAATTTTATCTTAATATCCTCAGAGGCTTCCAATCCATTTCCTCCCTGTCTAGCTTTCCACTTTCCACTACTTACATAGATTTCTGGGTCTGGCTTTCCTATTTTTTTAGCAAAGTCCACTAAAAACTCCTGCCATCTCCTGCTCTCCTGTGGCATATAGATACTAGATAAAAATTGAGCTCTCTCATTGTTATTTGGGCAACACCAGCACCCCACTCTGTCATATCCCAATCTATATGCATCATTGAAATCTATCTTCTCCCCTAATATATAGAGCCATATATCTATATCCTTCCAATAAAAAATTGGAGAGGCAACTGTCTGCTTATTTATCTTTATAGCATCAGCACTGTTTTCTACTCTGTTATATTTACTTCTGCTTACAGATTCACACTTTCTTATTCCATAAAAAGTTAGTACCTGCTTATCTTTGTAGAGATTATTGAGAACTCTAGTTATAGGTCCTGTCTTAAACATAGAGCAACACCATCTTAACATTCTAGCTGGTGGTCCTATATCCTCACACACCTTGTAAAAATCCTGCTCCTTATTTTTTGCCACTTTAAATATAGCCTTTCTATTGTTCTCCCTAAATCTTTTCACATACTCCATAGTCATAGGAAACTCAAGGGTAGTATCTCCAAAGATATGTACAAGACTAGGGTCACTTAAGGCTCTTACAGCTATATCTGCTGATACAGTGGAATCCTTTCCTCCAGAAAATGAAAGTATTATATTCTCGATTGGAAAGTTTTTACTTGTTTCTTTTACAAACTCACAAGCTTCATCATAGAGAAAATTTAGCCTTCCTCTATTTGCTTGAATAAACTTTTCTATATATCTATTGAAAAATTCATAATTGTTTGAAAATGCGTATTTATTTAGATTAATAAACTTTTTAAAAATTAAAGAGTTTATTCATTTAAATAAAATTGGAGGGAGTAAGATGAATTTAGAAATAGCAAAAGAAAATCTTTTTAAAACAAAGGCTTTAACATATTTTGAAGCACTTGAAAGCAAGATGGAATTGATAAAAAACAGGGATAAGCTTGATTTTGAAGTGGAAGAGTTAAAAATTGTTAAATTAGATGAAAGCTACTATTTAAAATATTCAAAAGAGGATATGGATAACTACAAAATAGCTCAAGCAGAAAAGGGAATGTAGTATGAGTGAAAAAATAATGACAACAGATGAGGACTTAATATATTGGTGTGAAGAGTGCAAAATCCCAATAATAAAAAAACAAGGAGAAGATTTAACTTGTCCTTGTTGTAATAAAACATTAATTTATTTAGCTTCTGATTTACGTCCTGTATTTCCAGAAGAAAGATTGTTAATTGAGTTATTAGTAGATAAACCATTAGCTTTTTTAGAAAAAAGTGTTTGGGTATTTAATAATAGATATTTTATAGATGGAAAGGTTTTAACTATCACATCAAAACACTATAAAAAATATACTTCAGAAGAGCTAATCTCTTCACTAAATAAATACGCATTTTCAAACATATACGAACTCTATTTTTCAAAAAAAATATTAAACCACTTCTCATCTTCTCTCCCAGCTCTCACATCAGAAGTCTGGAAAATCTCTACAACTCTATCTCTATACTGTGGAAAGCACTTAAAAAATCTCTCCTCTGTAAAACAAGTAAACTCTCTCCCATCTTTTGTATAATCCCTCTCTCCATACTTAAAAGATGAGTAGAAAACTCCCCCATTTTTAAGGCTCTTAAATATCTTTTCTAAAACTATTCCTATATCCTCAAGGGGCAGATGTAAAATAGAGGCACAAGCCCAGACACCAATAAACTCATCTTCAAAGTCCAGCTCCCTCATATCCTTAACAATTACCTCTTGTCCTATATACTCACTAGCCTTTTCCCCTAGCTCCTCTGACAAATCCATAGCCACGATTTCAAAGCCCATATCCTTAAAGAATTTGCTATCTCTTCCACTTCCACACCCTAAATCTAGGATTTTTCCTTTTTTAGCAGGAAGTCTATCTAAAAACTTTTTATATAGCACACTCATATCAGCCTCTACTGTTCGAGAAAAAAAGCTTTCAGCATTTTTGTTATAAAAATCTATTGACATCACACCTCCATATACTTTCTACTAAAGTAATTTACTATTCTATACTCTATTCTCTCACGAATCTCCTCTAAGATTTTTTCATTTTTTACAATTTCATTGTACAACTCATCATTGAGAGTAAATATCTTATTCTCATAGGTAAAGAACTCCACATTTTTTCCCTTTTCAGTGAGGTATTTTATAGGGTTGTCCTCAGCTAGCTTTTGAAATTTCTCTTTGCTCCAACTCTCCCAATCCTCGTGTTTTTTATTATTCAAATCTCTCCAATGCTCTTTACTCTGATAAAATTTTTTAAAATACTCCCCTATCCTCTCTAGGCTCTGACTCTTCTCCAAATTCTCAAAAAGAGCTAAGAAAAGTGGCATCTTATAGGATTTAGTCATAGATGTAGTTTCTAAAAAATACAGAAAATCTATACCCTTTTGAGAGTAGCTCTTCTGCTCCTCACTTAAAACTCCCATCTCCTTTTGAAAGTTGTACCAACCTTTAAAAGTTTTTATATACATATGTACAGGTATCTCTCCAAAGGTGTAGGTATCCATAAGGCTAGGAACTCTTTCTAAAGTTTCCATCAAATTCTTATACTCTAATTTTACAAGCTCCTCCTGTCTTATGCTCTTTCTCTTAAACTTTTCAAAGTACTCTATCAGCTTGAAATTAAACTCAGCACTGCACCCCTCTGGAAGTAAAAACTCCTTATCAGTGGTATTTATTACTCCCTTACCCTTTTTATAGTTTCCTGTGAGAAATAGTGGTCTTAGCTCTGCTCCTTTATAGTTTCCCACAAAGTCAAGAACTCTCACACTCTCTTTTCCCTCAAATGTTCTAAGACCTCTCCCTAGCTGTTGGATAAATATTGTGTAGGATAGGGTAGGACGTAAAAAGAGTAAGGTATCTATACAAGGGATATCCACCCCCTCATTGAATATATCCACAGTGAAGATTACCTCTACTTCCCTCTCTTTGAATTTTCTTATAATCTCCTGTCTTTTAGGAATTGGAGTTTCTCCTATGATTATCTCACTTTTTACTCCCTGTTTTCTAAAGTATTGATTCATCACTTCACAATGTTTTATACTTGCACAAAAACCAACAGTGGATTTTTTCCTATGCTCCATATATTTTTTAAAGACTAAATCCACTCTTTTCTCTATTACAAGGGCATTTTCCAAAGCTTCCAAATCATATTTTCCACTTCTCCAAGGAATGAGAGAGTAATCAGTATCATCATATATTCCATAATACTCAAAGGGAACTAACCAACCATTGTTTATCCCAACTCTAAAATCACACTCATAAGCTATGTTGTAATCACATAGTTTATATATATCTCCATTGTCTGCTCTATCTGGGGTAGCTGTAAGTCCTAACAAAAACTGTGGCTGAAAATAGTTTAAAACCTTTAGATAACTTTTTGAGCTACTGTGATGAAACTCATCTACCACGATATAGTCAAAGCTATCCTTTGCAAACCACTCATCTCTTAGGTATTCACTTTTAGAGAGGGTGGAGATACTAGCAAAGACAATATCCTTTTTACCCTCTTTTTCTAAGGCTTTGAAATAACCATAGCTCCTACTATCTCTATATACAGACTCAAAGGAGTTTCTAGCACCTCTTAAAATCTCATCTCTATGGGCTATAAATAGAACTCTTTTAAAATTCATAGAGTCAAAAACAGCTAGATAGGTTTTCCCTAATCCTGTCCCCACTACAATCATAGCCTTTTTGTATCCCTCTTCCCTAGTCTTTGAAAGCTCATAGAGGGCTGGGATTTGAAACTTTATAGGCTCTATTACCTCATCACTTCTCTTCTCCTGATTATCAAAAATCTCCCCATACTCACTCTTTTTATACCTCTTCTCATACTCCCTTAGCCACTGAAGAGTTAGCTCAAAGCTATTTCTCTCATATAGCTCTGTAAACTCATCTAGTATCTCTTTCACTTCATCATTTTGTCCACTTACAAAGTTATAGTTCCACTCTACTCCACTGATTAGGGCAGAGTATGAGATATTTGAAGAGCCTACATATATCTCAAAATCATCTTTTCTTCTGAAAATATATGTCTTAGGGTGGAAAGATTTATTGAGAGGGTTGTCAAAGATTTTTACTCCCCCAATCTCTAATAGTCTATAAAGGGCATTGGGCTCAGTAACTTTCATATAGTCGCTTGTAAGAATCTTTATCCTCTTTCCTCTCTCCTTTGCCTCTTTCAAATCCTTAATCAAAAGCTTCATTCCCGAATCTCTTATAAAGGATACATTCATTATTATCTCATCAGATTCCTGTATAGATTTTTTTAACGATTCATACATATTTGTCTTATTATTTGATATTAACCCATAATATCCCACCTAATTTATATTTTTTACTGAATTTATACTATCCTAATTATAACATATGAAATTTAAAAATAAAACTACTTAAAGCCCTTCTTAATTAGAAATGAGTCTATCTTTGAAGAGGTAGAAATACTCATATATTTATGGTATAATTTAATAGAGAGAGAAAAGGAGGGACTGGATATGAAACCTATTGGAATTGGAATAGATGATTTTAGAGAAATAATTTTGACAAATAGTTTTTATGTAGACAAGACAAAATTTATAGAGGAGCTTGAAAAAGATACTTCTAAGGTACAACTTATAACAAGACCAAGAAGATTTGGGAAAACTCTAAATATGTCGATGCTAAAATATTTCTATAACATAGAAAATAGAGATGAAAATAGAAAGCTCTTTAGTAATCTCTATATAGAAAAATCTCCAATATTTTCAGAGCAAGGAAAATACCCAATAATTTTTATCTCCTTTAAAGATATTAAGGCTGATAATTTATATAGGATGTATTCTGAACTTAGAAGAAATTTTTCAGAATTATTTGATAACTATAAATTTTTAAGAAAAAACTTAGATGAGAGAGCAATAGAAATTTTTGATAGTATTTGGAAAGAGAAAATTGGAGCTAATTATAGTAATTCTTTAAAATTTTTATGTAAATGTCTATATGAATACTACAATCAAGAAGTAATTCTACTGATAGATGAGTATGATACTCCAATAATCTCTGCCTATGAGTATGGTTACTATGATAAGATAAAAACTTTTTTTACAACTATGTATGGTAGTGCTTTAAAAGGCAATCTCTCATTAAAAAAAGCAGTAGTAACAGGGATAATGAGAATCTCTAAAGAAAATATTTTCTCTGGACTAAATAATATTAAAGTAAACTCTATCCTAGAGAGTAGCTTCTCACAATACTTTGGACTTACAGAGGAAGAGGTAGAGCAATCCCTAAGAGATTATGGAATAGAGTATAAGTTAGAGGAGATACAGACTTGGTATAATGGATATAACTTTGGCGGAACAAGAGTTTACAATCCATTTAGTATCACAAGTTACTTGGATAGTAAAAAGATAATGCCATATTGGGTAAATACCTCAAGTAATACCCTTATCAATAAGATTTTAAAAGAAGCAAATAATTCAATTTTTAAGGAGCTTTCTAAACTTTTTCAAGGTGGAGTAATAGAAAAAACCATCGATATATATTCAAATTTCAATGAATTGAGAAATACAGAACAGATATGGTATCTACTGACTAATGCTGGATATCTCACACCTGTGAAAGAGATAGATTATGATAAGTATAGCTTAAAAATCCCAAATGAAGAGGTACACTATTTCTTTGAGAGAGATTTTATAAAGTCTTTCTTAGGTGGTAGAGATGACTTTGACAGTGTCCTAAGATATTTCTTAGATGGAGACTTTGAAAATTTTTCCTATGAGTTAGAAAAAATCTTACTGACAAATGTAAGTTGTTTTGATTTTTCTGCTAATGCTGATGAGGGATATTATCATGTGTTTATCTTAGGAATGATGTTGGCACTGAGAAGAGAGTATTATGTTCGTTCTAATAAAGAAGCTGGAAGAGGAAGATTTGACTTGGTTCTTGAACCAAAGGATAAGAGAAAAAATGGATTTGTGATAGAATTCAAAGCTCCAAATAGTGAAAAATCTTTAGAGAAAGAGAGTGAAGAGGCTCTTAGTCAGATAATAAAAAATAGATATGATGTAGAGCTAAGGGAGAGAGGAATAAAGAATATCTACTATGTGGGAATGGCTTTCTATAAAAGAGATTTTAAATTGGTTTGGAAAAAATAGAGAGTTCGTAATCTTTCAACTACTTTTGATTTAAAATTTTTCAAAAAAAACTTGATTTTTTTAAAAAATAAGTATATACTTACTTCAATCATATAAATCAAAGGAGGTCACAAAGATGTTATTTATAATACTTAGCATAATATTTGTCATATACATAATACTCAAGATGAAAAAACTGAATAGACAAATTTTTATGTTAGGTAATATTTCTAGTATCTTTTCGTACCTATTTTTTAAAGAATATAAATTTATTTAATTAGTTTTGGTTTATATTTTTAATGGGGAAAATAATATAATTAAGATTTTAGAAAAATTTAACAGCCTAACTGGGCTGTTTTTTTATTACTAAAATTTTAGTAAGAAAGAGATTTTAGGAGGAGATTTTATGCAAGTAACATTTGAGGAAATAAAAACCTTAAAGGAGAAACCAAGTGACAATGAGTTAGGATTTGGAAAATACTTTACTGACTATATGTTTGTAATGGATTACACTGATGAGAAAGGGTGGCACAATTTTAAAATTACTCCCTTTGCTCCAATAGCTCTAAATCCAGCAACTATGGTACTACACTATGCTCAAGAGACATTTGAGGGGCTTAAAGCATACAGGACAAAAGAGGGAAAAATTCTTCTATTCAGACCAGAGATGAATGCTAGAAGAATGATAAAATCAAATGAAAGACTATGTATGGCAACTATTCCAGAGGATTTATTTGTAGATGCTATCAAAACTCTAGTCAACCACGAAAAAGAGTGGGTACCTCACTTAGAGGGAACATCTCTATATATCCGTCCATTTATGTTTGCCACAGAGGTAGCAGTAGGGGTACACCCAGCAAGCTCATACAAGTTTGTTGTAATTCTATCCCCTGTTGGAAACTACTATCCAGAGGGAGTAAACCCTGTAAAAATCTATGTAGAAGATGAGTATGTAAGAGCTACTAAGGGGGGAACAGGATTTACAAAATGTGGTGGAAACTATGCAGCTAGTATCATAGCTCAAGAGAAGGCTAGAAAGCTAGGTTATACACAGGTACTTTGGCTAGATGGAGTAGAGAGAAAATATGTAGAGGAAGTAGGAACTATGAATGCTATGTTTATCGTAGACAATGAGGTTTATACAGCTCCTATTGATGGAACTGTACTTCCAGGAATTACTAGAGATTCTTGTCTTACTCTTCTAAAATCTTGGGGATACAAGGTACACGAAGAGCATTTTTCTATTGATTTCTTGATGAAAGCAGCTAGAGAGGGAAGAGTTCAAGAGGCTTTTGGAACAGGAACAGCAGCTGTTATCTCTCCTATTGGAGAACTTTTCTACAAAGGGGACAAACAGATTATAAATGATTTTAAAACTGGAGCTATAACACAAAAACTTTATGATACTCTTACAGGTATCCAATATGGAAAAGTGGAAGATAGCTTTGGTTGGACACAGGAAGTGTAGAGATTAAGGGGAGATTTTATGGAGAACTTAGGATATTTAGATAGGATTTTAGCTGAATATGAGAGGAGTTTTGATATTCATAGGGAGTATGAGATTGGGGATAAAAAGATTGATGCCTATGGATATTTTAACTCATACAGTGAGAAGTACCTGCTAGTTAAAGAGGTACAACTCTGGGAAACAAAAGCCTTTGAACATATATTTTTTATTGAAAAAGAGAATGTAGATAGCTCTACACTTGAAGATTTGCTCTCTCTTATTCCTAGCTATATAGAGCCTAATCTTGTAAGAAAGGGGAATAAATATCCTGAGAAAAATCATATGTATAGCTTCATTACTCTAGTTATTCTAGCAGAGAATATATCTGACTTGGAAACTATCAAAAGGGTAAAAAAATACAAGTTTGAGAAAATCTATCTCTTCTCTTTTAGAGGCTATTCCCAAGCTAGAGTAATTTTAGTGGATACAAAAAATAAAAATATATATAGTAACAAATCTGGAAAGACTTTAGAAAAATTATATAAACATCTTGTAAAATAATAAAAATTTTAATAAAACATCAGGGAGGATTTTTTTATGAAAGGAATTACACTTTTAGTTATCACAATTTTATGCTTTTTAGTGGCTTATGTCACTTATGGTTCTTGGCTTGCAAAGCAGTGGGATATCGACCCTAAGAGAAAGACACCAGCTCACGATTTTGAAGATGGAGTAGACTATATTCCAGCTAAGGCACCTGTACTTTTAGGACACCACTTTGCTTCAATAGCTGGGGCTGGACCTATCAACGGACCTATTCAAGCTGCTGTATTTGGTTGGGTTCCTGTGCTTTTATGGATTATTCTTGGAGGTATTTTCTTTGGAGCTGTACAAGATTTCTCAGCTATCGTTGTTTCTATCAGACACAAAGGAAAATCTTTAGGAGAGGTTATTGAGGAGAATATCGGACACAGATGTAAAATGTTATTTACAATTTTCTCTTGGTTAGTTCTACTTTTAGTAGTAGCAGCTTTCTCTGATATTGTAGCTTCTACATTCCAAGGATACTCTATCAATCCAGATGGAACAAAGGTTTTCTACTCAGCTAATGGTTCTGTTGCCACAGCTTCTATGCTATTTATTCCACTATCTATTGCCTTTGGATTTTTAGTTTATAGAAAAAATGCACCTCTAGCTGTATCTTCGGTGGTTGGAGTTTTACTATTAGCTCTTTGTATTGCAGTGGGATTAAAATATCCTATCTATCTAAGTAAAACTTTCTGGTTAGGAGTGGTTTTTGTATATATCTTTATCGCTTCTGTTACTCCAGTTTGGATTTTATTACAACCTAGAGATTACTTAAATAGTTTCTTACTATACTTTATGATTATTGCAGCAGTAGTGGGAATTTTAGGAACTAACCCTGCTATCAACCTACCAGCTTTTACAGGTTGGACAAATAGTTTCAACGGACAAGTGATGTTCCCATACCTATTTATCACAGTAGCTTGTGGAGCTATCTCTGGTTTCCATAGCTTAATCGCCTCTGGAACTACATCAAAGCAGTTAAACAATGAGGGAGATGCTAAGTTAATTGGATATGGTTCTATGCTTATTGAGTGTGTATTAGCTGTAATCGCCCTTATAGCAGTAGGAGCTCTTTTCTCTAATGGAAAGATGCCTCAAGGAACTCCAGCTGTGGTTTTTGCCTCTGCTATCTCTGGATTTTTCAGCAAATTAGGAATGGGACAGATAGCAGTAAACACTACATTTACAGTTATCTCTCTAGCTATCTCAGCCTTTGCTTTGACATCTTTAGACACAGCTACAAGATTGGGAAGATTCCTATTCCAAGAGTTATTTACTAGCAATAAAGCTAAAGAGAATAGTAAGGTACAAGGTTACTTAGGAAATATGTATGTGGGAACTTTCATCACAGTGGGACTTGGAGCAGTTCTTTGCTTAGGTGAATATCAAAATATCTGGCCTCTATTTGGAGCTTGTAACCAATTAGTTGCTGTGCCTTGTTTCTTAGGTGTATCTGTATGGCTAGCTAAAAAAGGAAAGAAAAACTTTATGCTTTTAATTCCAATGTTCTTTATGCTTGCAGCTACTATGAGCTCTCTACTTATCTCATTTAAAACTAACTTAGTTCTTCTTTTAAATAGAAAGGGTAGCTTAGCAGTTCAAGGACTTCAAGTGGTAGTTTCATTACCTATCTTTGTCCTAGCTCTTATCCTAGTAGTAGAGGGAATGAAAGTTTTATGGGAGCATAGAAAGAAAAAAATGGGAGTGGCTAACTCTGTAAGCAATTAAATTAATAGATAGATAAAAATGAAGAGGTATTGCAATTAAATATTTGCAACAACCTCTTCATTCTTTTTTTCTTCAGTTAAAAAGTAACTATTATACTTAGTCAAAAGAGTATTACATGAATTTAAAAAGTTTTCTCCATGAAGAGTGATTGTCTCTTCAATTAATGAAACATCTCCATTCTTTATTATCTCTATAATTCTTCTATGCTGTTCTAAAATAAATAGAAGTGTTTTTTGCTCAGGAGTTTCTAAAACTCTAAATCTTTCATAATGAGTACTAGATGAAGATATTATATTCCAAATCTCCCCTTTATCTACAAATTTAAAAATAATTTCATGGAACTTCTTATCTAGATTGAATAATTCAACTAACTTTTCATTACAAGTACACTCTTTAATAATTTTCTCAATAAGCAACAGATTTTCATTTAATTTTTCAATTAAAACTTTCTTATCTAAAGGTGAAAGTATTACCAATCTCAATACCTCTTTTTCTAAAATTTTTCTAATAAAAAGAGTATTTTCAACAAGTTTCAGATTAATTTTAGATATAAAAGTTCCTTTTTGTGGAATAGCCTCTATTAATTTCTCCTCTTTTAATTTTACTAATGCTTCTCTTATTGGAGACTTACTTGTATTAAAAAAATTTTGTAACTCACTTTCACTAATTTTTTCTCCAGGTTTGAGAAAAAGAGTCATAATATTATATTTTAAAGTCCTATATATAAACTCCTTTATATTTTCATATTCCCTTTGAGCTAATAATTTCATAACTCCTCCTAAATTTACATAGACATCTTTTCAATTATAACATTTTATTTTTTAAAAAACAATACTCCAATTAGACAATTCCTTTATTCTATAATTTTCAAAATTAATTATTTTTTATAAAACATCAAACTTAAAAAATAAAAAATTGACTTTTTGGAAACAATATGTTATATATTTAAATATAAACGACTAGTCGACTAATTGGGAGGAATAAAAAATGGGAGCATTAACAGGAGTAAGAGTTTTAGATTTAACAAGAGTTTTAGCAGGACCTTATTGTGGAATGTTGTTAGCAGATATGGGAGCTGAAGTGATAAAGGTAGAAGTACCAAAAAAGGGAGATGACAGTAGAAGTTTTGGTCCTTTTGTCAACGGAGAAAGTGCTTATTATATGAATTTAAATAGAAATAAAAAGGGAATAACACTTAATTTAAAATCTGAAAAGGGAAAAGAAATATTTTTAGAATTAGTAAAAAAAGCTGATATTATTTTAGAAAATTTTAGACCTGGAACTATGGAAAAATTAGGATTGGGATATGAGGAATTAAAAGCAGTAAATCCTGGAATAATATATGGTTGTGTTTCAGGATTTGGACATACAGGACCATATAAAAATAGAGCTGGATATGATATTATTGGTCAGGCTGTTGGTGGATTGATGAGTACTACTGGTTGGCCTGGGGGAGAAGCTACAAGAACAGGAACAGCAATGGCAGATATCTTAGCTGGACTAAGTGTAACTATTGGTGTTTTAGGGGCTTTAAATTATAAGTTTAAAACTGGAATAGGACAAAAGGTAGATGTTGCCTTAGTAGACTCTGTTGTATCATCAATGGAAATCATCACTCAAATCTACCTAACTAGTGGAAAAATTCCAGAAAGAATAGGAAATAGATATGAATCTGTATATCCTTATGACTCATTCAAAGCTTTAGATGGTAGCTTAGTAATAGGTTGTGGAAATGACAAACTTTTCTCTTTACTAGTTGGAGTTATGGAAGCTCCTGAACTATTAGAAGATGAGAGATTTATATCAAATGCTAAAAGAGTTGAAAATAATATGCATTTAAAACCTATAATCGAAGAGTGGTTGAAGGATAAAAAAGTAGATGAAACTGTTGAGAGATTATTAGCTAAGGGAATACCAGCTGCTCCTATAAATACTATTGATAAGGTTGTAAATGACCCTCACATTCTATCAAGAGAGATGTTTGTTGAGGTTGAACATCCAAAAGCAGGAAAAATGAAGTTGACTGGAAATCATCTAAAATTTAGTGAGACTCCTACTAAGATAAAAACACCAGCTCCACTTTTAGGAGAACATCTAAATGAAGTACTTGGAAATATATTAGGTTACACTCAAGAAGAGATTGAAAGATTAGCAGATGAAAATCTGTTCTAGAAGGGAGAAAATATGGAAATAAATAACAGAATTGAAATAATAGAAGTCGGTCCAAGAGATGGATTTCAAAGTATAAAGGAGTTTATCTCAACTGAAGAAAAGAAAAAAATAATAGAGGGAATTATAGAATCAGGAGTAAAAAAGATACAGCTTACATCTTTTGTCTCTCCAAAACATATACCACAGATGCAAGATGCTGAAGAAATAGCCAAATATTTTTTAAATAAATATCCAGAGTTAGAATTTTCAGCTTTAGTTCCTAATTATAGAGGAGTTAAAAGAGCATATGAGATAGGACTTAGAAATATAGCATATGTTATCTCTGTATCTGAAGGACACAATAAGGCAAATGTAAATCGTAGTGTAGATGAATCTTTTGTAGAACTAGAAAAAATCTTAGCTGATTTTCCAGATATAAATATTACATTAGATGCAGCAACTACATTTGGTTGCCCTTTTGATGGAAAAGTTTCATATGAAAAGGTTGATAAATATGTTAAAAGAGCATATGATTTAGGTATCAGAACTATTAACTTATGTGATACAATAGGAATATCAAATCCCAAACAAATAGATGAGTTACTAACTATATTATTAGAAAAATACAAAGATATTGAGTTTCAAGTTCATATTCATGATACTAGAAATATGGGAATGTTAAATTCATATACAGCAATTAAAAAAGGAATTAAACATGTCCAAGCTTCATTAGGTGGTATGGGAGGTTGCCCTTTTGCACCAGGAGCATCTGGAAACTTATCAACTGAGGATTTTGTTTATATGCTAGACAAAATAAATATTGAAACAGGAATAAATTTTAAAAAATTAGTAAATATAGCTAAAGAGTGTAGAGATAATATTAACGGAGTATATAGTGGGCATCAGATAAATATAAGTGATAAGATTAGTTGTAATTCTTAATCTTTAAAGGGGGATAGCATGCAAATAGTTTCGATAATATCATTAGTAATATTACTGATAACAATTGTTATTGGTTTTGTAAAAAAGATAAATATGGGGGTTTTAGCCTTAGGTTTTTCATTGATCTTAGGTTATTTGGGAAAGGTATCAGCAAGTAATATAATAAAAGGATTTAATTCAAGCTTATTTTTAATGTTAGTAGGAGTGAGTATATTATTTGGAATAGCTCAACACAATGGTACCTTAAATTTGATTGTAAAAAAATTGATTAAATTATCTGGAAAAAAAGCTTGGTTAATTCCAATACTTATGTATTTTGTCATATATTTTATAGCTTTCTTAGGAGCTGGAACAATAACAGGATTTGCTTTAGCTGCATTATTTGGAATTCCTATGGCAAAAGAGTTAGATGCTGATCCTTTTCTATTAACTACTATGGGGCAACTAGGTTCAATAGGTGGTGGTATTGTTCCTTGGGCACCGACTGGAATAATAGGTTTAGAGTTAGCTAAAAATGCTAATATAACTGGAAATTTAGCTAATACAATGGTATTAAATACATTTTTAGCTACAGCCTTTGGAGCGATTATTTCATATATTTTCTTAAAGGGATATAAACTAAAAGCTAAAGAGCTTAGTAGTGAAGTTTTAAAATTTAATAAAAAACAAAAGATAACTTTAGTAGGTATTCTATGTATGGTTATAGGAGTAGCTTTCTTCAATTTAAATATAGGACTACTTTCAATACTAATAAGCATCATCTTGATACTACTAAAAGTGGGAACAGAGAAAGAGGCTTTAGGATCAGTTCCTTGGAATACAATCCTACTTATCTCTGGAATGGGAATATTGATGAGCTTAATAGTTAAATTAGGTGGAATAAAATTACTAGCTGATATTCTAAGTCTATTTATGAATGAAAAAACAGTTGCAGGAATTTTAGCACTTTCATCAGGAATTTTAAGTTTATTTAGCTCTACTTCTGGTGTTGTTATGCCTACAATGATTCCAACTATTCCTCTAATTGTAGAAACATTAGGAATAGCAGGAGTAGTTCCTAGTGCATTACTTCTCTCAGCAGTTATAAATGGTTCATCTCCTTCTGGAATGAGTCCTCTTTCAACTGGAGGAGCCTTTGTTATGGCAACACTTTCTGAAAACTATGAGCTCACTAACGAGGAGTTCTCAAGTAAATTTAAAAGACTATTTTATATAACTATGTTAAATATGTTTATTGTAGCAATCTTTATATTAATAGGTGGATTTAGTTTTACTAAATATATGTAATGGAGGAGTTATGACACTAACAGAGAAAATTTTAGCAAGAGCAGCAAAATTAGATAAAGTAAAAGCTGGAGATATTGTTTGGGTAGATGTAGACAAAGCAATGATGGATGATATTTTAGGTCCTAGAATTGAAATTGCTGAGAAGATGAAGGAGTTAAATTTAAAAATCTGGAATCCAGATAATGTTACAATAATTTCAGACCACTATACTCCACCTGCTAATGCCCATCAAGCTTCTATTGTAAAATTTACTAGAGATTGGGCTAAGGAGAATGAGGTTAAACATTACTATGAGTTTGCTGGACCTTGTCATCAAGTAATGATTGAAAAAAGTAGAGTTTTACCTGGAGAGATAATCTTAGGAACAGATAGTCACACCTGTACATATGGAGCTTTAGGAGCCTTTTCAACTGGAATTGGTTCAACAGAGATGCTAGGAGTTTTAGCAACTGGAAAAATTTGGTTGAAAGTTCCTGAGACTATAAAGATAAACTTTGTTGGAAAGATGAATAAGGGAGTTATGGCTAAGGACTTAATATTAGCAGCTATTGGAAAAATAGGTCATGCTGGAGCTACTTATAAGGCACTTGAATTCTCAGGAGAAGTAATAGATAATTTAATTATGGATGAAAGATTATGTATTGCTAATATGGCAGTGGAAGCTGGAGCTAAAAATGGAATAATGAGAGTTGATGAGAAAACAAAGGAGTATTTAAAAAATCTAGATTTAGAACTAACTCCAGAAGTTATAGAACTTTTATCAACTAATAGTTCTGATGGAGTAGCTCAAGAGATAACTATAGATGTTTCAGAAATTTATCCTCTTTGTTCATGTCCACATGAAGTAGATAATGTAGAGGAGATTGCTAAAATTGAGGGAGTAAAGATAGATCAAGCCTATATTGGTTCTTGTACTGGTGGAAGATACAATGACTTAAAATTGGCAGCTGATATATTAAAAGGAAGAAAGATAGCTGAAGGAGTAAGATTGCTAATCTCTCCAGCATCTAAAGAGGTATGGGAAAGATGTGCAAAGGATGGAATTTTACAGACACTCTCTGAAGCTGGAGCCACAGTATTAGCATCTAGCTGTGGAGCTTGCTTAGGGATACACTCTGGAGCAATAGGAGAGGGAGAAGTTTGTATCTCATCAACAAATAGAAACTTTATAGGTAGAATGGGAAGTAAAAAAGGAGAAGTATATCTAGCCTCTCCATTATCAGTAGCTGCTGCTGCACTTACAGGTTATATAGTAGACCCAAGAAAGTTTATTGAGGAGGAATAATATGAATATTAGTGGAAGAGCATTAAAATATGGAGATAATATTAATACAGATATAATCTCTCCCCCAGCATATATGGAACTAAGTATAAAAGAGGCAGCAAAATTTACTATGAGTCCAATAGACACAGAATTTGCTAAAAACTCTAAGCCAGGAGATATCTTTGTGGCAGAGAAAAATTTAGGTTCTGGTTCAAGTAGAGAAACAGCACCTCTAATGCTAAAAGAGTTAGGAATAAAAACAATTATTGCTAAATCATATGCTAGAATTTTTTATAGAAACTGTATAAATCTAGGAATACTTGCAATTCAATGTGACTTAACAGAGAAAATATCTATGTATGATGAACTAGAAATAGATTATAAAGAGGGAATAATATATAATAAAAGTAAAGATGAAAAATATGTCTGTGAAAAGATTCCAGAGCATATTATGGAATTTATCAAACAAGATGGACTAATTAACTATTTAAAGGAAAAGATATCTAAGAAATAATTAGGAGGCTTAAACTATGAGTAACTACAATAAAGATTTTGAAATAAAATGCTCTATCATTAGAGGGGGAACTAGTAAAGGAATATATATAATGGAAAATGAATTACCAAAGGAGCAGGAACTAAGGGATAGAATTCTTCTAGCTATATTTGGAAGTCCTGATGTAAGACAGATAGATGGATTAGGTGGGGCAGATAGTTTGACTAGTAAATTAGCTATTGTAGATCCATCTTCTAGAGAGGATGCAGATGTAGATTATACCTTTGGACAAGTTAGTATTACAGAGAGCTTTATTGACTATGGTGGAAATTGTGGAAATATCTCTTCAGGAGTTGGAGTTTTTGCTGTTAATAACAATTTAGTAAAGGTTACTGAACCTATTACAAAAGTTAGAGTACATATGACTAATACAAACAGAGTTTTAACTTTAGAAGTTCCTGTAAAAGATGGGAAAGCTGAATTTAGAGGAGATTATAAAATAGATGGTGTCCCTGGAACTGGAGCTAAGATAACATTGGATTGGTCTGATGTAGTAGGAGGAATTACTGGAGATCTATTACCTACAGGAAATCCTAGAGATATAATCAAAGTTGAAGATGAAGAGTTTGAACTTTCTATTGTTGATGCTGGAAATATTGTTATCTTTATTGAAGCTGATAAGTTAGGGCTAAAGGGAACAGAAAGTAGTAATGAAATTGATAGTGACAAAGAGTTACTAAAGAAAATAGAGAGAATAAGAGGAGAGGTATGTTGTAAGCTAAAGCTTGTAGACTCGTGGGAAGAAGCTCAAATAAAGACTCCTTACCAACCATTCTTTGCTATTGTAAGTAAAGCAGCTGACTATATAGCACTAAACGGAGAGAAAGTTTCAAAGGATAATTTAGATATCGTATCAAGACTATTATTTATGCAAAAGATGCATAAAACTTACCCAGTTACAGGAACTGTAGCTACTGGAGCCGTAGCTAGAATCAAAGATAGTGTGGTATATAATCTTTTAAAAGATGAGGTTAAAACTGGAGTTGAAGTAAAAATTGGTCATCCTGGAGGAATAATCCCTATAAAAGTAAGAGCTAGTTATCCAAATGATAGATGTAAAATTGAGGAATTAGTAGTATGTAGAACTGCTAGACTTATTTTAGAAGGAAGAGTCTTTGTAAATATTTAAAATAATCAGCTTATAATTTCTTCATTGTATAAATTACTCCTTAATAAACAAAAACATATCTATTTTTAAAAAATATTTACATATAAAAGTTTTTATGATATAAAATATATACATTTACTTATATCAAGGAGGATTACATGAAAAAATTAATTATTCTTTCTGCTTTACTTGCAACTCTTGCTGCATGTAATAATTTAGAAAATAATAATCAACAAACTGTTTCTACAACTACAGTTGTAAATACATTAAATTCTACTTCAAATATTTTACAAGGAATAGCAGCTTATAAACAAGGAGATATGATAGGAGCTTATAATGCTTTAAAAAATCTTTCTCCTGCTTCAACAAATTTAGAAACTTACTCTACATATTTAAATGTTCTTCAAAATTTAAATAAAAATCAAGAGTTATTGACAGCTTTAAAATCTGGAAATGAGTATTTTGGTAGCTCTAAAGATTATGTTTTAAATTATGCTAACATACTTACTTCAAAATTTAATGATACAAATACTGCTACTAATGTTTTAGAAAACTATTTAAAATTATATGGAAATAATAGTGAAGTAGAAAAATCCTTAGCTAATATCTATACTAGTACTAAGAGATAACAAAAATAACTTTATTAAAAAAAGCTGAGTAGCATTAAAAAAATGCTTTACTCAGCTCTCTTTTTTTGTA
>OGXU01000176.1_pt1 | contig 39423 bp, 64 predicted proteins | sample 1576381 | NCBI WGS metagenome assembly OGXU01 (sample SAMEA3541544, study PRJEB24748) | human gut metagenome | biome: human gut; feature: human-associated habitat; material: faeces | place: China | collected 2012 | reverse complement strand
CGGGTGCGGGGCGCTTTATTGTGCCACACCGAACAGGGGGATAAGCTGATCAGCGAGTTCGGGACGGCGGCGGAAAAACTGGAGCAGCGGTATCTTCTACAGTGCCGCATCACGGAGTCGGGGCTCCTGCGGTGCGATCAGATTCTGCGGAACGAAGAGGCAGCTTTGAGTAATCCTAAATAATAGTTCTTTCCTTCTTTTCTAAAGATTTCATTTATAATTAAATTTTCTCCTATATGTGTTAATCCAGCCATTATTCCTCCTCTCTATTCTAAAGGATTTATAGTAATAGTATTTACTTTACAAAGTTTATTTTCATTAAGTTCTATATCATTTCTACTTCCGGCTACTGTGATATCTCCTATCTTAGTAATACACCCAGCATGTTGGATAGTTTCAACAATATCAAAATAAAAAATCTTTTCTTGGAATAAATTCTCAAAGAAAAAATTATTTAATTTTTCTGTTAGTGTTGTTTTAGCTGCTTCTTCATTAAAATCACTTGATATAGTTCCTTTAACTACAATATCAACTCTATTGATTTCAACTCCTTCAACAGTTAAATCTATATCTGAAATAATTTCTAAATCTATATAATTTTTCACTTTTTCTTTAAGTTCAGAAGATACTACTTCTTTCCCTTGCTCTGTTATAACTAACTTAACAGTTCCAGCACCACTCCATCTAGGAATACAATGAGAATGTTCAACTCCTTTAACTTCCTTAGCTTTATCCTCAAATACATATTTATTCCAGCTCATTCTTGGCTTTCTGATATAATCTAAAGCTCTCTTTCTGAAATTATCATCTGTTTCTATATCTGTTCCATTAGTAATATTTTCTAAGTTTTCTACCTTAGAAAGTCCTGTATATTCTTCTCCAAATTTATTAATTTGTCCTACTTCACAGTTACCAACAGTTCCAGCCTTAGTACATTGAATTTTTACAGTAGTAGAGATATTTTCTATTGTCTTTTCTTCTAAGATTTCATACTCTGTTGCTGTACTTGAATTTATAACTATATAACCTTTCTTAATAAGACTTCCATTTACTCCTGTTATTTTTACTTGACCAGTTGATTTAGTTGCTTGAAGCCTATCTAAAGCCTTATCAGCACATGAAATATCTAAGTCAGTTCCTGTTGCTGTATCTATAAGTCTTTTATCAAGTTGTTCTGAATAATCATCTTCCTCTTTTACCATTTCTATAGCTACTGATGTAATAATATCTCTAGCAAAACTTCCAGTTGAGGTATTATAGGAAATCATTTCAGCCATATCATTGACTTTTTTATTTATTCTTTCATCACTCAACTTTTATTACCTCCTCTACCTCAAAAGCACTCTCTTTTAATTCAACTATAAATCCACAATACATCTTGTCATCAATCTGTATAAGCTGTAAACAATGTATTTCCTCAATATCCTTATGATTTTTCAAGGAATTATAAATGTCATCTTTGATAAGTTCTATTAGGTCCGTATTAGGATATAATTGTTGTCCTACATATTTGTAGATATTTAATCCAAAGGGGTAACCTACATCTTTAATATGGACATTCCACCTATCTCTTTCAGTATAGAAAAGTTTTTTAATCCATTCTTTTATAATTTCTACTTTATTGTAGATTTTTCTAGGTTCTAATCCATCATAGTAGAATTTTCCTGTTGTATAATCAAAGAGAACATCCTTTTCTTTTATAGTTTCTTGAACTTGTAATTCCTTTTGCTCTTCAATAGCTTGTACATCACTATTGATTCTTAAATAACTAATAGGTAATGTCATAATCTCACCACCTTATCTATAAGATAAAAATACTTATGGTCATTTGTCGGAAGCATTAAGACTGTATCTCCAATTTTTAAGGTATCAGTCCATTCAATACTTCCCTCTGCTTTATAAGTTCCACTTCCAGCAAGTTTTGAAATTGGGTGTGGAGGGTGTTGAGGTACACCATCTGTTTTAGTGGTATTATCAAAAGAATATTCTGTAATATTTCCTTCAAGAGAATAAGTTCTTTTATACCCTATTATTTTTTCAATACTAATCATAATTTTTTTATTTTTTATAATAATTCCACTTTCTAATTTAACCTCTAATTCAGGAGGAGCTTTGACAACTTCTCCTGTAACAGCTCCAAGCCACTTAGGATTATCCCTAGCTTTTATAATTAGAGCTATTTTAGTTAGAGCATTATAATATCTTTCATCTTTTACCATTTATTCCACCTTTTCTAGCTCTAATGAAGCTGTAAAAATTGTTTTATGCATACTAAAGTTATAAGTAATACTTGTGATTTCAAATACTCCATTTATTCCATACTTATCATAAGATAATTTTAAAATTTCTCCATCTCTTATAAATTCACTCAATAGAGGAATTTCAAAAGAGATTTTTTCATTAACTTTATTTTCTTGGTTTAGTAGATTAGTAGCTGTAATAGTTCCACCATTCAAATCATTATCTTTATAAGATACTAATTTTTGCATAAGTCCATATTTTTCAATATTCCCTTTGTCTTTTGCTGTGCTAACTTGAATATATTCTTTTCCTGATGTCTTATATACTCTAATTGAATTTCTCATTCCCTCTATATCCAGTGTTCTTTTAGGTTCTTTGATGTAATTCAAGGCATTACATTCATAACCGTTCAGAATGGAAGATAATGAGCTGAGAGGGGTATATATTCCTCTTTTATATTTGTTCTTTTTACTTCTTTCAAAGTGAAATTTAGTTTCTTTATAAAAAAATCTAAACTCTTGATTTTCTAAGTCCTTAATATTTTTTATAATCTCTTTGATAATTTCTCCTAAAGTTTTTCCAAAATAGAAATTATCAACCATAGTATTGGTAGCTTCTATATTTCCAGTATTAGCTCCAAAAGTTTCTATAAGCTTTCTTACAACAATAGAAGCTTCTATATCTTCAAATTGATAAATTTCTTCATTCTTTGAAAAATACCAAGCATAATCAACAGCTTTAAAAGATAAATTAGTGATATCTCCATTAATAATTATTCCTGAAAATATCTCTTTACCATCAAGTTTTATAACTATAATATCTCCTATCTCTACATTGTAGAATTGAGGGTTTTTAGTTATATTAAAGTCTAAGGTCCAAGCGAACTCACTTATAGATTTTTTTAATTTCATTTCAGCTTTGACTATATTTGAAATATCTACTATTTGGCTTGAAGTATTCTTTATACAATATGTAGTTATCATTGTAAACACCTACTTGCTTAAATTGAAAGCTTCAGGCTTAAATACATAGTGTTTTGATTGAGTTTCATAAATACTTGGGTCTTTAGCTTCCTTAAATTCAATAGTATATTCAATATCCCCTTCAGGAGTAGTGTTAGGCTCAAACTTAGAAATATAACACTTGAGAACTAGTCCTATACCTGTGATTACAAGCTTTATAGGAGTTTCTTTTAGTTTTAATTCATCAACCTTATTTACACAATCTATTCCAAAATACTTATAGTCATTAGAAAAAGAGTAGTAATTATTAGGAAAAAAAGAGGAAAAACTAACTATTCTAAAATCTATATCTTTCTTGTAGTTTATTTTTCCAGCTATTGTATCGACTTCCTCAATAATATTATCATTTCCAATAAATTTAATATTTGCTGGAGTAACAGGAAAGGTAAATATAGATAACTCTACTCCGTTCTTTTCTTCTGCTATTGATACTTTTATCTCTTTTAATATTCTTGAGAAAGAATAAAGTTTTCTAAGTACAGGATTATTTTGAGTAAGTTGATTTATATTACTTGCTATTCCTCCAGTAATTTTATCTGTTGCCCACTCTGAAAGTTGTGTTTGTGGGTCAATTTTAGCAAGAGAACTAGTTTGTAATAGTTTTTCAAGTACTTCTGTCATCATATTTACCACCTCCTATATATTTCCTAATATTACTGTTAAATCTTCTACTACTTGGGAAATAATATCACTTATATTATCCCCTTTATTGATATTTATAACTATTTGAGAGTTGTTAGTAGCTGTATTATTGCTCTTTTCTCCTTTAAAACTTAAAAGATTTTTTATGGCCAATAGAGTATCTAACATTTTTTCTTCAATAGTCTTTTCAACTGGCATTGATGTATAAACACTGTTAGAGTTAGAGCTATTGGAACTATTATTATAAACATTTCCATTAGTTCCACTATTTTTAGTACCTTTTAGATAATAACCATTATGTTTAACTTGTTGTTCTTTTCCACTACCACTAAGTAGATAATCTGTATTTAATCCTGGTCCTGTTGAAATTTCAGGAGAATAAGTTCCACTTCCACTAGCAATTTGATTTTCTATATTTTGTATTTTAGCTTTATTTTCTTGATTAGTTTCTCCAGTTGCTCCAGCATTTACTGTTGCCTCTAAATCAAATCCTAGTTTATCAGCTAACCAACTAATTCCCTCTTTTACACCATTAATCATTACTCCAACAAAATTAAATTTTTGAATCCAACCCCAAAGTTCTTTTAGAATATTAATTAAAGGATTAACAGCATTTCTAAATCTTTCTGACCTTTTATATAGAACTGCAAATCCTACTCCAAGTCCAACTATTGCTCCTACTATCAAAGCTACTGGAGAAGTAAGAACAGCTAAAGCTGTATTCAATCCCCAAGTACTAATAGTGGCGAGTGTCATATTTCCAGTTAAAAGAGCTGTAATAAAATTAGCAGCTCCCATTGCCGCATTACTAGCCCATATAGCACCTGTTTTTATAGCACTTGCTGCTGCTAAAGCTTTTTCCCATAAAGTTGTAGCAATAAGTACACCTTTATATGCCATATATCCAGAAGTTAAACCAAAGATAGCAAATGTTAAAGTATCAGCGAGGTAACTTCCTGAATTTAACCATTCAATAACTCCAGTTCCAGCAGTAACAAGTTGAGTTACTCCATCTATAAGAGTTATTACAGTAGGTTCTAAATATTCTCCAAAAGCTATAGCTAATCCCTCAGTAGCAGATGTTAAATTTCTAAAAGAACCTCCAAGTCCAGCATTTAAGGTATTTGCTAATTCTTGAGAAAATCCACTTGAATTTTTAACTTCATTTATTAGTTTATCTAATTCTTCTTTTGGAGTTGCTAATAATCTATTCATAGCTTGAGAACCTTGCTCTTGGAAAACTTGGCTTATAAAACTTTCTCTTTGAGCTTTTGCCATTCCCTTAGTTTTTTCTTTTATGTCTTCAATAATATCTAATACATTTCTATAACTTCCATCTTCTGTTAGCTGAACACCGATATTTAACAACATTTGTTGTTTTTGCTTATTTTGTAATGTAGAAAATACAGCTTGTAAAGCAGTTCCAGCTTGAGAGCCTTTTAATGATAAGTTACCTAGTTGTCCAAGTATTCCTAATGTTTGTTCTAAGCTAAGTCCAAACTGTCTAGCACCATTTCCACTATATTTTAAACTCTCAGCTAAATCTCTTACATCAGTTGTTGTTGCACTTGCTGTTTTAGTAAGCATATCTCCTACTTGTGTAGACTTGCTGGCATCTAATCCAAACATTCTTAAAGCTCCTGCTGTAATTTCAGTAGCTTCTGCTAGTTCCATTTGAGATGCTGTAGCTGTATCTAAGATTCCACTTGTTGCTGCTATAATTTCATTAGTAGAAAATCCAGCTTTTGCAAATTCAAATTGAGCTTCTGCTGCTTCACTAGCACTCCATGAAGTTGTTCTTCCAAGTTCTTTGGCTTGGTATCTTAATAACTCCATAGTTTCAGCACTTGCTCCTGTAGTTCCTTGAACTCTTCTAGCTACATCATCAAAAGCCGTGAATACATTAATAGACTTCTTTATTCCCATTCCTATTGCAGCTATACTTGCTATTTGTTTAAATTTACTAATAACATTATCATAATTATTAGTATGGCCAGCTTCTTCATTTAGATTTCTTAATTGTTCTGTTAAGTCATCTACACTTACTCCAGCTTCTTGAGCTCTTCTCATAAGTTCATCAATAATTCCACCGACTTGACGTAATTCTTGTTGGCCATTTGCTCTGGCCACAATTTCAATATAATCAACTTCTCTAGCCATACAACCTCCTATTTACTTCCATAAGCTTTCTTTTTTTCTTCTATTTCTAACATAAAACAAGCATCTAAAAATGCTTGTTCTATGCTATCTAATTTTATAAGAGGTTTTTCAAAGATATTTTGTCCTTTTAGATTCCAATGATAGAGCCTATAAAGATTATCATTGGTCTTGATTAGTTTTTTATATCACTAACCAATACAGCTTTATTTTGAGTCATATTTAATTTACCTACATGCATAATTAAGTCATCTAACTCTTCTTCAGTAAATATTTTTTTTAGTAAAGCTTCTTTATTATTTACACTAAAAGCTTTTTGGACATCTTTGTTAGATAAGTCAGGATTAATCATGCATTCTGATAATTGATAATATTTACTTTGCTTTTCCAAAGCAGCTAAAATAGTAGTTGATGTAGGTTTCTCTAATACAACAATAGGCTCTTTAAATCCTAATTCTTCAAATCTTTTTATTTTAACTGTAAGAGAAGTTCTTTTAATATTTCCTTTATCTTTTATTTTCTCTGCATTGTCTATAAGTGTTTTAATATCCATTAATTTTTACCTCCTATATATCAGCAATACTTTCTAAAATATCAATATTGCTTGGTTGAGCAGAGAATGTAAATTCTCTTTCTGTTAGTTCCCCTTTTGTAAATGATAATATATCTATATCTCCAGTAGGTAAGCAATTAGCTACTGCAATAGCTTCAGCTCCTAAAGCTTCAGGGTCATCTAATTCAACATTAATATCACAATAATTATTAAGTTTTCCATCTTTAATATTTTTTAAAAGTTCTAATTCATAAGAAAAAACCTTTTGAACTTTTACTGTTATCTCAAAAGAAACAGCTGTATTTTTCTTTCCAGTTTCTCCATTAGATAGTAGTACATCTTTACTTTCTAAACTTAATTTACCTGTAAACTCTGATAATTCAGCTATACATCTTCCATTTCTATACACTTTACCAAAGCTACCACTTACGACATCGCTTGGTTTAAAATTAAAATCTCCAGCCATTCTCTACCTCCTAAAATTTTGTATATAAAAAATCCTCAAATGAATATCATCTGAGGATTAATAATTTATTTTATAGAATTTAATATTATTTCATATAAAGCTTTTGAAGTGGTACAGTTGTGCTTTGCCTTATACTTTTCAAGAGCTTCTACCATTTTTTGATGTTCTTCAGGAGTATATTTATATCCTAAGTACTTTACACTTTTATTTATACCAGTAGGTCTACCTACCTTTTTCTTATCTTCCATAACTCTCCTTGACTTTTAATAGAAATAATGATAAAATTAAATTAAGAAAATCAAGCACGTTTTAAAAGGGATTAATCATTATTTGATTAGTCCTTTTTATTTTTTCCTTTTTTGAATAAAATCAATAATTATACATATAAAAGCTATTACTCCTGTGATTTTAACTAATAAATCTAACCATTCCATTGTAACACCTCCTACATTTTATAAATAATTAAGGGAGAGGGTGGGAGGAGCTCTCCCTCCCTTGCAGCTTACTTTCTCTTTTTTATAAACTTATATATTATTATAAGATTTATAATTAATTGAGAAAGGTCTAGTAAGAAATCAAGCACGTTTACACCTCCTCCCTACAAGTATATAATATCATATCTTCTAATAAAAGTCAAGGACTTTAATTAAAAATTTACTCAGATAATATCCAATTTCCAATGTCCAATTTTACCGCTATAAATAAGCTTTTCCTTCAAAGTCTTCCATTACATCAGTAGGTTTATAGTCAGGAATATAAGCAAATAAGATATCATCAGTATTAGCTCTTAATAACTCATATTCAGTAAGTTTTTTAGCTTCCTCTTCTGTAATAGGTTTTCCTTTGTAAGTCCCCTTAGAAATAATATAATCTCTAGTTGCTTCTGTATCTATCTTCATTCTATTTTCATTAGCTGGGTCAAGCTGTCCAGCTTTTACAAATTCTTTAAGATAAGCATTTACAGCACCTAAGAATAATAATTTGTTAGGATAGAAGTTTTGATATTTTCCTCTGTAAGCTTCTTTAAAGACATTTCTAATATCCTTTTGATGAATATCCATAATTTCCATCTTTCTAATTTTACTAAAACTTCTATTCATAGTGTCGGTTGCTGTTGTAAATGATGTAACACCTCTAATGATAGTGTATTTATTACCATCAAATCCAGTTAATAGCTTTCCTTCCCCTATTGCTGTATTTTCATCATCAACAGTAGTTTTAAATGATTTTAACCAAGATTGCTCCATATTAGTGATAGAAGCATTGAGAGCTACTCCAGCACACATAGAAGCTATACATAAAGTATATTCTTGAGCTGTATAAGCTTTCTCTTCAAAATCTACTATTGTATGTGCTACTTGTCTTGAATCATAATCTATTATCCAAGGTTTATCAGGTTTAGCTGATGAAGATACAACTAACTTAATTGTAGAAGTATCATTTCCAAGTTTGATAGTTTCTGTATTTCTAATTGAATTAATCCAACTTTCTAAGTCTGTTAACAAAGTTTCTGGTTTATCTTCTCCACTAACAAATGGACAACATAAATAATTAGGTTCATCTAATTTAATTTCTTTTAAAACATCATTAATGTTTTCTTTAGTTGCCTTATATACTACAACTTTAAAAGGGTTTCCTCTAAATGCCATAGCTTTTAAAGCCTTAAAGTTTTCAGCTGTCCAATCTTCTTCTTTTATTTCAACAGCTGAATAGTATTCTTTTTTTGTAAAATCTTCCTTAGTGGCATCAAACATGATTACCCCTAAAACACCTCTTATAGCTCCTGATATAAGTACGGCTGCCTTTTCTTCAAAGAGAAATTTGAACTTAGGTTTTCCATTTAGTGCTGTCATTTTTCCTCCTTTACTCATTTAAAATATATTTATCTTTTAAAATTTCCATTTTCTTTAGTTCTTCTTCAATATTTTCTTCATCTAAAATATCTCTAGTACAATCATAAGTACATTGAATTTCAGCTACTCTTATTCCACCTCTATCTGTTATAGTGGAATATTCAATCTTATATGAATTATCAATATTATAAAAATTATTAGTTTCAAAATTTTCTTTAAGATATTTAAGAAAATCTTTTACTTCATTTCTAAAATTTAACAACTCATACCTAGAACTAGATTTAGAATAGAATATTGAAAAATCAACTGTTTTTTGTTTTTTATTTTCCTCTTCTCCTGTGATTACAAAATAGACTGTATTTCCATCTATCTTTTCATTATCAAACTCATCTTGATAAAATACTCTCCATCTTTTTCTATTCTCTTCATTTTCAAATTTTTGTTTGAAGTATTCAAGTCTTTTAGTTAATAGCATGTTATACACCTCTACTATGTACTATAATTTTTGCTACTTTTTTTTGACTTTCTATCTCTTCATCTTCAAGTTCTATTACTTCATTTTTAAAAAGTTCTAAGAGTTCTATTAAAGTTTCTTTTTTATCTCTACTTTCCTCTTCTCTTTCTATACCCTCAAAAAGTTTCCACTGTATATATAATTCCTTAGCTGCTATCCAGTTATCTTCTGTTAATTTATCAGTACGATTTTTTAAATATGTTGTAATAAATCTATCAGCTTTTTTATTGATAGAAGTTGAATCTATGCTTTCTAATTTAGCCCTAAATTCATCTTTTGAAATTCTAAGAGTATTTATCACATGTTCAATATATACTTCCTCAAAGTAATCTATTGTAATAATAGGAATATTATTATTTTCCATCTATCCTCCTTTTCAGGAGAGGGGAATGTCCCCCTCTAAATTAAGATATAGTAACCTTATATCTCTCAAATTTAGTTGTTGATAATACAAGAGGCATTGGAGCTGATTTACCCCATAGTCCTTTACTACCAGTAGTTTCCTCTACTTTAGTATCTCCAGCTATTACTTTGGATCTAACTAAAACTGATTCATTCTTTGCTACATCTCCATAAGTAAGACAACCATATCCAACTGCTAAGTTATTAACATTAGATAAAATAATTAGATTTTTAGTATCTATCTCTTTATCATCAGTTCCTTTAGCATTTACTAGAAGTTCTACTTTTTGAGTTCCAATCATTAAGTATGGCTCACTTCCATCAACTCTAAATTCAACTTTATTTATATTTTGTCTAGTATCATTAGCTTCATTTTTTATAGCATTAAATATGTTTTCTCCTACTTCGATTTCAGGCCACATTCCATGTTTAGTTTGATAAGCTAAAGCAAGTTTTAAAACTTCATCAACAAAAACAGTTGTTCCATTAGTCCAAGAAAGAGGTTTATCTGCTTTAACTCCTACTTCATGAGCTTTCTTATTTTTGTCAGTATAAGTACCCTTTAAATAAACTTCAGCACATTGTTTTTCAAATCTATTATCAATAGCAGCAGCAATTAGTCTTGAATATTTAGCTTCCATTTGTTTAATTGTAGGAATTTCGGCTCCTGTTTTTGTGTACATAGGAACACCAGCTTTTATTTGGATTAAATCACTAGCTGAATAAGGAAATTGTCCTCCAATAATATCAGGTTCAAACTCAATAACTCTATATCCATCTTTACCAAGAATAGGTAAAACTTCTGTTCTTCCTACAATTCCAGCTGTTACAAAGTGATCTGTTAAATCTTCTATTCTTATTTTTTCTGTTGGAGATAAGTATTCGTTTCCAGAGTTTATGAATTTTTTTGAGTATCTTTTTGGAATATTTAATTTTTGTGACATCTCAGCTATTAGAGATATTAAGTAAATCATTCTTTTATTCATTTATTAAGCCTCCTCTGTTCCTTCAATTTTAGTTGTTAAAATAACTCCAGCTACTTTTAATTGATGTATAGCTGTAAAATCAGATTCCCATTCTATTCCTTGAATATCTTCTTTACCAACAACTACATAAGTAGAGATATAACCAACATCATCAGCCTCTGCTGTAGTATCTGCTCCCATATATAGTCCTGCTATAACTCCTTTGTTAGGGTCATCTTTCACATAAGCATAGAATTTACCATCTGTTTTGTCTTGAGCTATAGGTTGTAAATGCTTCACTGCCCCTGCTCCCATTGTTACTTGCATATCAGGTTGTAATCTGATAACTGCTTTGTCTTTTAAATTTTCTGTTTTTCTTTCAAAAGTTGCCATTCTTTATACCTCCTTAAAATGATTCAGCTAACTCTTTAGCTTCTTGTACTGGGTCTTTATCTTCTGAAAATTCTATTCCACTAGATATATTTTTGAATAAGTGTGCAAAAGGTCCATCTTCCTTAGAGAAATCTTTTAACATATTGGCTATTGTTCCTTTTTTCCCCTCAGAGAACTCAATAATATTTGAGTATTCTTTCTCATCAAAAGCTTTATCTATTCCAAATTCAATAAACGAATGCATTACTGGTGGGAACATTTTAATAAATTTTTCCTTAACTTCTTTTTTCTCATTTTCTCTAGTAAACTCTGCTCTAACTTTCTCATACATTTCAGCTTGAGTTAAGTTCTCAACAGGTTTTTCAGCTAAGATATATCCTAGAGTATTAGCAATACTTCCAAGAGTTTCTTTTGAGAACTCCGCTGTTTTTTCTACTGTATATCCAGCAGCCTTTAGCTTATCTACTGCTACTCTCTCGCTATCTTTTTCCCATAAAACATCAAATAAATTTCCTAATTTTATTTTTGATGCATCAACACCTTTAATATAACTTGTAAATTCATCAATCTTAGCTTGGTCATCTTCTGCAAACTCTATTGTTTGAGTTGTTTCTAATGATGTTAAGTCTTGGGAAAACTCACTAAAAGACTTATCTAAATCTTTTAAATGAGGTGGAGCATATCCTAATATTGCTAAGTGGTTAGGATTACCATCAGTTCCTATTCCTATTGAAAGATTTGGATACATTTCTTTGATACTATCTCCAAAATAATTATAGGTAAATTCTGCTAGTAAATATCCTTCTTCATCTACTCCAACTGCCTTACAACTTCCAGCGACTGGAATGGCTGTGGTAGGATATCCTTTACTAGTCCAATCTCCTACATGGCCAGCTGTGATAGAAAATTCTTTTCCTATCCAACTTTTAAGGTCATCTACTGTATAGTTTCCCTTTGCTCCATAATTACCAGCTTTAAATATTCTTTTTGGCATTTTTCTCCTCCTTTTTCTCTAATTTAGGTCCCCAAAAGATATATTTTTTATTTTTACCTTTTCTTTCTCTAACTACTCCCCAAATTAAACCTACAGTTACTCCTCCTACTATTCCTAGAAATAAAAATCCTACTGGTGTTATCATCTTTTTTACCTCCCTCTTCTATAAAAATATGAACATGGAATACCTTTAGCATAAGTTCCTTGTCCTATACAAAACCATCTACTTAAATCTAAAATATTATTACCCATGCTATCTCCTTTTTAAAACATGTTGTAAAAGTATATTTTTATATTTCATTCTCATTCTTGGTGATATTCCTAAAAATTTATATCCTGGAATATCTCCCCAAGGTACTTTTATAGTCCTTACATGAGCCCTTACTTTTACTCTTTTCTTATTTTTTGCATATTCGCCATTTTTCTTTTTATATCTAATTCTTCTATAATGAGTTCTAATTACTGCATTGACAGTTCCATTCTCTCCTTTTTTTAGTCCATTATTTAAAGCTCTAGCATAGATGACATTAGTTCCAACTCTAGCTACATTGTTATCAGAATATCTTGTAAAAGAGTTATATAGTCTACCTGTATCTTGTAATGTTTTTCCTCTATCTTTTTTAGCTCTATTTGACTTTTTCCACTTTACACCTAGATAACTTTTTTCATTATCAAAATTTCTTAAAGTTTCATTTTTCATATCTCTAGCTATTATTTTTAAAGGATCTCTTAAATCATTACAATTTTTTATAATATCTTTTATTCTTTTTGAAGTATTATTAGTAGTTCTTACTCCCATACAAATACACCTTGTTTTTCATTAGCTCTTTTCTCCATATCTTCCCAATATTTATTAGCTGGATTTCCTTTAAAGCTTCCAAGCTCTTCTCCTGTCATAGTTTCATCATACTTTGATAATTTATATCCATACTCTTTCATATCATCTTTAGATAGACATATTACAGTACTTCTGCATTGATAATGGTTAGGTGGATAATAGATATCCCAAAAAGGATTATCAGACTTAAATATTTTTCCATTTAAAGTCCTGCAAATAGAAGTTGTCCTATTATCTTCTATTGCATGATATTGCCAATAAGGGAATAGCTTTTCATCTTCTTTAAGTTGTTTATAATTACCTATGCTATATTGTGAGAACATATTAGTTCTATAAACATTCTCAAGATAATATCCTTGCTTTCCTAGTCCTAACTTCTCAATAGCTTCTTTACTATCCTTTATCCATTGTTTTAATGTTCCTCCATTTTCAAGATTTTTTTTCATATTTTCAAAAAGTCTTGAAGTCATTTCTAAGTCTGTACTTTTCTTTAACCAAAAGCAATTAGCTCTTACTTCTTCTGTTATCTCTTCAATAGTTTCATAAAGAATAGGTGTTTTATCTATAAAAGATTTAATAGCTTCTTGGAAAGGCATATTGAAAGGGTCAAACTCATCAAGAGATAATCCTGAAATAATAGTTTTAGCTGTTGCATATGCTCTTACTTGAGATAAGATTAAATCATCTTCTAGTTCAGAGTAGTCAATATTTAATGTAAATTGTCCTCCCTCTTCAATATTTTTTAACTGTTCTATAATTTGCTCTTCAATATTTTCAGTAAATTTATCTAATTTTTTTTTTAAATATTCCTCAAATTTCTTTTGAGCTTCAACAGTATTGAAAAGTCGGTCATCTACATTATTAGTTTTTGAAAACTCCCCTCGTAATATTCTATTCTGCATAGGTACAGAACTTTCTTCGAGTGAAACTTCGTCTATACCTAAATACTCTGCTAAATAGACTTTAGAGAGCTTATAGCCAATATTTGATAATTTCAACATATTATCAAGTTTTATTGACTTCAAATTTTCTTTTTCTTTCTCTTGTTCTACCTTGTCAGCTTCTGTATATATCTTTTCAAGGACAAATTCAAAATCTTTAGGATTATATCCAAAGAACATAGAATCAATTTCTAAAAGTTGAAATAATGAATCTGTAACAAATTTACATATCTCTTCTACTACTTGCTCAAATCCATCTTGGTGTACTTGTCCTAAAGAATAACTTCCAGCTCCTCCACCATTATCCATAGTGAGAGTAGAACCAAGTATATTTTGAATAAGCTTTTCTTTTTCTCTGTTCTCTAACTCTGTATAAATGCTAGGGTCTAAGTCAGATAACTTTATAAAGTCTATAACTTTCTTTAAGTCAAACTCTTCATTAAAGTCAACAGGTGCTCCTATACTAGAAGCTCCTCTTATATTTTCAACAGATTTTCTAAGTACTTCTCTTTCCTTTTCTTCCATATTTACATCATATGGATAGATAACAATAAGGTCCCCATACTTTTCAGCTATCTCTCTAAGCTGTCTTTGAAACATAGATTTATCTAAGAAAGCTTGTTGACAACATTCAAATATACTTGTTCCCATAACTTTTGCTGGATTCCACTTATGTATACATAAAAGGAATTTTTCTCTAGTTAAAGGAATTTTATTTGAACCTACCTTTATTTCCCATTCTTTAGTTCTAGTATCATAATTGATATAGTCATAAGGAATAGGGATAAGAGTATCTATTGAAAAATCTTCATTATAGACTATCTCAAAACAGCTATATCCAAAATACCTAGCTGTGATTAAATGGTTTATAATTCTATTGAATTTAATACCTGAAAATCTTTGTTGAATTTCTTTTTCTAAATCACTCATATCAGGATTTTTAGCATAAGGAAGTATTTTCCTGCCAGCAACAGCTCTTTCAAGTTTTTGAAGTGCTGAAGCTATATCTATATCATTAATAATCCTTTTTACACTTTCACTATTGAGAGTTTCATCATAAGTATTTGATTCTTGGAATAACTTAACTACACCTGATATAAGTAGTTCTTTTTTAGCCTTTTTTATATCTTTTTCTATTTTTCACACCTCCTTTTATTTTTTATTAGTAATATATTTATAATTTTCTTTAGAGATTTTCTTATATCCAATAAAGGTATTAAAGAAATATCTGTCTGCATCCATGTGATGGTCATTTTCTTTAATAGGTTCCTCTTCTCCAGCATTAGCCCTCTTATCATTCCACATATATGAATAAACTTCTTTCTTAGTTTCTATACAATCATTACAGATTATATATTTAGCTAAACTATAGTAGCTTTGTAATAGTGGAATACCAGCTATACTGTCTTTTTGTCCTTTAACTGCATTCTTAGCTTTTTTAACTCTTTTACCTTTCTTTTTTAAAGCTGTAATAAAAGAGGCAGCACTTGGGTCAAAGGTAATCTCTTTTACTTTTCCATACTTGTTTTCAAGCTCTTTACTCCAGTTGATAAAATCATCTGCATACTCTTCATCACTTTTAGGGTTTTGTGTTTCTCTACCTGAATGATGATATTCAGCTATCTTATATACCATTTCTCCAAGAACTCCATAAAATCCCCAAGCCATAGGGTTATATGTTCCATAGTCCCCAGCAATATAGTATTTTTCACAAATTGGAATATTATTTATATCGATAAAATTTTTATCTGTAACTTGATAAATAAGTCCTTCAGCTTGTACCCATAATCCTAATATATATCTTTGGAAAAATACTCCAGTATAAAGATTTCTATACTGTTCTTTTTTCTCTTCTGATAAAGTAGGATTATCATTCATATCAAAATGTAAATATAAAAGATTTTTCTCTTCAGCTTTCTCTATGAAATCAGTTTTAAAATAATGTTGTGGAGAACCAGGGTTACATGTAAACCAATATTTTGAGCCTTCAACAGAACATCTAGCAAGGCATTGGTCTACAAAGGATTTAGGCATTAGTACAACTTCATCAAGATAAGCTCCAGCTAAAGTAATACCTTGTATAAGGTCTTGAGAACTTTCATCTTTACCACCAAATATATAAAAATAATTAGTGATATTATTTTTAGAAATAACTAAACAGTTTTCTGCTCTTTTATCCTTAATTTTATATCCTTTATTCTTAGCAATAGATTTTAAATCTTTTATAATATTTCTCCTAAAAGTACCTATTGTTTTTCCACATAAAGCAAAGTTTTTATTATTAAATTTGCTCATGCTCCAATCTAAGAAAGAAGATGATACACATAAGGTTTTACCTGACCTAATACTTCCATCACATATTATTCCAGCCATATGTTTTACAGGGCTACCATCTCTCCACCAAGTAAAAACCTTTTTTTGTTTTAAAGATGGCTCTATAAAAATAAATTTTTCTAAAGACTGTTTTATTCTCTTTTTCTCTCTTTGCTTATCAATCTTTTTTCTAAGTTTTTGATGAGTTGTTAGAAGTGTCTTTCTCATTTTTCTTTCCAAGCCTCCTCTGTCCACTCATCTAGTTCTTTCTCATAATTTTCTAAGTCTGTATTTTCACCTTCATTTTCTCCATCACTATATTTATGTTCAAGCTCAAGGATTTTTAAATCAGTTGATAAAATAAGTTTCTTTTCTTCAAATATTTGTTTGATATTGTCTTTATATTCATTTGTAATGTCAGTAAGCAAGTTATCCATATTTTTTATTCCTAAAATTCTATCTTGGAAGTTGTTAGTATCTTCTATGAGTTTCATTGCCATTGTTAAAGCACTCATTTCAGCAGCTAAAGATTTTCCTTTTAGTCTTGGAAGTAATGTCTTTTCTCCATTCTCTCCAACTGCATACTCTTTTCCAGTTAGCTTTTGTATTGCTAACATTCTAATAAGTCCAGCATATTTGTAAGAACTTTCTCTTTCCTTAAATCTCTCTCTTTTATGCTTTTCAAAGAGTTTATCTGTAACTTTGATTAAAAGTCTTTCTCTAGTTTCTTTCCATTTATACCTACTTATCCATCTACAAACAGTAGAGGTATTGACTTGTATAGTCTTAGCTATTTTATTAGCACTAGCTCCAGCTAAATACATTTCATTAGCCTTGATAATATTGGAATTTTCAATTTCATTTTTTTTATCAGTTGCAACATCATCAATTACAACCGTTGCAACGTTTGCAACGTTGCACTTACTTTCCCAATTATCTTTAGATTTCCAACCTCTAACTGTTCCCGAAGTCACTCCTAAAACTTTAGCTATTTTATTTAATGTACCTTTAGGCGACTTTATTCCTCCTGCTTGTAACCACATTACATATGCTTTTTCTTTTCTTTTTTCTTCTGTTGGGTCCCTAGCTCTAGTCATTTATTTTCCACCTTTTATATTTATCTTTATACTAATAAAAAAATGTCCCAAAAAATCTTAGGACATTTCAAAAATTTCATATTAACTTTTTTATTTTTTCTTAGGAATCCAACCTTTTTTAAAATCTTTTTCTGCTACTCTAGTCATATCTCCATTATAATATAATCTTTCTACCTCTTCATCTTCCATCTGTAACCTTTCTTTTACTTCCTTAATGGATAATTTTTCTATATCTATTAAATTTTTAACTATATCTGCCATTCTAAGTACATTATGGGAACCTCTTGCCTGATTATGTCTAATTGTACTCATTATTTGATGAGCTGAATTTACATCTTTTAATATTACAACAGGAACTTTTCCATTTGTCATATTATATATTTCTTTCATTCCTGATACTGTCCATCTATGGAATCCATCAACTATTTCTCCATCTTCTCTTATAACTATTGGTTGTGTCCAGCCATCTTCTAATATGCTTATCTTTAATAACTCTAATTCTTTAGGAAATACATGATTAGGGTTATAATTATTACTATGAAGTTTATCTCTTTCTATCCATATAATTTTATTTAAAGGTTGATTTTCTATTCCAATTATTTTAGATTTAATATTTTTCTCCATTTCTTTTTGCCTCCTCATATTTCTTTAACTCTTCAAAATATTCTTCTTTAGCTTTATAATATCCTGGTGTTCCCTCTAAAATATATTGAATTTGAGCTATTTTTCTGCTTTTTAAATCTCCAAGTAAAGCTATACTAACTAAATATTGCCAACTAATATTTGTATTATAATGAGGAACAGCTAATATTTGGTCTTTTGTTTTTTTATAATGTCTTTTCCACATCATATTTACTTGTCTAGCAACTATTAGTTTTTTCTTACCTTCTAATTCATTTATACATTTTAAGAGATATTCTTCCCAAGATAAATTAGCTGGTTTTTCTATTGTTTTCTTTTGAGCTCCATATATTGAAGTATTTCCCCATTTATTAGCTGTATTTGCTCCTTCAACTCTATTTTGCATTTTTTCCCAAAGTTCAGGGAAACATTCTTTATATCTATTCAATCCTTTTTTTGCTTCACTATGAAAAGCTGGTCCTACTCTTTGCTTTCTTGGTGCTACTCCATGCATATTTAATATGTCATATGATTTATTGTAATTCCAATTAAATTTTTTAACAGCTGTCCAAATATCTATTGTACTCCAATCATAAATTGGATAGCATCTATACATATTATCTACTACTATAGACTTTCTATAATAATCTCCTTTATCTTTAATAATAAAATTTTCATCTTCTTTTCTAGTAACACTTCTTCTTCTTAACATACTTTCTTCAGCTCTAATTCCAAGAATCAATCCTACAGTTCCATAGATTTCTTTAGGAAATAAAAGTCTTGTTATATCTGATAAAGAATATTCATTTGAATATAAATCTATTCCTATATCAGTAATAGCTTCTTTAGGTAAAGGTCTTACCCATTTATCTTTTTCAAACTTACTCCAAGGATACCAATATGGATTTTTAGTTGAACATGCATTATTTGACTTTATAGGTAAGCAAAACCAATAAAAGTCAACTTCTCCTTTTCTTTGAGCTGTTTCTCTTACATATTTTTCTGTTTCATATGAGATAGCTTCTTCATCAAAGAATATTGTTTTTACAGGAAGTCTATTTAATTCTCTAGCAACTTGTATTGTTAATTCTAAAATTGCCATACTATCCTTTCCACCTGAAAAACTAATAATAACATTATCAAATTTAGAATAAAGATATTTTATTCTTTCAATGGATAGTTCATAGACATTTTTATCGGATTCTTGGGTATCTAAATAAACATTATTATTCATTTATAATCTCCTTTATTTTATCTAAATTATCTTTTAAAATAATAAATTTCTCCTTTTCATAATTAGATAAAAATTTTATAATTTCTTTAGAATTTCCTAATTTAGATATAATATTATGTGTACCTTCATTAAATCCATTATCTCTAAAATAAAAGCTTGGTAATTCTTTTTTATAGTAATGAAGTATGGCCAGTATATCTTCATGCTTCCAATCATAAATAGGAGAATAAATTGTTATATCATTATTTTTAGTATATATTCCATTTATTCCTACATAATTTCCATCTTGTAATCTTCTTCCCAATATCAATACATCAAGTTTATTTTTTTTAAAATATTCATTTTGAATGTTGTGTTGTACTAACTTATACCATTTTGCTAAATCCTTTTTATTTTGTGGAAAGATTAGTTCTCTATGCTTGTTTAAATAATCAAATGAGATTTCTTTATCAACTATTTCTATTCCTAATGGAAGATGAGTATTGATATATTCTAAAAAATCACTATATTCAAATTTCTTTGAAATAGCACAGACTCCTTTATTTATTCCCATTTTCTCCATAATAATTTGTAAAGCTATACTATCTTTTCCTCCACTCCATGCATAAGCTACTTTTTTACCTTTGATTATTTTCTTAATTTTTTTTATAGCTTCTTGAATTTTATCTTCAATTTCCTCTCTTGATACATAATTTTCTATGTTTTTATATACTTCTAGCCACTCTTCTTGAGTATTTTTATATTTTTTCTTTAAAATATATTTAGCCATTCTTTTTTCCTCCTAATTTAATAAAAATATATGGTGTAATTAAAGTAAAAATAGTTGCAAAAATAGATATATTCATATTACTTTGACTTGCTCCAATTACATATAAAGGAACTCCTACTAACATGGACAGTAAAATTCCATAAAATATATTACTTTCTTTTATTGGTGTATTTGATAAAATAGTTGTTACTGTTCCAGCAAATACTGAAGTTCTTAATACTCCATAGATTAGAAATAAAGTTACTATTGGCATATTAGGAACATTTGCTATTAATAATCCAGCTATAGTTAGTAATATCATTCCTATTCTAGAATTTCTTTTTATATCTCCTTTAAGTTCAACAGCTATTATTGATGAGATAGCACATAGATTACTATCTAATGTTGAGCTTAATCCACTAACTAGCATTATGACAAATAAAGTTATAAAACTAGGACTTAAATATGCTATGATATACTCTAAATTTACAATACCAGTATCTTTAGGAATAAATCCTATTCCAGCAGCACTAAATCCTATAACTGCCATTAGTAGTGGAATGATAGCAAATATGATAGCTGCTTTGATATATGCTCTCTTAATATTATTTTTATTCATTGAGAAAGTTCTTTGCCAAAATGATTGGTCGCCTATTGGTCCTGAAAGTAATCCTATTGTTGTAGTTAAACCAAAGGTTAGAAATAAATCCCAGCTCTTTAAAGATATAGTTAAATAATCTTTATTGATTCCACCAAGTCCATTTATTACACTTTCAATTCCTCCAGTTTTAATCACAAGCAAAGGAACAGTTATTAATCCTACAACTAACATCAATATCATTTGAATAAAATCAGTTAAAACACTAGCTTTTATTCCTGAAAACATTGAATATCCAAGGGCAACTATTCCAAGTAAAATACTCATTTTAAGAAAGCTAATTCCAGTAATTAAAGATAAAATCTTACCACCAGCAACAAATTGAACTGCCATTGATAATATGGCCAATATAATCATTTCTATGTTATATAATCTTTTTACTCTCTTTGAATAAATGTTCCCCATATATTCAGGAAGAGTATATCCTTTTGGGAACTTCTCTCTTATTTTTAAAGAAAGTTTTCCACAAAGTATAAGAGTTAGAATATTAGGAATAAAAAACCAAGCAAACCCTTGCCAACCTTTTAAATATGCTTGCGAACTTGCAACAAATAAAGCTGGAGCCCATATCCAAGTGGCAGCAATACTAAAAGCACATTTATTTTCAGGTAAATTTCTATCTGCAACTATAAAACTACTTGATGTTTCCTTAGAACTTGTAAAAATAAAAGTGGCCAGGAACATTATCATTACATATAAAAATAAAGCTAGATTAATATTATTCATTTGTTAACCACTCCTCACATATTTTTGTAATTGCTTCTGCTCCAAAGATAAGATTATCTCTCTTTTTAATTTTATCTAAAGCTTTTATTACTATTTCATTTTGAGAAGTATTTAAGGAAAATACCATTTCTATTTTTTGTTCAGTTTTATTTTTTACAAAATTTTTCAATCTATCATTTATGGCTGATGGAACTTCTTCCTCTTTTTCTTCTTGACTAGCAACAGATTTAAAATTATCTAAAGGAATAGATTTCGGAATAATTTTTTCTTTTGGTTCTTCATGGGTTTTCACTTCAAGGACTTGATTTTCAGTTTCTTTTATAATTTCTTCAAGATTATCAGTTGCATGTAAATTTTCAGTTACTTGTACAAGTTCTAGTATTTCTTTCTCATCAAATCCTGTAAGGTCTGAAAAATCTTCCTCAAATAATTCTCCTATAACTGCTGTTAGTTTGTCATAATCCCATTCTCCTTGAATTTTATTAAGAGCTATATTTAATGCTTTTTCTTTTTCCTTAGTTAAATCTAGAATTTTACACTCAACTTGAGTATATCCTAAATCTTTCATAACTCTTAATCTTTGATGGCCAGCTATTACAGTATAGTCCTTATTTATTACAATAGGCTGGGCTTCTCCAAACTCTTTAAAGGATTTTTTTAATTTCATATATTCCTTATTACTCAATGGTTTTCTTGGATTATATGTAGCCTCCTTCAATAAATTAATATCAATGTGTTTTACCATTGATACCACCTCCTATAAAAATATTTCTATACTAATAAAAAATGTCCCAAAAATTTTTAGGACACTTATATAATTGTCTTTTATATAAAATATATATTTGACAAACTTTAGAGAGGGGATATAATATAAGTACATACATAAGACTTGTCTTATGTATGTACTTTTAAATATAAAATTTATATGATTAATAAAATTTATATGATTATTTAGATTTTAAATTTATGGGAGAGATTGATGGAAAAACAATCTTATATAGGTTACCATGCTACTTCCAAACAAAATTCTAAAAAGATATTTAAGTATAATTTTAAATTTTGTACAAATGGTTGGTTTGGAACAGGGGTATATTTTTATTTAGATAAAATTAAAATGGCTGAACATTGGCTAGAAAAAAAAGGTTTTTCTGATAAACAAATAATAAGAGCTATAATAGAAGTGGAATCAGATTTTGTATTAGATGTGAGGGATCCAAATAGTGAAGATTCTGAGTTATTTCACGAATTACGAAAATATGTAATAGAGTTAATAAAAAATGGAAGTTTACAGTTAAAAACAACTCAAAAAAATTTAGATAATACAGTATTTAATATGATTATGCAAGATGAAGATATAAAAATGATTATAGGGAATAGTTTTACTTATGATAATGATGAAGCTGGTTATGTTTCAAGAGTTCCAAATGCGACAGAGTTATGTGTTGGAAATCTTGACATAATCAAAAATAAAGAGGAGGTATATAAATGAGAAATTCATTACTTTTAGAAAAAATTAAAAATAAATTAAATTCTTTAAATAGAGATGAATTATATGATTTATTAGTAGATTGTGGAATGGAAGGATTAGAAAAATTAGATTCTGGAAAGGGCCAAGTTATCTTAACAGATAGTAATGAAATTAATTGTTCTATAATTACAGAAGATACAGTTTATAAGACAAAAGAAATAAATTCTTGGAATCAAGTTAATTATATAACAAGTAATAATAAGAGTTATAATTTAGCTGCTTAGAGGAGAGTATATATAATGAAAGAAAGTTTTTTTAAATTATTAAATCAATCAACAGAAGAAATTATTTTTAGAAAAAATCCTAATTATAAAAATACTGATAAATCTATAAATGTTAAATTTTTACCTGAAGTACAAATAAAAAAATTTGAAAATAACTCAGCAGAAGTAATATTAAAATTTCAAATTTTTTCTGAAGAAAAATTTGAAGAAAGTCCTTTCTTTTTATCAGTTACAGAAAAAGGAATATTTGAATGGTCTGAAGATCATTTAGATCAGATTGATGATTTATTAAAAACAAGTGCTCCAGCAGTATTATTATCTTATGTAAGAAGTATAATTTCTCAAGCTACAGCATTTAGTGGATATCCAGCTTTAATAGTTCCATTAATAAATTTTGCTGAATAATAAAAAATCCTAGTTAATATCTAGGATTTTTTTTATATTTTTCAATTATTTTATTTCTTTCTTCATCATTCATAGTATTAAAATAGTCAGTCATTATTTCAATTAATCTACTTACTTTAATCTCTGAATCTATTGCTAACTTTAATAAATCTTTCTTTTTTTCTTTTAATAAAGTCGTTGTAAGTTGAGCTCTTTTATCACTTATCATAAATAGTTTTCCTCCTCTAACAAAAAAGATAATTGTCTTTTTTGAAATAATGAGGTATACTATACATTGTGAAGGGGTATGTATGGTATACCTCCTTTTCTTGAAGTAGTCTACCGCGAATAGACTACTTCTTTTTTTATAGTTTTATTATTTTTACTCTTCGAGCTTTAGTTATGCATGATTCATAAATTTTTAATTTAATAAGGTTATTTGCTTCCAAGCAATTTAAATAAATCATATATTTATTAAAAGTTATTTTTTCCTCTACATTAAAAAAAATTAGTTCTTCTTCATCTTCAAGAGAATCATATATTAATTTCAAGTCAAGAGGATTATAAATACCTTCATTACTATAATCTATCTTTTTAATTTTAGTATCACTCATTTTTATACTCCTGAAATTTTTGACTAATTTTTAAAATCTTTCTATTTGCATTACTCAAAGTATTTCTACTTGTTTTTCTAGTTATCCCTAATTTTTTAGCTATCTCTGTATGAGTTAAAAACTTTTTATTTTTTAAATAATATACTTCTCTTTCTCTTTTGCTCAAATTAATTTCAAAGATATTATTTAAGAAATAATCCTTAATTTTCTTTTTAGCTTGAGTTAGTTCGCTTTCTTCTCTATGAGAAAATACAGATTCCCCTTTTAGAAAATCATTGAAGTTCATTTTATAGTTCATCTGTATTTCCTCCCTTTTCTCCTATGCACTTTTTAAATATTTATCTAGTATGTTCTTAACTTCCTCATAACTTCTAACTACATAATAGTCAGCACCATTTTTTATAAATTTTTCTTGAATCTCTTTTTGCTCCTTGCTTTGTTTTCCAGTAGGTGTCTTAACTTCAAAACCTATAGTTTTTCCATTTACGATTACCCATATATCAGGAATACCTTTCTTTGCTCCAGTTGGTAATTTTCTAAAACCTATTACCTTCCCTTTACTATCTTTATTTACTGGAGGAATATTATTAGTTCTATTAAAAAATAGTTTTCCTTGAGTTTCAAGGATTGCTAAATATCTAATTATAGTTGATTGAATATCTGTTTCTCTCATCTAGTTTCTACCTCCTGATATCCTTCACAGCTTGGATATTGTTCATCAATATAATCTCCACGTTGACCACAATAAGCTTTATCATTCCCTTCTGGATATAGACAATGCTTACAAGTTACACATTTATTAGATTTTATTCCATTTTTCATTTCTTACCTCCAAAACTGCCACCACTTTTTACTATTTAGTTTATCTATTACAGAATAAAGAGTATTGTTTTTTGCTACTAAATCATTTTTATCTTCCTCTAAATTTTTATTAGTTGCTGTAAGATGTGCTACTTGTTCATAATACTTTAAATTTCCATCTTTATATTTTTTTATTTCATTTTGTAATATTTCAACTTTTTTTCTTAGAATATCAACTTCAGTGTCTAATCCTGGATTAACTAATTTACCTTGAGAAATAGAAGCATAGTGTTTAGCTATTTTTACAAAAGCTTTTCTACAATCCTCAATAGACTTTAGATTTCTAGTAACAATTACCTTTATTCCTAATCTTCGTTGAAATTCAGTGATTTCAGATTTTAAAATATCTCTTCTATTGTCCACAATTTCTCCTCTCATTTTTTATTTTTGGGGTGCATTATTCCATAGTAAAAGCTTACAAATATAAGTATTCCTAATCCAATCCCATAAAATCACTCCTTTATCCTTTGAATATTTCTTTTCATTTTTCTTTCATACATTTTCTCAAGGTCTTCATCAGAGAAGTTATAAATTTCTTTTAAAAGTTGGAGGCAGATATAAACGTCTGCCATCTCTTCTTTTATCTCTTCTCTCCTATCAAAACCCCTTAAATCCTTACAGATTTCTTTTTGTAGTTCTGATAATTCCTCTACTGCTATCGTTTTGTTGACATCAACACTTTGACTATTTAATATCAAATTTATATTTGGATTATATTTAAGCATATATTCTCCTTTATGCTGTTTTAACTAAAGTTTTCTCAGCAGCCTTTTTAATTTTGTCATAATATTCAATTTTTAAAGCTTCTGTAAAGATAGGATTTGAGCAAAATTCTATATAATCTTCAATCATAGTATCGTAGTTAGTTCTCCCTTTCTCGTAATCATCAAGAAGCATATTAGCTTTACCAGCTAATTTTTTTCTTAATTCTTTTTCAGTAAGAAGTTTTGTTTCACTAGTTCCAGCTTCCCAATTATCTCTAAGAGCTTTATATATAGCACCTTCTCCCCAAGCTTTTTGTTGAGCTGTGATTAGGACAGACTTTATTCTATCAAGATTTACTCTACCATTTCTTACTAACTCCATTATGTTTTTACAAGTGTCTATACTTATTCCATGACTTTGTAGAGCTGACTTAATTTGATAGATTGTATCTTTTTCTTTACTAGAACTATTTTCAACTGGACTACTACTGCTACTAGTAGAACTATCTTTAGAATCTTGGTCTATCTTATCTAGATTATCTAACTTAGTAGTAGTTTTATTTATATTATTATCTAGTATATTATATATATTATTGTGTAAACTTTGTTTACATGTACCTGTAAACTCAGTTACCTCTTCCTGTAAACTTTGTTTAGCACCCTGTAAACTTTGTTTACGTGTTAACTCAGTTGACTGGTTAACTTTGTTTACAGGTCTAAGAGCTTTATAATAATTTACTTGTTGATTTTCTCCAACTTTTTCTATAAGCCCTTTATCTATTAAAGATTTTAAATTTTTCATTATTCCTTGCCTTGTACTATTAGTCCAATCAGCTAGATATTGAGTACTTCCACTGAAGTATGTTCCATTAGTCTGTGAAAAACCATATATAATAGCATAAACTAAAAGTTCATTCCCTTTTAGTTCTAGTTCTGTAACCATAAAACTTTGTATATTAATATAGCTTCCATCTTTAATACTACTACTCATCTTTATCCTCCTTTGAGGAACTATGCCACTAGGTCCTCATTTATTTTTATTTTGTAACTATCCACCATTTCCTAAGTCCTTATGACCTAGTGGCTTGGAAATGATGAACAGATATAAAATAAAAATTAATAAAATTTATATTTTACTTAATAGTTTTGAACTTTCTATTTTATAAAAAGTGAATTTTTTATAAAATATATTTTAATAATTGATATTTATTTTATAAAATTATGGCAGTTTTACAGCTCTGCCAACTGTATTCAGGGGGGAAAGTTTTATGAAAAGGGAACGGCTGGACTTGAACCAACATTTTATAACCTTAGTTTTTAAGTTTTTCCATTAAACTACATTCCCATAATGGCGGAGATAATGGGATTTGAACCCATAAGAGCTATTAACTCGGTAGATTAGCAATCTACTGCCATACCATTAGGCAATATCTCCATAAGTACCGCATGTGCGGTCACATGTATATAAGTTATCTAAAGAAATTTGAATTTACTCCTCCAAAAAGTTATAATATATTTGCAACCATATTACAGAAAGGAGGTATAAAATATGTTGATAAACTCTTTAATTGGTAAGCAAGTCTTAGTCAAATTAACAGATGGTGGAGTCAAAGGAACTTTACAGAGAATTGGTAATCACTTTATTCTTGTTGATGAAAAATATATTAACATTAATCACATTGTAATAGTTTCTGAGGCCACATCTAAAAAAGAAAAAACTAAACTTTATATCACCGATTAAACTTTTGGCGCTGTTTTTTCAGCGTCTTTTCTTTTGTAACTATTTGAATATATGGCATTTTATCAACTATTTTTAAAAAAATAGCTTCTTTTGTTTCTTGACTAAAATCCATTTTTGAAATGCTGTTGTATATTTCATCTAAAAAAGCTCCTACTATTCCCATTTTGACACCTCCTTTTATTTGATAACAAAAAAATCACAACTATTAAATCCCTAATATTCGCTCTGATTATCAGAGTTTAATTTTCAAAAAAATTTGTATTAAAATATTTAGAAATTCCAGCTATAAATGTAAAAGTAGGGAATTTTCCTTCTTTTAAACGATTTCTAATTCTTGAAAAATTAACTTCAGTAATTCCAATAAAATCTGATAAATCCTTTGCTTTTACTTTATTAATTTTTATTAAATATTCTAATTTAGAAGAAATTTTTAAAGAAATATCTTCTTCTTGATTAATAATATTCAATTTTAACCTCCAAAACTTTTTTTATATTATACTCTGATTAACAGAGTAAGTCAACTATATTATTAATTTTTTACAAATTAAAAAACTACACCCGCTATCTTAGATGTCTAAGATAGCGGGTGCAGTACATTCATCTTCATTTTTATAAACTTATTGCTCAAATAATAATTTATACTGTTTTGTTTTAAAAAGTTCAAATACTTTATTAAGAGTTTTTCTATATATTAAAACAGCTAAAATATATCCAGAAAAAAATCCAATAATTATAGAGGCTGTTAATAAAATTAAATTATTAGGAATTTCAATAAAATTAAAAAAAGTATTTGCTATAATAAATACTACAGCTCCTTTTAAAATTTTTTGTAAAAAATTACTAATAAAATTTGAGATATCTAATTTCAATCTCATTATTTTTAACATTTTAATTCGTTCTTCCATCAAAATAATAAAATGTTCTTTTAATATATTATCTTTAGATTTAAAAGAAGAAAAATGTTTTTTAAATTCTTTTTCATCATTTAAAATAGGAGAAAATGTTCGAATAAATTTTTCTTTTTGTATAATAATACTCTTTTTTTCAGCTTCTATTTCAGTAATTAACTTATTCAATTTTTGATTATTAGTAATTTCATCATTATTTTTTAATCTTATAACTAATTCATAGAGGGTAGTATAGATATTTTCCATAATATTATATCCATTTATAACTTCATTATACAATAATTTATTTTCCATTTTTCACCTCACTATTATTACTATTTTGACTTCTTTTTATAAAATAATTTAGACTATTAATCACTGTTAGTCCACTAGCGATAGCTTGCTTATCCAAACTAGGCTCAAATAATTTTACTGTAATTATACCACACATGGCTGAACATAACAAGATATCTATACACTCTAATAAGCCATTATCTTTTTTAAAAAAATGTCTTAAAATAAAAAACATTTTTAAATCAGCTTTATCTTCTTTTTTAAAGAGCCAAAAAACAAATGTTCCTAAAGCAGCAAAAAATGCAAATCTTAATTCAGAGCTAGTTAATAAATTTCCAAACATTTTTATTTTTCTCCTAATTTTTTCCATGCTTCAATTCTTTTAATTGTTCTAGTATCCTAATATCAATACTAGGGTTTTTAATATATTCATCATCGTCAAAAGTATCATCTATCAATAATTCAGCAGCAAATGTATTAGCTTCAACTTCTATTTGATTAGAAAATCTAGGAAATAAGTCATAATCTTTTAATGCTTGTATCTCTTTAGAATGATGTAATATAGCATGTCCAAGTTCATGAGCCAATACAACCTTTTGGCAAAATTCATCTAGGTTTTCGTTAATTACTATAAATTTATTAGTAACAACTTTTTTATAAATCCCCTTTATATTCCCTAAATCCATATAAACAATATTTATCTTCATTCGTTTACATAATTTGTATGGATTTCTAGTCCCATATTTTCTTTCTAAATTTACAACCCTTCTTCTTATATCCATAGCTATCACACTACTTTTTATCTTTATCAGATTTTTTAGAATACTTTTCTTTGTTAATTTGTTTGCTCATAAAGAATAATTCATTCATAGCCATTAATAATTTTTGTTTATCTTCCTCTGAAACATTTTCATCATTAAAAAATAATGCTGCTTCATCCATAGTTCTTTCATATTGATTTTTTTCTCTTTTATTTAGATTTTCAACTCTAGGGTCAGTTGATGAAAAAGAAATATTTCTTCCCAGAAAAGCATTATCTAATCTATCTCTTTCTTCTTTTGTTAAATTCAAAGCTTTTGAAATTTTATCTAATGTAGAAATTTTTCCTTTTCTATCTCCTCTTTCAATATCTCCAATAGTTCCAGAGCCTACTCCAGCTTTCTCAGCTAATTGTTTTTGTGAAAGTCCTCTATCCTCTCTGAATTTTTTTATTAATAAAGCAAAATTTTCCATTTTGGTTACTCCTTTCACTCTGTTTATAAGAGTATTATACCGTATTTTATATAAAAATACGATAAAAATTAATAAATTTATTGACTTTCTCTGAAAAACAGAGTATAATATACTAAAATATTAAGATATAAAGCAACAATTATATTTTTTTATATTTTTTACTCTGAAAAACAGAGTGGAGGAGGAGAGATGATTGTAAATATAATAATAATAGCTGCAATAGTAATTGTAGCTATAAAAGAATATAAGACATTCAAATTAGCACTTAGTTATGAGGAAGATAAGGAGGAAGAGAAAGAATGGAAAAGATAGTTAAAGAGATAATAGAAAAAGTAGAAAGTTTTGGAAGTCATAATTATTATTGGTCAGAATTAAGAGATGATGCCTTAAAAGAATTAGAAACAAATCCAGAGGTAAGCAACCAAAATTTATGGTTATGTATAAAGGCTATGGCTGAATATATGGAAAATTATGTAGGATAGGAGGAATAAGAATGGAATCTAAAATAACAAACTTAATCTTTTTATCAAGAGAATATAATGAAAATTCTGATGAAGATATTAATTTAACAGTTGAAGAGGGAAAACCAACAGTATATGTAATGGGAGATAGATATCAAGCTAATACTTGGGAGGAGGTTTTAGACAAAGCAATAAGAACTATTACAAGATGGATTGAAGAAGAGAAAGAAAGTCATAGTAAAGAATATAAAGAAGAGAATGAAATAGCAAAAAAATGGGAACAAATAGCTTGTTAAGGGGTAAAGATGATAGGAATAATTGAAATAATTCTAGTAAGTGCTTTTATGTGTCTTATTGGAGTAATGATGGATAAGTAATTTGAGTTTTAAGGGTAGCTTCCAAAAACTTTGGAAGTTGCTTCTAAAACTTAAAAAGAGGTGGTCTTGATGACTGTAAAAGAGTTAAAAGAAAAAGCTAAGTCAATGGGACTTAGTGGATATAGCAAAATGAGAAAAGCAGAATTAGAAAAATTTATAGAAGAGAATACATTACATACTAGTGAAGTATTATTTGCTGGAGAATGTAGTGGCGATGGAGAATGGTTAAATCATAGAAGAATAGGAGCAACAGATACATCAATCTTAGTTGTAGATAATGCTTTTAGACAAAAGCTAATAGACCAACCAGATAGATATACTTCTCCATATTTGATATGGGCAGAGAGAAAAGGAATATACAGCCGTGATATATCCTTTAACTCTCAAATAGCTATGGAATTTGGACACTATGCAGAGGATTTTATAATTGCTCATCTTCCAGTACTCTTTGAAAAAGAATTTGGCCTAAAGGTTGAAGCAACTAGAAAAGGAAATCAAGTAGTAGGAAATCCAATATATCCATTATGGAGTTGTACTCCTGATAGTTGGGTAAAGATTGATGGAGAATGGTTCCCAGTGGAACTAAAGACAGGTAATAGTTTCACTTCATATGAATGGGAAAGAGAGGAAGTTCCTAATAAATATTTTGCTCAAGTCCAACAACAACTTGCAGTATTAGGAAAAAATAAAGGATTCCTAGTAGGATTTGTAGATAATAGATTTACTCGAGTTTATGAGATAGAAAGAAATGATAAATTAATATCTTTAGCTTATGAACTTACTAAGAGATTTCAAAAGTGTCTTGATGAAAATATAGAACCTGAACTAAATGGCTGTCCAGCTGAATGTGAGTTCCTAAAGCAAGAGTTTCAAGGTTTTGAGAATAAGTATGAAAAAATACCATTAATAAAAATAGAAGATAAAGAAATGGAAGCTTATTTCTCAATGAATGATACTAAAAAGCTAATATCTAAAGAAATTAAAGATATAGATACTGACTTAGATTTAACAAAAGCGAAAATTCAAAAGAAAATGATAGAACTAGAAACAGAAAGCTTATTAATTAATGGAAGATACTTAGCAACTTGGAAAGTAGATTCAAGAGGTGCTAAGAGATTTAATCTAAAAGAACTTCCTGAAAATAAAATAATTAAAGAGGTGGCATAGTGATAATAGCAAAATTAATGTATGTAACAGAACTAAAACAAAATTATGTAACAGTTGCAAGAAATAAAATAGGATATGATTTTATGCTGACTAAAGTTATTCCTGGAGAAAGAGCTATATTTGAACAAATAAATTCAAATGATTCCCTAACTACTTCAATAGTAAAAGAAATTGGAATATCAGAAGATAAAATAATTGTTGTTACAGAAAATTCAAGGTATCGTTTCAAGGTGATTTAATGAGAGCATATAACAGTAGAAAGACACCAAGAGAAATATATTTATTTAGAAAAAGAGGGCAAAAAATAGTTTTAACTAAGATTCATGATTTTATAGGAGAAGAAATACATAGTACTTTTAAAGTAATAACTAAAGATAAAGTATCTTTTCTAAAATGTAGCTATTATCAAAAATTTACTTTTGAAAATCAGTTGATAAAGATACTATTTAGTAAGCCAAAATTAATAACTATAAGTTCAATGATAGCTCTTTTTAAAGGGTTTAATGATAATGGAGCATATACTATTGACTTTTCAAAAGTTCAAAGAAAAGATTTTGTAAGCAGAGATATAGCAAAAATAAAGAAATTATTAAAAGAAAAGGGAATATTAAAAGAAAAAGGAGTTGAAAATTAATGGCAAAAGTAAAAAATGACTTAGTACCAAGGGAAGAGGGACAAAGTAATGTAGGAGTTCCAGCTTTAAAAAGTATGTTGGCAACTCAAGCTATAAGAAAACAACTTAAATCTTTATTAGGAGAAAGAGCTGGCCACTTTATGATGGCAATAATACAAGTAGTTGAGGGTACACCTCAACTACAACAGGCAGAACCTCAAAGTATTATAAATGCTGCTATTGCTTCAGCAGTATTAAATCTTCCAATAGAGAAAAATTTAGGATTTGCATATATAGTACCATACAATGATAAAAACAAAGGAATGTTAGCTCAATTTCAAATGGGATATAAAGGATATATACAGTTAGCTCTTAGAAGTGGAGAGTATAAATATATCAATGCAATAGAAATAAAAGAAGGAGAAATCCAAGGATATAACATTCTTACTGGAGAATTAAATCTTAAATTTATAGAAGACTTAGATAAAAGATTAGAAACTAAAACAGTAGGTTATGCATCTTATATAGAGTTTAATAATGGATTTAGAAACACTCTTTTTATGACAGTTGGACAGGTAAAAAATCATGCTGAAAAATACAGTCAATCATACCAATATGATTTAAGAAAAGGATATTCAATGTCTAACTGGAGTAAGAACTTTGATGCTATGGCATTAAAAACAGTATTGAAATTAAATCTTAGTAAATTTGGAGCTTTATCTGTTGAAGTTCAAAAAGCTCTTCAAACAGATGGACTAGTAGTTAAAGAAGTAGAAGATGATGGAACTATAATAGGACAATTTGCAGATAACACAGGAGAGGATATTGAAGTTATAACTGATATTCCAGCAACTGATGAAGATAGAGTAGAACTTCTTAGAAATTCAGATATACTCAAGATAGACTTGAAAAAAGAAGTAAAAAAAGAATTAAAGATAGATTTTGATAATATGACAAAAACAGATGCAGCAACTATTCAAGAATGGATAGATAAAGAGATAGATAGAAAGATGGAGGAATAAAAGGGAGTTCTCCCTCTTCCTTATAGGAGGATTAATATGTTGAATGATATTAAAAAGACTAGTTTTAAATATGACCATGAACTTAAACCTCAATATATAGCAGAAGTAAGAGAACTTGGAGAGTATGAAGGAGAGCCTTGTGTATATATAGTAATGAGAGAAAACTTCCATATTAGAAGAAGATTTAGAGCTATGATTCCAAGTTTAATAGAAAAATGGGGAAATAGGCTTGAGATTAAAAAGAGAGTTGGTAGCAAGTATCTACATATTACACAGGTACAAGCTAAACTAGTATAAGGAGAAGTTAAATATAATGAAGCTAAAAACTAGAAAGAAAAATAGAATAAAAAAAATATTTTTAAAATTTAAAAAAGGAGCTTTAAGATGTTCTGAGGAAATAGAACTTGACTTTCCTAAAGACCAAGAGGCAATGCTTTTGGTTGTTGTTGATAAAATGATTTATGTAAATAAAGATTCTAAATTATTAATGAATTTTAAAAGAAAAGGTAATTTAGCAGAGAGACAGTTTTATATTAATAATTCTGGAAAGATAATCAAATCTCCAAGAGAAAGAAAAAAGATAACTTATGCTTATCCAACAAAAAAATAGAAGAAAGAGGTAGAAAATGATATATCAATGTGTTAAAGATTTTGAAATTTCTGTAATTAATGAAAATGGAATGATGACAGAAAGAATTTTAAAGATTACAAGTGGTATGTTTTTCAAAGAAAGTAAAGATAATATTTTAAGTGGTGCTGAAATAAAATTAGAAAATATCTTTGATAATACATTTATAGAAATATCAAAAGAAACACTAAAGTCATCATTTAAAGACATAGAATTTATTGATTTGTTAGAAATGCAAAAGCAACTTGATGAAGAGGTTGCTAAGCCTAGAGAGAATGGATTTATACCAAGAAAAAGAACTTTGCTGGATATAAAACTAGCTCTTGATGATGAATTTCAAGAGTGGTTAAGAGAGTTGCCACAAGAACTTAACTTCAAGACTTGGAAAAAGAAAGAGTATAAAAGAGAAGATGAATTGATAGAACTTACTGATTGTTTATTCTTTATATTACAATGGGTAAATGCAAATAATTTTACAAAGTCTATGTTAGATATTTACTCAAGAAAATTAGAAATTTTTGAAAAAGCTATTAATGAAAATTTAAGAACATTAATTTCTATGTTTAAAAATTATCTTTGGACAGATAAAACACTAATAATTTTTAGTATTTGGATTTGTATATGTATAGAAAGCGGATTTACTAAAGATGAAATAATACAAACTTACTTAACTAAATGGAAAAGAAATATAACTGTAAGAATAAAAGAGGAATGGAGCTTATAAGATGAGATTTAATGCAGATAACTTAGAAAAATATAAATCTAGTATTCTTAAAAAGAAAAGAGGATATAGATTTGATGAGAATATTTCAATATATTTTATAGCTGGAACTTGGATATTTGCTGTAAGAAATAGAATAAGAATTAGAGAAGAAAACTGGGAAGTATTCAAAGGAAGAGTTATTAAGGAGGAATATTAATGTTTCAAATAGGAGATAGAGTAAAAATAAAAAATAGTACTAAATAATATATTTTGAAAGAATTTAAAAATAATAATGAAAGCTGCATTATAAAAGACGGAATTGAAGAAATTGTTGTTTTTGTTAATTGCTTGGAATTAGTAGAAGAAAAAATATATTTTACAGGCGAAGAAATTAAATTAGCTAACAATTTAGGGGCTATTGCTGAAATTTACTTTGGTTATAATGAACAAAAGAAAAAATGTATATGTGTAGATATCATAACTAGCAATACTATTACAGCTTTTTTTAACAACTTAGATGAGATTAATTTATTTTTAAAAAGTTTAGGATTTAAAGAAGTTATTGAAAAACCTTTTGATTTAGTGAATTATTTAAAAGAAAATTTAAGCCCTGCTGATTTTACAAAAGATGTTTCAAACGATTATTTAGGTTATGATTACTGTGATGAGGAATGGAAAAGATTTGTATCCATTCACAAAGACATTCTTACTGTATATTTCATTTCTATATGTGATACAGTTTTAGAAACATTAACAAAAGAAAAAATTACACCAAAGCAATTAAAAGAAGCTTACAAAGAACTTGGGTGGTTATAAATGACTTTAAAAGAGAAAAGAAAAAAGTATTTAGAGGAAGAATTGAAAAATAGAGAAATTGATATAAAGTTTTTTATAGCTAGTATTTGTGAGGAGATAAAAAATAAAAAAGAACATATGGAAGAATGGTACATAAAAACAGGAGAAGAAAATTATAGTGTATCAGTCTATGACAAAGATATAAAAAGTGTTGATGATGATGTTTTGAATAGACTGAAAAAAGAGGTTAATTCTATTGAATTTGAAGAATATTATATAACATACAATAGTTTCAATGATAATGGAAGATTATATGAAGTTTATTTTTCTATAAATTTTAAATCTGAAGATAAAGAAAATGTTATATCTCAAAATAAGAAAAAATCTTTATTCGATAAAATTAGGAGTTGGTTATATGAGTAAACAAGCAAAGAAAAGAGAAATTAATAAGTATAGAGTTGAAATAGCTGGATTATATTTCATAATAGCAGAACAACAGTTCCTTAATGAAAGTTGGATAGGTAAATATAAGGAAATGAGAATATTACTAAGACAACATAGAGAAAGAGAGCATAAACTTCAAAGAGAGATTGAGCAGTTGAAAGCTGAGAATTATAGCTTAAAGCATAGAGGACTTTTCAAAAGAATACTTGGGGCTTAGGAGGAATAAATATGATAGTAGAAATTTACAAGGGAATAGACAGTGAAAAGCCAGTTGATATTATAATTGTTTTAGGATAGGAGGTAAGAAGATGATTATAAGAAGTAAAGAAGTATTGAATGATAAAACTTTAAAGGAGATTCAAGATAATATAAAGAAATTATATGATAAACAAAAAGGAGAATAACTTTAGATGAGAGAGGTCAAGAAAGCAATAGCTTATTTTAGAGTAAGTACAGATATGCAAAAAGAGGACCTCTCCCTAGAAACTCAAGAAAAGGGAGGGGAAATCTTTGCTAGAGATAACAATATAGAAATAGTAAAAAAATTTACTGATGTTATGAGTGGTGGAAATAGAAATAGAAAAGGTTTTATTGAAGCTCAAAAATATCTTGAAGAAAATCAAGGTGAGATTGATTACTTTATAGCCTATGATGTTTCTAGAATAGCAAGAGATGCCTTTGCTTTTCTTTCACTGTTTAATAAACTTAATCTTTTAAATGTTAAATTAAAATTAATAAATAATCCTACACTAGATAGTGATAGCCCAATGGGAAAACTTATTCTTACAATATTAGCTGCCATATTTGAGTTTTTTAGGTTTGATAATGCTGATAGGGTAAGAGATAATATGATAGTTAAAGTAAAAGAAGGAAAAAGAATGAATAATGCTCCATATGGATATAGGATTATTGATAAAAAAATGGTAATAGTTCCTGAAGAAGCAGAACTAATAAAATATATTTATCAGGAGTATTTAAAAGGTCATGGAATAGTAGCTCTTGAGAGAATGACTGGAAAAGATAGAAGTACTATAAAGCAATGGCTTAATAATAAAGTATATGCTGGATATAATATATTTGGAAAAAGGAAAATGAACAAAACAACATTTAAACCAATGAAAAATCCTGATGAAACTAAAATAGTAGAAGCTAAAGGAGATTGGGAGCCTATTATAGATATTGATACTTGGGAAAAAGTTGCCAATAGAATGTCTTTGAACCAAGAATTAAGAATGAGAAATATAGAGAAGACTTCCTATTTATTATCAGGATTACTTTTCCATACTTGTGGCTCTAAATTTAGAGGTAATGCTGGAAGAAAAGGAACATATTATTATAGATGTACTGGGTGTAGTAGAAGTATAAAGAGTGATACTCTTGATAAGAAAGTTTTAGATGAGCTTTTTAACAGTGAGTTTTTAGATGAATTGAATAAAATTCCACTTGAGAATAATAATAAAGATAATGAATTAAAGAAATTAAAGGCTCAAAAGAGCAAATTAAAAACAAGAGAAGAAAATTTAATTGAGCTTTATGCAGATGGAGATATTACCAAAAAGCAATTTAAAAGTAAGAAAGTTGATATACAAAATTCATTAATTGATATAGAAGCTAAAATTATTGAATTAGAGAATGAAAGAAATGAAGTAAAACAAAATTTAGATTTTACAAGAGGAAATTCCGGCATTAGAGGATTTTGCGGCATATATTAGAAATCCGGTATTTATGCAATTTTGCTCCGAGATTAAAAAGAAGTACAGGTGCAATGAGAAAATAGAATTTAGCCGTTGTAGTTGGGAACGTGGTTGGAATGTAAAATTTAAAAAGTCTGGAAAAAGCCTGTGTACCGTATATCCCAGGGAAGGATATTTTACGGTACTGGTGGTGGTTGGTGAAAAAGAAAAAGAAGCAGTTGAAGCTATTTTATGGGACTGTACTCCAGAATTAAGAGAACTTTACGAAAAAGCAAAATGGGGAAATGGACAAAAATGGCTTATGATTGATTTAGAAGATCAAGGAGAACTGCTTGCGGATGTGCTTCGGCTTATTGAAATTCGCAGGGGATAATCAATTTTGGTGTGTGGAACAAAGAGTAAAGACGGAAGACTGCGAGGTGAACGATGAAGACATATGAAAATAAAGAGGAACTAAAGGCAGAAATCAAGAGGGCTTACGGCAAATACATTGCAGAGTTTGAGGATATCCCGGAATCCTTGAAGGACAAACGATGTCATTATCAAAACGGAACATTGCAGACATCTCCGGCATGAAGAAAGTCACGGACAAACGATGTATGGAAGTGGATCGAACGCCTGCAGAAAATCTTGCATATCAGGTTGGGTGGACTACATTAGTATTGAAATGGGAAAATGATGAACAGGCTGGACTTCCAGTGAAAACACCGGCGGATGGTTTTAAGTGGAATCAATTGGGGGAATTGTATCAGTGGTTTACCGATACCTATGCCCATTTATCGCTAAAAGAACTAAAGGGCATGCTGGATGATAATATACAGAAAATTTTTACAATGATTGATTCTATGACGGAAGAGGAACTGTTTTTTCCGCATAAAAGAAAGTGGGCAGATGAAGCTACCAAAACAGCAGTATGGGAAGTTTATAAGTTTATTCATGTAAATACAGTAGCCCCCTTTGGAACATTCCGGACAAAGATTAGGAAGTGGAAAAAGTTTTTTCTTTGATACACAGATAGAGTTTTAGAAAATATCATACCTTCTTTAGGTGAAAAAATAAATAAAATAAGCGTATAATGCTATTTTTGAGTGCATGTTCAGTTTCAGGATATGCACTTATTTTTTATAATTAACTGAAAGGAGGCAATAGATGAGTTCGACAGATGAAGGATATAAGAGGCTGGAATATTATTCTAAAGATGTTGCAGCAGATAAAAAAAGAAAAGAGTTCGATATAAAAAATCATGCATTGTGCTATACAAAACAAAAACCGGATTTTCTGTTTATTGGGGATTCCATTACAGAATATTGGGAGTTAGATGCCTATTTTAGAAGCGGTGATCACTTGCTTGTGAACAGTGCGGAACGGCCAGCCCCAGAAAAATAATCGGACCGCAATATGCGGTAACAATAGCTACCAATACTCCCGAACAAGTAATGACAAGCAGACGGGCACGTTTTATATTCAATCCGAGATTCCGTGCGTATGCATCTCCCAGCAGCAAAAGATTCAATGTTTTGACAAGCAGGAAGGAAAGTGGCAACAATACCACCATGATACATATAAATAAAGTCATCTGATCTCCCGATACACGGGCAAAACTTCCCAACCCCCAAATGACATATGCACGAATATCCTCCTCCACACTGAAAAATTTCAGCACACCTATCA
>OGXU01000163.1_pt1 | contig 40962 bp, 41 predicted proteins | sample 1576381 | NCBI WGS metagenome assembly OGXU01 (sample SAMEA3541544, study PRJEB24748) | human gut metagenome | biome: human gut; feature: human-associated habitat; material: faeces | place: China | collected 2012 | reverse complement strand
GAGAAAGAAGAAAAAATTCAACGAGTTTATAAACAAAACTATTGAAGAACTGAAAACGGAATCTTTATGAGAAAGAAGAAAAAATTCAACGAGTTTATAAACAAAACTATTGAAGAACTGAAAACGGAATCTTTATGAGAAAGAAGAAAAAATTCAACGAGTTTATAAACAAAACTATTGAAGAACTGAAAGAAGAGAAGCGTTACAGCACGGCACACATCTATCAAAGTGCCTTAAACGCTTTCTGCGAATTCTGCGGATGCAAGGTTGTTTACTTCCACCAACTCAACAGAAGCACGCTGAAAGAATTTGAGACCTACCTGCGCAACAAGCAACTGAGCTGGAACACAGTCTCCACCTATATGAGAACGCTGCGCGGAGCTTACAACAAGGCAGTGGACCAAAGAATAACAGCAGAAAACTCCCGCTTGTTCAATCACGTCTACACCGGAGTGAAAAACAACATCAAACGTGCGCTGGAAGTGGAGGAGATAAACAAGCTGCTGAATGAAATCCCCTTGAAGAAATTATCGAAAGAGCTGATACAGTGCAGAGTGTGGGCAAACCTGATGTTCCGGCTGCACGGAATACCTTTTGTCGATTTAGCCCATCTACATAAAAGCGACCTGAAAGGCAATATACTTTCCTACCGCCGGCATAAGACAGGCAGACAAATGATAGTGGAAGTGTCGGAAACCACAATGACACTGATAAACAAGTATCAGAATACCAATCAGAACTCTCCCTACCTTTTCCCTATCCTCAGCGGAAGCAAAACCGGAGAAGAGCTGTATACAGAGTACCAACAGGCACTACGAACCATGAATTATAATTTAGACAGGCTGGCGAAAAAATGCGGCGTATCAGCCAAAGTCAGTTCATACACCCTGCGCCACACCTGGGCCACCCTTGCCAAATATTGTAATTTCTCCGAACAACTAATATGTGAAGCCCTTGGTCATTCGTCAGTAAAAGTGACAGAGATATATTTAAAAGGATTTAAGAACGAGGTTATAAAAAAAGCGAATGACACAATCATGTCATACATTTCAAAAAACAGCAGGAAAAGGGTATAAAAAAATATTAGGAAGATAACTGCCATTACCTCCCTAATATATAACTGACCGGCTTATGCTTACTTCCCGACCGGTCACAAAAATTAATACAAACTACAGTTTACTCACCACCACCGGTGTGCTCACGATTGGAAGTAGCAACCTCAATTGATACATTACCATGGCGTGTACCTGAAGCCGACTTACCGAGTGCACTTGCCGACACGCTCCATTCTTCCTGCACACCACTGATTTCCAACATAGTACCTACCGGCAATGTAACATTGATGGGATAAGAACCGCTGACTGTAACTGCCGTTGCACCAAAACGCTGTGCCAACTTCTCTACCAAAAGGGCAGTCAGTTTACTTGTTCCTTCAGTACTGATTTCAGTACCTGTTTTATAGATATAAGCAGCCTCACCCACAGACATATCCTTAGAGCCATACAGGTTGTCCCATTTGCTTTGTTCAAACTCTACAGCTTTCGTACTCTTCTTCTCAGAGAATTCCACACCGAGGAACAGACCATAAGAAGCGAACTCACTTGCAGCAACGATTACATGGCTGTCTTCAACACGGCTGTCCGCATTCACCCATTCACCGTTCTTATACTGCTTGGCTTCCACCTTACCTGCCAGTTCGGTATCCAGTTCGAAACTCAGCTCGATAGCCTTTTTCAAAGAAACACCTTCCTTGTTACAAGAAAGAGCGGCACCGACCAACATGGTCTCATCGGTAGCACGCGCAGCACGTGCCACTACATCTTCCTCCTTATAAAGCGGAGAGATGATGACCTTCACATCTGCATCTGTATCCACGGCACCGGCAGCGATTTCAGCCTTCACTTCCACCTTGGCTTCCTCATTGCCTTTCAATGTTTCCGTTTCCACTTTTCCTTCACTTGGTGCATCAGCCGATACACTCACTTCCTTCTTCACGTCAGAAGCAAGTGCCGCATTCCACACCAGATTCTGAGTCTTCTTCACATCCGCAACAGTCAATGTTCCTGTATGTGACAACTTACCTTCGGCTTCCGCTTTCAGTTGGTAAGTACCCGCCTTGACATCCTTAAACAGATAAACACCGTTGGCATCGGTCGTGGCAGAATTACCCTCTCCCAATGAAACCTTCGCACCCGAGATTCCCTCACCGTTCAGACTTGTGATAACTCCGGTCAACGTATTGGAAGCAACCTCAACCACAGGCGGAGTCACATGGTCATAATCAGGATCATCGTCACTACAACCGGCAACCCCCATGGTCAAACCGGCAATCAGAAGCATATAAGCTCCTCTTCTTACAAAATTGTACATAGTAAAATAATTAAATTTAAAAATTATGTTTAGTTATATCATTTACAACAGATTGATGCAAAAGCACACCCCTCCGGAAAAATATTTGCCGTTTTGCAGCGAAGACTGTACCAGCAAGTGCTTCCACAATTTCCAGTCAAAGCCCACGTTCACATCATCGCCCGTATACTCCGCTATCAACCGGAAATTCTTCTGAAACGAAGGGCTGAACGTAATACCGCCCACCGGTCCGTTCCATTTCGAGTTCAGACTCCACCGCCAGTGCCGGTAAGCCATGTGCACACCCAGCACATTCCCTTTCAGACAAAAATGCTTGGACAATGCCACATAATAATTGGAAAAATAGCTGTTTACCACACGCGATACATCCGTCTCATGCTGCGTCTTCAGCCAGTTTACACGGAAATCCAGGTCATTGACCCCTATCGCCACACTCGGCCACCACTTACCCGGCTTCTCACGAACCGGCTGTAGCTTGAGCGAAAAATAACGGTCCTTGCGGTGCAGCCCCGGATGTTCCTTATCTTCCACACCGTCAACAATCTTCGTCGATTTCAAAAGCGTACAAGTATACGCAATCTCCATCCACCTGAACGGCGTGATACTCAGGTAATAACTCATCGTATGATATTTATCGCCTTTATACGTCAGCACATTCGGAGTAAACTCCCGATTCAGGAAATGCACCCCTGCGCGTGCCTCCCCCTCTTCACCCATGTCCGCCGAAGGAACATGTATCAAACCGCTCATGCCCGTATACTGCTGTGCCACGGCCGGCACCGAAAACAGCAATGCCATGAAGCACCCCATTATATATCTCATTTTCATTCAGTACCTCCTTTCTGCCGAACTGTAAAATCAGGCGTCATGCCATTCGCACCCCAGTCCGACCGGCTGCGGTCAAACCATCCTTCCCGTTCATTCTCTTCGGGGTCGGTCGTATACATTTTACCCGCATAAGCATCCGCCTCCTGATTATACGTCAAGCGGAAATTGGATGCCGGGCGGAAACGCACCTTCCTGTTACTCCGTTTATAAGGAGGAATCATCATAACCACCTTAAAACCGAAATTCTCTTTTCCCTTATCGGTATATTGGGCAAACACCCCCACCGTGCAATGCCGGAAATGCCTCATCGCTTCTCCCTGCACACCGCAGTCTTCATACAGGAAACGACCGCCGCGCACCCGGAATTCCGTATTCACCCCATTCAGATAAGCACGTACCCCGGCAAGAGCCGTCAAACGCTCCATCGGACTGCATTCCCATCCTGCCGCCATGGAACAAAAACCCGTCCATCCCGCCTGTGCGTCCAAGGCAAGCCAGTCCGTAGCCGCATACATCCACTTCACATCCAGTCCGTAGCGTTCCATCGCAAACAGTCCTCCGCTCACTTTCAGAAAATGCTTCCGGTGCCAGTCCCATTCCTTACCAAGCACAGCCATGTTCAGACGGACTTTCTTATAACGATCGCCATAATCATTATAAACAGGCACAATGACCTGTCCCGCCAACTGCCAGCGATTTCCCATATACCACTTCACTCCGGGTGTCAGGTTCACCAGCACCTCATATACCTTATTATGAAAAATATCACGATAATGCAATTCGGCTCCCATAAACACATCCACCCGCGTGTTCTCTGCCGATTGCGCCCTTCCGGTACAAACAAACAGCGCCGACAAACATAACGGCAAAAACCACCGATACCTAATTCTACTTATCCAAAACTTCATACACCGAATGTTTGCTCTTGAACTCGGGAACCATTTCCTTCATACGTCTTACAATACCCATATCATCCTCTTTCACGCTGGAAGCCACCAGCTCATCCACCTGCCGGCACACATCGGCATAATCATACTCACGCACCTGCGCAATCTTGATTTTAGGATGAAAAGTAGGCTTGGTCGTCTCTTCTTCATTCAATACCTCCTCATACAGTTTCTCACCGTCGCGCAATCCTGTAAACTTAATCTCCACATTCTTGGCTCCGCTTAACTGAATCATACGTCGGGCAAGATCCACAATCTTCACCGGCTTACCCATATCGAACACGAAAATCTCACCGCCATTGCCCATCGTTCCCGCCTCAAGCACCAGCTTACAAGCTTCGGGAATCAACATAAAGAAACGGATAATATCGGGATGCGTCACCGTTATCGGTCCGCCCTGCTTGATTTGTTCCTTAAACAGCGGAATAACCGAACCGTTCGAGCCCAGCACATTACCGAAACGCGTAGTGACAAACTGAGTGACTCCCTCCACTTTGCCATCCTTCTCCGCCTTATCCAGACTCTGCACATAAATTTCGCAGATACGCTTGGAGCACCCCATCACATTGGTGGGATTCACCGCCTTGTCCGTAGACACCATCACAAACTTCTTTGCCCAATACTTCACAGCCAAGTCTGCAATGATACGCGTACCCTCCACATTATTACGCACACTCTCTCCCGGATTATTCTCCATCATAGGCACATGCTTATACGCCGCCGCATGAAACACATAATCAGGACGATATATACCGAAAATCTCCTCCATGCGTTCCTTCATGCAAATATCACTCACGATGGTTTCCGCCTCGATGTCGGGCCATTTGCGTGCCATCATCAGACGCACATCATGCAAAGGCGTCTCCGCCTGATCTATCAGAATAAGCTTTTGCGGAGTAAATTTGGCAATCTGGCGCACCATCTCGCTTCCGATGCTGCCGGCAGCTCCCGTTATCAGAATACTCTTTCCGGTAAGCAATTCCTCCACCGCTTTCAAGTCGATTTCTATCTTGTCGCGAGGCAGCAAATCTTCAATATCCACCTCCTTAAGCTGACGATGGTCAAGATCACTCTTACCGTCCCACTCCTGCGCGGCAGAAATCATATAGATTCGTATACCTGCCTTTATCAGCCTCTCCACCATTTCGGGGTTATTCCGAATCGCCTCATTCTTCAAGGGAGAAACCAGCAAAGTATGCACTCCGAAGTCCTCCATCTTCTCCACCAAATGCTCATCGTTGGAATAAACCCGCTTCCCCATCAGGAAGCGGCCCTGCATATCCTGCCTGTCCGAAACGAAACCGCTCACGACATATCGGGAGTCAACCTGGTTGCGGATACTCTTCGCCAGTCCCACTCCACCGGCTTTCACCCCGTAGATAAACACACGTTTTCCGCGTCGTCTGTTAAAAGTAGAGTCATACAGATATTTCACAAAAACCCGCACGCTCCACATCATCAGAACAGCCAGCAATGCGGCAATTCCGATATCCTTCATACCGACTGCCATCAACCAACAATCCTCATTCAGCAGATACCTGACGCCTATAATCATCAGCAAGCCCGTAATCATGGCAAAACCCATCCGCTGCAAATCGATAAACGAAGAATAACGAATCACCCCCGAATACGTATGAAACATCCGAAAGCTCACAACATAGAACAACAAATAAAAGCAGAAAGCCCCTGTCAGTTGTACAAAGTTCTGCAAAAAAGAAAGTGTTCCGTTATTCAAAGCATAAACCAACACATCCGCGCCCAGCACTATCAGGCAATCCAAAACGAATATACACCAATACGGCAGTGCATCTTTCGAAAAATACCAGTTTGATAATTTCCAAATCATATCCAAATACCGATAATAATCCATTATCCTTTTATACAATCCTTTATTGTCTGCACAATGTATGCCACATCCTCGTCACTTACACAAGGGCCCGCAGGAAGACACAGTCCGGTCCTGAAGATTTCCTCTTCCACCCCGTTGGTATAAACAGGCGCATCCGCATACACCGGCTGCTTGTGCATCGGCTTCCACACAGGTCGTACTTCTATCTTCCTAGCAAGCATGAAAACACGCATTGCTTCCACATTCTCATTAGGCTGGCAATTCGTGGTGGCACTGTCCACCGCCTTAATCACCCCGGCAGCTCCTCCCACCGCAGTCTTGACCACTTCCTTATACGCATTCTCCTGACCGACAACCTTCACATCAGGATCGATGGTAGCCGTACACAGCCAGAAGTTGGCATCATAACGCGCATCCTCAGGCTGCTTATGCATACGTATGCCCTTCACATCCTTCAACAGTTCTTCATACAAAGCCTGCACATGCTTATGATGAGCAATGTGCGCCTCCGCCACGGTCATCTGTCCGCGACCGATACCGGCACAAATATTACTCATACGATAATTGTAGCCGATTGCCGTATGCTGATAATAAGGATAAGCATCGCGTGCCTGAGTAGCATACCACATAATGGTATTTTTATCTTCGGCATTCCGGCAAATCAAAGCACCGCCGCCCGAAGTGGTAATCATCTTATTGCCGTTGAATGACAACACGCCAAACTTGCCGAAAGTGCCCAGCACCCTGCCGTCGAACTTGGAACCGAACCCTTCCGCCGCATCCTCCACCACAGGAATGTCATAGCGATTTGCAATCTCCATAATTCTCTCACAGTCGTATGGCATACCATAGAGCGCCACCGGAACAATCGCCTTGGGCTTCTTTCCCGTTTTCTCCATACGGTCTTTGATAGCTTCCTCCAGCAACACCGGGTCCATATTCCACGTATCTTTTTCAGAGCCGACAAACACAGGCTTTGCACCCAGATAAGTAACCGGATGCGACGAAGCACAAAAGGTAAAGCTTTGTACCAAAACTTCATCACCCGCCTGAACGCCACAGCCAATCAATGCAAGATGCACCGCTGCCGTTCCCGCCGAAAGTGCGACAACTTCATTCTTTCCTCCGACAAAGTTCTTGAGGTCTTCCTCAAAAGCATTTACATTGGGACCCAAAGGCACTACCCAGTTGGTATCGAATGCTTCCTTCACATACTTCTGCTCTATTCCATCTTCACTCATGTGAGCAAGACAGAGGTAAATTGTTTTTTCAGGAATGTAACTCATAACCTTTTTTTCTCCACTTTAATTAAATCTGTTAATTTGTCTATTATAAACTGAGGTTTCTGAACCTCTGCTATTTCTATATTTTGTGAATGTATATTCCTACCGTCATCTTTCAGACAGACAGTACGCCACCCCAAACGATTCGGAGCCACAAAATCTTTCTTCAAATTATCTGCTATATAAGTAAAACGATAATCAGGATATTTCTTTTCAAAATACAGATAGTTTGCCTCACAAGGCTTTTCACTACCAAACTCTTCAGAAATCACCACATCTTCTATCCAGTCCAATCCTAATGCCCTCAATTTATTGCGCTGAGTTCTGCTACGACCGTCAGATATTATCCCTAATCTGATATTCTTTCTACGAAGATGTAAAAGTAAAGCAGCACTTTCAGAAGGAAGAGAAATTTGGGGCTCATGATACCGGTATATCTCTAACAATTCAGTCACAGACAAACCTACACTATACTTTTCTTGTAAACACAAAAACACATTTTTCCCGGCATGATACCAATCAAGCATTTCACCTGCAACATCTAATCTGATACTCTCTGCAATGGCATGATATGCCGAAAAAAGATAATCTATTTCTTTGTATAGTGTATCATCAAGATCAAAGACCACGATATCTTTATCCGACAAAAATTGCATCATCATACCGAAGCATTATCAAATTATCTTTCCAATCTTCAAAGTATTCAATCTTTTCCTTTCCAAAATATTCACGTATCAATAATTCAGGAAAGTTAGCCCCGGCTGCATAACTTTGAGGATATCCGCCACCGAAACGCGGATTTATTTCTATACCCACCACATCTTCCGTTTCAGGATTATAGAAGACTTGCAGGCAAATACACCCCACACAACCTTCAATATGTGACATCCGTTTTTTGAGGTATTCCATCAACTTACCTTTATGCGTGCATCCTTTATTTATTTCACCGGCTCTGATTTCTATGCGTTCACGCGGAACAAGGCACTTCAATTCATTATCTGCTCCATAGTACATATCCACCGTGTATTCTTTATACACTTTCTTGTCGATATATTCCATGAAAAGCAACTTGGGGTCATTAAGAATATCATCTGTGAGTTCCTCAGGTTTAGTTATATAATGCAGATTGGCACTCAAAGAACCGTCATAAGGCTTGGCAAATAAAGGAAAAACAGGATTATATTTATCCACCTCTGCCGGTATGCGAATACCGTGTGCTTCCAAAAATTGCCCAGTGTTTCGCTTGTCTCTACATATTGCTACAAAATCCATCGAAGGAACACTTACAACCACCCCCAACTCTTCAAATTTTAAGCGATTGATTGCCAATATCAGCAATTCAGTATCAATAGTAGGAATGATAAGCCCTATTGACTTTTCTTTACATATTTGCAGAAGCAATTCTACATAATTATCAGCTGTACATCTTGGTACCTGTATACATTCATCCGAAACATATCCCGCAGGTGCCATCTCAGGATTCATATCCGTCGTATAAACTTTAGCCTTAGAATCATATTTTGCCAAAGTGTCTTTAAAGGCGCGGGTTAATACTACACGCTTTCCCGCAGATGTAATAAGAATGTTATGTTGTTTCATAATTAATTATTTCCGTTAAAAAGTTCCATGGTTGCTTGTCCTTCTTGCGAAATACCATCACGAAGCAACACCTTTTTAATTGTTATAAAAATCACTTTAATATCTGTAATCAACGAACAATGGTCCACATACCACACATCCAGTTTGAATTTTTCCGTCCAACTGATAGAGTTTCTCCCATGACACTGTGCCCAACCGGTAATTCCGGGACGTACCTCGTGTCTGCGTGCCTGCTCTTTGCTATACAAAGGCAAATACTGCACTAACAGTGGTCGTGGCCCTATCAACGCCATGTCTCCCTTCAGCACGTTAATCAGTTGTGGCAACTCATCAATAGAAGTAGAACGTACAAAGCGCCCTACCGGGGTCAGACGCTCTGCATCCGGAAGCAAATTACCGTCTGCGTCACGTTCGTCCGTCATTGTTTTGAACTTGATTACCTTGAATATTTTTCCGTTTCGTCCGGGACGTTCCTGAGTAAAGAAGGCACCCGCTCCTTTATTGGCAAAGTGAAGCCATAAAGTGATCAAAAGCAATATCGGCCAAATGACAGCCAATACACACAATACAATAACAAAATCAAGCCAACGCTTTAAATACTTACGATACATGGTCTTTCTTCTTTTTTATCAACTTTTATCTACCGTTTTTAACTCCCATTCATTCTCCATTACCACATTCCACCATTCACGTTTCACCGCTTCCATCTGAGTCTCCACACCGCAATCACGGCAGTTGATAATCAGAAAATGAATAATAACAGCATAAAAACTCAAATCATCAGTTTACCTTTAAGAGTCCTGTAGTAACAAGAGGGACTCATACGAACGTCTTTACAAACCTCTGAATTACGCAATCCGGCAGCTTTAACAAGCACTTTGATGCTTGCTGCCAACTTCTCTGTATCGAACTGTCTGTTCTTCATCTTACTTTCTTTTATTAATTGTTAATTATATACAACAAACGTGTCTTTACTTCTCCCTAGCGGGAAGTAATACCAACTTATTCTTTCCTAACTTCGCAAGAATTAACTTAAAACAATATCTCTTATGGCTATAAAAGCACTGAAACAAAACGTATCCATCCGTGAAATACAGAAAATGATTCACCAATGGAAGGCATGGGGAGTCAGCGACTCTGCCTGTCTGAAATTACTGGATCTCTATCTGGGTATGCCCCATTTCATGAATGAAGATGGAGTATACCCCATCAACAACCTCTATCAAATTTGTCTGGCACTAAAAACCATACATACTTCGGACATATTGGAATACATCAAAAAATGCAAATCATTCGAACTGGTATGGAATGAAAACCGAACTGAGATTCTCGCATTCTTCACTCCCTTATGGCATCATCAATCGACGAATTCTATTTCTGCTCCGGTTTCTCCGGCGGTTTCTCCCGCAGTTTCTCCGGCAGAAACAAATTCAAAAACTAATATTAATATATTATATAATATAAATAATAATATATCTCCTTCGGAGAATTCTTCTGAAAATCCTGCCGGAACGCCTCACGGCGATGAAGCTCCAAAAGCTTCTTCATCTGCCAAAGAGTTCTTTCACAAGCTCAACGCCACTCCCGAAGAGAAGCAGGCAGTACTGGTGCCGATTATCGACCGTATCGTTGCCGGTTACCGCTACACCCGACCGCGCGCACTGGATGCGTTGGTCGTTCTGGTGAACGAATTCCTGATTCCTCACTTCGATGCCCAGTCCAATTTTGCCAAAACACCGCACAACGGACGCATCATCTGGCTGCAAAACCTTATCAAGACCCGCCACGGGGAGAACCTGATACAGCAAGCCACACAAAAACTGGGCGAAACACTGCTGAAGGAACTGGAAGAACAACGCAAAAAACTCCGTGAATTCCGTCCCGTCTCGCCATTCGAATGGAAGGATGCCGACAAAGACATCCGATACTATGACGACCCCATAGACGGAAAAGTGGAAATACCGGCGGATGCACCGCCACGGTCCTCCGATGAAGCCATCTGGAACGTCCTCTCACAAAAATGGGTGGACACCGACGGTCAACACTCCGGGTCCTGAAGCAGTTCCCTATCAACCATGATTTTTTATTTTTTACATTCTAATTTTAAAATTGATATGAAGCCTTATTATTCTCTTTCAGACTTCCCCGACCGCAAAAGCGCGGGAAAGAATTTTGTTGCCGTATGCCCCAAATGCGGAACACCCCATCTGTCCATCTCCAAAGCAAAAGGTGTGTACCACTGCTTCTACGCAGGATGTAACTTCAACGGCATACTGACCGACTTCTGCAAGGCAGACCGCCCCATGTTTCCGCAATATGCCGCAGGAGCTGCCGGATATGCCCCGACCCGCAGCGGCAACAGATACAAGACCGCCCGAAACGATGCTCAAAGCACGTTGGGCGAAGTGCCCATGCTGCCCTCGGACTACAAGCCCCTGACCGCCGAAGTGATGCAGAAAATCAAACCCCTCACCGACTCGCCCGACTGTACCGACCCCGACCAGCTCGCCGCGCGCCGCTACCTCCTGGACCAGGGCATCTCCCTCGCCACCGCCATCACAGCCCGGATAGGCTGCCTGCGCCATTACTGCATCACCAAGGACAGCGAGAACAAGAGCGAACAGGCATCCAACGTGTTCCCCTGCATCGCCTACGTGAACTATGTGGACGGACACCCCGTCAACGCCAAGTACCGCTCGTGCAGTCCATCGCCCTCGGCCAGGCAGGAAGAGGGAAAACCCACCGTCTACAGCAAGTTCTGGGGACAGGACTCACCCACCACGCCTTGCGCCCCTTACAACATCGACTGCCTCAATCCGCTGCTCGTGGAAGAAGAAACCATTCCGCGGGTCATCGTGGTAGAAGGCGAAAAAGACACGCTGGTGTTGGCAGAAGCCGGCTACCGATATGTCATCAGCGTACCGTCGGGAGCCGCAAGCGATTTGGGCAAATCCTTCGAAGCGTTTCTCCCATGGCTGGAACAGGTGGACCACATCGTGGTCTGCGGCGATACCGACCTGCCCGGCCGCATACTCACCAAACGGTTGTCGGACTACTTCAACGCCCGCTGCCTCTTCGTCACCCTGCCCGGCGGATGCAAGGACATAGGCGACGTGATGCTGCAATACGGCATCGAAGTGGTGCGCAGCGTCATCGACGGAGCAAGCGTACGCCACACCACCGATATCATCACCGTGGCGGAGCGAAGGGATGAAGTCATCCGTGTGCTCCACGGCGAATATGACCACGGTTACAGCGTGGGCTACGGCCCGCTGACCGACCGCATCTTCCATCCCACCGACATCGGCGGGCTCATCATCGTAACCGGCATGCCCAACAGCGGCAAGACCGATTTTCTAAACGACCTGACCTGCCGCATCATGCAGCAGACCGACCGGTTTGTATGCTATCTTTCCTTTGAGGTTCCCGACAAGAACAAGCACATCGCCCGGCTGGTGAGCCTGATGCTGGGCAAAGCCAACACCACCGCTTATACCGACGGACAACTGACGCCCTATCTTGACTTTCTGGATACCCACATGATTCATCTGGATATGCACGAAGTACCGCCCACGCCCGAAAACATCCTGAACCGTGCCGACCGGGTGCGCCGCACACATCCGTTGAAATATCTGGTGGTAGACCCCTATCTTTTCATCGAAACACAAAGCGGTAACGGCGAAACCGAAACGCAGAGCATCAAGGCGATGCTCACCAAGTTTCAGACATGGGGACGTGTAAACCACATCTGGGTGGTCATCGTGGCGCATCCGCGCGGACTGAAGACCGTGAACGGCCGGAACGAACTGGAAGCCATCAATATGTACACCATATCGGGCAGTGCGAACTGGGCAAACCTGGCAGATTTTATCCTCACCGTCTCGCGTATATCGGAGCCCGACCGCGCCTTTACGCGCATAGACATGCTGAAGGTACGCGACCAGGAGCTTTGCCGCACAGGAACCGTGTATTACACCCGCCGTCCCTGCGGACGCTATGAAGAGCACGAAAGCGAAGAGGAATGCCGCACGGAATAAAGGCCGTCCACACGAACGTATGCATCGCCTCATGCGAACGTATGTGTGGGGCTGCGCATATATATGTGTGAGGCTGCACGTATATACGTGTAAGCTCATGCATACGTCCGCGTTGCCAACATACGGGAAGCCGACATGCGGACAGACACCGGGTCTGTCCCTACGGCCTTCCCAAATACCGGAAAATCAGCTCCACCTGTACCGAATTGAACATTCGCTGCCGGTCGGTATACCCCGAATCCGCCAAAGCACGGTAAAGCACCTTGTGGTGATGCACCCATGACGACAGACGGTTAAGTGCAGCCACCGGAGTGATATCGGGAGCGTATGCCACCGCCAAGTCTCGTTTGTAATAAGGTTTCACCGGCCATCCTTCCCTCTCGTCTTCTCTCTGATTCATATCATTTTTCTATTTGATTAATAGAACAAATGTAATGAAAATCAACCGTATAGCCAACTATATAAAGTGCTTTAATTCATCTTAATTCATACTCTGTCATACTTTGCCACAGCACTTCACAGGCATTCATAGCTTTTCATTTTTCCGTTCCTCCGCAATGCTATCTTTGTCATGTTCAATTAATATTAATCTTTTAAAAACAGTAACATTATGGCATTAAATTACAGTGTTTCATTACGCCCCAATCCGTTGGAAAGGGAAGCATCTCCAAAGGCTTACGCCACAGCTCAGATGAACGGTGAACTTTCGTTGAAACAGCTCAGCAGACGTGTTTCCTCACAGACCACCGTGAGCCGCGCCGATGTAGTGGCAGTTCTTACCGCCACCGTAGACAATCTGCTGGAAGCCCTGAAAGAAGGCAAACAGGTAGACTTCGGCGATTTAGGCAAGTTCCGTCTTCAAATCACCAGTCGCGGAGCCGACAGTCTGGAGAAATTTACCGCCTCGTGTATCACCGGCATCAACATCCAGTACGTCCCCGGAGAAGACCTGAAGACCATTTTCGGCAATCTGGAATTCCAGCCCGTTGCCAGCCGTTCCGCACAAGCAGCCGCACTGCGTGCCGAGAAAGAAGGCAAAGTGGTGGAAGACCTGCTCAAGTCCAAGGAAGAACCGGCTGTCTAGACCGTAGGGGGCGGACCCGTGTGTCCGCCCTAATACAAAAAATTATGTATCATTTTAAACCCCACTGTTATGGAAAAACCAAAAGGAAAATCAACCTGGAGCATCATTATCAAAGTAATTATTGCAGTAGCCACCGCCATAGGCGGTGTGCTGGGTATTCAAAGTTGTATCTGATTTTTAATCCTTAATAAAAATGACTTACGACAACATCAGTTCACAGTATCAAAACTACCGGCGCATTACCTTGATAGTAGTTCACTGTTCTGCCACGCGCGCCGACCGCAGCTTCCCGGTGGAAGCTCTCCGCCGTTGTCATGTGCAGGAACGCGGATTTGCCGATATCGGCTATCACTTCTACATCACCCGCGACGGTATCACCCATGTCTGCCGCCCGATAGACCATATCGGCGCCCATGCCCACTGTTTCAACGACCACAGCATCGGAGTGTGTTACGAAGGCGGTCTGGACGAACAGGGACAACCTGCCGACACACGGACCATGGAACAGAAAATCGCGCTGATAGCACTGTTGCGGCAACTTCGGCTGGATTATCCCGAAGCCCGCATTGCGGGACACAATGAACTCTCTACGAATGTTCACAAGGCATGCCCTTGTTTCAAGGCAAGCCGGGAATATAAGGATTTATAAAATTGTTTCTATTAGTGGAAGGCTTCCGGTGTATGCCGGGAGCCTTTTATGATTACTTGCCATAAATTCCACTTCTGCGGACTCGTCAACAAAACAAGTATATTTAGACTATCTTTAAATCATCCATCATCCGCGTTATCACTCGATGTAATTGTGGGATGTCTTCTTGGCAAATACGATAAATTTCATCAGCATCTACATCAAAATAATGATGTACAATTATATCACGTATACCCATCACGTGTTTCCATGGAATTTCCGGATATTGAATCAATAATTCTCTATTTGTTACTTTATCCAAATTCTTTATACTTTCACCTATCGCAGTCAGTTTCATACAGATACTGTCTAATTTCATCATACCACTTTCACTCATTAGAAAATCATCAGAGCATGATATTCCGGAAAAGCGAAGACATATTTTATTTAAAGATTCCTGTATTAGCTCTAGCGTATGGAAAGCAATCAACGTATCATACATAAACCCCCTCCTTTTGTATCTTTTCACGTAAAAAAGAATCCATCTTATCGCGTAACCGCACTATGTCTACTTTACAATCAAGCAATTCTTCTAATTCTTGCTTTATACCTGCCAAAGCGAAAAATCCGTGGAGCTTTCCTTCTACATAAATATCAACATCACTTGTGGGTGTATGTTCATTGCGAGCTACCGAGCCAAAAATTCCCATACGCAAAATACCATATTTTGACGCATTTTGCTGCATATAGCTATGCAATAAGGTAATGTATTCCGGTAATGTTTTCATTATAGCTTTATTCTTTGCAACAAAGAAACGAATTCCTTTTCAGATTTCCTATCACAACAACATTTTTTAATCAAAAGAGCTTCACAGTCAGCATCTAAATAACTGTCTATATCCTTATAGGACTTCCGGTGTATGCCGGGAGCCTTTATTTTTTAAAGGCAAGTGTCGTAAAAATCATATAAACACTTGTGCACAAACCCCTGCTCATACCTTGAAGCAATCCACTTACGGGCATTCTTTGCAAGGATATCGCGATAACCGGCATCAAGCATACGCTTCATGGCATCATAAAGAGCATTCGCATCTTTTGATGGAACAATCGTACCATTTACACCTTCTACGATTATCTCGTTAGCACCATTAATATCAGTCACAACCTGTGGGAGCCCCATTGCTCCGGCTTCAATGACCACATTCGGAAAACCCTCGCGGTACGAAGCAAGTACAGCCACATCGGATGCAGCAAACCAAGGACGCACATCACTCTGAGAACCTACACTTTCAATGGCATCATTATTTTTAATGAGAGAGAGCGTTTCAGGTTTAAGAGGATCAAGCTTTTCCTCATAACCACCCACAAGAATCAAACGTGTATCAGCATTTTCCCTGTTCAATTTGACAAAAGCTTCCACCAATTCATTGATACCCTTATCTCCCACTATACGACCTACAGCAATAAAAGTACAAACACCCTCTTTACGCAACCGACCGGCCTGTTCCATAACCTCCGGTGTCCTGTCAAAACGTTTCAAATCTATTCCGCGACAGTTTCCGTAGCCCAATACTTTAATTGGCTTCTTTGTAATTCCATTATTCAAAAGATCGTTTTTTACTCCTTCTCCTTCAGGAATAATATGTGTGGCACAGGCACAAGTAAGCCGGTCTGTCATCATAAGAATCTTCCTTTTTCCTCCAACAGCCGTAGGAAACACCAATCCGGTAAAGGTATGCACACGTACAGGCACACCCGCCATCCACGCAGCCATCATACAGAGCAACCCCGCTTTGGGAGTCATGGAATGTACCATCTGTGGTTTTTCCCTACGGAATGTACGCCATAACTGCCACAAAGACTTTATATCTTTAATCGGTGAAATATGGCGTTCCATATTCACTTCTATACACTTTATATCGGGATGGGACTTATATATTCTTTCCCATTCGGGACCGGGAGATGACAATAAAACTACTTCATATTTCTTTTGCAAATCGGAAAGCATACCTGCAACAAAACCTAAAGACTGAGGCACTGTACAGGCACGAATTATTTTTTGTTTTGACATAGCTATTTTTTACAGCCTTATACTCAAATCAAGAGCTGCACCCATTGCGACATCCATATTGTAATACTCCCACTCTGCAAAACGACCAAGAAGATATAAACCTTGAGACTCAGTTACAGACTTTATGTTACCGATAAACTCACGAGTATCCGGTGCTTGTATAGGATACGTATAAGGAGCATAGTTATGAGCAAGATATTTTGGAGAATAAGGTATACGAGAAAGGTTTTCAAGAATATCTTCCTTACTAATCTCATCAGTAAATTCAATGGTAGCAGACATTGTTTCTTTTTTTCTATTACTTTCAGCAAAATTACCGGTACAAATAATACGATGTGCCTGATGAGCACGACTAGGCATATATATCCAACTATATGGATTATCATCAATCTCACAAAGAACTGTGGTTGTACCATGAGCTTCAAGAGCATCTACTCGATCTTTGTAAGCAGACAAATCAATCCCCTTAACCATCTTTGGAAGTTCTTTCACATTTCCACAAAAAATAACCTTATCGAACCCCATATCACCTACAGTCCAACCATTTTCCTTTTTCACAATTGAATTAATGTTGCTATTATAGCGAATATCTAAACCTTCAGACAAACGATTTGCAACAAACTGCGAACCACCATTTTTGGGGTAATAGAATGAACTATGGACAAACTGTTTCTCTTCCACATGATTAAAGTTGTTATATATAATCTCATCCAAAGTAGGCATTGGAAGCTTGCCTGCTAACCAAGATAGTGGAACATCTGTCAGAGGTCTGCGCCAGATTTTCTCATTATAAGGTTGAAAATACTCACGATATAACGTTTCTCCAAAACGACTCTTAAGAAACTCTTCAAAGTTTGTTGGTTCTTTGGGAGTATTGGCTGCCATTGAAATAAGATCACCAATAAAAGTTTTCATCATCTCATCTGAGAACTGATATGCATGATTCTCTATCGGATATCCCACAGTACGTCCGTCAGCCATAGAAACTACACTATTACGATCTGCTTTTATAAACTCTTCTTCACGATTAAAACGTTTCCAAAACCAATCCAATACATCCTGACGTTTAGTATTGAATACATGACCACCGGTACGATGAAATAAATGTCCGTTTACTCTGTCACACTTTACCATGCCACCTGGCCTGTTTTCTCGCTCGAAAACTACCACCTCGTTTGTATCTTTCAACATTTGAGCTATGGACATACCACTCACTCCAGCACCTATTACAGCAATTTTATTATTTTCTATCATAGTTCTAATATATCATTTTTTTATCCATTTTGACAATTTTACAGGGTGCAAATATATTGCATCTTCAGGGAAACGAGCTATTATATCATTAAGACTCTTGTACTCTTTCTCTAACGTACCCCATAAATATGATTCATCTTCACAGAAGACATTATTTGTAGATGCCCAATAAGAACGCCCCCTGTGTTGTATCTTAGCTTCAGTCATGATTTCTTTATGAGCAGCCAACACCAACGCTGTTGGAATTGCGACCTCTACAAACAAACTGGTAGCCCCAAACACTCCACAGTAATGTGCAAAGGCTTTCATATCCTCATCTGCCACTAAAACAATATCAGAATATGATGCTACCATTGGATAATTCAATGTATACTCTTTCTTGAAAGGATGTCGCAAATATGTCAGCGTACGTAGACCTAAACGCAACCAATCCCCCATATATTTATGAGAGAACGTAAACTCATGAAACAAAGCTTTTCTTGATAAGGGTTTAACCTCAAGACCTTGCTTTCTAAAACGTTCCTCAGCCTCCTCTCTAGTAGGTAACTCACCCTTTGTCTCCACGTATTTCTGTTGTGGCCTATATGTAAAAGCCGACATCGTACCAATCCAATAATAAGGCAAAGTATGCAACAACTTGAGCATCGGAACAAAAGATTGCCCTTTCTCTACACCAAAGAACTCCATATAATTATGTTCGTTCAATGCTGGATTCATTATCATATCATCTGCAATAACAAGATAATGGTCGAATCCTTTTCCTTTAAGCATATTATATGCTTGTGATAAATATATTTCGAAGAACACGGAACGACCATATACTGGTATTACATCTTCTCTATCACCATCATAAAAAGGCACTATATAATAAACATTTAAAAACTTATCTTTCAAAAGTTCATCTAAAACAGGTAGATTTCTATCAAATCTATGGTTAAATAGTACTAGCGTTGCTAATTTCATAATATTCATTTTTTTAATTTACGCAAATATTGAACCAAGAAAAAAGGGACAAAAGCTTTTGAAAGATTCTTGAATGCTATTAAATGTGGCCACTTTATACCTAATCCTCTACAAACTTCAAGATTTATATAATACGCTCGCACTCTATCACTAAATCTTCTACGACGTACAGCATCCATATTGTCACGCATATAATAGAGTATCTCCTGCAAATTTGCACCTTTAAAACCAGCCTTATACATTTTATACCACATATAGTAGTCTTCTACTCTCTCAACTCGTGATTCTGCTGTATAACCATTAATAACATCGAATGCAGATTTCCTTACCATACACGGTGCATGACAAAATGGTGCACCATTCTTAAAATCTTGTGCTGTCGGATATTGCTTTGCTTTGCCATACTTCCAAATGCCATCCTCGTCAAAATATGCCATCGGACAACTTATAAATGCATAATCTGAATGTTTATCAAGAAAATCTATCTCTTTCTCAAAACGAGTTGGTAAAGAAATATCATCACCATCCATACGCGCCACATACTCTGTATCAACATATTCTAAACAATGATTAAGCGTAGCAGCAAGTTTAATATTCCGTTCATTCCGTATCACAATATAATTAGGATGCTTCTCCGCCCATTTTTGTGCAACTTCCAACGTATTATCCTTTGACCCATCATCGCAAAGAATTACCTTAAACTTTTTATAAGTTTGAGCTTCTAAAGACTCCAATGACTCTACCAAAGTATCTGCACAATTGTAGATACCCATAATAACAGTAATGCGTGTTTTCATAATTGCAAACTAATAAATAAATGCCATGAATAAAGTAAAAGTTAAATGCGCCACTATTATTTTATTTCGGTTCACAACTAAGGGATGAGATCGTTCTGTTATAGCAAAGCATGGATATATTAACACTATTGGATACATAAACCATGATAAATATGCAATTCGATTAGTAAATGCTGCATACATACACAACATCCATACAGCATTACAAACAAGATACGTATTTAAGATCATATCATAAATCTTCTCTTCCAATCTATATTCATATTTTACCATATATCCCATCAACACCGGCATCGAACTATAAATTATAAAGTCAAGTCGAAACCCTTTAATTGTATTATATTCATCTTTTGTTAAATAATCAGCTCCAGATTCATCAGTAATACCCGCAAAAATATTTTGAAAGAAAGACACATGACCAATAGCCATCAGCAAACAGAATAACCAACCATAAAAATACCAATTTTTATTTTTAAATATTAATGCCAAGCAATAAGCAGCTACGGGTAATTGCATAGAATGATGAAAACCCCAAGATATAAGAACCAATGGAAGCGAAATAAATAATTTATCTCTATACGTGATGCCCAAAAGAAAAATACTAGCTGCTGCACCTGCCTTGATACCATTCATACTATACGAATAAGTAGAGAATGCACCCAAGCAAACTAAAAATGAAAGCAATATATTATTAGGGAACAACTTCTGACATGCTGCCAATATAGTCCCAAAATAAATAGAAGCTATTAGTAAAAAGAACCAGCTAATATCAAGCCCACTAGCTCCCAAATATATGTATATATTATCAAATATTAAATTTTCTGCATTAAAATCAAAGCCAACCCAATCCGCTAATGCCCATGCTTCATAATAGCCCAAAGTGTCAATAAAAACTCTATGCATAGGACGAAAACCTATAAACATAATCAAAAAAACACATAGCATATAGGCCCCTACCGGAGTATATTTCTTATCTATATTAACTCCCCTTTGACAAACACAAAACGTTGCAACAGCAACAATTGTATAGTATATTACTTCGTAATACTCTGCATTAATCATTCATTCAGAAATTAAATAACGGGACTAAAAAAATTATTTACCCAACAATCGATTGTATACTTATAGCACACATCTTCTGGCATTGTTTGAAATGGCGTACTCATAAATTCATCCATATGTGCCAAATCATCAACACCATATATAAAAATATTATTAGAATTATAAAAATCAAATTCTTTTATTCTTCTATTATTTGTTAGCAATTTTTTATTTAAAAACATTGCCTCTAAAGCTCTTAATGTCAATCCTGCCTGTCCATCTTGAACAATTTCTACTAAGCATCTTGTTTTGCTTATATTATTCATATTTTCAGAATAACTAATCATCTCCCTTGAATTATGAATTATCCTAAAATCTAAATTATACTGTTTAAGCTGTTTACGCAAATTTTCAATAATATGCCTGCGATTCTTTTCAAATCCTAAAAAATAGAAATCAGAAGAAATGGAAGCATTCGTATCAATCTTCGGACACTTCAAGAATTGTGACAACCAGTTCAAATTATATTTTTGAGCATCTACTTGATCAAATGTATAAATCTTAAAACCACATTGTTCAATCACAAATTGCCTCTTTTCGAAATCTTTATAATCTCTAACAAGATTCCATAACCATAGGCTTTTTCTAACACTCGGATTTATATTCGCAGAAATAGTTTTTATTAAACACAAGTCCGTATAATCACAGATTAATAATGAATCTTTATCCGTTAAGCTTTGTAACCCCTTACATATATCTTTACCAAATAATAAGTGAATATCACTCCTTAATGTTTGAAACATCTTACGAAATAACAATTGAATTTTATTACAATTCCGATTTAAAGGAACGGCAGTAACAGGTTTATCAATATTAAATCCGTCAAACATATAATTCCAAATATCAACATCTGGATATATAATATAAAGCATCTGAATAAATTTTAGTAAAACAAATCTTTTAAATATAAAGCCACACGAGTAATTCTTAATAAGTTATGAGTAATCAGCCAAGCACAGACTTTAAGATACCCTGCAACAGGGAAACGCATATAATCATCGCCTATTTCAGGGAATAAACTATTCCAATATTCCAAATCACGAACTTCTTTATAAATGATAAAAAATTGCTTTGCTTGAAATTTTAAATAGTTCAACTTGAATTGGTATTTTTCACTTTGTCCTATCGTATGAATAAAATTCTCCATCAGTATAGCAACCTGAACTACAGTATCTATTTTTTGTCTTGTATATACTCTAGTTATTGATAATTGATTGTATTGACAATATTTATATAATGGTTGGTGAACTACAACAGATTTTTTTGATAAGATACGGCATTTTGTGACAAAAAGAAAATCCTCTCCAACCATAATGCCTGGTGTGAATGATATATTGTTCCTATCTATCAAATCTCTTTTGATAAGTTTGTTCCACACCGCCCCCTCTATGGGACTGATGTTAAATGAAGGGCTATCAACTGAATCATCCGGAAATTGTTCCATATAATTTTTTTTATTAGAATTATAAAATAGCATAAAATCACAAAACACAATTTCTGCATTTTGCTTTATAGCCTCTTCATACATTACTTGATACATATTGCTATCCATCATGTCATCTGCATCACAATGAATTACAAACTCTCCCATAGATTCTTCAAGTCCCCGTTGCCTAGCAATAGAAACACCTTGATTTGTTGTTTGGCGTACAATCTTAACTTGATTTTGACGATTAGGATATTGCATAAGCACATCCTTTACAATCTCTACACTATTATCTATTGAACAGTCATCCACAAATATAAACTGCATATCATCAAGACTTTGCGAGAACAAACTGTTACAACATCTTTCCAAGAACTTAGATGCGTTATATACAGGTATAATTACTGAAACCTTTGGCATATATCATCGTTTCATTATATATTTTACAATTCGCTTTGCTTGAAACACCACCACTTCCGGCATAGTATATAGTACACAAAGAATTGGTGATCGCACTGCCATTTTCATTTTCTTCTTATCTTTTTCAGAAAAGGCCCCCATCTTATCTATATCAATTGCCGCTTCAGAGAACTCCTTACGCCACTTATAAGGATTTAAAGAAGCAGGTAACAATAGGTAAAACTTTGCTAACATCTTCCAATAATTAAGTAATAATGACCAATCACCCTCTTTGTCTGCAAAAAACTTTTCCAATTCCATCACACAACATTTACGCTGTCGGTACGAACATTCGTTAGCACTATTTACCGTATAAGATGCAGAATTCACCCTATAATGATAATACGAGCCTTCTATCTTACCTATCCTTTTAGCAAAATAGAACACTTGTAAACATACCAACACATCCTCCCACATATTTATTCCGGGTTTCAATATTATAGAATTATCAACCAACAACGAACGCCGCATCAATTTATTCCAAAGCATACAATAAAACGACCTATTGTACATCTCACTCAACATTAATCGAGGTGGATTACAAACTGCAGTTTTAACTACATAAGTAAATTTTATTGACTCTCGTATAAAATCTCCAATTACTATGTCTGCATTTTCTTTTATAGCCTTCTTATACAACTTCTCAAAATAGTCTACGTCTACCCAATCGTCGCTATCGCAGTGAATTATATATTCTCCTTTGGCTTCCTTTATTCCTAATGCACGCACAACAGACGTCCCACTATTCACACTCATCCTTATAATTCGTGTATAATCACATCTTTGAGGATACTTATTCAATACAGCCTGTAACATATCAACAGAATTATCAGGAGAACAATCATCTATGAATAAATACTCTATATCATCAAGTGTCTGTTCAAAAAGACTAATAGCACATCTCTCAATATATTGAGAAGCCTTAAATATTGGTACTATGACTGAAACTTTAGGTCGTAACATAATATAACAAAAAAAAGAAAACCATATTTAACAAAAAGGAAATATAATCCTTTCACCTTATACCATGCAAATAGCTTACTTACAGAAAGAAACAGCAACGTTTTGATATTACTAATAAGGAAATTCTATAGTTTCTTAAAATTGCTGCAGTACCCTGTAATGGCAAAGAATGCAGCCATATAGAAAGATTCATAGAGGAAGCCTGTCTGCCGATTGTGTATGCCTACTTCATGTGTTTGCAGCCATATCAACTAATAGCCTTCATAATGTCTATATATTGTAACCTAAACTTTTTATTTATCACTATTTCCTCCATAAAAAAAAATAACTTATGAGTTTCTGTGAGTTTTGAGTGTTTTGTGTTAGGTTAATATTTATTAAATACCACTTTGTAGGTATGTATTATTCGCGTCTTTTGGTATCCTAGCCACAAGCGAATGACATTCTTTGTGGTGATAAAAGGATATACCTCTGCAAGGCTAATAACAGAGAGAAGATTAAGAGTGAAGAAAGATTGGTAAATAGCGAAACGAATAGTGGCTTCATATTGTAGCTGTACCATCTGTTGCATTTTCTTGTTACCGCCAGCAAGAAGAAGTTTCACTTTTCTCTGCTCTTCTGCAGAACGGATGGCCATATTATAGCTGATAGGCTTGAAACTAAGATTCTTACCAAAGCCTGCAGGATATGTATCATCAAGGTAATAGACATACACCACATGAGGAACAAATGCTATCTCTTCAGCTTTCAATATACATTGATAGGTGAAGATATGATCCTCACACCATGTGATGGAATTATCAAATCGCATTCCTTCAATTATGTCCTTACGAAAACATGTTGACCACATAAACCCCGAGCACCATGTCTCCTCTGATATCTTCAAAGCATCCGCATGACTCTCTGTACATATCCATTTTTCTGCCAAACGGTCTTTGCCTATTGCAGTTGGAGTGACGGTTTTGTGTCCACCTCTCAACACACTCGCCTTAGGATATCTTTCCATACCCTCTGTGAAATACTTTAAGGCATCAAGTGTCAGTTCGTCGTCTGAATCAACAAAAGTAACCCATTCGCCGGATAGTTGACTCAGACCTATGTTACGAGCTTCTGACACTCCACCATTTTCCTTATGGATTACCTTGAAGCGACTATCCGTCTTAACATATTCATCACAGATGGCAAATGAAGAGTCCTTACTACCATCATCAACAATTATACATTCCCAGTTACTATATGATTGGTTTAACACAGAATCTAAACATCTGCGTAGAAACCTCTCAGCATTATATACTGGTATTATTATACTAATCTTTTTGCACATTAATCTTCCATAAAGTTCCTCACCCACTTATCCAATCTCAACTTCTCAATCTCTGGGTGAATAGAAAATGTTCTATTATCTTTAATAAAGTCTATATCTATCTATACGTAACAGCTCAAAATTGGAATTTCTGACTTGCAAAGAACGAGTTATCTGCGACTCAGCTCCAATTGCACATTGATTATCATTCATCTATATTACTCTTTTAATTATTGATTTACTATAGTTCTCATCCTTAATAACACTATCGTCCACGGTCTGTCCTGCTGTAGATGCTTCATTGACGTACTTTCCTGGGATAGGTTGTTTAGAGTGGATGCCACGGATATGATACTCATACTGTATGTCGAAATGACCAAGGTCGAGAGCCTGATAACCCATCTTCGCAAGATCGTATGCCATGATGGTGGCGGTAGGCCCTAATGCGAGAATGACGAGAGAACCCCAAGGAACATGTTCCTTAATAGCAGCCACTATTTCATCGTACTTATCGTACGCATTCTTTACAGGAGCAAGGATGCGATAAAGGTTCTTTGCATTCGACAACAGATCATTACCCACACCAATACGTGTCTGTTCGCCTTCAACGATATATATGTCGCGACCATCCCATATCTTGCGATAGAGAGGAATGAGCTTATCTGCTTGATCCTCCTTATAGTCGGAAGTGAAGCGAGTGATATTAGAACAGAAGTAATGTCTCCCTGGTTTGATGATTTGCTTCAATTTATCAATGTTGGAATAAAGGTATGTCCTCCACCAGTCATGAGAGAAATCTGTATAGTGATCCAAATCATCAAAAATATCTGGGAGTCCGATAAGAATGTTCTCCTCATCCGAGTCAAACACCTCTTTCATTCTCCTTGATATCTCTGGATTGCACGTCTGGAATCCCAAATCGATGCCCCATATAAGGTTCAACTCTCCATCACCATAACGGCAAATGGAACTCTTATGGTCTATGATATACAGAAGTGTATCCTCCTTTGAAGCAACAATAGGCTTATTCCATACCATGAACTTTAGCCTACCAACAGGATAGATATATAACCAAAAGACGAGTCTCGATAAACGATACTCTATTGACTTAAAAATGTGTTGTAATATATTCATATTTGTTTTTCTTGGACCACAGGACATACAAAACTTCTTACGAATAGAATAAAAAAATGATTTGTGTCAACATAAAATCCTCTATGCATATTCCATACTTCTATTTGTTCAACATCACCTCAATGCATCTTTCAAGAACTCCATACTCATCTCCCGTTCTTTAGCAAGACAAGCATCAACTTCATTCCAGTTGATAGTGTGATTAGTAGGCTCGTATGTTGTCGCATCATACACGAGTCTATCCTCCAATTCGAGTCTACTGAGGAGTGAGACAAACCTCTCTGCCCCTCTCCTTTTGTTCACGATAGACAGAAACGGGCGATGGAACTGGATGGCAAACACACTCCCGTGAAAAGAGTCAGTAACAACCATGGCAGCATCACGTATCTCAGAAAGCCAATCCTCGATACTGTCATCCCATGAGATATCATCATTAGCACCCTTAATCTTCAGCTCGAGATTGTATTTTTTCGCCATCCTCTCAAGGAACGTGATCTTCTCAAGAGATGCATCAAGTACATATGCCAACAAGGTGTTTGTCGCATTCTGTTGCCGAGAGAGCAATGACTCGTAGTCTTTTGCCGTTAGCAGAAGGGTCGGGTCGAGCACATGTGTTGCCTCAACACCAAAATGTTCTTTGCAGAGTTGCACTCCGCTTGCCTCACGTACAGAAATGGCATCGAACTTCTTAGCAAGTGCTCCACATAGCTGCTCCTGCTCTGGAGTGTATATCCACTCACTACCACCGAAGGAGGCAGCATAAGCCACACGTTTACCGGGAAAGTCAGGCCAAAAATCAAGAAACATATTGCCAAGATATTTGATTGGCACATTACACCATGGACTCCACACCTGATCGCTACCCACAAGAATCGCATCTGGATGAAGACTCTCCAACAATTCCTTGGTAATAGTTACCTCTGGTTTTGTAATAGTCATCTTTTCATGAATGAACCGATTAAGATTTTCCTGACCAGACCTTCCATAATGAGGATACTGTATGTGGTGAGAGGTACGCATAACCAAAGACTTGAAACGCCCTAACATCCATCGCCACCAAGGATACACACAGTCGTAATCTACCGTAACAGGTTCATGCCCCATACGCTTCAGAACCGTCTGAAGGGCATAGTCCTGCAAAATACCACCGAAATTCGTCCGTAACGGTTGAGTTAATATTGCTATCTTCATAACACTAGTCTCATTTTTATTCGCACACAAAACACACGGAACTGTAAGAGCATATCTTTGCACCAATTCTTCTGTGAATTTTGCGATTTCCATGTTCGTAATTATACATCCCTCTGTATTCTAGTATCTACAAGCATCCAGTTATCTTGGTATATATCACAAGGGTTATTAGTATTATACCATCTACTTGGCGCGAGTACCACTTTGTTTTTGTTGTCAGACAAATACTGCATCCACCAAGAGAAGGTGCTGTTGGTCATGATGAAGTTTCTACAGCAACTTCCAAGGTAGAGAGACTCCTGATCTGTGTACTTTGAATCTATATAATGAAAGGTGAGGTTTTCATATTTCGAGAAGAGGTTCCTCACGTCATCTATATTGTCTGAAAAAACATAATAGGTAGCATCAGGAACGAGTTTTTGCATCTGTTCCAATGCACGGAAGTAATAAATATTATCGCAAACAAAGAAAGTAGGATCGTTTAAGTAATCACCTCTGCGAATATGCAGACAGACAGATTTAGGGTTACTATGTATTTCTAAGCCTAACGATACTACATCAAGTGAAAAGAGTTCAGTACGAAACGTCAACTCCTTGCGGATAAGCTCTTCATGCTTTGCGAAGTATTTATCACTTTGAAAATATCCCAATGCATACCAACTACCTTTGGATAATGTCAAAGGCTTAAGATAGCCCTCCTGATTTAGTATTAAGCCAAACCTATGGAACAACTTCTGGTATTTTGACTCTATATCTGCTATCTGACAGATGTTCTTATGACGACACAGACAAAGATACAAGAAATACCCTATCTTCTGACGAAAGTTAAAACTCTTATCTTCCTTGAATAACACATCATCAGGTAGATGGAAACACCCAAGTCGGTTCTTAGCATGAAACCGCTCAAGCGCATCACCCGTGAGCACCAATTGGCACCCACTCTCCAATGCCATCACACGAGTAGCAGAATATGTAAACAATTGATTACCCAAGCGCCCGAGGAGCGTCGTCTGAATAGTAGGTCGTGACATGATTATTTTTGTATTTTACTAATAACTTTATACCATATCAGGTAAGCCATTCTTTGTATTCTATTACTGCCAAGAATCTTAAGTGTACCGTTAATTGCCATTACTCCTTTTTTATGAAATTGCCTCCAAAATATAAAAGCATAACGGCTCTCTGCAGATGATTGAACAAGGCAGGGATTATAACACCATCCTTCCTCGTACGTTATTTCTATTTTTTTCATATTTATTTGTGCTATCTGCTCTTTCCCTTTATCTGAATTTACGACAACAAACGAACAGCCCTTGTTGTCATATATCTCCGGATGAATACTCTCAACCCCCCAAAAGTCGCCAATGATTAAATCTGTGCCACTTGCTCCTTGCTTTACCGGACAGTTAACACACGATGGACGTAAACACAAATCTTTTAGAAAACTTTGCATATATCGATTGTTCGCAGAGAGTTCATATATGATATCATCGTCTTTCTCAATCGTCAATCCATATTCATTCCAACCATTTCGCTTATCCCTGAAATTAATGGAATTTATTTTATTCTTATTACCTTTCGTTACCTCATCAAGATATGCCCTCCATACAGCTGGACTTGGGACACCATGACATGCTATCTCTACCATTAGCAAATTATCATATTTCTTATGAAGAAATAATCTCAGACCTGCTATTTGGCATCCAGTGCCAGAAAATAGCACCTTACGCCCTTGTATTAAGAAATCTTTAGCCTCTTTGTATGTTCTGCCTATTTTACTTTGAGTATATTTAGCCCCACGAAAAATATCGAGTCCTTCTTTCGTCTCAGTATAGTCGTGCATCACCTCCCAGTTTTTGTCAAAACGGGCACCAAATACCACTCCTCCCTTATCGATGACAGCTTCTGCCAACATTGTAAAAATACCACCAGAGGAGGACTTCATACGAATTTCCTCATTGGGATTGATAGCAGCAAGAACTTTGACAGGCTTTCTTGGATCGTTTAGGTTAAGAAATGGACACACCTTTTCACAGAGTCTGCAGTCAATACAGAGGTCTTTGTTAACTATAGGATAGAGAAATCCCTCTATATCTTCATTAAAGGAAATGCATTGCTTTGGACAAACCTGCACACAAGCAGCACATCCACAACATTTCGATTTGTTAATAAGTTCCACCATATATTAAATTAATTAACATACAATAAATTATTTCTTTTTTAGAGACGAAGAAATAAGACTATCATACAAAGCCTCGTACTCTGCCAGTTTTTTTACCAACACTGGATTTATCTTTCCTCTTAATCTTAATGCGTCTTTGCCACCAAACAACATACGAATATTATTTTTTATATGCAGGCTTAACGAGTTTCTATTTTTATATGGCATATCTTTCCACAAACTAAGTTGTTTATAGTACCTCCATATATTTGTTAATGGCAATACAGTATCTTTATACCATGGTTTAGCAGGCGAAACATAATGAATTATAGACAGATTACAAAATGAATCAACAACATCATTCCATTTTGATTTATTTAATTTATAGTATTCAAAAGGTTTTATTAAAGTTAACTGAAAATTATATTTGAAAGGAAGACATAAAAAATTTTCATGAAAAAGAACATTCAAAGCATCTTGGTCTGGATATAAACATTTCTCAGGATTCTCCATAATAAAATGAGCTAATTGCGTAAAACAATCATGTACACGCCAATAGTTTAAATTCATAAGTAAAACTCCCGAATTGAAGTATTTACCATCAAATATTTCAATTCGATTACGATTTGTTATATCATCTGCATTTTGATCTTCTATGGCAGCTAAGGCTTTGTCAGAAATATCAGTACTCCACAACGATAATAAATCCGATACAATAATCGTATCACAATCAAAATATAGTATTTTATCAATTTCCACAGGCAATATCTTTGGAAAAAGATAACGAAAATATATCGATTTTGGGAAAGTAGATGATAGAGGATAACCATCAAATAAGCTATCATCTATCTGGTATATCTTGACTTCTTGGTGATAAATTTCCATTGTTCGATTAATCTTTTCTATTGTTTTCTCAAGAAAACCTTTGGTCAATATATGTACCATAACATCGCTACCTTTATTTGATTCAAAGATAGAAGTCATACAGACACCAAGAGCAATTGAGAACTTTTCGTCAGCACAAAGTCCAATGTGTATCATAATTTATTTGGTAAGTAGTCAATTTAAGGGATGCCCGTTGTTTACAGTACCCCATTGAGTTGCATTTTTATAAACTAGTTATACACAACAGTTAGGTTTATTACTAATCATGATTTTTATTTTAATCCATCAACATTCACATCAATTTTAATTACCACTAATCCACCAAAAAACCTGTAAATTTTTCAATGGCTATAAGCCTGTATTCAGGTACAGAGACCAACGATTCAATCGTTATTCGTTAATGTATAAAAAGTCGATCTAACTTTAGAAATAATCATAGTCTTTTCGTTTTTCTCTAACCCAATAGCATAAATCGTCAGAACAATAGATACACTACTTACAATACATACAATCAACAGTCTTAAAAAAGAAGGGTGCATAATATGTGCTATCAATAATGGCATTAGGGCAGACACAATACCAACGATATGACAACGAAACACGACATCTACAAGATACTGCCGAGACGAGCTACCCGTACTTGCGTGTACAAGTCGAAATCTAAGAAAAATTGAGCACCAGTAAATAAAAAAAGATATATAATAGGTATATATTGGTGCGCCCCCCAGATAGTATGCAATCCATGTAAATGGAAAAATAAGTGATACAAACGATGTCATTATGGCTTGGTATCGTTTAATGTTTCCCTGCGCCATTTGTAGAGTAACCATGGTATTGCCAATAGTGGTCGTGAATGAGGACAGTATAATCCAAACAAGGAACGCATCCGATTGCTCTGGTGGAGTACCTAACCATAATTGAAGTATCTGCTTAGCCTCAATCATCAATGGGAGTCCCAAAAAATACATTATATAGAAAGAGAAACGAGAACCTCTACAGGCAAGAGAAAATGCATACTCCTTATCATCTGCAGCATAAGACTTCGTTATCTGAGGGGTCAGTGCCGTCATAAAGTTGTTGACGAACATCAAAATTATGTTATTAACCTGAGCTGCAACACCTATGGAAGCATTTACTATAACTCCGAAATAGATATTAAGTAGCATATTTACGCCTTGGGTATTCAAAATCCAGGCTCCATTGCCGAACATATTCCATCCTGCAAAATTCCAGATTTCCTTAAAGAGTTGCTTATCAAAAGTGAAAACGAAAGTACACTCTTCAAATTTCCTCAGCGAATATATAATATAAAACGAGATATTAAGGAAATTGACCATAACAAGGAGTATAGCATACGTAATCAGTTTGTCAGCAGATGACACAAAAACAAAATAGCAGATAAGAAGTTTCATAAAAGCCTCAAACAAACTAAGATATGCAAAGGCTCCCATCTTCTCATGGGCTATTATACATGATTGGAACGGGGTCGTGAACAAAGTGAGTGCAGACGAGATAGCTGCACAATGAAGACACCATAAGGCAGCCGTTTCGCGCCCTGCCGGTATATTCATCTTTGTCTGAAGAAACCAATAACCAAATGTCTCTACTAGGAAAAGCATCAGAATTCCCATCAAAAACTGCACGGTGATGGAAGTTGAGAACACTTGTTTTAATCTAAAGAGGTTGTTCTTACCTATTTCAACTGTGATGAAACGGCCAATAGCCGTTGTCATTGAACTCGTGATGAAACTAAATATACCAAGGAAACCCACTATGACAGACAGTATACCGTAATTCTCCACCCCTAAAGCCTGCAATATGACCCTAGACGTAAACAATCCGACCACCAGAAGTATGAGCATCCGGCAGTAAAGCAAAAAGGTATTCTTCGCTATACGTTTATTATTTGATGATATATCTTGCAACATTCAAATTCTCTTATCCAAATATTATTGGGGGATTGAACAATTCATCATTTTGGAACACTTACTAATTTTCTCAGACAGTAAATTCTGAAAGAAAACCAAGGAATGAGTGTCGTTACCACACAAAGCATACATGCCTGCCTCTTGCAGGGCTTCTGCTTTTTTCTGCACATGCCTGCCATACATGCCTGCCAACGAAGGTATATTCAGCTGAAATGCTACTCCTGCCTGCTGTAAGGCTTTATAATCTGCCATCTGCATATATTCGTAGCGTTCGGGATGTGCCAGCAACGGATGATAGCCTTTCTCCTGAATATGCTTCAACATAGAAAGCAATCTCATAGGAGGATTGAAATAGGAGGTTTCCACCAACAGATAACGTTTTTCTTCGTGTAGAGGAAGAATATCGTCTGCCTCCAAACGCCGGACAAAAAGACTGTCCAGCATATATTCCGCTGCCAGTTCCAGCCGGATATTTCCCCGATAACTTTCGCACAACGTTCTGAAACGAGTCTTTAAAGCATCGGTGGTATTGGGAATATCCTCCATGATATGAGGGGTGAGCCATAGCTTACGAATGCCCTGCCGTTCCATCTCTTCCAAAATACGAAGAGACTCTTCGGCAGTGCGCACACCGTCGTCCACCCCCGGAAGGAGGTGGCTGTGACAATCGGTCATACCCTGCAGGATACCTTTAGAAGATACGGATATGTATCTGGAGAACGGCCACATAAAAAACTATTTACCGCTATGATAGTAAGAACCGTAGTGATAGCCGTAACGGTAACTGTAACGACCGTGGCTACGTTCGGTTCCATTCAGAATCATGGCAAGATTCTTGAAACGCTTTTCGCGATAAATATTTTCCAGTTCGGAAAGCATAGAGCGTTCCAGTAAGCCGGCACGAACCACAAAGAGGGTACGGTCTGTCGCTTTCTCGATAATCTGTGTATCTGCCACAATATCTATGGGAGGACAGTCCACAAAGATATAGTCATAGCGGGTGCGGAGCTGTGCAAGCAGTCCGGCAAACTTTCCGTTTTCCAACAACTCTGTGGGATTGGGAGGCACGGTACCTACCGGAATCATCTTCAGATTGGCATATTTATCGTGTGACACCAAAGTTTCTTCCCAGTTGCCGATACGTCCGCTCAGGTAGTCACTCAGTCCCTGTTGGGGAGAGTTGATATAGGCAGAAAGGGAGCCGTGACGCAAATCGCCGTCAATAAGCAGTACTTTTTTCCCTTTGAGGGCAAAACTGATTGCCATATTTGCCGACAGATAAGACTTTCCGCTGCCCGGGTTGAACGATGTGACAGCAAATGCCGTAGCTTCCGGAGTGTTGGATACCATAAAATCAAGATTGGAACGCAACACACGGAAGGCTTCGTTAATGACGTTCCGATTTCCTTCTTCCACCACAACGACACGCTTATTACGCAGCGGTTTCCGTCCGAAAATGCTTTTTTTCTCACAACCGTACAAGGGAATTTCACCGACCAGCGGAAGACTCAGATGTTCCAAGTCCTTTCGTCCGCGCACCTTGCTGTTCATGTTTTCTTTCAGAAAGATGACACCTGCAGGCACTACCAATCCGAGCGCAAAAGCAATCAGCAATATGTTCATTTTCTGTGGAGAAACCGGTGCCATGCTACCGCGGGGAGCAGTGATGACACGGGTGTTGTAAGCAGTGAATGCCTGTGAAAGTTCATTTTCCTCACGCTTTTGAAGCAGGTAAAGATAAAGCTCCTCTTTTACCTTTTGCTGACGTTCCACACTGAGCAGGTATTTCGCCTGACTCGGATTGGAAGCCAACTGACTGGTAGTGGTTACTTCCTGCTGACGGATGCTGCGTATCTGGGTATTCAGAGAAACTATCAGATTGTCTACCGACTGAATAATGGTGCGCTGCATACTCTGCAAAGAACTGGCAAGGTCTTTCACCAACGGATTCTTCTCACTACTGTTGGCTATCAACCGGTTGCGGTTCAATACCATATTGTTGTACTCGCTTATCTGACTCTCAATATTGGAATTGGCGATGCCCGAATTGGTAGGCAACGGCTGACTCAGACTCTTTTCTTTCAGTTCTTTCAGAATATACCGAGCGGTGGAAAGCTGGGTATTCAGCGTAAGCAGTTCTTTTTTGTTCTCTGCCGACTGAGCCATGTAAAGGCTGGATGCCGCCTGAACATCGGGTAACAAGTGTTCGCTTTTGAAGCTGGAAATATTCTCGTCCACATGTCCCAACTCGCTTTCGATTACACTCAAACGATCACCTATGAACTGAGAGGTGCTGACGGCAATCTGGTTCTTGTCTTGTATCCACTTTTCGTTGTACACCTCTATCAGGGTGTTCAGTATGTCTTCTGCCCTGGCTATGGATGTATCGTTGATGCTCAGATTAACGATGGTGGCTCCCTTGCTGCCCAATTCGACACGCAATGCATGAAGATAACGGTCGGCGGCACCATCTGCTTTACCCATGGCATAACGGATGGAAGTGCCGATGCAGGCATCGCTATAGAATTTGGTAGGAGAAATGAACAAAGTTCCCGCTGCAGTCTGTATGGAGTCGCCCATCCTGCCGGCAAAGGTATTTTCCGATTCCACTCCGGCAACCTTCAGACCGGAAATGGTGAAAGCATCCTTGGAATCAATCCGAATGGTGAAGCTGACCGGTTTTTCCATCACCTCACCAAATGTCACCGCCACGGGATTTGCCTTATATAAATCTACATTTTTAAGTCCTTTACGCACAGTGTAAGTTTCATTCAGCCTCAACCGGCGAACCACTTCGGTCATCAATGCGGGAGACTTTAACGTGAACAGCTCGTTATTGATATTGGTATTTGATCTGAATATACCCATATCGGAAAACTCACTCATGGCTCCACCCGAAGAACCGCTTTTAGAATCGTCTTTTACCAAAATTGCCGCACTGCGGGTATAGATGGAAGGAGTGCTCATCAGACGTAGCACTGCCACAGACATGGTGACAAAAAGAGAAAGAACAAACCAATGCCATTTGGGAACAAACAGCCCCCACAGGTCTTGTATCCGTATAAAATCGTCGGCAGGCTTGCCGGCGGCAGCTTTTTTTTCTAACATATATATTATAATATAATGTAAAAGATTACTTGAATATCAACACACCCAATGAAGTAAGGAAAGAAGCAATGGAAATCCACATCGAAACAGACTTCACACTGTTCTCGTTCAGAGTAGACTGTCCGGCACGCACCTTGTTGGGCTGTACATAAATCACATCATTCTGTTTCAGATAATAAACGGGAGAATTAAACACCTCTTTCGAACGAAGATCTGCCCAATGAGTGACACGCTCTCCGTTTTCTTCACGGATAACGAACACAGCATCACGCTTTCCGTAAATACTTAAATCACCTGCCATACTGATGGCTTCCAACAGAGTGATTTGGTCTTTGGTAATGCTATATTTACCCGGTGACTTGACTTCGCCCAACACCGAGAAATAAAGGTTCATAAACTCAACCGTCACAACAGGGTCTTTTACCAAATTCTCGTCTATCAATTTCTGCTTCACCAAAGCGGCAATCTGACTCTTGGTCATACCGGCAATATGAAGTGTGCCCAATACGGGAAAGTCAATGTTTCCTTTGTCGTCCAGCGTATAGCCCGATACCTCTCCTCCACCGCTTACCCCTCCTGTTCCTATACTTGCCTGAGCCCTTGTCAGATTGAACAATGCCGCCAACTGCGGGTCCTTACTTGACACAATGATGGAAATCTGGTCTTTGGGCTGCACGGTAATATCTCGTGCGCCACTGATAACCTCAGGCTGATTTACATTGATGTCTTGAAAATAGAGAATCTCCTTGGAAGTGTTGCAGGACATCAACAACACTGCCATAAGAAGCATGCTTAAAAAATGTTTTTTCATAAATTATATATTCTGTACAGTTTTATTTCCTAGATAAAATTTAATTATCATTCAAAAAATGATAGTTCTGTGATTTAATTAAAAAAGTTCAATGAGAAATTATATTCTTTCCAGATAGGCCCCCGGAATGTAAGTAGTAGCTAAAGAAAATGCCCCTTCCAGACGCACCACAACCCGCTTATGCCCTTTGATGCGAATCAATTCGCCTTCTATACCCGCAAATTCGCCTTTTATAACGCGCACCCGGTCACCCTGACGAAGGTTTTCATTAAGCACTTGAACTGCATCTTCCGAAAAATCAAGCAAAAACATAAAATCCTGCATCTGCTTGTCGGGGACCACCAACAGTTGGCGGGTCTCCAAGTTCAGGAGATAATTCATGGATAATTTATATTCATTAACCAATGAAAGACAAGTGTTATAATCTGAATGGATAAATATTAAATTGGGTATAACGGGCTTTTCTACTTTGACTTTCTTCCCTCCTTTTTCTTTTATAACGGTTCGGAAAGGTATATAATGCTCTATACCCAACCGCTCCAAGAATTGCTTGATTTTCTTTTCTGCAGAAAATTTTGTTTTCGCTGCGAACCATTTGATCAGCTGCACTTTTTCTTTGTTTGTCGTCATGTTCAAGTACGCTTCGCGTCATCACCCCTTTGGAAGGCAATTTTATAAAAGATTCAATAAAATGAATCAAACTTTTTGTATCACCTCTTACACAGAGGAAGTACAATAAGGTTTAAAATTCGCTGCAAAGTTAATATTTATTTCTATAAAAGAAAGAATGAAACCAGATGTTTTTTCTAAATAAAGTGAGTTTTCTTTATTGAAAAGCCATTTATAAAGTAAAGATAATTTAATCTACAGCTTTAAGTTAAAAATTGAATAAAATCTATATTTTCTCTATATAAGGAGCTTAGAAAGGCTTTTCATGCCCCTCAGAAGGTGTTCTGAGGCCCGTATCACCTCTGTGTAAGAGGTGATACAAAGTCCATAAGTTTCAAATCGATGATAAAACCTTATGGTTAGCTTCATCCATCACTACTTGACTCAAAGAAGCTAAATAAATACGTGTTGTTTTTTCTGAAGTATGTCCCATGCCCTCACTTATTACAGATAGTGAAACACCATTTTCACGAGCGATGGAAGCCCAGGCGTGGCGCGGCACATAAGTCGTGAGATGCAGATGAGGAATATCCAACAACTTTTCTATTTTTTTAAGCTGTATATTCTGATAGCGTAATGCATTATAATATTGCACCTGTATGTTTCTAGGATTATCCGAATGAAGAATCGGTAATACATAATCGGAATCTTTAGTGAACGAACTGTATCTTTCTATAATTTCTGCCATGCAAGATTCAAGTCCGATAACCAGCTTCTGCCCCGTTTTTTTACGGTGATAAGTGATGGTACCTTCTTTTATATTCTCTTTACACAGATGGGCCATATCTACGAAAGCCATGCCACGTGTATAGAAGCTGAACATAAATAAATCACGGGCGTAAGCCAGCTTCTTCTTGTGACTTAAATCCAGGTTTCTGAGCAGGCGTAATGCTTCTATCGTCAAAGCACGTTTTTGAGTCTTATCAATTCCTGTATATACCTCTTCAAAAGGACGTTGCTGCACTGTCAAGTTTTTCTTAACAGCCTTATTATATACAGCACGCAATACACGCATATAAAAAGAAGAGGTGTTTGCCACCACACCACGCTGTTTCAGCCAAGACTGATAACTCTGTATCAGTTCTGAAGTAACCTCTTCGATGCCGAGGTCTTTCCCTCTACGGAAGTTGAAAAAACTGTTTAAGGTACATGAATAGGAAACGGCGGTCTTAAACTGCCCGTTTTGCAGCAGAAGCTCTTTCTGCTCATTCATAAAAGAAAAAAATGAATTGTTACACATAAAATTATTGATTTTAATAAACAACACCGACATGGTGCTGCGGAATTAAATGTATAACAACGATTGCGGTAAAAAAAAGATTCGTTTATTTAAATTCTTAACAATCAAAAAAGTCCGAAACGCTTGTTTCGGACTTTTTATATGTATGACCTCATTACTCAACTTCCGGGGTTATCAGTTTATAACCTTTGCCGTGAATATTGATAATTTCGATAGAGTCGTCTTCCTTCAAATGCTTACGCAATTTAGTGATATATACATCCATGCTTCGGGCATTGAAGTAATTATCATCAATCCAAATAGTTTTCAAAGCAAAGTCACGTTGCAGAATTTCATTGGCATGCGCACAAAGCAAGCCCAACAATTCGGATTCCTTAGTGGTAAGCTTGGTATTCTTGCCATCAATAGACAGAATTTGTTTCTGAGTATCGAAAGTAAAACGGCCAATCTTATAAATGTTACTCTCCTTATTTCTCTTACCACGTACACGACGCAGGATAGCTTCAATACGGAAAGTTAATTCTTCCATACTAAACGGTTTGGTGATATAATCATCAGCACCGATTTTAAAACCTTCCAGAATATCTTCTTTCAATGTCTTTGCAGTTAAGAAGATAATAGGAATTTCAGCATTTGCAGCACGAATTTCCTGTGCCAGAGTGAAACCATCCTTTTTAGGCATCATCACATCCAGTACACACAAATCATACTTGTTCTTCAGGAAAGCCTTGTAGCCGGCATCACCATCCGGGCAAAGTTCGGCCGAGTAGCCTTTTGCCTGCAAATATTCTCTCAATAGCATGCCAAGATTCTCATCATCTTCGCATAACAAGATACGCAATTTCTCGTCCATATTATTCATTTTTTAATAAAGGTAATACAATTATAAATTTTGTTCCTACATTCAGTTCACTTTCAGCACGTATAACGCCCTTGTGGTCCTGAATTATTTTCTTCACGTATGCCAAGCCCAAACCGAAGCCTTTCACATCGTGCAAATTACCGGTATGTACCCGATAAAACTTATCAAATATCTTTTTCAGGTTTTCTTTCTTGATGCCGATACCGTTATCCTGTATCGAAATGTAAAGTTTACCCGATTCGTTCCATGTACGGATGTTCAGCAGCAATTCTCCTTCCGGTTTCTTATACTTCACTGCATTGTCAAGCAGGTTGAAGATTACATTCGTAAAGTGCATTTCGTCCACAAATATATCAGGATTCTCTGCATCCAAACTGGAAGTTATTTTTCCGTTATACTTTTCTACTTTCAACGTAAAAGTATTAACGACTCCCGCTATCAGCTCATTTGCATTCACTTCCTTCATCTTGAGTGTTGCCTTCTGTCTTTCGAACATTGACATCTGCAATACTTTCTCTACCTGAAAACGCAAACGTTTCGTCTCGTCATTGATAACTCCCGAAATATGCTGGAACATAGCCGGAGACTTACCCACCGCCGGATCTTTCAACATCTGTGCTGCCAACGAAATGGTAGAGATAGGTGTCTTAAACTCATGTGTCATATTGTTGATGAAGTCATTCTTTATCTCTGTCAGCTTCTTCTGGCGGAAGATGATGTAGATAGTAAAGATGAATGTCACAAGCAATACAAACGTAAAAATGAGTGACGGTATCATAAATTTAACAGAACTGAATATGTAACTGTTCAAATCAGGGAAGTGAACATTTACCATTCCCATTCGTGCGGGCGGATCATTTTGGAATATGACCTTGCGGTACATGCTCTCGCTACCCTCGTTCGTATAGTCGGGGCAATGATAAGCCTCTGTTCCCTCACGATCTGTTACTGTAAAATGATACGGAATATCAATGCCGTTATTTAACAGTTCCGTCTTTATAAACAAATCCAACTGCTTAAAGTTAACACGCTCTTTAAGCGGTTTATCACTGGCTGTGCGCAAAATAGTATAAACCACTTCGTCCAACAATGCCCGTTGGTATACATATCTCTCCTTTATGATTTCCTGCAATGCCCTGGCTGTTTGCGGGATATTTTTACCGGTAGAGATAATTGCCTTGGGAACATTGGCCGGACGGTTTGTACTAATCTTCATCTTGAGTTCGAAAGTGGAATACCCGTCCAACCCGTCCGAAGATACAGCATAATGCTGTGTATGTGCGACCAATTCGTTTTCCTCTTTTCCTTCTTTGGCGGCCTGCTGCCGGTATAATTGGGCAGCTCTTTCGGTAGCAACAACATCATCCTCCAGATATTTCTTTGTTTCCACCAACTCAATATTCCTGCACGCCTGATCCAAACTGCGCCGAACCGATTCATCAAATTGTTCCCTGCGCATCTTCATTCAAAAGGCCACGTGGAAGGTGCAGCAGAAAATTCATGACGAGGCCCTGTGGGTCCCCTGCTGGACCACGGAATTCGTCAGGCTGGGCTACTGGCGCTGGGTCAAATGGCCGAACAGCGCCACCACGCAATTCTGCCATCCGGTCGTGTTTGACCCGATGGAAAGCTACCTGTACTGGGTGGACAACGACGTCAAGAAGGAAACCATGGAAGCCAAGCGGAAAGGAAAAACCTTCGAGGAAGTGGACACCGTATACGACCAGTACCGCTATATGGACTCCATCGACAGCCTGGATAACAAGGAAGGCGGCGGCAAGTTGCCGTCCGTTCCCGTCATCCCGGAAAACGGCGGCCCGCTGGAACCCTCTGCCACGGAGAAATAACAAATGAGCGAACCCCTGTTGGAAATCAAGAACCTGGTCACCGGATTCGAGACGGAATCCGGCCTGCTGAAAGCGGTGGACGGCGTCAGCTTCACCGTTCCCAAGGGAACTGCTCGCCATTGTCAGCTTTGGTGAAAGACGCTGCGAGGTTGTTACGGTATTCT
>OGXU01000102.1_pt1 | contig 49554 bp, 38 predicted proteins | sample 1576381 | NCBI WGS metagenome assembly OGXU01 (sample SAMEA3541544, study PRJEB24748) | human gut metagenome | biome: human gut; feature: human-associated habitat; material: faeces | place: China | collected 2012 | reverse complement strand
AAGGAATCAATAAAATGATTTCTATTTTTTTACATCAAAATAAAAAATGTTGCAACTAATGATTAAAAATCATTAATTTGCAACAGCCCCATTTTTATTTTAAAGCTATTATATAAAAAAAGACTAAACCATAATAAGAATAAGAAAAGTTTTAAAAACTATAATTCTTCATAGAATTTTCTGAAGTGTTATTTTAAAAAATATAAGGTAGTTCCTCAAAAAAGAGGTAGTAATTGTGGTTAGAAGATATAATTATTATCAAAATATTTTATATTTTTTTGAAAACGTAATTTTTTATGACGATTTTTATATTTTTATTGTAAAAAAAATTAAAAAATGGTAGAATTTTATTATATTATATAGAGAGGAATATAAAATATGGAGAATTTTATTAAATTAATCAAAGCTGAGATAAAAAATATAAAAAATGTTAAACATGGGATAATTGATTTTAAAACTCATATAACAGGAATATATGGACAAAATGGTTCTGGAAAAACAGCTTTAGTAGATTCCGCTAATATATTAAAAGTTTATTTATTAGGAAGGAAATTAGACTTTTTTTATGATTTGATTAATGTAGAAGCTAAGACTTGTAGCTTAAATTTTACATTTGAAGCTGAGATAGATGAAAAAAAATATAAAATATTTTTAGAAGTTACTTTAAAAAAAATAAAGAAATTTGTTGAAAATGAAGAAATTAATGGAGTTATTATAGAAAAGGAGATTATAAAATACTCTGAAATTGTTGGGGAAAAAGCAACAAGTAAAAAAGTTTTAATTGGAAGTACTAAAAAAGAAGTTTTAAAGAATAGTGAAAGTTTTAAAAAATTGCTTTTAGATGAAGAAGAGAAAATTAATTTAATGGTTATAAAAAAAGTAGCTGAAAATGAGTCAACTTCATTTTTATTTATAGAAGAATTAATGAAAGTTTTAATTAAATATAAAGAAAATTATCAAGAAATAATCAATATAATTTTAGCTTTAAAAAAATTTGGAGTAAGTGATTTAATTGTAATTACAAATGAAAACTTAGGTATTATTAATATGAATAATGTCTTTCCTTTGAATGTAAGGACTAATAAAAGTTTTGGAAGTTTTTTAATTACTGAGCAAAATATAGTAATTGATGAAAAAATGTGTGATGAGCTTCATAGAGTTATAGAACAGATAAATATTGTTTTACATTCAATAATTCCAAATATGAGTTTAGATTTATTCGAAAAAAATAAAGAACTTGTAGAAAAAAATAGAGTAAATGTAGTCTTTCAACTAATTTCTATAAGAAATGGTAAGAAAATACCTTTTAAAAATGAATCAGAGGGAATTAAAAAAATCGTATCTATTCTAAGTGCCGTAATAGCCACTTATCATAATAAAGGAATATGTTTAGTAGTTGATGAACTAGACTCTGGAATATTTGAGTATTTACTTGGGGAGCTATTATCTATATTAGATGAAGGTATTAAAGGACAATTGATTTTTACTTCTCATAATTTAAGAGTATTGGAAAAGTTGGATAAGGACTCTCTTGTATTTACAACAGTTAATGAGGAGAATAGATATCTTAGACTAAAAAATATTAAACCAAGTAATAATCTAAGAGATGTGTATATTAGAGAGATGACTATGCAGGAACAAAATGAGATTCTTTATGAGGAAACAAATAATGGAGAGATTGAGTTTGCTCTTTATAAGGCTATTAAAAAATAACAGAAAAGATATAATTAAATTGATTCTTTCCAAAAATAATAGTGGATATTAATCTTGGAAAGAATCAAAAATTTATTTCAAAGTATATTAAAGATATTTTTTATATAAGAACTCTAAAGAAATTTTTTTAGTCATAGCTTCTTTATTGGGAATAGCAACTGTTAGACTCTTTTCATCAAATTTTAAAACTTTACAAATACCAGACTTTTCAAAATCAAGAATTCTTCCAACAATATTTTTAGGAAAATCTGACTTATTTATAAATTCACTAATATGAGGAACAAAATTTTTATTTGTAGTATCAGAAAGTTGTGCTATTAAATGGGCAATTTTATTAAGAGATTTATTAGTGTAATCTTTTTTACTAAGACATACTATCAATCTTGCTTTAGCTCTACTAATAGCAACATTTATCATATTTTGAGCTTCTTTTGTACTTAAGAATTTACTCTCTCCATCAACAGGGTCAAAAATAATTGTATGACATTCACTACCTTGACTCTTATGTATAGTGTTTACTTTTATTCTAGGTAAATGACTTCTCTTTAAGAATGATTTAATCATATTTTTTTGAGCTCTAAAAGGAGTTAAAATATTTATATCTTCTTGTTTAGAATCATAATGGTCTATTAGATTTTCACAGATTTTTGTTATTTCATAACAAGAATCATATCTAATAGCTCCTCCATATTGTTTTGACCAATTAGAATCGTCATCTATATCAACTATAATGACATCTTTTCCCTTAAATTTATCATCTTTATTGAGTTTTCTCTCTTTCTTCCAATTTTCAGGATTAGGAATACTTTTAGCTAAAATTAATTCTCCATTATAAAATGTTTGACTAACTACTTTACATATATTTTCTGTCATTCTTGATTGTTCATTTAGGAAAAAAACTTTATCACTTAAATAGGAAGTTTTATATTTAAAAATAGAATAACCGAGATATTCTTGAGCTTCCTTATTATTACTTTGAACAATTGGAGATAGTTGTTTATCATCTCCTGTAAATATTATTTTTTCTCCTAAAAGAGTTAGCATAAGAGCTTGACATAAATTTATTTGACTAGCTTCTTCTAAAATTACTAAGTTAAACTTATTGTCTAGTAATAGCTCAAAATTATAGAGAGCAACAGTAGAAGTCATTGCAATAACTGAATAATTTTGAACTACATTCTCTAAAGCTGATTTTAATTGTTTCTTTAATCTATCATATCTATCTTGCCAATTAGCTAAAGCTACTACATCAGTATTAGGGATTTTTTCTTTTTCTTGTTCAAGTATAAAAAGTTCTTTCATAATATGTTCATCATTATTTTTAGCGAGAAGATATTCTCTATCTTTATACATTTTACTGTTAAAAGCTTCTCCATATCTAACTGAATATTTTCTAATAAAATCTTTATTTGGAACTTTATCTAAAATTTTATCAAATCCTGTAAATATAGTATCAACAGCTAAGTTCGTATTTCCTACAATTAAAATACTATCATGTGGGTTATTCTCAATATATTCAGCTATCATAGCACTCATAGTAGTAGTTTTTCCTGTACCAGGGGGACCCCATAATAAACCAGCCTTCATATCTAAAAGGTTGAAAGCTTTCTTTTGATTAACTCTAAGCCAATTGTTATAATAACCATTTATTTTATATTCAGTTACATTTGGAGTATAATTTTCCATATCTTTCAACCAATTATTTACCATAGTTACGTAATAATTATTTTCCCAGCATTTAATAAGGGGTTCTATGTAATTTGGTAAATATATTCTAACAACAGTTTCTACTCTTGGAGTTGGACCTTTTAAAAATCTAAAAGCTATTTTTTCTTCTTCAGGAAAAACTAGAAAAATTTCAGCATAAGCAGAAGTATTATTGATTTCCCACCAAATATTTCCTCCTTCCATGACTTCATCTATCTGTATTTTTCTACTAAAAGGGTGTGCTTCTCCCTCTTTCTGTGTAAGGGTAACAGAATAGAGTCCTATACTTTCCTGTACGATATTAGTTACAGTGTATTCACAAAATCTTTTATTAATCTGTTCTTCCTCTTCTAAAGCAAAAAGAATATTTTTCTTGTTAATAGGGTATGAATAATTTAATTCTCCAATATCTTTAAATCTATCTATAACAACTTTTTTTCTTATAGGAGTAATTTCAACTATATTTTTTTGGTTATAGTTTTCTTTTTCTATATTTTTAAAGCTGTTTTCTTTATGAAGAATAATTTCTTTTTTCTTATTAGTTATTCCACCTTTTGTTTTTCCATGTTTGTCAATACCATTAATATCATAGCCAGCTGTATCATATTTAGTTAAGGTAAACTTATTAATACCATTTCTATTAAATCCTTCTTTATTGTATCCATATTTATCAAATCCTTCCTCATCATATTTAGATTCAGTTAGATAATGGTATCCTAATTTATTAAATCCTCGCTTGTTGTATCCTTTAGAATTATATCCTTCATAATTAAATCCATTTAAATCATATTCTGTGAGAGTATCCTTATGAAGTTTATCTTTGTTAAAACCATCTTTATTATACCCAGCAACGTCAAATCCTTCTAAATTATATTTAGTACGAGTACTTTTATGGATTCCCTTTCTATCAAATCCATATTTATTGTACCCTTTAATATTAAATCCTTCTTCATCATATTTTGTTTTAGTTATTTTATGGATACCATCTTTATTAAATTTTTTAATATTGAATCCATCAACATCATACCCAAAATAGTCATATTTCGTTTTTGTAAGTCTATGAATCCCTTTTTTATCAAATCCATTCGTATCATAACCATATCTATCATATTTCTTTTCCATAATAAATCCCCCTCTTTAGTTAAAGTTTACCACAAAGAGTTAAATATGGAAAGGAGTAAAAAGTTAAAGTTATATAAATTTTTAAAAAGTTGTGATAATAATTTTTAGTTTTAATAAAGAATATATGTTATAATATAAAGTAAGAATTTTGGAAGATAAAGGAGTTAGGATATGAGCTTAGAAAATATTTTAAAAAAAATGGGAGAAGATTCCTTTTCTTTAAGAGATAAGGGGACAAGATTTGAAGAATTAATAAAAAATTGGTTTTTATCAGCTCCACTATATTGTGATGATATTAAAGAAATATGGTTATGGAATGAATTTCCATACAGAAATCAGTTTGGTGGAAGTGATAGTGGAATAGATTTAGTTATTTTGACAGATAAGAATGAATATCAAGCTGTACAATGTAAGTTTTATAAGTCTAATAAAAATATAGAGAAAGCAGATGTAGATACATTTATCTCTACTTCGGCTAAACTTTTTGAAGTTGATGGGATAAAAGTAAAGTTTTCAAGTAGATTATTTGTTTCTACAACTAACCATTGGTCTAAAAATGCTAGTAATTTAATAGAAAACCAAGAGATACCTGTTACAAGAATTTCATTAAATACTCTTGAAGATTCAGGAGTAGATTGGGATAAATTATATTCAGGAAATACGGGAGATAAAGCTAGAAAAGAGAAGAAAAAAATTAGAGAACATCAAGAATCAGCTTTAAAAGCTGTTCATTCGCATTTTAAAAGTGCTAATAGAGGAAAGTTAATCATGGCTTGTGGAACAGGAAAGACTTTTACTTCACTAAAGATAGCTGAAAATGAAACTAATGGAAATGGCTTAATTTTATTTTTAGTACCTTCAATAGCATTATTAGGACAAACATTAAGAGAGTGGTCTAATGATATAGAGGGAAAATTACATTCTATCTGTATTTGTTCTGACTCTAAAGTTAATAGGAATGATAGTATAGGATTAAGCACTGCTGATTTACCACTTCCAGCAACAACAGATATAAATAAAATAATAAAACAATTTGAAGCTTTAAAAGAAAAAAAGGGATTAAAAGTTGTTTTTTCAACTTATCAATCAATAGAAGTTATTTCTAAAACACAAAAAGAAATTTTAGAAAAAGATTCTAATTTTGGAATTTTTGATTTAATAATTTGTGATGAAGCTCATAGAACAACAGGAGAAGTTTTTGTTGATGAAGAGGAAAGTAATTTTACAAAAGTTCATAATAATGAATTTATAAAAGCTAAGAAAAGACTCTATATGACAGCTACACCAAGACTTTATGACGATAACTCAAAATCTAAAGCTAAAAAAAATAATATTTATCTGTGTTCTATGGATGATAGAGGAACCTATGGAGATGAAATATACAGAATTGGATTTGGAGAAGCTGTTCAAAGAGGATTATTAACAGATTATAAAGTTTTAATTTTAACATTAAATCATAGTCAAGTTCCTAGAGAGATACAAGCTTTAATTTCAAATGGAGATATTGAATTTAAGATAGATGACGCTTCAAAACTAATGGGGTGTATCAATGGATTATCTAAACAAATTCTTGATAAAGAAGGAATAGTAAAAGCTTCTGACCCTAACCCAATGAAGAGAGCTGTTGCTTTTTGTAGAGATATAAAAACATCTAAGAAAATTACAAGTGATTTAAATGAATTTTCAAATACTTATATATCTTCATTAAAAGAAGAAGTACAGGAAAAGATGGTCGAAGTTTCTTCTAAGCATATTGATGGAGGAATGAATGCCCTTGGCAGTACTATTCTTATCAGCTAAAAACTCACAAGTAGATGTAGTTCAATCTGTTGGTAGAGTTATGAGAAGAGCAGAAGGAAAAAAATATGGATATATAATAATTCCTGTTGTTATTCCAGCAGATAAAAAACCTGAAGAAGCTCTAAATGATAATGAAACATATAAAGTAGTTTGGAGTGTATTAAATGCTTTAAGAGCTCATGATGAAAGATTTAATGCTGAAATTAATAAAATAGATTTAAATAAAAGAAAACCCAAAAATATCCTAATAGGAACAGTAGACAACACAGGAAAAGAAAGAAAATATAAAGAGAGTAAATTTGAAGTAAACGAAAGACAAATGAGTCTTAATATGGATATAGATAAATTACAAAATGCTATATATGCTAAAATGGTTGAAAAAGTTGGAGATAGAAAATACTTTGAACGTTGGGCTAAAGATGTTGCTAGAATAGCCCAAATTCAAATTGATAAAATAAGAGATTTGATTGCTAGAGATAAGCAATGTAAGAAAGCTTTTAATAAATTTATAGAAGGATTACAAAAAAATATTAGTCCTGATATTGATGAAGAGCAAGGAATAGAGATGTTATCTCAACACATAATAACTAGACCTATATTTGAAGCTTTATTTGAAGGATATTCGTTTGTTAAGAATAATCCTATATCTCATTCTATGCAAGATATTTTAGATTTGTTATTACAAGGTCAAATAGAAAAAGAAACTGAAGAATTAAATAAGTTTTATGAAGATATTAAATTTAAAATAGAAAATATTGATAACGCCGAAGGAAAACAAAGAATTATAGTTGAGTTATATGACAAATTCTTTAAAACCGCTTTTGATAAATTAGTTGATAAATTGGGAATAGTATATACTCCTGTTGAGGTAGTTGATTTTATTATTAATTCAGTGGAAGAACTTTTAAATAAAGAGTTTGGAAGAAGTTTAAGTGATGAAAATGTTAATATCTTAGACCCATTTACAGGAACAGGAACTTTTATCTCAAGACTTTTACAAAGTAGAATAATCAAAAATAAAGATTTAGAAAGAAAGTATAAATATGAAATCTATGCTAATGAGTTAGTTCTGTTGGCTTATTATATAGCAACTGTAAATATAGAAAATGTGTATCATGACTTAGAAAAGGAAAATTCTATTGTAGAAGTTGATTATAAAGAATTTGGAGGAATTTGTTTAACAGATACTTTCCAATTAAGTGAAGATGATAATGAGATTCAAATGTTTGACTTAGCTTTTAAAGAAAACTCTGAAAGAGTAAACAGACAGAAGAAAGCACCATTACAAATTATAATAGGAAATCCTCCGTATACAATAGGACAAAGTTCTGCTAATGATAATGCCCAAAATAAAAAATATCCTAAATTAGATAATAAAATATTAGAAACATATTCAAAAGAATCTTCTGCAGGATTAAATAAAGCATTATATGATGCATATATTAAAGCATTTAGATGGGCAACTGATAGATTAGATAAAACAGGTGGAATAATAGGCTTTGTAACAAATGGAGCTTGGATTGATGGTGGTTCTACTTCAGAATTTAGAAAAGTTATTGAAAAAGAATTTACTTCAATTTATGTATTTAATTTAAGAGGAAATCAAAGAACTTCAGGAGAACTTTCAAAAAAAGAAGGTGGAAAAATATTTGGTAGTGGCTCAAGAACTCCAATCGCAATAACATTCTTAATAAAAAATCCTAATATTAAGAAAGAAAAAGCTTCTATTTACTATCATGATATAGGCGATTATTTAACAAGAGAAGAAAAATTAAAGATAATCTCTAATTTTAAATCAGTAAAAAATATAGATTGGACAGTATTAACTCCTAATCAAGAAGGGGATTGGATTAATCAAAGAAATGAAAAGTTTGATACTTTTATTCCTTTAATTGATAAAGATAATAAAAATAATAAAAATACTTTCTTCAATATTTCATCTAACGGAGTAGTAACTAATAGGGATACATGGGTGTATTCTTATTCAAAAGGACAATTAGAAAAACAGATGAGAGATACTATAAAATTCTACAATACTCAGATTGATAAGATAGAAAAGGTTAGAAAAAAAGATGAAAATATTGATATAGAAGATATTATAGATACTAATCCTAATAATATTAGTTGGTCAGCTGATTTAAAGAAAAGAGCTAATAGATTAGAGAAAGATATTTTTGATATAAACGAAATAAAAGTTTCATTATATAGACCTTTTTCAAAACAATATTTATATTACTCTAAAAAATGGATAGAAAGATTTTCTCAACAAAGTAAATTTAAAGGAGTTGCCATTGGAATGTTGGGGATAGGAGGAAAACATAATTTTTCTTCTCTTATTTTAAAAGAAATTGGAGATATTCAAACTTTTCAAAATGCGAATTTTTATCCTTTATATTATAGTGAAGAAAGTTCAAATAGTACATTATTTACTTCTAAAGAAAATAAACAAGATGGAATAACAGATTTTATCTATAATTTAGCTAGAGAAAAATATGGAGTGCCAAGAATAACTAAAGAGGATATTTTCTATTATGTCTATGGATTCTTACATAATGAAGATTATAGAAAAGAATTTGAAGCAGATTTAAAGAAAACTATACCAAAATTACCTTTAGTTGATGAGTACCAAGATTTTAAAAAGTATTCTGATATAGGAAGAGAATTAGCAGAACTTCATCTAAACTATGAAACTCTTGAAAGACCTGAAGGTGTTATAGTTGAAGGGGAAGAATTAGGAAATTATAGAGTTGAAAAAATGAGTTTCATAAAAAAAGGGGTAAAAGATACTATAATTTATAATAGTAGTATAACTATAAAAAATATTCCTTTAGAAGCTTATGATTACCAAGTTAATGGAAAGAGTGCTATTGAATGGATAATGGAAAGATATGCTGTAACAACAAATAAAGATAGTGGTATTACAAATGACCCTAACCTTTGGTGTGATGAGCATAATGACTCTAAATATATTTTAAATCTTTTATTAAGTATAATAACTCTTTCATTGAAAACTAATGAGCTAGTAAAAGAGTTACCTAAAGTTGAGTTTTAAATAATATTTTTATAGAGAGCAAAATTTGCTCTCTATATGTTTCTTAAGGAGGTATTAAAAATGACAAATAGATTAAATAAAAATGAAACATTAGAAAGAATAGTAAAAAATATGGATATAACACCAACAATGTATAGAAATGCTGAAGATAAGTATAAAGCTTTAGCAAAATATTTAGGAGATAATGGTTTAGAATGTGATATTTATCCACAGGGGTCATTTTCATTAGGGACTGTTATAAAACCATTAAAAGAAGGAAAAAGAAAAGAATATGATTTAGATTTTATATGTGTTATTAACAATAAGGGAGATTTAGAAGCAAAAAAGTTTAGAGAAAAAATATGGGAAATACTTAATCAAAATGAAAATTATTCAAAAAGAATAAAAGAATATGACAAATGCTTTACATTGGAATATAGTGAAATCAATGGAACAGGATTTAATATAGATGTTCTTCCAGCAAAACCTTATATCAATAATTTTATTTTATTAACAAATAAGATTGATAAGGAAAATGTAGAGTGGTTTAAAGGGAATCCTAAGGGTTATAGTGAATGGTTTAAATCAGTTAATGATAGATATCCACAAGCACAGAAAATTAATGAGTTTAATAATAGTTTAATAGCAAAAGAAAGTGTAGAAGAATTACCTGATTATTTTGATAGGACTTCTCTACAAAGAGTTATTCAAATTTTGAAATACCATAGAGATTATTTTTACCATATGAGAAGAAAAGAAAATAAAAAAGTAATATCAGCAATAATTACAACATTATGTACTAAAATTGCTGAAACTACTAATTTTACTCAGTTAAATACAATAGATTTATTAACTTATATTACTTCTGAGTTATGTATTTATGCTCAATTACTTTCTAGAGATAATTTAGACCAAAGATATACAAATAGAACTGTTATTAAAAAAACAAATTGTAAATGGGAAATAATCAATCCTGTAAATTCAGAAGATAATTTAGCTGACAGTTGGAATGAAGATATTGAAAAACCAAAATTATTTTTTGAATGGATAGAAGAAATCAGAAAAGAGTTTGCAATAACAAATGAAAAAGAATACTTGAGTAATTTTTCTAATATATTTGGTAAAGAAAATTTAAGTGATGAGATGAAATCAATTTTAGGAGCTTCTCAAATTGTTGAACCTATGAAACCATGGAGGAAATGATGGAATATGTATATGAATTTTTAAAAAATTTTCCTTTTTTTAAAATAATAGAGAACACGTCTAAAGAATTTGTTATGCAAGGTTACTTAGAATTTAATTTAGAATATAAGGGGATAATTTTATATAAAAAACTTCTTTTAAAAATAGTAGTTAATAAAAATTATCCTATTTCATTACCTAAAGTTTATGATGTTGAAAACATTCTTTTAAAGACTTTTCATAAAAACGCTGATGGTAGTTTATGTTTAGGAACAGAATTAGAATTAAGAAAGGCTCTTTTTAATGATTACTCTTTAAAAAATTGGATAAATCAATGCTTAAATCCTTTTATTTATTCCTCATTATATTTTGAAAAATATAAAGAACCAATTTTTGGAGAAAGAGAGCATGGAACAAAAGGAGAATTAAATTCTATTAAAGATTATTTAGAACTTTCTACCTTTAGAGAAACATATTTATTTCTTAATATTATTTTATTTAGAAAATATAAAAGAAAGATTTTTAAAAGAAATAATAAGATAAAAAAAATCCTATGTCCCTTGTGTGATAATAGATTTTTTAAATGTAAACATTATTTGAAATTAAGAGAATTAGATTTGTATTTTAATAATAATTTATTAAAATATTTAAAAGATTTAATACAAAATTATGAAATGGAGGTAGAATATGATAAATATAAAAAATAAACAAAATTCTCAAGAAATTTTAGATTTATTATTTTTACAAAGAATTTATTGTGAAAAAATAGAAAACATGACTATTAAAATATATTTATTTACAGTTTTTATAGCTATTATAGGAATTTTTGCTCAAAATTATTATTATTTAATAGTTTTAAATTTAATTTTAATTATTTATACAAATTATTTAATTAATAAAAGAAAAGAAAAAATTACAATAATGGCAACAATAAAAGAAATTATTGACAGGACTTTATTTAATTTAAAAAATCTAAGATTAGAATGTTCTAGAGAAAAAATAGAAGAATATTTAATAGTTGAAAAAGAAAAAAAAGCTAAAAGATATAACAAAGAAATTAGTAATAGTGGGACAGATAAGTATAGAGGAGTAAGAGATTGGTATTCATATGAAGAAGAATTAAATGATGAGCAAATTATTTTAAGTTGCCAAAAACAAAATTGTTATTTTACAGAAAGTCTATTAGGTTCTTTTAGTAAGTCAATATTAATTCTAGTATTTTTAATTTTTATAGTTCTACTGTGTTATGGTAGACAAGTAACAATAGAAAAACTAATTATTTACTATCTATATCCTTTTGCTACATTTTTAACATTAATTATGAATGATTTTCAAAATTATAAAAGTTTTAAAGAAATTCTAAAGGAATTAAAAATAGAATTCGATAATATAAAAAGTAAGAAAAAGATTCAAGAAAAAGACTTAGAAAAAATTCAAAACTTAATATATTTATATAGAAAAACTGAATATCGTCCACCTCTAGAAATTATACATTGGAAATTTTCTAAAACATTACATAAGAAGTGGGAAACAATAAAAAAACACTTTATAATCACCTTTTGAAATAATAAAAAAATATCAAATTAGAGTCTACTTGTAGAGATTTACATGTTTATATAGCTCAAAGTAATACTTCTATTTATGGTGATTGTAAAATATTACAACCAAGTAAGAAAGGTTTAATTAATGATAAAGACAAGTATATTAGGGGGCCTGAGTGATAATTCATTAATTGGAGAAATTGACATAGAAAATTATTTAAACTGAAAATTACTTTCACAAACGTTAAAGATATCAGAGCAATTAATAAAAGGAGAGTGATTTTAATATGAAGGAGAAAAAAGTGAACTACTATATATTTAGAATTGATTATTCAAAGAGAGAGTATTTTGAGAAAAATTTAGAAAAGGGTATTTTAAGACAAGGTTGGGGAGTAGAAAACTTATCCTTACTTGATGAAAATGGAGAAGTTAGAAACCAAGAGGAATGGGTTAATGCTTGTCCAGAAAGTTGGAGAAATACTGATGAAGCTAAAAAATATCTTAGAAATAAAAATACTAATTTAAGAAAAATGTTAGAGATGAAAGAGGGAGATATAATTCTTATTCCTAAATTCCCAGTGTGGAATATGTTTTCTTTATACAGAGTTACAGGAAAATATTATTTTAACTTAGAAGAAACAGCAGTAGATTATGGACATTGTATTCCTGTAAAAATTGCTACTACATATCCATATGAAATAGACAAATGCTTTACTTATAATGGTAATGATGAAACTAAAAAAATTCATAGTAAGTTAAGAGGGTATCAAACTTCTATAAATAGTGTTTATAACGAAGAGATAATTAAAGCTATTGAAAGTCTATTACAAATAAAAAGTATAAAAGAGGTATCTCCAATAACAGAGATTTTAAGAAATATTTTTGAGAAAAATATTAAAAATATGGAAAATCTGAATAAAGAAATTTTTTCTGTTAGACCTAATGATGTAGAAGAAATTGTAGAACATATTTTTAAAGAACAAGGTTATTTAGTTGAAAGTAAAAATTCCTATGATAGAAAAGGTGGAGATTCTGATAGAACTTTTATAAAACCTCTTCCAATATTGAGTGAAGTAAATGATGAGATAGGTAGTTGCAGAGTCTATGTACAAATCAAGAAAAAAGATGGTGTTTATGATGAAGATGAGGGAATTAATCAACTTGAAGAGATAGTTGAAACTAAAGAAAAAAATGATAATCCAGAAAATAAATTTAATAATTTTTATAAAGCTTTGGTATGTACAGGAGAGTTTAGCCCTAGAATAAAAGAGTTAGCTCAAGAAAAAAATATTATTCTAATAGATGGAATCCAACTTATAAGAATGTGCCTTAAAAATATTTAAGTGGGAAAATAAGAATTTAAACTCTCATAACTTTATTTATTAAATTGGTCAGACACTGTCTGACTAATTTTTATTTTGTAGAAACTTATATTTAAATAATTATAATAAAAAAGAGAGATTTATATAAAACCTCTCGTTATTTATTTAATATATTTTTATAATGTATTAAGGGTGAGTGTTCCCATGGTGCCTAGAGAGGGACTTGAACCCTCACTCCTTTAGGGGAAACGGATTTTGAGTCCGTCGCGTCTACCATTCCGCCATCCAGGCATCTACTTTACTCATTTATGATATACTATTTTAGGGAGTTTGTCAATAGATTTTTTATCTATCAAAAAAATATTAAATTTGGTAACATAGGTTACCGATTTTTTAAAAAAAATATAGTATTATATACCTATCTAAGTAAAGAAAAATTCAGATAACAGGAGGAGAATATGTGTAATAATAAAATGTTTTGTTACCAATGTCAAGAAACAGCTCAAGGAAAAGGTTGTACAGTAATAGGAGTTTGTGGAAAAACAGCAAAGACAGCAAAATTACAAGATTTATTAATATATACAACAAAGGGAGTAGCTCTTTATAGCTCAATTCTTAGAAAAGAGGGAAAAGTATCACAAGAGATAAATAGATACTTAATCAATTCTCTATTTATAACAATCACAAACGCTAACTTTGATGATAATGCTATAATTGAGGAGATAAGAAAAGGAATAAAAATTAGAAAAGAGTTAGAGTTATTATTAAATGAAGAAAATAAAAAAGAGGTAGAAAAGTTTTCTCATTTAGTAAATTGGCAAGCAGAAACTGATGAGGAGATAGTAGAGTTTTCTAATGAGAAAAAAGTAGGAATATTAAGAACAGAAAATGAAGATGTAAAATCTCTTAGAGAGTTATTAATCTATGGATTAAAAGGAATGAGTGCTTATGCTGAGCATGCTATGAATTTAGGAAAAACTCAAGATGAGATATTTGCTTTTATAGAAAAGGGGTTATTAGCAACTGAAGATGATTCTCTAACAGGAGAAGAGTTAACAGCACTTGTCTTAGAGTGTGGAAGCTATGGAGTAAAAGTTATGGCTCTATTAGATGAAGCAAATACTTCTGCTTTTGGAAATCCAGTAATTACAAAAGTAAATATAGGAGTAGGGACAAGACCAGGAATATTAATATCTGGACATGATTTAAATGATTTAAAACAATTACTAGAGCAAAGTGTAGATAGTGGAGTAGATATCTATACTCACTCTGAGATGTTACCAGGACATTACTATCCAGAGTTAAAGAAATATCCTCATTTCTTTGGAAACTATGGAAATGCTTGGTGGAAACAAAAAGAGGAATTTGAAAAATTTAATGGTCCAATAGTATTTACAACTAACTGTATAGTTCCACCATCAGCAGAAGCAAGTTATAAAGATAGAGTATTTACAACTAATGCTGCTGGATATCCAGGATGGAAAAAAGTAAAAGTAAATGAAGATGGAACGAAAGATTTCTCTGAAATAATAGAGTTAGCAAAAACTTGTCAAGCTCCTACTGAATTAGAAAAAGGAGAGATAGTTGGAGGATTTGCTCACAATCAAGTTCTATCTTTAGCAGATACTGTTATAGAGAATATAAAATCTGGAGCAATTAGAAAATTTGTAGTAATGGCTGGTTGTGATGGTAGAATGGTAAGTAGAAATTACTACACAGAGTTTGCTGAGAAATTACCAAAGGATACAATAATTTTAACAGCTGGTTGTGCTAAATATAAGTATAATAAACTAAATTTAGGAGATATAAATGGAATTCCAAGAGTATTAGATGCTGGACAATGTAATGACTCTTACTCATTAGCTGTGATAGCTCTAAAATTAAAAGAAGTATTTGGATTGAATGATGTAAATGAATTACCAATAGTATATAATATAGCTTGGTATGAACAAAAAGCTGTAATAGTTTTACTAGCTCTATTATACTTAGGAGTAAAAAATATTCACTTAGGACCAACTTTACCAGCTTTCCTATCACCAAATGTAGCCAAAGTTTTAGTAGAAAATTTTGGAATAGGTGGAATTACTACTGTAGATGAAGATTTAAAAAAGTTTGATTTAGTATAATTTATTTTAGAAGAAAGTTTACTATATATTTCACTAAGAAAGTATAGAGCTTTCTTCTTTTTTTACTTAAAGAAATTATAATTTTACTTTTAAGAAAAAATAAGAAATTAATTTTATTAAAAAACTACATTAATAACATTTTATAATCATTGACAACTATTTACGAATATATTATAATTATAATACATGTAATATATAATAAAATAATTGGGAGGTATTTTTTATGAAAAAAAGACTGATATGCATGATATCTGCATTATCTCTTCTTTTTACAACAACTTATGGAGCTACTGTTGAAGGTATTGGTAGCGGATATAAAGGGGATATTAAAGTAAAAGTTACTTATGAGGGGAATGAAATCACTAATGTAGAGGTAGTAGAACATGAAGAAACTAACTTTACTAAAAAGGCAATGAAACAAATAACTAAAGACATAGTTGCCGCTCAAAGTACAGAAGTTGACAATGTAGCTGGAGCAACATATACTTGTGAAGGAATAAAAGAGGCTGTAGATGCTGCTGTGGCTGCTGCTGGAATCACTTTAAAAGCTAAGACTCCAGCTAAAGCTGAAGAGGTAGTAGTAGCTGACACAACAACAGATGTAGTAGTAGTAGGTGGGGGAGGAGCTGGACTTACAGCTGCTATCTCTGCTAAAGAAAAGGGAGTAAATGTAATACTTCTTGAAAAGATGGCTATGTTAGGAGGAAATACTAACTATGCAACTGGTGGAATTAATGCGGCTGAATCAAAATTACAAGAAAAATTAGGAATAAAAGATAGTGCTGAATTATTCTATCAAGATACTTTAAAAGGTGGAAAAAATAAAAATAATCCTGAGTTATTAAGAACATTAACTGAAAACTCTGGAGAAATGATTACTTGGCTTGTAGATAGAGGAGCTGATTTAACTGAAGTTTCTTATTCAGGGGGACAAAGTGTAAAAAGAATTCATAGACCAACTGGTGGAAAAGCTGTAGGACCTATGATAGTTGCTACTCTTTCTGAAACTGCTGAAAAACAAGGAATAGATATTAGAACTGAAAGCACAGTAAAAGAGATTTTAAAAGATGGAGATAAAGTAGTAGGAGTTAAAGTAGAACATAAAGGAAAAACTTATACTATAAAAGCTAAGGCAGTAGTAATGGCAACTGGAGGATTTGGAGCTAATCCTGAGATGGTATCGAAATATAAGCCTGAATTAAAAGGATTTGGTTCAACAAATAGCCCTGCTATTACTGGAGAAGGAATTGCTATGGTTGAGTCTGTTGGTGGAGCACTAGTTGATATGACTGAAATCCAAACTCATCCTACTGTTGTACACAACAATACAGCTATGATTACTGAATCTGTTAGAGGAGAGGGAGCTATCCTTGTAAACAGAGATGGTAAGAGATTTATCAATGAGTTAGAAACTAGAGACGTTGTTTCTAAAGCTGAATTGGCACAAGAAGGAAAGAGTGCTTTCTTAGTCTTTGATGAGACAGTAAGAGAAAATTTAAGTGCTATCAATGGATATATCAATAAAGGATATGCTGTTTCTGGAAATGATTTAGAAGAATTAGCTAAGAAAGTTGGAATCAACGGAAAAAATCTTGTTGCAACTATGAAACAATACAATGAATATGTAAAAGCTGGAAAAGATACAGAGTTTAATAAAAATATTTTACCTAGAGAGCTAACAAAAGCTCCTTACTATGCTATTGAAGTTTCACCTGCTGTACATCATACAATGGGAGGAGTTTCTATCAATACTTCTGCTGAAGTTTTAACAGCTGATGGAAAAGTAATAAAAGGGTTATATGCAGCTGGAGAAATAACTGGTGGAGTTCATGGTGGAAATAGAATAGGTGGAAATGCTGTAACAGATATCGTGGTATTTGGAAAAATAGCAGGAGATAATGCAGCTGAATATTCTAAAGTAACAAAATAAAAAGGCTGTTATAATTTAAGAAATTAAAATAAAGTAAAATAAATCAAGAATAACGAAATGAAAGTTATTCTTGATTTTTTAAATTTCTAAGATTATTTTAATATTAAATTATACGAATTAAAAGCATATAACAAAAAGTACTTAGAATAATTGTCATATACATATTTAATTTTAATTTAGGTGAGATTATAACAACTATACAAGCTATTAACTCTGGAAGAAAACTATTGATATTTTTAAAATTTATATTACGTAGGCAATAAACTACTAAAATAATCATAATAGCAGGTGGGAGAACTCCACCTAGATATTTTACTTTTTCTGGTAACTCTCTATTTCCAAAGATTAGAAAAGGGATTGCTCTAGTGAGCCAAGTTACAATAGCTGCTATGAAAATTACTAAGATTATATATGTTAAATTTTCCATAATTATTCCACTCCAATTTTTTCTTTTAAAATTGTCAAAATAACTACTGTCAGAGATAAAGCTGGGATTAAAAACCTATCTGCTCCTAAAATAATGTAGAAGAAGAGAGAGGAAAATAATCCAGTGAGAGCAGGGATTTTACTTTTACAATTCTTCCATTGACTAACAACTATATATAGGAAAAAAGCTGTTGCTGAAAAATCAATTCCTCTCATATCCCAAGGAATAAAATTCCCTAAATAACTTCCTAATATACAACCAAAAATCCAATACATGTGATTTACAAATGAGATATAGAAATCTACTTTTTCTCTATCTAAATTTTCTTCATACTTTACAGAACAAAGAATAGAGTATGTTTCATCAGTTAAGGTTAAAACCATATATGGATATTTCCAACCCATTTTACGAAATTTTTCTATGAAAGCTACCCCATAAAAAATATGACGAGCATTGATAAAAAAACTCATAATAGCTACTGTAATAAGCGGAGCATGAGCTTGTAACAGAGAAACCATAACTATTTGTAATGAACCAGCATAGATAAAAAATCCAGCTACAAGTGATAGAAAAGGTGGATAACCAGCATCTCCCATCAAAATTCCAAAAGCTATTCCTATAAAAAGATAAGTAAAAAATATAGGAAAGGTTTGTTTGATAGCAAAATTAAACTCTTTCATAAAATCTCCCCTTTTGATAAAATAAAATTAAAAATTATATCAGATAATTTAATATTTTAGCATAAAAATGAAGGGGTGTAAATTCTAAAAATCAAATAAAAATTAGATAACTGTAAATAAAAAAAGAGCTATTATCTGGTAGCAACATTAACCAGAATAACTCTTTTTATAATTAAGATTTATTAAATTTTTTTAACAAATTCAGATTTTAATTTCATAGCTCCAATTCCATCAATTTTGCAATCAATGTCATGATCACCATCTACAAGTCGAATATTTTTTACCTTAGTACCTATTTTTACAACAAGAGAGCTACCCTTAACTTTTAAATCTTTTATTACAGTAACTGTATCTCCATCTTGTAAGATATTTCCATTGGCATCTTTTATAACTTTTGTTTCTTCCTCTTCTGATTCACTTTCTAAAGTCCATTCATAAGCACATTCTGGACAAATTAATAAGTTTCCATCTTCATATACATATTCAGAATTACATTTTGGACAATTTGGTAATGACATTTATTTCCTCCGTTTTTAAATTAATTCTACCTATTATATCATAGAAAATATATAATTTCAAATACAAAATTAGTTTACTTCTTTCTTCTAAGAGCTACAATACAACCTACAAGTACAAGAGCAGCTCCTAATCCTTGAATTAAGCTAATTTTTTCATGTAGGAAAAGATATCCTATAATAGCAGTGGCAGGAGGGATAGTAAGTTTTAAAACATTTAGAACTACTACTCCCTGTTTTTGTATGATAAAGAAAGTCATAACCATTCCTACAAATATTGAGTACATTCCTGTAAGAAGAACTATTACAATTTTATCAGCAGAAGCAGAGAGTAACTCTGTAATATTTCCACTGAAAATGGAGATAGTAAAAAATAGAATACTTGTCAATATAGATGAACAACTACTGATAACCATAGAGTGTATATGTTTAGCTGTATCTTTTACCACAAAACTTTGTATTGCTTGTATGATTACTGTTCCAGCAAGGAGAAGTATTCCTGTTAAAAAATCTGAACTAGATGAACTTTTATTAGCTCCATTTAAAACAAAGATAAATGAACCTAAAAGAGCAATAATACCACCAAAAATAAAGTGAAGCTCTTTTATTTTTTCTCTCTCATCTAAAAATATTATTCCAGCAATAATAACAGAAAAAGGCATACTTAAGATTCCAAATATACTTCCAGCAAGAGCAGAAGTTTTACTAAGTCCCCCTACAAAACAATACATATTTCCTGCTGTAAGAAAAGCTATGAGTATAAGTCTTGGAAATAATCTAAAATTATTTTTCAATTTCAAAAGTTCAGATTTAAATTTAAAACTTGAAACAGATATAAAAAGTAATCCTCCAGCTAAAAACATAAGAGCATTAGTATTAACTGTTTGAAAAATTGTGCTTATATAACGAATGAGCGGATAACCAAATCCCATAAAAAGAATGTAGATTAAAGCTGCTATTTGATTTTCTTTCTCTTTTATAATCATTTTTTCTCCTCATTAAAAAAATATTAATTTTAAACCACTTATTAAACTAACAATTAGAATAAATTTTTCAAAAACATTTTGATTCATTTTTTCAACAAAATATTTTCCAGCAAAAACTCCCACAAAAACAAAGGGGATAGCTACACTTGTAAGTTTAAAAGTTTCAAGATGGATATTATTTAAAACTAAAACATATAAAGTTGCCTTGATAATATTTACTATAAAGTAAAACCAAGTTCTTGTACCATAAAATTTATCTCTATCCATTTTAATATTAAGAAGATATATACTCATCATTGGACCAGAAACATTTCCAATAAAAGCAGCTATTCCTCCTAAAAATCCAAAAAGAAAACTTAATTTTGAAAAATCTATTTTAAGACTTTTTAATAAAGTGAGAGTACCTATAATTAAGATAATGATTCCCATACTTTTTTTAAAAATCTCATCAGAGATATTGTTACCAAAGATAACAGCTACAATAATTCCTAAAACTGTAAGAGGAAGTATTTTAAATAGTACTTTTTTTTCTACATCTTTTCTATATAGATACATAACTATAAGGTCAGAGACAATAACTGGAATAATAATTATTCCCGCAGATGCCTTTCCTCCATATACACTAGCTAAGATAGGAGAAAATACTAAAGCAGCTGGTATTCCTAATTTACTTAGGCCACACCCAAGCCCCAATCCTATCATTCCTAAAATCTCTAAATACGACATCAAACCTCCTTAAATTCAATGCAAGTTTTTTTAAAATATGTTATAATTATATTACAGAAGTATTGTAGCATAAAAAATATTTTTTTTATAGAGAGTAAGGAGAAATTTATGAAGATAAACCATATTTTAATTGTAACAGTGACCTCTCTCCTCTAAAGTGAAATATTAAAAATTTAAATTTTATTAGAGAAGGAGAGTAATATGAGTATAGGAATGAGAATTTTTTTGATAATAATATTGATGGGGATTTGTATGTTCCTCTCAATAAGTGAAATATCTCTCGCTTCTGCTAGAAAATTAAAATTACAAGTGATGGCAGATGAGGGAAGTAAAAACGCTTTAAAGGTAATGAAGATACAACGTGCATCTGGAGATTTTTTTACAGCTGTACAGATAGGGACAAATGCTGTATCTATATTAGCAGGTATAGTGGGAGATGGAATAGCAGCACCATATATAGAGAGTTTTATCCAAGGGTATATCCCAGCACTTTCATCAAATTCTAAATTTATAGGGGAAGTGATATCTTTTCTATTGATAACAGGATTTTTTATAGAGTTTGCAGATTTAGTGCCAAGACGTATGGCAATGGTATCACCAGAGAAAATATCCACAGTGATAGTTGCTCCTATGAGTGTATTGATAAAGATAGTAAAACCTCTTATCTTAATTTTTAATGGGACAGCAAATTTTATTTTTAAGCTTTTTGGAATTCCTTTGGTAAGAGAGGAGAGTATTACATATGATGATATTTTTGCTATGGTAGATGCTGGAGCAGAAGCAGGAGTAGTACAGAAAAAAGAACACTCACTTATAGAAAATATTTTTGAATTGGAGTCAAGATGGGTATCCTCTATAATGACAACTAGAGATAGTATAGTATATTTAACTATAAATGAGGAAGAGGAGAGTATAAAGGATAAAATAGCTAATAACCCTCACTCAAAATTTTTAGTTTGTGAAAATGATATAGATTCAATATTGGGATATGTAAGCTCTAAAGATATTTTACCTAAAATATTAAATGGGGAAGTAGAGGGATTAAAAAATATTAAAGGGATTTATAATAAAAATCTTTTAGTAATTCCAAATACTTTGACTTTATCAGAAGCCTTAGATAGATTTAACGAAGCAAGAGATGACTTTGCTATAATTTTAAATGAATATGGATTAGTAGTGGGATTGATTACTTTAAATGATGTAGTTAATACTCTTATGGGAGATATAGTACATCAAAATTTTGATGAACAGATAATAGCTAGAGGAGAGGGCTCTTGGCTTATAGATGGAGCTACTCCAGTAGAGGATGTAAAAAAAGTTTTAGATGATATAGAAAAATTTCCTGAAGAGGATACATATGAAACTATTGCAGGATTTATGATGTATATGTTGAAAAGTATACCTAAAAAAGGAGCTGTAGTAGATTTTGAAAATTATACATTTGAAGTGGTAGATGTAGATAGATTTAAGATAGACCAACTTTTAGTAACTAGAAAAAATAGTACAGAAAATATTAACTAAAGAATTTGGGAGATGATTACAAATGGATTTGTTAAAAGAGTGGAGAAGGAATAAAAAGGTATTTGCTGCTATTATGACAATAGCTCTACCAGCTATTGCTGATTTATTTGCACAGACACTATTGGGATTTTTTGATATGCTTATGGTTGGTAGGCTTGGACCAGAGGCTATTAGTTCTGTTGGAGTAGGAAATGCCCCATTGAATGCTGTAACTCCTATCTTTTTTGCTGTAAGTATAGGTACTACTGCTCTAGTAAGTCGTGCCTATGGTTCTAGAGATAGAAAAGAGGGGAAAAATGCTTTAGCTCAAAGTTTGATACTCTCTATTCCAATCTCTTTGGGAATCACTTTACTTCTTTTTATATTTAGAGAGAAAACATTGGAGCTAGTAGGAAGAGCAGATGATATGAACTTAGTTATGACAAACCAATACTATTCAACAGTTCTATTGGGTATGCCATTTCTATGTTTTAATGTGGTGTTCTTTGCTGCTTATAGGTCTATATCCAAAGCTAATATGCCAATGATAGCTAATATTTTAAGTATTTTTTCTAATATTTTATTTAACTATCTATTTATTTTCGTATTTGGTTGGGGAGTAATGGGAGCTGGAATAGCTACAACAATTTCTCGTGGAATGATAACTTGTATCTTTATATACACCACATTCTTTACAAAAAGGTTTTGGGTATCTATACCTTTACAAAAATTAAAAGTTTTTGATAAGAAGATGTCCATAAGAATTTTAAAAGTTGGAATACCAGCAGCTATTGAGCAAGGGATATTTAGAATTGGTATGTTAATATTTGAGATGATGGTAATATCCTTGGGAACTATGGCATATACAGCTCATAAGATAGCTCTTACAGCTGAGTCATTTTCATATAATATGGGATTTGGATTTGCTGTGGCTGGAACAGCTCTAGTAGGACAACAATTAGGAAAAGGTTCGGCTAAAGACGCCCATAGAGATGCATTAGCTACTACAACTTTGGCTATATTTGCTATGTCAATATTTGGGTTGATGTTTTTTATTTTGCCAGGAACTATTATCTATATGTTTACTGATGAGCCAGAGATAAAGGAGATGGCAACAGTAGCTCTTAGACTTGTTTCTATCTGTCAACCTTTCCAAGCTGTGTCAATGGTTTTGAGTGGTTGTCTAAGAGGAGCTGGAGATACAAAAGCTGTACTTTGGATAACTGCAATAGGTATGTATGTAATAAGAATACCACTTACATATTTTTTCCTATATAAGATAGATACAGGACTTTCTGGAGCTTGGATAGTTATGACAATAGATTTAGCTTTCAGAAGTATGGCTTGTTATAGAGTATTCAAAAAAGGAAAATGGAGCTATGTAAGTGTATAGGAGAGATGTATGGGTATAAATTTTAGATATATAGATTATGGAGTAAAATTCATAGATGCTTATTCAAGAAAAGATGAAAAGGAAAGAGAAAAGCTCTATATATTTTCAGATAACAGAATGAAGGATATCTTTTCTAAAAAGATGTCAGAAAAACTCTTTGAGGAGTCAGCAACTCTTATAACTATGGAAGAGTTTAAAGATAGAATTTTTTATACAGATAAGATTATTTTAAAAGAGGCTAAGAGAATCTTAGCCTTTTTCAAGTGTATACCACAAAATATAAAAGATGAGCTTGGAATAGTTACTTACTATGATGTGATAGATATAGCTAACAATTTTTTTGCTTATTATAGAGAGTTATTGGTAAATGAGGTAGAAGAATTAAGTGAATATCCCCATTGGCAAAAAAAATATTTAGGATATTTTTCAGAGATAAAAAAATTCTTTGATAAATTGTGTGAGAAGTACAACTATCTTCCAAGTGATTGGTTAGAGAGAAGAGAAAATTATAGAGATATATGGTTAGAGAACTTTAGTAAGATAATATTTGTAGATATGGTGGAGTTTCCTAAAATATATGCAGAGCTTATAAAAGAGTTGAGTAGTAAAAAAGAGATAGAGATAGCTATACAGATGAAAAAGGGAGATTTTAACGAGGAAGAGTTTAAAATAAATAGAGTAACTATTCCAGAGAAAATAAAAAATATAGAGGTATATCAATTTAAAGATGAGTTAGAAGAGGCTTTATCGCTGATTTATCTAAAAAAAATAGAAAAATATGAGATATACTCTCCAGCTCCTGAAAGAAATATTTTCTCAAAAATCTTTCCTAGCTACTTTGTTCCATCACAAAATTTTACAATGAACGATACAAAACTATATAAATTTTTAAATATTCAGTTAGATATAATATCAAGTGAAGAGGGAAAGTTAGGAAGAGTCTATCAAATCTCTAAGTTTCTTTCTGCTTTTGAAGAGAGAATATTTAAAGATTATTATAATATAAGTGAAGTGGAGTTTAATCTTTTAAATAGTTGTGCTATGGAAGGGTATAAGTATATCTCAAGAAAAATCTTACAAGAGGAGTGGTTTGAAAAAAATATGCCACTGGATTTTTTAGAGAAATTAAATGAGATTATCTTTGATATAGAGAGTATTACCTATATTTCCAATACCAATGAGCTATATAGCTATTTTAAAGAGCATATAAAGATGGAAAGATTTATTGAGGAGAATTTGGATAATACAGATATTTTTGATAAATTTTTTGAAATATTTGGGATAATAAAAAGCAATGAGGTAATGAAAATTCATTCTAATTTCAATGAGTATTTTGGAGATAAGATGGGAATATCTCTGTATAGACTTCTTATCCAATATATGAAGGATTTAACAATAAAGAGTAATATAAAATATGGACAAGATATCGTTCTTATAAAGGGAATGGACTTTGTAAGATATAGTGAGGAGCATAAGGATATCAACTATTTTTTAGATATAACAGATGAGTATCTACCTAAAAATTTAAATGATAATCTAATTTTGACAGAGAAGCAGAGAAAAGAACTAGGCATTACCACAAAAGAGGAGAAAAGAGATATAGAGAGATATAGATTTTTTCAAGCTATATTTAGCGGAAAAGATTGTGTAATCTTTACTAAGAAAGATGAAGAGAAAGGTGTAGAGATATCTCCATTTTTAGAGGAGATAATATTGAAATACTCCCTACCTCTTTTAAAAACTCCTGTACAAAATAGAAATAGTATCAATATGCTAAAAAAATCTCTAGTAGGGGTGGAGTTGGGATATTCTCAAAGTAGTGATGAAAGATACATAAAAGATTCTGAGGATTTCAAAGAGGGAAAACTTCAAATAGGAGCTTATGACTATGATAATCTTATAAAATGTCCACTTAGTTTTTATTTCTCTAATATAGAGGGATTAACTCATACTCTAAAATATGAGGATAAAGATATCAGTAGTAGAGTCTTAGGAATAATAGTGCATAAAGTTTTAGAAGAGTATGTAAACTCTATTTGGAAAAAAGTTTTACAAGATGGAATAGGAGAGGTAGAGTATTCTGAAGTGGAAGAAAGAATGAAAAAAGCTTTTAAAAAGGAGAGAGCTAAGATACCTCTACATATGGACAACTATTGTGAAGAAATAATGATACCTATAATAAGTAGAAATATAGTGAGATTTTTTAAAGATTTAAAAGCAAACTATGAGGGGATAGCTATTAAAAGATTTCAAAGTGAGAAGAGTTCCTATGAAAATACTCCATTTTATTCTGGAGATATAGATGTATATCTGAGAGGAAGAGCAGATTTGGTAATAGAGAGTGAGATAGGTAACGAGATAATAGATTATAAGACGGGAAATAAGCAAGATGGACAGTTAGATTACTATACAATAATACTGTATGGAGAGTCTGGACAAGCTAAAAAATTGGTATTTAATGCTTGGAAAGGAAAGATAGAGAGAGAGGATAAGGTAGTTCTTACAAGAGAGAAATTAGAGGAAAATATAAAAAATTTTGTAGACTCTCAAGAGTATATGAGGGCAGAGAAGAAAACGCCTTGTACAACCTGTGAGTATTATAATATCTGTGGAAGAGGTAGAGAGTAATGGGAAAAAAATTGATATTGAAGGCAAGTGCTGGAACAGGAAAGACATATAGATTATCTCTTGAATATATAGCCTCTCTTATGGAGGGAATAGATTTTAAAGATATTTTGGTAATGACATTTACAAAAAAAGCCACTGCAGAGATTAAAGAGAGAATTTTAAAATTTTTAAAAGAGATTTGTGAAAGTGAAGAGAAAAGAGTTGAGATAGAGAAAAATCTTCAAAATATATATGGAGATGTTTTTTCTTTTGAGATATCCAAAGTAAAAAAGATTTATAAAAATATTGTTGAGAATAAAGATAAATTAAAAATCTACACAATAGACTCATTTACTAATACCATCTTTAAAAAGGCAATAGCTCCATATCTAAAAATCTACTCATATGAGATAGTAGATGAAGAGGAGAATAGGAAAATCCTTATTAGAACCTTTGAAAAACTTTTTGAAAATAGAGAGGACTTCAACCTTTTTAAAAGTTTTTTAGAGGATAATAGCGAAAAAGATATGGATAGGTATGTGGAGCTTATTAGAAATATTATAAATCAAAGATGGAAGATGATTCTCCTAGGAAAAAATTTAGAAAAGAAAGAACCTCTTGATTATAAACCAGCTCTTCCAATACTAGAAAAGCAGGAAGAGATTTTAAAAGAGATAGCTGGGATAAAGGGAAAGCCCTTTGATGATTTGGTAAAAAAAGATTATAGGGGATATTTTTCTTCAAAGGATAAGGGAGAGTATTTAAAGGAAAATTATAATATTTTTCTTAAGGATAAATTTTGGAGTGGTGTGAAGGTAAAATCTAAAAAAGGGGATATAGACTCTCAACTTGAGGATTTAAACTATCTATATGTGGAGTTTAAAGATAATCTTGGAAGAGAGATGTATAACAGACTTGTAATTCCATATGAGGAGAAACTTTTGCAAACCATTGAGAAAATCTATACTATCTATGATGAGATAAAATTTAGAGAGAAGAGATTTACTCATACAGATATAAGTAACTATACCTTTAAATATTTAGAAGAAAAAGAGCTTGGATTTATAGATGAAAATGGGCTTACTGAGGAATTTTTTGAGATTATAGATGGTAGACTTAGAAGTGTATTTATAGATGAGTTCCAAGATACAAGTATTTTACAGTGGAGAATACTGAAAAATATCTTAGATAAGAGTGAGAATATCATCTGTGTAGGAGATGAGAAACAGAGTATCTATGGTTGGAGAGGAGGAGAGAAAAAACTTTTTGAAAATCTTGCTCAGATAATAGATGGAGAAGAGGAAGAGTTAGATACCTGCTTTAGAAGTAAAAAAAATATAGTAGAGTATACAAATGAAGTCTTTAGGGATATAGCTGATAAAAGTGTAGATGTATATCCTCCTAATTGTGATTGGAAATTTAATAGTGTAGGGTATAGAGAGAGTGAAGAGTCAGGTTTTATAAAACTTCTTACTGAAGAAGAGGAGAGAGAGGCTCTTGAAGTTATGATAGATGAGATAGAGAAAAACTTCTCAACTAATTACAGTGGTATAGGAATTTTGGCTAGAACTAAAAAAACTTTAGAGAGAATAGCTTTTTCATTGGGAGAGAGAGGAATACCATATACTTTAGAGTCTGATACAAGTATAATAGAGAGCAGAGGAATAGGTGGAATCTATGCTCTTATCTCTTTGCTTGTAAAAAAAGATTTTTTATCACTACTAGATTTTTTACGTTCAGATTTAGTAAATATCTCAGCTCCGACTTTAAAAGAGATAATTAAAAAAAGAGATGAGGTAGAGAGTTATTTGTACAGTGATGGTTCTATTGATATAGAAGAGGATATTTTTTCTACTTTAAAGGATATCTACATAAATTATACTAATCACTGTGGAGAAACAGAGTTTTTAACCTATGAGATGTTACTTAGAATAGGGATTGGAAATAGATTTCAAAATGATGAAGATACTTTAAATATCTTTGGATTTTATAAACTGCTTAAGGAGTATAGATATTTTAATGATTTTCTGATTGAATACGAGGAAAATAATCAAAAAGAGAAATTTAAAAAGATATCAGCTGGAAGTAGTAATACAATCTCTCTTATGACAATTCATAAATCTAAAGGATTAGAGTTTGATACACTGTTTTATTTTATTCCTAGTAAACCAAGAAATAGTGGAGATAAGGGAATGGAGTTTTATTTTGAGATGGATAAAAACTATTCCCAAGTAAAATCTTATCTGATAACAGATAATAAATTTAATAATATTTTAGAAAGTGTAGAAGAGATAGATTATCTAGAGGAAAAGAGATTGAAATGGGAGCACGAGGAGATAAATAATCTCTATGTTGCTCTTACTCGTCCTAAAAATAATATTTTTGTAGTGGTAGAAAAGATAGAGGATATAGAAAATTCTAATTTCGCAACTTTATTAAAAAATAGAGATAGAGGAGAGGTAATTTTAAACAAGGTAGAAAAAGAAGATAATTTAAAAGGAATAGAATATGATATGAAACTCTCTACTCCAATAGTTGCCCATAAGAGTGATAAAGAGGAAAATCAAAGAGAGGGAATAAATAAGATATATTCTCATACTCTTCAGATAGAAGGAAAAAGAGTAAGAGGAATAATTATACACTATTTCTTAGAAAATATTTTACATTGGGAAGAAAAAGAGATAGAGCTATCTAAAAAGCTTACCTATGCTAAATATATCTCTGTAGTTGGGGAAAAAGAGATGAATGAGTTACTTTCTAAAGAGAATATAGATTATATTTATGAGAGATGTAGAAATATTTTTGATACCCATTGGGACTTTATATATAGAGAGTATCCAACATATCTTAAAATAGATGGAGAGAATAGAAATTTTAGAATAGATAGATTGATGATAAAGCTACCAACAGAGAAAGAAAAAGGGATTATCTATATAGCTGACTATAAAACAGGTAAGTATGATGAGGAGCAGTTAGAAAATTATAAGTTGTCAATGATAGAGAGAGTAAAAAGAAATGGAAGAGATATAGAGGAGTTTGAAATAATTACTGAGTATATAGAGTTAGATATGTAAAGGAGCTATTGCAATTTAAGAAATTAATAATTCAAGAATGACTTCTTTATCAGTATAATATTGTCATTTTTGAATGTTATTCTCTCTCATAGTAAATTTCTTAAATTGAAATCGTGATATAGGAGAAGTAAAGGAAAAGGAAAAAAATTTACTGTAATGAGCATTGCGTAAGCACTAGCGATTGGAAGTAAACTTTTTTCCTTTTATATTATTAAATGTTTTTATTTTTTGATTTCAATTTAAGACTACAATATCCACTCTTTTAAATTGATTTTAAGGGGTATGGTTTTATAATTTGGAGTAAACATATGGCTAAAAAATTAGATGCTATGAGCTCTTTAAATAGTGTTTTTAGAGGGTGAGTTTAAAGTAAGAATTATTGGGGTATAGAGAAGATAAAAATAGTGGATAATTTCACTATTTTATAATAAATAGCAAAATTATCCACTATATTAAAATTTCTTTCTTAAAATTAGTAAGATTCCTCCACCTATAAATAAAACTATTGTCAGTGTAGAAAATAGAGGAAAGAACCCTATATTTTGAACTACTCCAGCTATTTTTCCAGAGATAATACTTCCAAAGCACATAGTCATATACCAAATTCCCATAAAAATAGTAGAGAGTTGCTTAGGTGCTAGCCTATTGAAAGTAGCTATTCCAACAGGAGCAGTACAAAGCTCAGATATAGTATTAAATAGGAAAGCTAAAACTATAAAAATCATATTAGCTTTTGACACATCTCTAGTGATATATGAAGAGATGCTCATAAATAAAAATGCTATCCCCATAGAAAATAATCCAACAGATATTTTTATAGGAGCATCTACTTTATATTTTTTTAATTTCTCCCATAAAATAACTAAAAATGGAGAAAAAATAATTCCTGATATCGCATTTAGAGCTGGGAACCAAGGAACTGGAACAACGAAACTTCCCAAATTTCTATCTACATGATCTCTAGCATAGAGAGTAATAGAACTAAAAGATTGATAGAAAGCTGTCCAGAATAAAATAACAAAGATAGAAATAATTCCCATCAACTTTATATTTTTAATCTCCTCTTTAGAAAAATTAAAAGAAAGAGTAAAGTTTTTATTATTTGTTGTATTTTTATATGGTTTCTTTCCTAAGTCTCCTAAAAATTTAGGGGCTAGATAGAAGAATAACAATGTCCAAATAATAGCTATAATACTACATACTAAAAACATAGGTCTATATCCAAATTTAAGAATATTTCCTTGGAGATCTACAGTAGCCATAAATTTATCAGCAATAAGTCCAGCTGTAAATGGAGCTAAGAATGAACCAAGATTTATAAACATATAGAAAAGACTGTATGCAATCTCTTTTTCGCTAGGTTTTTTATCAGCATAGATATTTCCTACAAGGTTTGTACAATTAGCTTTAAAAAATCCATTTCCTATCATTATTCCCAATAGACCTAGATATAGAGTATTTTTATCTCCACCTCTACTAAAGAACAGTAAGAAATTACCTAGAGAGATAAAAAATCCTCCTAAGATTATAGATTTTTGTTGACCAATATAGAAGTCTGAAAGCCAACCTCCAATTAGTGGAGTAAGATGTAATACTCCTACAAAAAAACCATAGAGAGAAGTAGCTTCAATAATTGATAATCCCATTCCACCTTTAGATATAGCAGTAGTAAAATATAGAACCAGAATAGTTGCTATTCCATGATATGAAAATCTTTCCCAAGTGATAGTAAAACACATTAACCAAAATGATTTTGGATATTTGCTCTTTAAGTATTGAAAAATTGAATTCATAGTAACCTCATTTAATTTTTAGGATAATAAAAGGAACTGTCTTATTTTAATAATAACAAAACAGTTTCCCTAAAAGTTTTGTATTTATTAATTAAAATTTCATTTTAGAAAAATGATTTTTTCCAGCTCCACATGGTGGACATACCCATTCCTCTGAAATTTCAGCAAAAGGAGTACCAGCAGGGATACCGTGCTCTACATCTCCAACAGCAGGATCGTATACATATCCACAAACTTCACAAACATATAAATCTTTTTCAGAAGTGTTATGCTCTACAACTTCTGAGAAATGATCTTTTGAAACACCACAAGGTGGGCAAAGCCAATCTTCAGGTAATGATTCAAAAGGAGTACCAGCAGGGATACCGTGTTCTATGTCCCCAACAGCAGGGTCATATACATATCCACAAACTTCACACATATACTTTTTCATTTTAAACCTCCAATTTTTAAAGTAATTTATAATTTTTTATATTGCTGAGTATATTATACACTTTTTTTGAATAAAGTTATACTATTTTTTCAAAACTTCTCCTAGACATTCAGTCAAATAATAATTATATCTACAAATTTCTCTACTTATATTAAGTAATAATTTAGAAAAAAGTTTAATATTATTTTTTGAGAGAGCATGAAAAGAGAATTTTGATAAAGAGATAAGTGTAGTATCTTCTACACAAATAGAAGTAGCTAAATAAGGCATTATTCCAATTAATGCTAGTTGTCCAAAACAATCCCCTTTTTTATAATTTTTTAAATTGTAAATTTTAGAATCAATCTCATATTCTAATTTTATTTCTCCCTCAGCTATAAGATAAATAGCTTCAGGGGAATCTCCTTGTGAAAAGATTTTTTCTCCAGATTTAATTTTTTTTATCTCTGTATAGGATAAAAATTCTGTGACTTCGTCCTTAGAAAAAGCTCCTAATATAGGAAAAGAATTAAGATTTTTTAAAATTTCAGTATAATTTTCAAGATTATTTTTCTCCATAATATTTCCTCCTTCTACTTTTTGTATATTCTACAGAAAAAAGAATTTTCCTTTTTTTATTTTAAAAAATTAATTTTACTTGAATACTCTGCTTTTTGATGTTACAATTATAGTATAAAAAATTTTAGATAGGTGATATTGATATTATGAAAATTTTTAAAATTTTTATTTTACAAATAGTTATAGGAATAATTGCTATGGCTTATTCTGGACAATCGGACTGGTCAACTATGGCAGTCTATGATAATAAAATCCCTGAAAATATAGCTGTAAATGAAAAATATGGAGAGCATCCAGAAGTATTAGATTATGTTTTTGTAAGAGCTAGAACAGCTAATATGAGAGAATTGCCTTCAACTTCAGGAAAAATAATAGGAAAATATCCATATGATACAAAATTAATTGCTTTAGAAAAAGTATTAAATTATGGAAATCTTTGGTTTTATGTAGAGGATTCAAAAGGAAATAGAGGATATGTTTCTGCTAATGTAGTTAGAAAAAGAACTTTTAGATTCCAAAAAGCTATGGATAAAATAGTAGAATTAGAAAATTTTATGAAGGAGCAAAGAGCTTTAGGAAGGGAGATAGCTAGTACTAACTCATATATACCTAATCCTAATAACCAAAATTTTAAAAGAGAAAAGGATAAGTATGGGACTACTTTAGATCAAAGTAGTATTGGAACTTCTGTTATCAATGGAGAAGAAATATATATTCCAGATAGATCAATACTATCTGTTATAGAAAAAGGAAAAACTACTTCAAGAGTAAAAGTAGCAAATATTCCAGAAGAGTTAATTGTTCCAAATTCATCTATTTCAAGGAATCCAAAGATACAAAATGAGTTTTTTAAAGTTATTGCTATAGATGTATCTAATCAAAATATGATAGTTTTTGAAAAGAATAGTGAAGGTATATGGGAGGTTATCTCATATGTTTATAGTAAAACTGGAATAGAAAGTAAGTTAGGTTTTGAAACTCCAAAAGGATTTTTTATATCTCCTATGGCAAAGTATATTATGCCATATAATAGTGAGATAGGAGAAAAAGAGGGATATGCAAGATTTGCTATCAGATTTTCTGGTGGAGGATATCTGCATGGAACACCTATTAACTATGATGAAGAGATAAATAAAGAGTTTTTTATGAAACAAAAAGAGAGAACATTAGGAACTTTTACAGGAACAAGAAAGTGTATTAGAACTACTGAGGAGCATGCAAAATTTCTTTTTGATTGGATTGTAAGTAAGCCAAATAAAAAGTATAATGAGCAAAGACCAGATAAGAATGTTATGTTTGTAATTTTTTAAAGAGGTGTATAGATGAAAAAGATATTTATGGTATTGTCTTTAGTTGGAGTTATAGCAGGTTGTACTTCAACACAGGGACAATTTAAAGAGATAACTATAGAAGAAAGTGAAACACAATATATTTTAGAAGATGTAACAACTACTGAAAAACCTCTCGAAGATATAATAGTTTTCAATGAAGAGGGAGTAGTTATAAGAAAAGATGGGAATAACTTAGTGCTATCTATGCCAGTAGAGATTTTATTTGATTTTGATAGTTCAAAGGTAAAGGAAGGAGTAAAAGAGAGTTTAAATACTCTAGGAAAAGCTTTAGCTGAAAATAAAGATATAAAGCTAAAGATAGATGGACATACTGATTATATAGGAACAGAGCAGTATAATTTAAATCTTTCTCTTAAAAGGGCTAATTCAATAAAAAATTATTTAATAGGAAGGGGAGTTTCTGCTAATAATATCTCAATAGAGGGATATGGAAAACAAAATCCTGTGGCAAATAACTCAACTGAGGCTGGAAGAGCAAAGAATAGAAGAGTGGAGTTTATTATTTCAAGGGATAAAGTGATTTTTTAATGAGATGTTTTTCTAAGTACAACTCTCCAATAGGTAATCTTTATCTAGTAGAAGAGGAAGGAAAGTTAATAAGAGTTACCTTTAATGAGATTCCAGCAGATTGTAAAGAGAAAGAGAGTAATTTTTTAATTGAATGTAGAAAACAGTTAGATGAGTATTTTGCTGGCAGTAGAAAAGAGTTTGATATTCCATTAAAACTTTATGGAACAGAGTTTCAAATAAAAGTTTGGAAGGCACTAGAAGTAATTCCTTATGGAGAAACTAAAAGCTACAAAGATATAGCTATTTGTATAGATAATCCTAAGGGATGTAGAGCGGTGGGATTAGCTAACAATAGGAACCCTATACCGATTATTATTCCGTGTCACAGAGTGATAGGAGCTAATGGAAAATTAGTAGGCTATGGTGGCGGAATAGATAAAAAAATCTTTCTTTTAGAGTTAGAAAAAAATAAACAATAGTTGAGAAATTATTATAACTTAAAAACTAAAATAACTACAAATATTTCAAGAATGACTTTTATTCTTTTCAATCTTTGTCATTCTTGAATTTTTATATTCTCAATAAATTTTTTATTAAAATTGGAGTAGAGATAAAAAAGGAAAAAATTTACTGTAATAAGCATTTGAAAACATAAAATTAAGAGAAAAAAATATCCTTATGATTAAAAATTGAATGTTTGAAAAATGACATCAAATATGCTATAATTACTTAGGATATATAATTGAAGAGGTAAAAGATGAAAGGAAATTTTTTCACAAAAATAGTTTATGAGTTTTATTATCTCTCTTTTTTTCTATCAGAACGAAAAAAGAAACAGAAAGAGAGAAGTAATATAGCAAATAAATTTTTGAAATATAATAACGAGAGAGTTTTAAAAAATATAAAAGATAAGAAGATAAATAAAGTTTTAATACTTCTTCCCCATTGTTTACAAAAATATAGTTGTCCATTGAAGATAACTTCAAGTATAGAAAATTGTAAAAAGTGTGGTCAATGTGTAATAGGAGATTTTTTAAAAATAAAATCAGAGTTTCCTGTGGAAGTAAAAGTAGCTACAGGAGGAACATTAGCAAGAAAACATATAAAGGATACAAGACCAGATTTAGTAATGGCAGTAGCATGTAAAAGAGATTTAGTATCGGGAATACATGATGCTTATCCAGTAAATGTCTATGGGATTTTTAATGAGATTCCAAATGAACCTTGTATAGATACCACTGTATCAATACAAAAAGTTAGGGAGTTTTTAAAAGAGATATTTTAATTAGCAGACAGGAGGTAGAACTTGAAGAAAAAATATTTTATAATAGCTCTTTTGTTTGCATTGGGAGTTTCAACCCTTGCTTCAGAGAGAGATGATTTAGCTTTTGTAGATGAATTATATAAACAGAAGAAATTTGATATGGCTATAGTTGAGTCAAAGAGTTTTTTAGATAAATATCCTACATCAAAATATAGTAAGAGTATACAGGATAGAATAGCTAAGGTATATTTTTTACAAGGAGATTACTCCAATGCTATCAAATATTTTAAGATTTTATTGATAAATAATGATTTAAAAGAGAAAGATAAAAATGAGATAAGATATTATCTAGTGAGATGTTATGCTGGGATAGGAGATAAAAATTCTAGTGAAGAGTATTTAAAATTGATAGATACTAAAAATGAGTACTATGAAAAAGCTATATATGACACAGGGACTACTTATCTAAGTCAAGAAAATTACCCTTTAGCAGAGGAAAGTTTTCAAAGGATAATAGCACTCAATGGAAAGTATTACAATGATGCTATACTAAGTATGTCTTTACTATCTTATAATAAAGGAGATTATAACAGAAGTATAGCTTATTTAAATCAATATGCACAACTAAAGGATAAAAAAAATATAGTATTTATGAATTATCTATTGGGGTCGTCATATTATAAGTTAAATCAAGTAGATTTAGCAAGAAGATATTTTGAAGAGTCTGTAAAAGAGAGTAAGGATAGTACCTATGGAAGAAAGGCAAGCTTAAATCTTGTAGAGATATATAGTAATAAAGGGGAGCTAGAAAAAGCTCAAGGAAAGATAGATATCCTGCAAAATACTCCTGATTATAGTGAAGGAATGAGAATTTTAGGAGATTCTTATGCAACTAAGGGAGATTATCAAAAGGCAATAGAGTGTTATAATAAATCAAATGATTTTTCTAATCCTAAACTACTTTATAGCTATGGATTTTCTCTTTATAAGTTAGATAGATTAAAAGAAGCTCAAGCATATTTTGAAAGTTTAAAGAAAAGTTCCTACTATAACCAAGCTATTTACTATATCTTTGCTATTGATTATAAATTAGGAAATTATAAAAAGATTATAAATAATAGAGATGAAGTGAAAAAATTAGTAGTAAATCAAAAGGATATAGAGAGTATCAATGTAATTATAGCTAACTCTGCCTATGAATTAGGAGATTATAAACTTTCTAAAGATTACTATGGAAGAAATTATACTCTTAAGCCAAATATAGAAAGCTTATATAGAATAATTGTAATAGATAATAAAATAGATGATTTAGATGATATAAAATTGAGATTTTCTGAATATAAAAATAAATTTCCTAGTGATACAAAATATAGAAAAAACATATATTTATCAGTAGGAGAGTTATATTATAAAAAAGGAATGTTTGATGAGAGTGCTAATACTTATAAAGAGTATTTAGCTACAAATAAGGATTTTGATATTTTAGATAACTTAGTAACTATACTACTAGCTCAACAAAAATATAGTGAGATGATGACTTATCTAGATGGAGCAGATAGCTCTCCAAATAGTGTTTACTTAAGGGGAATAGCTTCAATGGGAATGGGGAAATATCAAGATGCTAGTAATTATTTTACAATAGTTGAGCAAGATACAACTACTACACCAGTGCTAATGGAAAAGATAAAGTTTAATAAATTGAGAAATGCTTTTCTTTGGGAAAAATATGAGGACGCCATAAAATATGGAGAGGAGTATATATCTCAATATCCAAATGGAGAGAATAGAGCAGAGGTTTTAGATAAAACAGCTTTAAGTTATTTTAGAATGGATAACTTTGAAAAGAGCAAAGAGTATTATACACAGTTACAAAGCATACCAAATTATAATGAGTATGCAACTTTCCAAATAGCTGACTCATACTATGCCCAAGGAAAATATGATGAAGCATTGGGAAAATATCAAGAAGTATACACAAAATATCCAGATAGTAAGTATGGAGAGAGTGCTAACTATTGGTATTTGAACTCTTTAATTAATTTAAAAAAATATGATGAGTTTGAGAAAGCTAAAGAGGAGTTTATAAAAAAATATCCAAACTCTGAGATGAAAGAAAATATATATATCTTAGCTGGGCAACTTTATGAGAGAAAAGGGGATAAAGATAGTTCTCTAGCTACCTATGAAAAACTTTATACTACTACAAAGGATAGTGATATAAAGGAAAAAACAGCTACTAAGATATTGGATATCCAATTAGCTACAAATAAATTAGATGAAGCAGTAAAATATATATCTGGAATAGGAAATATAGAGATAAAGAGTTATTATAATGCTCAATTATATGAAAAGCAAGGTAAAAAAGAGGAAGCTTTAAAAGAGTATGAAAATCTTTTTGCTGGAAGTAAGTATAAAGACTTTGCTGGAATAAATTTAGGAAATTATTACTTTGATAAAAAAGATTATGCAAAGGCAAGAGAGTATTATTCAGGAGTGGAGAGTTTAGAGAGTACCCCATATAAAGATTATGCTCTGTATCAAATTTCCAATATAGATGAATTAGAAGGAAAAACAGAGAGTGCTTTAAGAGGGTTTACAAAGGGATATATACTTTATAGTGGAGATTATTCAAATCTTTCAAAATTAAAAGCAGCACAGTTGGATGAAAAATTAGGTAAAGAGGAGGATGCTTCAAAACTTTATAAAGAGCTGTACTCTGTGGAAAAATTCCAATATAGAAGTTTTGTGTTGGAAAAGATGATTTACTATACACTAAAGAGTGGAAATAAAATAGAAGCTAAAAAATATTATAATGAGCTTCAAAAAATAGATAAACCAGCTTCAGAAAAATATAATCAATTTTTTAACTAGGAGGATAAAACTATGAAAAAACTATTAGCTGTAACATTTTTATTATCAACTATGGCAGTGATGGGTGCTGATGAAGGAGTAGCAGTTTTTGATAAAGAGGTACAAGGAGTAAATAAAGAGCAATTAGAAATAAGAGAGATACCAACAGAAGAGGTTATCTTAAAAAGTCAAAAGGTTGAGTCTGGAGCTATCAAAGTAACTAATGATAACTATCAAAACCAAAATCAAAAAATAAAAGTTGTACAAGGAGAGAAATCAGCTCTTGAAGATGAGCTATCACAAGGTGTAGAAGAAAAATCTTTCTGGAAATATATTTTAGGTGGATTAGGAGTAGTAGCTTTAATTATAGCTTTATAGCATAGGAAATTGTAGATAATTTAGGAGGACAGATGTACTATTTAACAAACGGTGGAATACTAATGTACGTAATACTTATTATGTCTATAATAGGATTAAGTGCAGTAATAGAGAGATTTATACATTTTAGAAAATATGAAAAAGATAACAGAACTACTTTAAATAAAGAGTTAAGAGTGATGATAGAACAAGGAAATATAATAGATGTAGTAAAGAAACTTCATCCAGAAAAATCAGCTGTTTCAAGAGTATTAAAGGTAGTTTTATATGATTACTATAACAATCCAAATTCAAGTATAGAGAAGTTAGAGGAAAAAGGAAAAGAAAGAGCAATGGCAGAGATAGCTGGATTAGAAAAAAATATGTGGATTATCTCTCTAGTAGCACATCTAACTCCTTTTGTAGGGTTACTAGGAACAGTAACAGGAATGATAAAAGCTTTCCAAGCTGTATCTATATACGGTACAGGAGATGCTTCTGTATTGGCAAAAGGAATATCTGAAGCACTATTTACAACAGCAGGAGGATTATTTGTAGCTATCCCAGCTCTTATATTTTATAATTATTTCAATAAGAAGATAGATAAAATAATATCTGATATGGAGATAACAACAACTGAACTTTTAAATATGTTTAGAAAGTAGGAGAATATTATGAAATTAGAGAGAAGAAGGAGAAGAGGAGAGGGCTTGATTGAGCTAACTCCCCTTATAGATGTAGTATTTCTTTTACTAATATTTTTCATGGTAGCAACTACTTTTGATGATGTAAAAGGTGGTATAAAAATAGAGTTACCACAATCTACAATAAGAGAGATAGCTGAAGTAAAAGAGATACAAATTATAGTTGATAAAGATAAGAATATGATACTTAACTTTAAAGAAAATGGAAAAACTGAACAGATAAGTGTCAATAAAGATAGTTTAAAAGCAAGATTAGCAGAAAAATTAGCAGAGTCTAAGGAGAAAAATGTAATCATCAGTGCAGATAAAAAATTAGATTATGGTTATATAGTAGAGATAATGAGTATATCTAAAGAAGCTGGAGCAAACTCATTAGATATAGATACTGCAGATAAAAAATAAGGAGGGCTTATGAAAAAAGATGACGGAATAAGTATACTCCTTTCAATAATTATAAATATAATCATAGTTTTATTAATTCCAAGTCTGTCTGCTAATAAAGTTGAAAATAAAAAGATAAAGATAGGATTAGTCGCCTATGAAAATAAAAATAGGACTAAACTAGAGGGACAAAAAAATAGCAATACATCTCAGAAGAAAACTGCTGAAGAGTTGAAGAAAATACCACCTAAAAAAGAAGTAACAAAGGTGGAGAAACCAGTAGAGAAAAAGCAAGAGGTAAAAAAGGAAGAGAAGAAAACTACACCAAAGTCTGATAAGATAGATTTATCTGCTTTAAATAATATAGCTAGTAGTGTATCTGTGCCTAAGGTAGAGGTAATGACAAGTGTTCAACCTAAGTCAAGCGGATATAGAGAGGTAGCAGTATTAGAAATCTCTAAGAAAGAGCTTCAAAGTGGAGTAACTTCTAAAAATAAAGCAAGTGAAAATATAACTTTATCTAAGGAGTTAATCTCAGCAGAAAATGAGAAGTTAGAATTAAATGATGAGGATAAGATAGCATTTAATTCTGAAATAGGGAAAGACTCATCTTTTGATAGAATATTACAAATTTCTGGGGAAACAGAGGGGTTACCTAGTGGTTATAGATTAGGAACAGAAGATGGTGATATAGTAGCTAGATGGGATACTTCTAACAGGGAGCCAGTATATCCTGAGTCTGCTCAATTAAAGGGATTACATGGAAGTGTAAAAATAAGAATGAATATAGATGAAAATGGAAATGTAAAAACCCTCAAATTAGAAAAAGGAAGTGGTGTTCCAGAAATAAATAATGCTATTGAAGAAGTAGGAAGAACTTGGAAAATCTATTTGAGTAAAAATGGATTAAGTGTAAAAGGAGATGTAATCCTAGAGTATAATTTTACATTGAAAGGGAAAGTAAACTAATTTGTATTAAAGAGGTGGAAGAGTTGGTTCTTTTAGGATTTAGATTAGAAAAAACTTTAAAGGAAGAATTAGAAAATAATTATGAAAATGAGTTAACTTTTGCAGATAATATAACTGATTTTATAGATTATTTAAAAAATAAAAAATATGAAGCTATAATAATTGAGGAAAAAAATTTACAGGAAGAAGCTTTAATAAACCTTATAAAAAAAGTTGGAGAACATCAAAAGAAAGGTGTTATAATTGTACTAGGAGAAACATCTAATTTAAAAGTAGTAGCAGGAAGTGTTAAAGCAGGAGCTTATGATTATATTTTAAAACCTGTAGAAACACCAACTATAATTAAGATTATAGAAAAATCTGTAAAGGATTACAAACTTTTAGCTGAAAGAATAGATAAGCATAAAAGTTCAGGAGACAAATTAATAGGACAAACTAAAGAGATAGTAGAGTTATATAAGATGATAGGTAAAGTAGCTACAAGTAGAGTTCCTGTTCTAGTAGTAGGAGAGAAGGGAACAGGAAAGACAAGTGTAGCAAAAGCTATACATCAATTTAGTGACTGGGCAAATAAACCATTACTTAGTATAAACTGTACATCTTTCCAAAATGAGCTTTTAGAAAGAAAGATGTTTGGATATGAAAAAGGTGCTTTTAAAGGTGCAGTATTCCCACAAATAGGAGAGTTAGAAAAAGCCAATGGAGGAACTCTACATTTAGGAAATATAGAATCATTAAGTTTAGATTTACAATCTAAAGTGCTTTACTTCTTAGAAGAGGGAGAGTTTTTTAGAATGGGAGGAGCAGCACCAATTAAAATAGATGTAAGAGTTGTTGCAACTACTTGTGAAAATCTTGAGGAGCTAATTAATCAAGGAAAATTTATTGATGAGTTATATAGAAAGTTGAGAGTTCTTGAGGTAAATATTCCCCCTTTGAGAGACAGAAAAGATGATATTCCACTTATAGTAGATCACTATCTATTAGAGTGTAATGATGAGTTACATAAAAATGTAAAAGGTATAAGTAAGCCAGCCCTTAAAAAAATGTTAAGATATGAGTGGCCAGGAAATGTAAATGAATTAAAAAATGCTGTAAAATCTGCTGTGGCTCTATGTAGAGGAACTTCAATCTTAATAGAGGATTTACCTAGTAATGTCTTAGGAACAAAAATTACTAAGAAAAAAGGGGAAGGGCAAATCTATGATTTAAAAGAGTGGATAAAATCTGAGATAATGGAATATAAAAATAATAATCAGGTGGATTATTATGGAAATATAATCTCAAAGGTAGAAAAAGAATTGATTCGTCAAGTGTTAGAGATGACTAATGGTAAAAAAGTAGAAACTGCTGAGATATTGGGAATTACTAGAAATACTTTGAGAACTAAGATGAGTAATTATGGTTTGGAGTAAAATATGCATATAACATTATATAGAAAGTATAGACCAAAAAACTTTGAAGAAGTAGCTGGACAGAAAGAGATAGTAAAAACTATAAAAACTTCTTTAAGAAATGGTAAAACTTCACATGCTTATCTATTTACAGGACCTAGGGGAGTAGGGAAAACTACATTAGCTAGACTTATAGCCAAGGGGGTAAACTGTCTAGAAAATGGAATTACTGATGAACCATGTAATAGATGTGAAAATTGTTTAGCGATAAATAATGGGACATTTTTAGATATGGTAGAGATAGATGCTGCTTCTAATAGAGGAATAGATGAGATAAGACAATTAAAAGAGAAAATAAATTATCAACCTGTAAAGGGAAGAAAAAAAATCTACATAATAGATGAGGTTCACATGCTCACAAAGGAGGCTTTTAATGCTTTACTTAAGACTTTAGAAGAACCGCCAGAACATGTTATCTTCATATTAGCAACAACAGAAGCTGATAAAATACTACCTACAATAATCTCAAGATGTCAAAGATATGATTTTAAAACTCTTTCACTAAATGATATGAAAGAGCAATTAAGATTTATTGGAAAAAATGAGGGAGTAGATATACCAGATGATGTATTGGAACTAATCTATGAAAGCTCTGGTGGAAGTGTGAGAGATGCTGTATCTATCCTTGAAAGAATAATGGTAACTTGTTTAGGAGAGGAGATTACTTTAGAAAAAAGTGAAGAGGTACTAGGAGTAACTTCTGCTAAAAAAATGGAAGAGTTTTTAATGGAGATTAAAGAAAAAAATTATACAAAGCTAGTTAAAACTTTAGATAGTTTTTGGAATGACTCTGTTGAAATAGAACTATTTTTTAAAGATTTTGCTAAGTATTGCAAAGGACTTATGGCAAAAGGAGAGCTAGAAATAGAGAAGGGACTTACTATTATTGGTTGTATTTTTGACTCTTTAAATAAGTTTAAATATGAAGAGGATAAAAGACTTGTTGGTTATGTAATAGTAGATAACCTTATGAAAAGAACAGTTAAACCAACAGAGGTAATTGTAGAGAGAGTGGTAGAAAAAGAGATTACTCCTACAAAGGAAGAGATAAAATTAGAGAGAAAAGAAAAATTAGAGGGAATAACTCTTGAGTATATAGCAGGAAAATGGAATGAAATTGTAAAAGAAGCTAAGAGGGAGAAAATTACTTTAGGAGCTTTTCTTATTACTGCTAAGCCATATAAATTAGAAGATGATATTTTATATATTGGATTTGATGCAGAGAGTAGTTTCTGTAAAGAGCAGATGGAGAACAGTGCCTATAATGATGTATTTACAGAAGTAGTAAGAAAAATAATTAATCCTAAATTAAAGTTAAAATATATCACTATTGGAAAGAAAAAAGAGATAGAGAAAGATAGTGGAGATTTTACAAAAAAAATAGTGGATTTCTTTGGTGGAGAAATTATGGTATAATATGGAGGAAAAATGTTTTTACTGAGTAGTGTATTATCAATAGTTCTTCTTTTCCTTCTTTCTCTTCTTATGCCAGTGATGAGTTTTGCTCTTCCTATTTATAAGATAAAGAAGATGAAGAATTTTACTTTTAGAGAAAAATTAATAGCTAATATTATAGTTATAATATTGATAGGTTTAATTAACCCTTGGTTGATACCATTTTATTTAGGCTTTTTTATAGTGATTGAATCTCTTTACAACTACTTTATCTCTAAAGGGGATAAAGTAAAAAAGTTTGATAGAATAGTAATTATCTCATTGGTAACGACAGCTCTTATGACGGGATTACTATTTTTATTAAAAGATGATATCAATAATAATATGGGACTTCTTATGGAAGTATATGAGAAAAATTTTCAAATAAGTAAAGCTGAGAGTTTAGAAGTATTTGAGATGATAAAAAATAGTGCTGTATATTATATATTTATCTATGCAATTTTATCTGTATTTGCAATGTATATCTCTTTAGATATAAAAGATTACTCTCAGTGGGAAATCTCATTTGAATGGTTATTAATATATTTGTTAGGATATTTTGCTATTCATCTGTTTAAGATAGATAATTTTTATACTAACAATATTTTAGGAATAGGTGAGTGTATCTTTATATTTTTTGGAGTAAAAACTTTGTATTCAGTTTTTAGTAAAAAAATAAAATATAAAGGAATAGCAAATATGATAGCTGTTATGCTAGGATTATTATTTCCTTTCGGAACTTTTGTAATAGGAGTTTTTGGAGGATTTAAAATAGATAAAATCAAAATAAATGAAAAAAAATAATTGGAGGATAGAAAAATGGCAAAATTACAAGTAATACTTACACAAGATGTAGCTGGACAAGGAAGAAAAGGAGATATCGTATCTGTATCTGATGGATATGCTCACAACTTTTTAATAAAAAATAATAAAGGAATTCTTGCAACTCCAGAAGAACTAAAAAAAATAGAAAATAGAAAGAAAAAAGAGGAGAAAAGACAACAAGAGGAAAAAGTAAAATCTGAAGAGTTAAAAAAGGTTATAGAGGCTAAGAAAGTTGAAATAGCTGTAAAAACAGGAGAAAATGGGAAATTATTTGGAGCTATAACTAATAAAGAGGTAGCAGCAGCTCTTGAGCAAACATTTGGATTAAAAATAGATAGAAAGAAAATAGAGTGTAATATAAAAAGTTTAGGAGAGCATGTTGCAGTTGTAAAACTTCATACAGATGTAAAGGCTGAGGTAAAAATAGTAGCTAAAGCTCAATAGTTTTATTTGAGGAGTAAAAATGCTAGATATAGAAAATTTAAAAAAAGTTCCTAGTAGTATAGAGGCAGAGAAATCTGTCCTAGGAGGAATATTTCTAAAGCCAGATATATTTGGGGATGTAGTAGAGATACTACATCCTAATGATTTCTATAAGAATGGACATAAGTTAATATATGAGGCTATGAGAGATATCTATAATAGTGGAACAGGAATAGACCCTATTGTAGTAGTAAATAAATTGAAAAAAAATGAGAAGTTTGATGAGTTAGTAGGAGAGCAACTGTTATTTGATATAATTTCAGATGTGCCTACTGCGGCTAATATAATAGAATATGCTAAAATTGTTAAGGAAAAAGCTACTCTCAGAAGATTAGGAGAGGTAGGAACAAAAATAGTTGAACTTGCCTATGAAGGTTATGAAGAGGTAGATAATATTCTTGACAAAGCTGAGGGAATGATATTTAAGATTTCAGAGAATGTAGATTCTAAGGATTTAGTGAGCTTAAAAGATGTAATAGCCCAAGAGTTTGTAAGATTAGAAAAAGTTTATCAAAATAAGGGAGTAGCCACAGGAATATCATCTGGTTTCTCAGATTTTGACCAGATGACAAGTGGTTTTCATCCATCTGATTTAATTATTCTAGCAGCTAGACCAGCTATGGGAAAGACAGCTTTTGCTCTAAACTTAGCACTAAATGCGGCTATGAAAAGTAAAAAGGGTGTCTTGTTATTTAGTTTGGAGATGTCTAGTTCTCAATTGCTACAAAGACTTCTTTCAATAGAGGCTGGGATAGGACTTCAAAAAATAAGAAATGGTTTTTTAGATCCAGATGACTGGGGAAAATTAGGGCTTGCAAGTATGAAGCTGTCAAATTCAGAGATAAATATAGCTGACTTACCCAATGTAAATGTATTAGAGATAAGAGCTATTGCTAGAAGATTAAAAGCAGCTGGAAAACTTGATATGATTATCATAGATTATCTTCAACTTATAAAAGGAAATAGTACTCGTGGAGATAATAGACAGCAAGAAATTTCTGAAATTTCTAGAGCTTTAAAGGGAATAGCTAGAGAGTTAGATATCCCGATAATAGCTTTATCACAATTATCCAGAGCAACTGAGCAAAGAGCAGATAGAAGACCTATGCTTTCAGACTTAAGAGAGTCTGGAGCTATTGAGCAAGATGCTGATATGGTAATGTTTTTATATAGAGATGATTATTACAACGAAGATTCTGAGGATAAAGGGCTTACTGAAGTAATTATAGGTAAACAGAGAAATGGACCGGTAGGAACTATAAAACTCAGATTTTTCCATGAGTATACTAAATTTGAGAATTTTACTTCAAGAATTGAATAGATTAAGAAAGGATTGATAGAAGTGAAAAAAGTTGAATTATTAGCTCCAGTAGGTAATATGGAGAAATTTAAAATGGCTCTACACTATGGTGCAGATGCTGTATTCTTAGGTGGAAAGATGTTTAACCTAAGAGCTGGAAGTAATAACCTTTCAGATGAAGAGTTAGAGTATGCTGTAAATTATGCACATGAGAGAGGAAAGAAAGTTTATGTTACATTAAATGTAATTCCTCATAACCAAGAGTTAGAACTATTACCTGACTATGTAAAATTTTTAGATAGAATAGGAGTAGATGGAGTAATTGTAGCTGACCTTGGGGTTTTCCAAATAGTAAAAGAAAACTCTAATCTTTCTATCAGTGTAAGTACACAAGCAAGTAATACAAACTGGCGTTCTGTAAAGATGTGGAAAGATTTAGGAGCTAGAAGAGTTGTATTAGCAAGAGAGATTTCATTAGATAATATAGCTGAAATTAGAGCTAAAGTTCCTGATATAGAGTTAGAGGTATTTGTACATGGAGCTATGTGTATGGCTATTTCTGGAAGATGCTTACTAAGTAACTATATGACTGGAAGAGATGCCAATAGAGGAGATTGTGCTCAAGCATGTAGATGGAAATATAATCTTGTAGAGGAAACAAGACCAGGAGAGTATATGCCTGTATATGAAGATGAGTATGGAACATATATTTTCAATTCAAGAGATTTATGTACAATAGAGATTATAGATAAAATCCTAGATTTAGGTGTAGATTCTCTAAAAATAGAGGGAAGAATGAAAGGTATATACTATGTAGCTAATGCTGTAAAAGTATATAGAGATGCCATAGATAGTTACTACTCTGGAAATTATCAATATAACCCTAAATGGTTAGAGGAATTAGAGTCTACTTCAAATAGAAGTTATACAAAAGGATTCTATTTAGGAAGAGCTGGAGTAGAATCTCAAAACTATAATGATAGAAATTCATATAGCCAAACACATCAACTAGTAGCTAAGGTAGAGCAAAAATTACCTAACAATGAGTATATTCTTGCTATAAGAAATAGATTATTAGTTGGAGAAAAATTAGAAGTAGTAAGTCCTGGAATAAGTGTAAGAGAGATAACTTTACCAACTATGATACTTATGAACAAAGATAAAGAGGTAGGAGAGGTAGAAGCTGCTAATCCGAACTCATTTGTTAAGATAAAATTAGATGAAGAACTAAATGAATTAGATATGCTAAGAAAAAAAATCTAAAAAATTAGGGGGATAGTTATGAAAAAACTATTAGTAATGGGAATATTAGTTTTAAGCTCAATGTCTTTTGCTAAATTAGAGGTACCAGAAGATGTAGAAAAAAATATAAATAAATCAGCTAGAAGTTTTGATGGTTCTCAAAGAATGAACTATATAAATTGGCAAAAAAGGTCATATTTAAGAATGGATGAGGTAGCTAAAGAATCTGGAATACCACAGGAAGAATATGCTAGAATAAAGGCTAAACTTGAGAGAATGTATGGAAGTAACTATGCAAAACAGCTTCAAGTATTACCAGATGAGATAAACGATTACAAAGATGTGGTAAAAAGAGTAGAAGAGGCTACAAAGGGAAATGTTATAGTAGATGAAGAGGTAAACCAAAGAGCAAAAGAGGAGATAGTTAAAACTTTAAATGCTGTAAAAGTTCCTAAAGAGATCTTAGAGGTTTATCAAAAATCTGCTGAGGAGTTATTCCCAAATAACTATCCTAAACAACAACAATTTTTAAGTATCTGCATAAAAGATTACTTTGAAATACTACCACTATTAAAAAAAGAATTAAATAAATAAATTTTAAAAGGTCAATATTTTTTACAAAAAGTCTAAATTTTTGAAAAAAAATGTTGACTTTTTTGTCAATGTAAAGTATATTAAATTGTTAAAAAAAATATTTAAAACAAAGGAGTTGATAGGAGAGAAATGAAAAAGAGACAAGTATCCCTTTCTTGTGCATTACTTCCAATAATATTTTTGGTTGTAATACTTTTTTATTCAGTACAGATAGCTAAACTAGAAGTACATATTCCAATATTTATTTCTGCTATATTTGCAGGTTTTGTGGCATTGATATGTAAATATGCTACTTGGGACGAATTAGAAGATGGAGTTGTAGAAACCATAAAGATGTCTATGAGAGCTATACTTATTCTTATGATAATAGGAATGGTTATAGGAAGTTGGATTTTATCAGGAATAGTTCCATCAATGATATACTATGGTTTAAAGATTATCAACCCATTAGTATTTTTACCAGTTACAGTTATAATATGTTCAATAGTATCTCTTTCTACTGGAAGTTCGTGGAGTACAGCTTCGACGGTGGGAATAGCCCTAGTAGGAATAGGAGAAGGGCTGGGATTACCTAGACCAGTGATAGCAGGAGCAATAATATCTGGAGCATATTTTGGAGATAAACTTTCTCCAATGTCAGATACAACTACATTGGCACCAGCTATGGCAGGAGCCACACTATTTGATCATATAAAACATATGCTTTATTCAACTGTACCAGCATATATATTTACACTGGTTGGATTTATTATATTGGGAATAAAACACAGTTCAGGTGGAGAGGTAGATACTGCTCAAGTTAATGAGATATTAAATGCACTATCTAATTCATTTAATATTAGTCCATTTCTACTATTAATTCCAGTGTTTGTAATAGGAATGGTGGTTATGAAAGTGCCAGCTATTCCAGGATTGTTTGCAGGTTCTTTAATAGGAGGAGCTGCTGCTATGCTTTTCCAAGGTGCTTCTTTAAAAGATGCACTATACTCTTTACATTATGGATTTAGTGGAAGTACAGGAAATGCCATGGTAGATGAGTTGTTAAATAGAGGAGGAATGAACTCTATGATGTGGACTGTATCTATTATTCTATGTGCTATGACATTTGGTGGAATAATGGAGAAGTCTGGAATGTTAGGAAGAATAGCTCAAGAAATATTGAGATTTGCTAATACAACAGGTAAATTAATTTTGGCAACACTATTGACACCTATGTTTATTAATTCAGTAGCTGGAGATCAATATCTTTCAATAGTTATTCCTGGAAGAATGTTTAAGGAGAGTTATGAGAAAAGAGGACTTGCTCCTAAAAATCTTTCAAGAGCCTTAGAGGATTCAGGAACAATGACATCAGCACTTATTCCTTGGAATACATGTGGAGCCTTTATGATGGGGGCTTTAGGAGTAGGAGCTTGGGTGTATGTACCATATTGTCTATTTAATATAATCTCTCCAATAATTTCAGCATTTTATGGATTTACTGGAATTACAATAGAGAAGATAGAGAAATAAAATAATCTGATTGATATATGAGAGTAGTTATTTGGTTGAAATAGCTACTCTTTTAATTTTTCTTTATCTAATTTAATAATTACTCAGCCAGCAAATTAATTTAAGAAAACTCAAAGAATTGTGTAATTTATGAAGAGAAGTTAGATTAACTCAGCGA
>OGXU01000091.1_pt1 | contig 51610 bp, 46 predicted proteins | sample 1576381 | NCBI WGS metagenome assembly OGXU01 (sample SAMEA3541544, study PRJEB24748) | human gut metagenome | biome: human gut; feature: human-associated habitat; material: faeces | place: China | collected 2012 | reverse complement strand
ACTATAAGAGGGTGACTTTTATGGCATATTTTCTTAAAAAAACTAACAACAAAAATTGTATCTGGGGCTGGCCGTCGCGCTAGCGACTTGGTACAATATGATGATATGGCATTTAATTATATCATCGCTGATGCGAAGGGGAGATGGAAACAATGATGATCATGGATAGCAGCAAGCCGCTGTATCTGCAGGTGGAGGCAGATATTAAAAACCGTATCCTGTCGAAGCAGTACATGCCGGGAGATAAGCTTCCGACGGAGAACGAGCTAAGTGACCAGTATAATGTGAGTAAAATCACGATTCGAAAGGCGATACAGAATTTATCCGATGAGGGATATGTCAATAAGGTCCAGGGAAAGGGCACCTTCATCAATTTCAAGAAGGACAAGCTGTATCTGAATAAGACCAGCGGCTTCAAGGAAAGTCTGTCGAGCCTTGGACACGCGTCCAGACACGATATCATCCAGGCATCGTTCCTGAACGCGGATGAGGATATCGCAGAGAAGCTGATGATTCCGATGGGGACGAAGGTCGTCTACATCGAGCGTCTGGTCTGGCAGGATAACGAACCGATCGCGATCGATAAGATCTACATCGAGGATGCCCGCTTCCCGGACTTCATCACGACACTTTCGAAAGATCGCTCGTTCTACCAGGTGATGGATGAGTGCTATCATATCCGGCCGAATCATTCCGTCCTCGAAATCGACGGAAAGGCTGCGCAGAGCCACAGCGCAGATACTCTGAAGTGCAACGTCGGCGACCCGCTGTTTTCGATTCATAAAATCAGCTATGATCAGGATGGTAAGCCGATCCACTACTCGCTGACGACGGTCCGCTGTGATCGCGTCACCTATGTCGTTTCCACAAACGACTCCACGGTCATGGACGAGAAGATCAAGTCGAACTGAGCTTCGATCCACAACAGAAGGACGCTTCAGCCAGAACCAGCACAAACACAATCACAGATTTATCTCCATAAAGTTCAGAAGGGGCACCGACACATCTCGTGTGGTTGCCCCTTCGCTTCGTTTATTTATCGTTTATTTATCTTCTGTTTTTCGTGCTATGAACGGCGTTACGCCATCTCACAAATCTTACTGCGCACGCTGAGCACCATAGATGGTGCGACACTCAGCTCATCGATGCCCATCTCGACGAAACGCTCCGTCAGGGTCGTGTCAGCACCGAGCTCACCGCAGATGCCGGCCCACTTGCCCGCCTTATGCGCGCCATCGATGGTCATCTGAATCATCCGAAGAACCGCCTCATGATGTGGATTATAGAACTCGTCCAGCTTCTCATTCTGGCGATCGATCGCAAGTGTATACTGCGTGAGGTCGTTGGTGCCGATGCTGAAGAAATCGACGAGCTCTGCCAGCTCCTCACAGATCATCACTGCTGCCGGCGTCTCGATCATGATGCCCTGCTCCGGAATCGCATACGGGATTTGCTCCCGCTTGAGTTCTGCCGCCACCTCTGCGACGATCTCACGGATCCGAAGCACCTCATCTACGGAGATGATCATCGGATACATGATGGCGAGGTTTCCGTACTTCGCCGCACGAAGCAGTGCGCGGAGCTGTGTCTTAAACACATCCGGCTGTTTCAGACAGATACGGATCGCGCGATACCCCATCGCCGGGTTATCTTCCTTTCCGAGTCCGAGGTAATCGACGTTCTTATCCGCACCGATGTCGAGCGTTCGGATGATCACCTTCTTTCCGCCCATCGTCTGTAGCACCTGACGGTACGTGTTAAACTGCTCAGTCTCATCCGGCAGCGCGGTCTTTCCGAGATACAGGAACTCACTGCGGAACAGGCCGATGCCCTCCGCGTCATTTTCCTGTACATATGCGACATCTGAAACACTGCCGATGTTTGCATATACGTTTACCTTCCGGCCACTCTTCGTCACCGAAGGACGTCCCTTGTAGTTTGCAAGCAGCCGCTTCTGCTCTGCCGCCCTCGCCTGCATCTCGTGTGCAGCAGCGATGGTTGCCTCATCCGGATCCACGCAGAACACGGCATCCTTGCCATCGACGATGCCCATCGTACCGGAATGGAGACTGTCGAGCTCCACCGGCACACCGATCAGCGCCGGGATGTTCATCATACGCGCGAGGATCGCGGTATGGGAGTTCGTCGAGCCATGGACGGTGACGAACGCAAGGATCTTACGCTTATCCATCTGCACCGTTTCACTCGGTGTCAGGTCATCCGCCACGATGATGGACGGTTCCATATGCGCCCAGTCGAGCTCCTCCTCACCACTCAGATTCCGGATCAGACGATTCGAGATATCCTTCACATCCGCGGAACGTGCCTGCATGTACTCATCATCCATATTCGCGAAGATCTCGGCGAAGTTATCTCCGGTGACCGCCACCGCGTACTCAGCATTGAGCTCCTCCGTCTCGATCATCGAGTGGATCGCATCTTGGTAGTCCTCATCCTCGAGCATCATCTGATGCACCTCGAAGATCTGCGCGTTCACCTCGCCAACCTCCTGAAGCGCCTTCTCATAAAGCGCGCCGAGCTGGGCCTGCGCCTGTTTCTTCGCATCCTCGAGACGCTGGAGCTCTGCCGCTACATCCTCGACATGCTGACGCTTTACGATGCCATCACTCTTCTTCAGAACATTGATCGGACCGATCGCCGTTCCCTTATAAACGGACTTTCCGATGTATTTTTCCATTTCCTGTCCCCTCAGATTCTATATCGATCGATGAATTACAGATTTTCCTGGAAGAACTTCTCGAGTGCCTCGAACGCAGCATCCTCATCCGGACCCTCGACCTGCACGGTCACCTCATCGCCCTGCTTGACGCCCATGCTCATGATGGCGATCAGCTTGCCGGCAGCTGCGGTCTTTCCCTTCGCCGCGAGCGTCGTAGCGCTCTGGAACTTCTTCGCTTCCTTCACCAGCAGTCCGGCTGGTCTCGCATGCAGTCCGAGTTCTTCCTTGATCACATATGTAAATTCTTTCATCTTTATCTATCCTTTCTTTTCACTGCGTGAGCTCATACGTAAGTCCCCTCTGCAAATAAGCGGGATTCCTGCATACGTCACCATGTCATCTAAGTCATCATGTAAATAAGTTCTCATTATAAACAAAACTTCCCGCACGGTATAGTACTTTCCGGATCTCGAATTCACTATGCATGCAGGAAGTCTGGATATTTTTTCAGGGGTATGCCACAGTGCCCTGTGGTATTTTAAAGAAGTGTATCGCTCTGTTTAGAGAATGCCCAGTGCACCCATGACCATGCCGAAGAGGACGATGCCGATCAGCAGGACGTTGGTATTGACCTTCTTCTGAACGAGATTGTAGATGCCCAGCGTAAATACGAACGGAAGCATCTTCGGGATGATGGAATCCAGCATATCCTGGATGACCAGATTCGTACCACCGGTGGAGAAGGTAAGCGGCGTGGTGACGGACACCATGCTGGCTACCATACCGCCGACGACGGTGAGACCGACGATGGATGCGAAGTGCATTACGCGATCCATAAGTCCTTCCTGGTACAGCTTCGCGAGGTATTTATTACCTGACCTGTAGCCGAAGAAGGTTGCATTGTAGGCAAACAGCAATGACGGAATCGCGAACAGCAGTACTGCGAGAATCGGTCCCAGGATGCTGCCCTGCTGTGCGAACGAAAGGCCAATACCGAAGGTGATGATTCGGATGGTTCCCTGGAAGAAGCTGTCACCGATGCCGGCGAACGGCCCCATCAGACTGGTCTTGATCATGGAGATCGACTCGGTCTGGAACTCACCCTCTTCTGAATTTGCGTTCTGCTCCTCCATGGAAGCGGCGAGGCCCATGATAAACGGTGTCAGCTGCGGTGTGCAGTTAAAGAACTCCATATGCCGCTGATACGCTTCCTTTTTTCTCTCCTCATCATCTGCATACAGCTTGTCAAGCACCGGTGCCATGCCATACATGAAGCCCATGTGCATCTGACGCTCATAGTTCCATGAGCACATAATCGCGAGGGAATGCAGGAAGACCTTACGTAAGTCTTTATCGCTTACCTTCTTTAATGCTTTCTGATTTTCCATTATGCATTTGCCCCCTTTCCATACAGAACCTTATCCAGGATGAATGCCAGGATCGCGGCGAACATGGTCACACCGATCAGGCTGAGACCGGAATATGCGACGATCAGGAAGCCGAGAAGGAAGTACGGGAACATCTTCTTCGACAGCATTGAACTCAGCAGCATCGCAAATCCGAGGGCCGATAAGAGGTTACCAGCGACTGTGAGGCCGTTCGTGATGACCTGCGGAATCGCAGCTACCAGGTTCGTAACTAGATCCGTACCGAAGTAAACGGTCAGGAAGATCGGGATGAAGTAAACCAGCGCGTTGAAGCCGAAGGACCACCAGAGGTGGATATGAATCGCCTTCTTGAACTGTCCGTTCTCGATGGCCTTATCCGCTACATGAGAGAACTGCGCGATCACCATACGCATGATGACACTCAGGAACTCGCCAATGACGGCGACCGGAACGGCGAGGGTCAGTGCCGCTTCCGTGGAGGCACCGGAAAGAATCGCAAACGCAGTGGCGATGATACTTCCGAACTGCATGTTTGGTGGTCCGGCTGCTCCGATCGCTACAAATCCCATGGAAATAAGTTCCAGGGATGCACCTAAAATTACACCCTGTCTGACATCGCCTAATACGAGGCCTGCCAGTGTACTCAGGATCAGTGGTCTGCCGATGTTCTGACGTCCGATCAATCTGGAGTCGATGACACCGACGATACCAACTAAACCGAGTAAGATCGCTTTAATCAGCATACGACATCTCCTTTTTTAATTCTCAAATGATGCATGCTCGATCGGGGAGGATGGCACCATCTGAATATAGATCTTCTTTCCCATCGAAATCAGTTCCTGGGTGGCCTTCAGCTCTGCTTCATTTAAGTACACGGCCTTACCGTACTCCTTCGAACCGGCCTTCTTCGCCACACCGCCATAATTGATTTCGGTCACCTCTGGAAGCTCCTTCGCAAGCTGAAGTGCTTCTGCCGGTCCCTTTACGATGATCATGATATTCTTGCTGGCATTCTCATCCACCAGCTTCCGAAGCTGTGAAAACGGAATGATACTAAGCTCACAGTCCACCGGCTTCGCGATGCTGAGCGCCATCATGCTGATCGGATCATTCGGAACCTTATCATCGGCGACGATGATATAGTTGGTGCCTACCTGCTTGGTCCAGGAAAAAATCACCTGGCCATGTAAAAGACGATGATCTACACGAACTAACTTAATCATACATTTCCTCCATTTAAAAAGTTGTTGTACAGTACGATGCTCTGGGCTGCACTCTTACAGGTATCATCGAGGTCCAGCTCCTCCCATGTCGTACCGCTCTTCTTCATTGCCATGATTTCCAGTACCAGCGGGAGATTTACACCCGCGATCAGTTTTCTCGACGAGCTCATGAATGGTAAGGCGGTATTCGCCGGCGATCCTCCCGGAAGGTCCAGAAGGACGACCAGATTCCGATCCTTATATCTCTCCTCGATCGTCGCACGGATTGCTTCTGAAAAGTCATCCAGTGACTCTCCGTTTTCGAACGACAGCGTCCCGAAATCATCCTCGTCGATATCCAGGATCAGCTTCAATGCATCTGCATATCCCTTGCACAATCCTGCATGTGTAATCATCAGCACATCAAATGCATCTTTCATGTTTCGTACCATCCTTACTTAATTCTTCTATGATTGGAACAGCCTCTGATAAAGAGGCGATAATCTTTATGGCCTGTCGCTTCTGGACTTCCGTCGGCGGCATCAGATCCGGCACCATGATGACCGGGATCCTGGCATTCCAGGCTGCCTGGACGCCCACCTTCGAGTCTTCGAAAACCAGTGCATTCTCCGGTGCTGTATTCATCTTCGCAAGCACCTTCAGGTACGCTTCCGGCGAAGGCTTCCGCTCGACGACCTCATCACCACAGCAGATATAGTCAAAGTACTGTATGAGCTGTAAGCGAGTCAGGCGCTCCTCCGTCAGTGATCGACTGGTGGCGGTCGCTACCGCACACGGAAGTCCGGCCTTTTTGATGCAGTTCAGGAGTTCCACGGCACCCGGTTTTGCGGTGAGCTCACGCTCCAGACGCTCTACTCCATGCTGACGGGCGACTTTCATGAATTCCTCTGTGGAGCAGCGTCCACGGAACAACTCTTCCATGTAATCATACACCGGCTGTCCACTGCGACCAACCACATTCAGAAAGTCCTCTCTCTTTCAGTCGTCGATCCCGAAGTCTCTTGCCGTATCATACCATACATCCTGCCATACCCTCTCTGTATCGAGCAGCAGTCCATCTACATCAAAAATAACCAGTTTAAGCGACATATATTTTCCTCTTCGTACTGTATCTTAGTACTGCATCTGCCACATATAACGACGAACATCGAGTGAGTGACCACGCTCGAAGGCGATCGCCTCTACGAAGTGACGGATCACCACGCCGGTAAGGATGGCTGCAACATATGGCTTCGCCTCATCAGCTACCGTAGAAAGATCGAGATCCTTCTGATCGAGTACGAGCAGATCCTCTGTAAACTTCTTTGCGAAGTTCTCTACACGCTCATCGAGGTGTCTGGTGTGACCGATGGACTTTACAAGCATGAATGGAACATCATAATCGGTTACCTCGAACGGGCCATGGAAGTACTCACCGGAGTGGATGCATCCGGAGTTGATCCACTGCATCTCCATGAACCAGCACATCGCGGTGGAGTAAACCTCACCATAGTTGATGCCGCTGCCGATGGTGTAGATGGTCTTCTCACGCTTGTTGCGCTTCGCCCATGCCTTCGCCTGTGCATCGTACTGTGCCTTCGCCTGTGCAGAAAGATCGGTCAGCTTCTCGAGCTCCTTCAGGCATACATCCCACTTCGCATCTGGAGCGAGTACGGAAAGAAGGCTGAAAAGTAAGCCGTAAAGGATACCCTTATTCTTATCAGAATCGCTTACTTCCTTACCCCAGTCATAGTGAACAGGATACTCTGCTGCCTCCCAGAGTGGAGAACCCTCGAGGTTGGATAAGCAGATCGTAAGGGCGCCCTTGGAACGTGCAAGCTTCGTTGCCTCTACGGTCTCCGGTGTGTTTCCGGAATGTGAGCAGGAAATCACGACGGAGTTCTCATTGAGACGCTTCGGCGTATCATATACGAACTCGTTCGCGGTGTATACGTGGGAAGGGATCGAACTCTCCTTATCGAACATATACTGTCCAGCCATAAGCACTGCCTGGGATCCGCCACAAGCGACGAAATAAACCTCATTGACCTCCTTTCTGGCTTTCACTGCCTCAACTGCGGCCTTAATCTGTGATGCATGTAAGTCTCTCATAATTCCTCCTTAAAAATGATAATTGATTATATATCATTATATGATTTTATAAGTCTTATTATATACATGTAGCACAAATTTGCAAGTACTTTTTTCTTTTTTGTCGGGAGTTTTACACTTCTTTTTTTAGTGTTTTAATACAAATCCTTTATTTAAGCCATTTACGGCTTATTTTTTGTCAAATTTTATGATTTTTATAGTGCCCGTCTTTAGGATTTAGCACTTTATTTTTTGAGAGTTAATGAAATATATTTTATCCTCAAGTCAGCATATTTGCTGGCTTTTTTCTTTGTTTTAAAAACTTGACAAATTTTCTTTTTTATACTTGCTTTTATGGTGCTATGGTGCTATACTATAAGAGGGTGACTTTTATGGCATATTTTCTTAAAAAAACTAACAACAAAAAAGGTACTTATCTTCAGATTTATTCAAGCTTTTACGATCCTGAACGCAGGCATACTGCCCACAAGGCTTATAAACCTATTGGTTATGTTCATGAGCTTCAGGCAAAGGGCATTGACGATCCTATCTCCTTCTACAAAGAAGAAGTTATCAGACTGAACCAGGAAGCAAATGCTGCAAAAGCCGCAAAAAAAGCGAAGCAGATTTCAGATGATTCGCCGGAAAAACTCATTGGCTATTTCCCGATGAAAAACATTAACGACAAGCTTTCTGTCAAAAAGTATATTGATCTCATGCAGACCGCTACTGACTTCCGCTTTAATGTTTTTGACATGATCTCTGCCCTTGTTTACGCAAGGCTTGTCCAGCCATGTTCAAAATCAAAGACTTATGACGAAGTGATTCCAAAGCTTTTTGAATCCTACGATTTTTCTTTAAACCAGCTCTATGACGGGCTGGAGTATATCGGTTGCGAATACGAAAAGATCATTGAAATCTACAATCATCAGATCCAACAGATGTATCAGTTTGATACCTCTCATACTTACTTTGACTGCACTAACTTTTACTTTGAGATCGACAGGGAAGATGATTTCCGGAAAAAAGGACCTTCCAAGGAAAACAGAAAAGAACCGATTGTTGGTCTGGGACTCCTGCTTGATGCAAATCAGATTCCCATCGGCATGAAGCTGTTTCCGGGCAATCAGAGTGAAAAGCCGGTGATCAGAAATATCATTGACGATTTGAAAAAGAGAAACTCTGTGTCCGGCAGAACCATACAGATCGCCGACAAAGGGTGGAATTGTGCTGAAAATATCTTCCATACGCTCAAAAATGGGGATGGATATATTTTCTCTAAGTCCGTAAAGATGCTTCCGGAAACGGAAAAGACCTGGGTACTGCTCCCTAATAATTACAGGGATGTAAAAAATGCTGCCGGGGAGACTTTGTATCGCATTAAGGAATGTGTAGATGAATTTGAATATAAATTTACCGAGTCTGAAACAGGCTCTTTAAAAAAGTTCCGGATCACAGAAAAAAGGATTGTTACTTTCAATCCAAAACTTGCCAAAAAACAGATCTACGAAATTAATAAAGAAGTTGAAAAAGCAAGGCTTCTGAAAGCTTCGCAGGCTAAAAAATCCGAGTATGGTGATTCTGCAAAATATGTCATTTTTACTGCTGCAGATAAAAAGGGCAACGACACAGATGGTAAAGTAAAAGTCACCATGAATGAGGAACTCATTCAAAAATCCCTGGAGCTTGCCGGATACAACATGCTGGTCACTTCCGAGATTTCCATGAAAGATAAGGATGTCTACAATGCATACCACAATCTCTGGAGAATAGAAGAATCCTTCCGGATCATGAAGTCACAGCTGGATGCCAGACCGGTATACTTGCAAAAACAGGATACCATTGTTGGACATTTTTTAATCTGCTATCTGGCCGTATTACTGACAAGATTACTGCAGTTCAAGATATTAAAAAATGGTTATAGTTCCGAAGAGTTGTTTGAATTCGTACGTGACTTCAGAGTTGCCAAAATATCAGACAGAAAATATATAAATCTATCGCATGGTACATCATTTATCAGGGAATTGTCAGAGCTGTGCAGCTTACCACTGACATCGTATTTTTTGAACGAAGGAGACATCAAAAAAATGCTAAGCCACAGGTTTTAATCCTTGGCTTAGCACCATGTTTTATACTTCAACTCAGAAAGTCAGGTATTATGCAGAAATAATGTGTGAATGTCAATCAAAAATGACGAACACACATTAAATTACAACAAAATAATGTGCGTTCGTCAAATGAATTATTTAATGCTTCATTTAGCTCCGATCCACCATATCTTTCACCCGGGCACGGAATATACATTTCTCCGCATCAATGGCTGCCACAAAGCAGGAATACTGCCCGCCAATCTTGATGATGATCGGTCCGCCAGTTGTCGGAGATAAACGGTTCGGGTAAAAACAGTATACAGAGATATTGGGGACTCCCGGAATTTTTCCGATCCAGTTTTTCCCCTGCATCTCCACACACTCAATGATAATGTTGCTATGCAGAGGGAAACGTTCCTCGATACCGATCCATTCGGACTTTACACAATCTCTTCTGGAAACCAAAAACCGCGGCTCTTCCTCCGTAGATTTCGTCGTGTACCCTTTAATTTTCACATCAATGATCTTTCCGGAGACCGCCTGCTCCTTGATATTTGCCGCATAGCCATGGATCCATTCCGAATACGGCAGCACTCCCGGAATGGAAAGCCCCAAAATATCAACCACAATGTAATTCTGCAAATCCCGGCACAAAACCACAATGGCCTTTACCTCTAACTCTTCCCCGGCCTCTATAGATTTTTTAATCTTCTCCAAAGCTGCCGGCCTGTATTCCGCCTGCGCGGCCCGGTAGCTTAAATAGACCGTCCTCTCCTCCCGGTCAACTCTGGTGATTTTTACATTATAACACCGTTCCAGGAGATACGTTGCGCCAAAAATTCCCTTATAAAGCGTGGACTCCTCAGTCGGCATGATCAGCTGAACATCCCCGTCATATGCCTGCAGCCCTTTTTCCTTAATTTCCTGAGTAAACCGGATGTCCGTCAAAAGTTCTCCCTTCTCCATTAGGTACCCATACTGATCTAGTTTTTTCTGGGCTTCTGCCTCCTTAGATTTCGCGGTTCCTCCTAAAAATCCTAATAATTCTAATCCGGTTCCATTCTCACTCATATATTTGTCCTCCTCTTCTTAATTTAATAATATTCCGATTCCCCATGTAAACAGGAGAAAAAATCCCGGAATTCCCACAATAAATGTCAAAAAAATCCTGCGGAACAACAACTTGTCCCTGCGCACCAGTAATAGAAGCAAAAAACCAATTACCAGAGAAAAGCCACTCACCGGCAACGCCAGCATCCGCACCTTCCGGTAAAATTGTTCAAACAATGCAAACACCGTTTCCGTAACCCCGCCATAAGTGGGCCCATTATAATTCTCCAGTTCCGACATGACGCGGTCATACGCATCCTCCAGCTTCCGTTTCTTATCCCAGAGTTTTTCATTCATATCCGGAGCATGCAAAGTAATTGCCGGCCATGCTCTGATGAATTTTCCTGTAAAGTACCTGCACCAGGGTTTAATCACCATCTGCACTCTCCACTCCTTCCATTCCAATATCCTCAAGATCTGCCAGATCCGGCAGGTCATTATCACCATTTTGCGGATCCTGAAACATCTGACCAGTAAATGCCTTCATAAGTGGCGTTCCCGCCTTGATCGGTATGCTGGCAGCCACACTTCCCAAATCCGAAGCATTGATAAAGAAGCTATCATCAAATTCTGTCTGCACGATCTCCTTTTTAACCATGTCTCCGCTTATCAGTTGACCGGCCGGAATGTCGGTTTGCGCATAATATACCTCATGCTCCAGGGCCTTTAATTTCTTTTCTTTCTTTTGCAGTTCATCTTCCGCCTGCCGGTTTTCTTCCTCAAGTCCTGTAATGAATGTATCTGCCTTCGTGATCATCCGGTTATACCTGTTGTTTGCGCTGCAGGCCGATACCATAAATCCCATACATGCCACTAACAGCGCTCCCGTCACTATCCGGAACCCAAATTTTTTAAAGTCCCGCGGCCGTTCTGAAAAACGCTGCTCAACAGAATTGCTCCTTTTATATTTTTCTTCCTTTTATGTACCATCCAGAAGTTTTAAAAAGATCTGCCTGCACGCTTTTCCTGGATAAAATGGATTACTCTCATATGGAATTGCTGCAAGGATCGTATTTTCCGGCATAAGTTCCTTTACATCTCCAAAGTCCGAACCGACACAGTGGGAACTGATCAGTACCCTGCACTCATCTTCCCCAGGCATTCCCTTTATATCTTTTAAAAGTTCTTTTAATTCATGCTGTTTCCATTCTGCCTTTGATGTTACAATGAAGCGGTTTTGCATCCTCGCATACACATGAAAGATCGTTTCCTGGTCCAGACACCCAAAATCATAGACAATAAAATCATATAAGGGCTTATAGTCCAGCTGGAATTTCTGGAGTGGAACATGGTAATAGTAATCCAGCGTTCCGATTGCAAACTTTGTGATCCCATCCACCTGCTCTTCCTCCCGCTCCTGGCGGCAGAGTTGCTCAAAGCATCCATCCGCATCATCCAGTTCAACGATCGCAGCGCGCTTTCCCTCATGTGCCAATGTATTGGCAAGAAGAATGGAAATGGTTGTGCATCCAACCCCTATGTTGGTCGCCATAACCCCGATCTCACATGCCTGTCTCTTTGCCGGTTTACGTTCTGTCGGTTCCTCCTGTTTTCTTTTAAAAAATCGCCGTATTGCTTTATTCTTCGGCTGCTCTTCCCCTCCCGTATCCGCTTTTTCACCTGCCTCCTCTTTCTCTGGCTGACCGGAGGGCTTATAAAGGTATGCGTACTGTTCTTCCGCCATCTGACAGATCAGGGCAAAGCGCGGCTCCCGTTTTAACATTTCACATATAGGATCCGGGAGCTGGCAGACGATAGATGCCACCTGACTGGCCGGAATTCCATTTACCAGTACAGACATCCGCTGGATCAGGTCCGTGTACGATCCGTCATATTCCAAAAGATACTGGATACTGGCATTCACGTCCATATTGCGATACTGGACCACATGGTCCCCTCCGGCGACCCCGTAATAAGCCCGGGCCTCTTTTTTCGTCCGGCCGTTGCAGTACCATTCTGCGATTTTTTCAAAACTGGCATCTTCCTGGTAAACCGCCGTGTATATCCCCAGGCTTTCAATTTCCTTCATATAGTCGCTGCCACGCATTTCAGAAACTACCACGAACACCTGTAAATCACCTTCCGCCGTAGAGCAGATCTGATCAATGTCGCGCGGGGAAAGTTTTTCCTGATCCTGGTACTGGCTGAGTACCACCGCGTGTATTTGTGGATTGGCCCGGACAGACCGGATCACACTGTCTTTTCCAGAGCGAAATTCTATTCTGTGGACCGTGACTCCGCGTTTTGCAAATACACTCCGAAGTTCTTCTGCTACCGAATCGCCATCCCCGCTCATTTCCGTTGCGATCAGAAGGTCTAATTCCTTTTCCATACTCACCTCTTTCTGCCAAATAGTCTGCGCAAAAATCCTCCAGAACATTTTTCTGGTTTCTCCAGTTCTTCATCTACCGCGACTGCTGCCCTGGCAAGTGTTCTGATTTCTTTTGAAAACAGGGACCCTTTGTCACTTGATGCTGCTTCCCCGACATTCGCAAAACTTCTGGCATCCTGATTTGTATGTATGATACAGGTCGGTTCCATAGTTAGGATCCTGGCCACATGGGATATTCCAAGCTCGCATTTTTTATCATCAAGCGGCACCTGGTTTATAACCATCCGGATATTAGATTTATCTATCCGAAATTCACTAAGCACATCCAGGAAATTGCGGGCGTCCTGCACTGTGGATGTATCCAGGGAAAGGATCAGCAGGATCAGATCCGATTTTTCCAGGGGAATGACGGTCGTATCCTTTAATGTATTGCAATTGTCAACCAGAATCAGATCATAATCGCAGCGCCTCAGATTATCCATAATCGCCTCTGCAATCTCACAATCCAGACGCGCCGCTTCCATTGCATTATCACTTCCGGCCAGGATATGAATCTGATCATCGTATTCGATTACATATCTGGATACGATGTCCACCGGCGAATAGGCCGGAATGTATCCCAGACACTCTCGGTCTTTACAGATCCGTTTTACCCAGTCCATTACATTAGGTGATGGGCAGATACCAAACGCACTGTCCACATCCCCAAATTCCCAGTCTGCATCAAGCACCAAAATTTTAAGCCGTCTTCCATTTCTCTTCATATCCGATAGGACATAGGCCAATTCCCTCACAATGGTAGATTTCCCTACGCCGCCTTTTGGGGAATATACAGAGATCATCTGCTGCTGCAGGGACACGTTTGTAACCGGCTGGCTTAAACCGATCTGTTTATAGGTCCTCCTAACTGCTCTGTTTATCGTATGCATTGGCGTTAGATCCTCTTCCGCCGACATACGTCTGATAACTTTCTCCGGTTCCCGTGTTTCTGGAATGGGTTCTACCAAAGCTTTTCTACCGGCAGTCACTGTGGGTTTGTGTTCCTGTGTCTGGGTATCCGGCAAAAGGTCTGGCATTTTTTCTGTTTTGGCCGCAGCTGGTTCTGGTCTTAACGCTTCCTCTGCTTTCTCTACTGCCTCTACAGAAATCTCTTTGCCCGTTTTTTCAGCAGTATTTTCGTTGACTGCCTGGGCAATTTCTTCTTCATCAGCTTTTTCTTCTGCTGCTTCCAAAACCGCCTGCGCTGCCCCATCGTCAGTCACAGTTGCAGGGGCCTTCAGCAAAATATCCGGCGACATATCCTGTTTTATCTGCTCTTTTATATGGACATCTTCACTATTAAACAGATCCTCAAATTCACCAAAAAAGTCATCCGGAAGGATCGCATCCAGTTTTTCCTGTACAGACGGCTCTTTTTCCTCTGCTTTCTCTATTACGGATTCATTTTCCTGAACAGGCGGTTGAGTGGCTGCCCTATTGACCGCCAATCTTTCCTGGTCTGCCATCCTGTCCAGATTTTCATGATCCGCAGCCGTTTCCTTTAATAAGTTCGAAGTCCGAACTGGTCTTGCCATAATCTACCTCCAAAAAATTGCATTCAGAAACGGAAGATACTCCCGTAGCTGTGTGATCAGTGCGATCCCGATTTCCACCATTTCTTTGCGCGGTCCCGGGAAACATACGGACGAAAGCCCAAGCAGGCAGAACCCGACAAAAATAGTGGCTGCAAAAAACCGCACAATCTGCCCGGCTGCCTGGATTATAACGGAGAACGTATCGGGATGCTCCACAATGATGATATCCGTTGAATCCTCCAGGCCATGCTGTGCTTTTATTCGTTCTGTTTCCAGACTTTTTCGTTTCAGCCGTTTCTGTTTCCTCATTTGTATCCTTTTTGTAAATATGTTCATACTCCTCCGTTAAAACAATAAATGTTTACTCCTTAAATATTTTTCTATCCGGCCGCGTTCATCTTCCCGTAGCCGGTCTTCCACCGCCTGCTGATATGTGATCTGATCCACATGCTCCGGAGCATCCAGACTATCCAATATCGTGTTCGTATACTGCATAAAAGCTGTTTCAATGATCTGCTCATTCGCAACCGCACGTTCCTCTTTTGTGGCATTTACCATGCTGTTTTTAAGACCTGAATAAACCTGCCTTGCACTCACCGCGCTGTCCGTATACGCATGGTGCATAGTTCTGCGAAATTCAGGCTTTTGGATTTCTGCCTCATAGAATTGCTGCATGATCGCTGCATCTTCATCTGAAACCGTTTCTGTATAAGTCACCTGCGGCCCAGACTGTGCTCCCGCATCTTTTCCTACTGCTTCCACTTCTGACTGATAGGACGGCTGTTCCTTTGATCCCGGCCCTGAAACCGTCTCTACGGATGACTGATTATTATCCTGTGACTGGGATACGGTCGTAACAGCCGGCTTTAATGAGGAATGCACATTTACTTCCAACATTTTTTGCGGCTCCTCTTCGTAAACATTCAGTCCTTCCGGATTGTTTCTGTAGGCTTCTGCCTTGTCTTTCAGGATCGTTGCACCTTTCTGCAGAAGAGGGCCTCCCATTCTTACAAGTTCGACACCGCCTTCATATACCGGTTCGGCCAGAACTTCGCCTAAAACACCTCCGGCATTTGCGCCCATTGCGCCGCCTATGGCTGTCATCTGCATCTTTGCTGCCGGAGAACTGAATGCGGTCATGGCCATCCCGGCCGTTGCTCCAAAGGTCATCCCGGCCATGGTGCCTGCCGCGGTTGTCGCACCTCTCACCCTGGTCTTTGCGGCTCTTTCCCGGTACAGCGCCGCTTTCCGTTCCAGGGATATATTCTTAAACTGCGGAGACTCAAAATTATCAATGGTCGCATATTGATCCAGTATCTCCTGCTCTTCTTGTGATATACCACTTCCTAGTCCGCTCACACCGCCTCCAAAGCTGCTTCTGGATGGTGAAATCGCACTCCGGGCCCTGGCCGACAGAGCATCAATACGTCCAATTTCCTCCTTCGTCCGGGCATTCTCACCGCGGAGCCTGGACTGTTCTTCCATACGGATGGACCGCGAATGCTCCGCTTCGCCAATTCCCTGATCCAGTTCCCGGATCCTCGCATATCCATCCACCGATGGGGTATCCCCCCGTTTTTTCTGTTCATTCTGCTCCGCCTGGATCGCCTGTTTTTCAGCCTTCATAGACGCAATCTGTTCATTATCCATGGCAATTTCTTCCCCAATGGACGCAATTTTAGAATCATTGGAGCGGATATCCTCATTTAAAGAATCCTTCTTTCTTCCGATGGCATCAATACCACTGGCAATATTCTGCGCGGTCGCTGCTGCCTGGGCATGAGGGCTTTTCTCATGTATGTCCTCTTTCGGTGTAGGCCGATAGCCAAAAGCGAAGGATGTATCCGCATCATCCTCATTCAAATCCGGATGATTGCCTATGATATCTTCCATTTCACTCTGGAGTTCCTCGCCCTTATTTACATCTTCCAGGTCTTTCTTTTTCTGAACATCTGCTAGATCATCCATCATATCCGCGTTCCTCTTATCGGATTTTGCGTCAGAGGACGCATGGGCCAGCGCACCGGCCGCTGCTCCAATCCCGCTTCCAATGGATCGCATCAGGCTTGTGGCCCCCATAATGGTTCCAAACCCGGCAAGCTCCATTCCCATTCCATTTCCGATATGAAGAAACCCACGGATGACCCCCCGCGCCGGTATGATACAGCCACAGATAATGAGTGCAATCAGGGCATAACCTTTGCTTTCCTGGGCCGTCCCGATGATCATAAAAAACATGGGGATGAGCAGCAGGCAGGAATCAATCACCGGGTTTAATAAAATTCCAAGCACCTGCCGCATCCAGTTGGATATCGTTCCCCGCTCGACCATTTCAAACAATGCAGCAAACGGGAACAACAGCACCAAAACCACCATGCAGACGGCAGCGGAAATATAGCAGACTGCCAGGTACGCCTGATAAACGACCGCGCCTACATATAATATCGAATTAATAAACACGACCTTACCGTTGGGCTTTGCCATTGCACGGAACTGGCTGATCAGGTTGTAGTCTCCTCCCGAACCAAAGAAAAAGGCATAGGAATTATCCCCCATGTTGACGCCGGAGCCAACACTGTCCGCCACCTTAAGGATCATCGACTGGCTTCCAGTCATGAGCGCATGGAGCATGGCATCTCTCAGGTATAAAGCAATTCCCAAAAGCTGCGGGAACAGAATAAAACCGATGCTGCTGGCAACAAATAGTTTTGTCATGCCCAGCAGCCGTTCCTTGACCCGCGGATTGCCATTTGAGTAGAGGAAACCAACCAGGTAGTATAAGAATACTGGCACCATAAGCGTAAAAACCAGGTTCCGCAGGTACCCATACATCGCCATACCCACCAGGCCATATATGTTGCCGGTCCCCATGTCAAAGGAAAACAGCGCCACGTCCCCAGTACGGGCAGAGGCACCTCCCACTCTTCCGAATATGATCGCGTTTAAGTCACACCCAAAAGAAGTCAGCAAAAAATTCAGCCCGTCACCAATTCCTATACAAAACTCCCCCAGCAGTTCGGCGAAAATTCCTCCGTCCAGCATGTCCGGTGTACTGGAATCAGGTGCGTCCCCGGCGGAATCATAAATACTCTGGTCCGCACGGTCCGTCCACGGCCCATCCGCATAAGAAGATACCGGTGCCATGCAGAATGTAAGTACAAATATAAGAAGCAGCAGCTGGATTGTTTTTCTGCTGATGATCTGCATATGTTTCATTTGCTTCATGCCCCCTGTTTCATCCTTGCGTGTTCTGCAATCTTTTCTACGTCTGTTTCCACTACATCAAACTCGCTGTCTTTTAGATAATCCGCCTGGATGAACACTGCGCGCTTCGTAGGAATGTCAACCAGACATAGCTCTCCATATTTTTTCGCCTCGGATGTACCGCCCAGATTAAGTACCGTATCTACCTGGGACTGGGTAAGGTTTGTAGTATCTTTGATGTACTGCCCATCCAGATAGTTATGGCGAAACAGCATAAAGGTCTCCGTGGATTTTAAGATTTCCTCTGTATCCTGGTATTTTGCAAAGTCCTTTACGGACTGGAGGATCAGCCATGGAGCTGTATGACGTTTACGCGCTACGCGGTATAGGGCATTCTCAAACATGCGTGCTCCTTCAAATTTCAGGATACGGTGTGCCTCATCGGTGGACACTATGAGTTTCCGGGCCTTATTCGGATTGGTAGAGTTTTTCTTGATAAAGTTTTCTTCAATATAAGACTGCACGACCATGATCATGTTAATACGCTCCGTCTCATCTGTGATCTGCGACAAATCGAAGTTATGGAATGGCAGCGACATATCAATAGAAAGCGTGGACTGGCAATCTAGGTATGCCTGACTGCCATGAATTTCCCGCAGATAATAGATCTTGCCTTCTTCATGATTATTACAGACATGGGCACCTCTCTCGGTTCTTTTTAATGTGGACAGCTCTTCTCTTGTGAATTCCTTCATGCAATGAGGACAGTAATACATTTCACGCACGCGATCCTCAAATATATCCAACAGGAGGGAGAACGCGTTTTCTTTGAAGTTGTCCACATTCTCCCGCGCATCCAGTAATATTGCACGATAAAAATCATGCATCTGGGGCAGCCGCTTCTTTCTCCGCCCTGACCCAAAGGATCCTCCGGATGCTGGCACCGTTTCATAAAGAGACGCTGCATCCTTATCCCGAAGGCCACAGTCAGCATAGATTTTCCTTACATTCTTTGAAATAATGGATTTAATGCGGGAATATTCCGTCGGCTCAAATTCACCAACCATGCCATTGGTCGTAAAACTGGTTGCCAGTACCATCAGGATATGCTCATCATCTGTCCTTCAAATGAAACTTTTACCGTATCAACCTTCTGGGCACCTGCATTCATAACGCTAAGCGCGCGTCTTAAACTGTTGCTGTTGGCCTGAAATTCATACTGCACGGTTTCCGTATTTCTGAAAGCCGCTTCATACATCCGCTTATCAACAGCGCTCTGTATATTCAAGCGAAGCTGATAAATCGCATCCGGCCACTTAAGAGCGATACCAATGATGTTTTTATGCTCCTCATCAAACTGGAATGAAATACCGAGCTGATTATAGCTTTTGTTGCATGCCAGAATCCTGATCAGTGTTCCCGGTTGGATCGTCAGATAGGTCGAAATTGCATCTACATAAGGTTTATAATCTTCCTCTTTTACCTCAGACCGGTCTTTACTTTCAAAACGGACCATCGTTGGAGATAAATCCACCGTTAACATCGTGTTCTGGCGATCCGTGGATGCCATTTTCAAAATCGGGCCCTCTCCGGATAATACCGGAAGGAAGCCGATCCCACTTTTTGTAGTTGCCATGTGGGGTAAATACTGTGAGATTTTCTCCAACGGAATACTCATGCTACTCATCCATATATCTGCAGGCCACAATGACTGTGCTGTTCGGATACTTCACCTCTACATACGCACCATCCGGGATTTGAAACATTTCCCGGTAATTCGGATCAATGAAGCGGATCATGCGTGTCTCATCTGCCTTATCATTTTTGCATCGGTTCATAACATCCTCCTTTTTAGAAATCAAACAACGAAAAAATATTTGCCATACCTACCATGGGCTGCTTTTGTGGCACTACCACTGCCGGTTCTTCGTTTTCCGGCTCCTGTAGATCCATAAAATCTTCATCCCACTGGCCGAACAGATTTTCAAACATCTCATCTTCTTTTGCTTTTCTGCGTCGCTCTACTTCTTCTTTTCCAAGCAGCTCTTCATATACCTGCATCGTCACATACGCCTCAGCCTGTTTGTCCGAGCTGTGAAGCACATCAAACATCTTTTGCAGGGCATTGCCAGACTTTACATCCCGATCTGCCAGGCTTGACGCCAGTGCGACTCTCGCGTCGACACCCTCTGCCATGGCAGAAATTCCTTCCACGGAGAACTTTCCCTGAATAGCTGCCGTTGCTACCTGCTTCTCCGCGATCAGCTCAATCACTTTCGCCTGTGCGGTTCCTTCGTAAGCCATATAGTACGTTCTGCATTCCATGGTCTGGTTCATCCGGTAGTGACGCCTGGAAGCCTGCCAGACAGTAAAAAGGCTGTACCCCAGCTGATAAAAGATCAGGGTCGGATAGTTGTACCTCTTCCCGCCTTCCGTCCAGCACAGATCAACTCCTGTCTCGATGAGCTTTGGATTGGTGATAAATACTTCCACGCCATCCTTTGCCCGCTCACGGATCCAGTTTTCCCGCTTTAATGCTCCCGGGCTCTCCGCTTCCACAACGACGGCAAAGATCCCCGCGGCTTCCAAAATATCTCTGAGCCGGTGTATGACGTTCCAATCATTTTTTCCAGAGCATTCAGCAAATACTACGGATTTTCTGCCTTCCGAAAGTTCAGATTTTATCAGTTCAATGAGTTTTTCTTCTTTCGGAAGCAGTTTTTCTCCCGAACGGTATTCATCGTGCTGGGCGGCTCTGATCAGAATATCCCCATCGACCGGATTACGGATCTCTTCGTTGCCATATGGCATATCCGGATAAAAAAGCCCATACTGTAATGCCTGGCTGAGTAACGCAAATCCACCGCTTTCTCTTCTTTTGGCATACGCAGTCAGTCTTGACACCAGGATGGAATAATCCCTGGCCACGTCTCTTGCCATCGGAACGGTCACAACCATCTCCTTTAGATCCGGTAAATAGGATGACATGTCCGAAAGATCAAGAAATACAGCACAATCCAGCAAAAAGTCTGTAAAGATCGTAGGGCTGATTCCCGGCTTTGTCTTTGGTGACGATAAACTCCGGCCGCGGGCAGATACTTTCTCCGCAAGCTCCTCATCTGAGGAAGAACCCGCATATTCATAGCGCTGCTCCACTTTTCCGTATTGCTTGGAAAAATTTGCAACATCTGTCCAGCGGTAACCCTTCGACGTCATTTTCCACGGTGCCAGCCGGTAAATCAGATAATAAAGATCCTCTGCTTTTCCGCCAGCGATGGTTCCAGTCAGTGCAAGCTGTTTCTTTGTTGCCTTGATCAGGCAGTGCATTGCATTTCCCTGGGCACTGTCTCCATCCTTACACACATGGCACTCATCAAAAACTGCGATGTCAAAATACCCTTTCATGTATTTTTTTATGAACGAAGCAGGCGAATACTTTCTTACCCCATCTCTTTCTGAAACAGATATTGGTTCCGTCTCATTCTCTGCGTAATACTTTCTTGCATATTCTTTATGTACCCAGACCGTAGTCTTTCCTTTTTGGGCCCTGTTTCTATAACAGGTTGCCCGGTACCAGGGGCTGATTATCTTTGCACCGATGTTTTTCACATGTGGCATCCACAAGGATTCTCCGCACCAGATGCAGTTTGAATTCCGCCCTGTTTTATACGCAAAGTCATTGGCTGTCAGTCCGCCGATCCCGCCGGACGCTGTATAGGCAGCCAGCACCTCTCCACAATACGGGCATTTCATTCCGTAGATTGTCTCGATCTTAGTTGTCCCTTTTTCAAAATCTTTACCGCCGCAGGAAACGCATTTTCGGACTGGCATATTTTCTACTCCGCAGTCTGGATTCCTGCATTTCTTCATATACGCCATCTTAGCAATTTCCTTTTTCGGTACCGGCTTCAAGCTATAGGAGAGCTTTGCAAAATCTTTCGAGAGGATATAAAATTCTTTTCCAACCCTCAGACTCCCGCGCTTTCTAATCTCCAGCAACTGGGAAAAATCGGTTATGATCGTTGCCTTTGCATATGGAATCTGGCGTTCGATCTCCCCTTTCCATTTTTCAAGGAGATGACCAGGACACATGACGAGATTCCTGTATTTTACCAGGGACTCATCCATATAAATATCCTTGAGTGCTCTATGGCTGCGTCGCATTTCCTTCTGCACAAAATAGCTTTCGCAGATTGCAGCAGCCTGCGCTGTCTTTCCTGTGCCCATCCCCTCACAGATGATGGAAAAAGTTGCGCCATTTAAGAGGTGCGTGGTAACACCATTCACCATGGCTGCCTGCTGAGGGTAAAGTCGGATAGAGTTTAGGGTAAATGCATCCACCTCACCTTTCAGTTCGCTTTCCGGGCTCAGCAGATTTTCAAGATTTTCCACGAGCGTCGATCCGTACTGTCGAAAATACTCATCCATGCTGTTAAAGTTGATCGAGCGCTGCTCTTTCTTTGAGATCCAGATCTGTTTTTGCTCAAACAGGACCTGGATAGCAGACTTTAAAGCCTCATAATCAAAGGTTACAAGATCATATATCTGCATTTCTTTCAGGTCATCCGTTCCCTGTAGAGAATATTCCGTCTCAACGCATTCCGTATGAAGCCGATTGGAATAAGCATTGATCAGACCCTCTCTCAGTGCATATGAAAGGATTGGTTTTCCCCACCACTTAAGCAGTGGCAGCGGATATTTTTTCATCAGAATTTCATAAAGTTCTTCTCCTGCAGTTTCTTCTTTTGAAACGAACAAATCGTTTCCAATCGCTGCATTTAAGATCACTCCATGATAAAACCGCTCTTTTCCGCGCATGATCGGCACATAGTAAGCTTTATAGCTGCCAAACACGTTATACCGCTTCTCCTGTCCGTTTTTGTTCAGCCAGATTGTGTTCTGCTCGGTGGTGCACATCGTACTTGCTATCGCCTTTGCCTCCTGTAACGTCCGGGTAAAATAACTGATGTAAGCAGCCCTGATTCCCCGGATCAGCATTCGCTCCAGATAAGCCTCAAACATACCGATTCTAATCATTCCGTTTTTCATCACACTGCCCTCCCCTATGCTAACTCTCGGATCGTCCCGAAATTATCAATCACATGCAGCGTGATCTGGTTGCGTGTTGTGACTAAAACAGAATGAATATCTCCATCATCATTAATCTCCGGAGTTTCGACCTGAACTGGCTTTGCCTGTCCTCTTTGCAGGTGTAAATCGCCGCGGTCTTCATTTCCGGCCAGGCCCTGTCCGCCTCCCGCAATCGCAGACAGATACAGCAGATCTTTTTTCAGCGGAACAATTGGCTTTCCAAGGCCAACCGACTGATATTCGTTGGTCTGCAGAGCTTTTTTAAGCACTGGCACCAATGCACTCGTATTATGAAGCAGAATTGCCTCATCGAATTCCTTCGTTGTAAAGAGCTCAATCTCACTCTCCAGCGATACGGGAACTTCCATGCGTGTATCTGGGTCTTTGGGAATGTACGGAATATTCTCAAGCGGTGCCCCAGGATTTGTACTCATCCACTCCTCGTACTCTTTCCGGTATAGCCCGATCGATGCACGCTTCTGACCAATGAAAACCACCTGTTTGTATTTCGCAAACTCCTCATCGTCAAAACGATAGAAGGCCACAGGCTTAAACCTTGCCAGCAGAGACTTTGCAAATTCATCCAGGTTCATTGTGGTAAGGGAAACAACCAAGACAAGATATCCTTTCGTTTTCATTAACTGGAAGATGCGTTCAACAAAGAGCCTTTCTAGTCTTGTTGATCCATCATCTCCGCCTACGCCATATGGCGGATTGGCAAAACACAATGTAAATGACCGGTTCGATGCCCGGATCCCGCCAATGAAATCTGCACATACTGGAAATTCAATCTCCTGCTTATACTGCTCAAAGGTTTCCCGATTCAGTTCCACACCAAATGTATGGACAGAACCGACTTCATCTGCCCTCTCGCACTGACTTAAAAACGCCTTCAGTGCTTCTGCATTACCAAACGATGGTTCCAAAACGCAGCATTCTCCCTGCAATCGGAACAACCTTCCTATTTTAGTGGCATGCACCGGATCCGTGTAGTAAGCGCCAAGCTTACTGTCATTAAATACCGTTCTTGAGAACGTATTCTGTTTGATGATTTGCTCCATCACCGTTTCCTCCTTTTGGAATAGTCTTAAAATAAAAAAAATCCCAGTTATCGCTAACCGGGATTTGAATATAAAAAAATAGACTATTCCCTCCAAAGGCCCATATGGGCTCACTCACCGCCAAAAGCGGTATCTTTGAAAAAAATAATCTAATGAAATTATTATAACAAAGCAATTCTAAGATTGCAATATCGAAACTGGCAACATACTCGCTGCATATCCTGATGAATTACCAACCCCCACTTCAATTTCTTATAAATATGAAGTGAGGGCTTCCGATAATTCTGTCTCTTGGAATATGCCGCACTGGTATTAGAAATTTCAGGCAGCCACCATCCTCTTTTCCTGTCAAAATCGGTTGTGGCTATTGAAAATCTATATGACCCCAGTCAATGCAGCCGTCTACCTGGTTCTCCAGAAGGTAACGTATCAGTTTCACGCAGGTTTCCCGTTGGTCAGCATCAATTTCATCACGAACATCCATCAGGTAATCTTCATACCAATCATAAGGATAGATATCCCCATAAGTCTCCCTGTAGTCTTCTTCTGGATCTTCGTCATACACCTCTTCTGGATTGTGATCAAACGTAACCGCAATCCGTTCAAGCTCATCTATATCTACCTGGTGGTCATAGAGGTAGTAAAGAAATGAATCACTACCGCCCATTCCACTATAAGCCCGCGAAAACCATTCGCCTGCAAGTTCCTCCTCATCCGATCCATTTCTGTGCCATCCACTTAAATCACCAACAAACGCTTCCAGCAGCTGCGCCGGATGCTTAAAACCGGCTTTAAATGTATAATACAGAAGAGCATGATACTGCTCATCTGTAAGCTTTGGGCTTATATCTCTGTCTGCTTTTGTCGCAAGATCGGACGCTCTCTGTTCTCTTTCTAATATCATTTTTCGTGTCTCCCTTTAGGCATAATATTTTAAAATGCTGTATTGTTTACTCTCTAGGTGTGCCCCTCCAGTCGATTTTTTGACCGCATCCATGACAATAATTCGCCAGTCTCGCTGCATTTGGTCCCCATCCCAAACGGGTACCACAACTGGAACATGTATACAGCGTACCTTTTTTTACATCATGCAAGGCTCCAAGTGGATGAGCCTCTATTCCCTTTTTGAGTGCTCTCTTTGCAACTTCCAGCGCTCCGTAAACTTTCTTTACTTCATCCTCTGTTCCATTTATTTTAACATTCATTTTCTGTATTACCTGTAATGCCTCATCTTCCATCATCTGACATACACCTCCGTATTTCGTTTTACAAAAAAATCCATTCATCCTCCTCACTTTCTCTGTAATATTTTATATAAACAGGGAAAGTCTCTCCGTAGACATTCCCCTGATCATATCAATCTCAGGGCAATGCCCACTCATTTTAAATTATTCTACTCCTGCCACTAATGCCAAAGCCACGCTCCAGACACTTCCTGATCCAAACGATCTGTTTTCGATAACCAATAATGTACAATATTATCTTACCATAATTAAAACAACGTCTCAAGATTCCTCCGATATTTGGCCATTACTCTGTACCTTGTATCAACCTGCTATAAGTATGGATATGGGTAATTGAATTAAACAGCTTTTTCGTTGAAGAGTTCGTCCAGATAAATATAATTAACAGACGCCGCTGGGAGATCGAAGAAAACTTCCGGATCATAAAAACAGAATTCGAAGCAAGACCTGTTTTTGTAAGACGGGAAGACAGCATAAAAGCACACTTTCTGACCTGTTACATCAGCCTTCTGGTGTACCGCCTGCTGGAAAAGAAGCTTGGAGAAGAATTCACTTGCAGCGAAATTGAGACTATGAGAAAATCTCTGTAAATTAGATTCTTCTATGATAATGAAGGGTGAGAAGCTTACAAATCAGGCTTTTCACCCTTGTTTTATATATAACAGTTACTGCTGGGCATGTCAAGAGCAGGCGGCTCGCCGCCTGTCTTAGATTATGTTTTTACTTATTCTGGAAGTCGTCCTTCGTACATGATACTCAACTCCCCATAGACCTGGCCCCAGTCCCGGATGGTAGTTGTCCATTTCTTAGTAGCCTCGAAAGTGGCCAGATATAAGGCTTTTAACAGCGCTGTATCACTTGGAAATACGCTTCTCTGACGATTCAGTTTCCGGTATGTGGAGTTCAGTGATTCTATCGCATTTGTTGTATAAATGACCTTCCGGACAGTGGTTGAAAACTTAAAAATTGGAGAAACGGCATCCCAGTTGTCCTTCCAGCGTTTCATGGAATTCGGATATTTCGGACTCCATTTTTCTGTCACACGGTCTAAAGCAGCCAGAGCCTTCTGCTCATCAGCAGCCTGATAGATGGTTTTTAAATCTGTAGCGAAAGCTTTCCTGTCTTTATCCGGAACGTATTTCAGCGTATTTCTTACCTGATGGACAATACACCTCTGATATTCTGTCTTTGGAAATGCCGCCGAAATCGCTTCTTTAATGCCTGTAAGGCCGTCTGCACAGATAATCAGGATATCTTTAACCCCTCGATTTTTTAGTTCATTTAAGACAGAAAGCCAGTATTTCGCACTTTCATTGTCACCAATCGTGATGGTCAATACTTCCTTTTTGCCCTCTGTGTTAATGCCCAGAATTACATAGGCTGCAAGTTTACGAATCACTCCGTTGTCCCGCACAGAATAGTGGATAGCATCAATGTAAAGAATCGGATACACGTCGTCTAGCGGTCGATTCTGCCAGTCTTCAATCTGCGGAAGTATCTTATCTGTTACATCAGAAATAAAACTCTCAGATGTTTCGAAGCCATAGATATCTTCAATCGTTTCCGAAATTTGGCGTGTAGTCATTCCTTTGGCATACATGGAGATAATCTTCTGGTCAATGTCAGAAATATCCTTCTGACGCTTTTTGACAACCTGTGGTTCAAAGGTGGACTTTCGATCTTGTGGTACTTCGATTTCCATAGAACCATACCGACTGTTTACCTGCTTGCGTTTATAGCCGTTTCGATAATCGTCGTTGTCAGAACGCTCGGATTTCTCATATCCGAGATGTTCATCCATTTCTGCCTCCATCATTTCCTTGAGGGTGCCGCCAAGGAGATCTTTAAGAGCATCCTGGATATCTTCAGCAGTCTCAATATCGTATTCTTCGAGAAGCTGACGAATGATATTTCTTTTTCCATCGGTCATTTGTACTCTGTGTACAGGTTTCTTTTGTCTTGCCATAATAAAAGGCCCTCCTAATGATATTTATTTTATCATAGAAGGACCTTATGATGGTTATTTTACAGAAAAAGTTTCACAGGCTCGCGAAATTTTGAAGGCACTCCGGGAAATGAATATAACTCTGCTGTCCAAAGACAGCGGCTACATTCCTTCCTACAAACGCACGAAACTAACAGATGCCCTGCACACAGCCTTCGGTTTCCGAACGGATTATGAATTCATCTCGAAGGCAGATATGCGGACAATCATCAAAGAAACGAAGCAGAAAAAATAGCACAATTTCAAAAATAGTACATATCAATGCAAAAACGAAAACAGCCACGCCCCTGATAAACACTGGGGCTATGGCTGTTTTTGGCTTTATAAAATGTCAAAGATGGGATCTTACCATAATATAAACAAAGTCTCAAGATTTCCTCCGGTATTTCGTCATTACTCCGCACCTTGTATCAACCTACTATAAGTATGGATATGGGTAGTGGCATGATACTGCGATTTCTCCATTGAAGAATTCATCCCACCAGTACTTAATTTGTTGATTTTTGTATTCTGCTTTAGTATAATAATAATAATTTCACATGTGTTTTTACTATTTTTAGTAATAATAAACTGTGTTATTATGAAAGAGGTGATATTTTGGAGTTCATGAAATATAACTTTATGGGTAATAAAGCAGATGAAAATGTTCCTGATCAGGACTTAAGCAACACCACAGGATCGAGTTTTGATGATGTTAAAACTGAAACTGAGGAGTCTGATACTCAGGATAATTCTTCTTCTGTTTACTCTGACGACACTTCAACTGATACTGAACAAAGTAGTCATAATGGCTCTGTTATAAATGAACAAGGCGAACATAATGGTCCTATTGTAAGTGATATAGATGGCTTATATACGTATGGCCAGCTAGCCAAATTGTTAAATAAACCAGAGAATAATCTGCGATACTTAATCAATACTTTCCGCGATTATATTCATCCTGTTGCCGTTACAACTTCCGCAAATGCTAAACGTGCAAATTTCAAATATTCAGAATCTGATTATGCTACCCTTAAGCAAATTCTTGCTTATAAAGAAAAGGGAATTCAGAATGCTGAAATCATGAAGCTTTTAGAAAACGGGCCGGCTGATGATAACAACGATAATGAGGATGATCAGATTGATATTATAGGAAAGCGAATCCTGGCTTTATATAAGAATAAACTTTCAGAACGTGATCAACAAATTATTAATGAATTTAATTTGGTTAATGCCAGAAATCAAAAAGCTATAGAAAATCTGCTCCAAAAAGTTAGCGATGTTTATTTAGAGCAAAGGGAGTTTTATGAATCTGCACTCTCCGAGACAAAAAAACAGAATGAGATTTTAAAAGGACAAAATGACAAGCTGCAAAAACAGTTAACTGATGCACAAAATATTATATCGTCTTCAAAAGAAGCATATGAACTCAACAACCAAGTTATCAGCGATGCTCAAGAAATCATATTGAAACAATCCGAATATATCGAAAAATTAAAGGATGAGCTTTCACATGATGGTGAACAAACTTCAGAAAAGAAAGGGTTTTTTTCAAGATTATTTGGACTTTAATTTGATACCATCTTACAAATTTATATCCTATACCTAGAAAAGCAATCATACTTAATGATTGCTTTTTCTTTTATTTACTTGATTACCCCACTCTCCTACTCTCATCTTAATTTTCTATTATTCTTTAATTCCAGTTCGAATCTCTTTAAATTACACAGATATATGTTTGCTATTTATTCAGCAATCAGGCCTTTTGCTATGATAATAATAATTTATTTTTACCTTTTTGTATGTATAGAATATTTATTATTACTAAATATGATAATAATGTTATTACTATATTTGATAATGATAAATATATTTATCATTCATTTTCATTTTAATATAGTAGTGATGATGTTATTATTACTATATTGTTTCTTGAATTGTATTCTTATTATCAAAATTGATAATTCATTTACTATATTTTTCTATGGCGGTTTTCTTCTCATATTTATTATTATCATTTTTATGAATTGATTTATTTTAAATATGATAAATTTCTATTTATCGATCATGAGATACTTCATTCAGTAAGTACATCTTCGAACTTGTTTAATTAGTAAAATTCTCTTTGTGAATTCATCAAATTTATTTTTATGTTTTATCAGCAGTGGGAGAGTAGTAACGCCATCAAAGCGCAATCATTATGCCATTATCACGCAATTATTATGCCATTCACCAAAATCAAGGTTATAGCGCGCCATTTATATGCCATCATCGCGACATTATATCGCCATTTCAGTGCAACTATAGTGCCACTAATACGCAATTCTTGCGCCATTTATTTAGATCAATCCTATTTCAAGAAGATAATAATATTGACATTTCCGTAAATACACAGTATTATAATGGTAACGTCATTATTATTTTTGATAATAATAAATTGGCTTAGTAGTTCTACAGCATCGAAAACATAAGATATAATAATAAAATTGATGTTAATTAAAAAGAAAGGGAAAGCTGCCATCTATGTAATAAAAAGAGAGGGTGAGCAGCAGGAAAAAGAATGGACCAGAAATTATATTTGAGTGTTGACTGCGGATTTGATAAATTTAAGTGCTGTATCGGCGACTATTTACTCGCCTTTTCATCTAAAATGATTGATGTCACCAATTCTATTAATGCTTTATCAGTAGCAGATGGCGACAACACCTACATAGAATACAAGGGATCTGTATACATGTTCGGTGACAGTATCGATCAAATCATCAGTATGAAATCCAATTTAAAAATGTATGCTGAAGAACTTGATAGTAACCGAAACAAACAACGTTTTAAAGACAGAACTTTCCATATTAGTTTACTCGCAGCAATCGGATACTCGATAGTAGCATATGATACCGTCTATAATCCTGAAAAAGATGTTGACAAACATCTTTTTAGAAACCTCAGTAACTTGCAGTATTTTATCGGTATTGGTTTGCCTTATGGCAGCATGAATGAATGGCCACAGATCAAGGAATTTTTGAAGCAGCGCCATCATTTCAAAATCCGCCGTGGTAGCAAATCCTGTACTTTTGATTTTGACCTGGATCTTTCAAACGCGAATTTCTTATGTAACGCACAGGTAATCACAGCTTTTCTTTTCCAAGGTGCATCATCAGACGGTAATTTAACTATTGATAAGAAGGCCTTACCGTGTATCATGATGGATGCTGGATATAAAACAGTTGGATTATTTGAACTGGCAAAGAATCTGTCGATCAATCCAGAAACCGCGTTCAGTGATACAGATCATGCAATGTACAACATTGATAAGTATGTTGAAGAGAAGGTAAAAGATGCTGGAAGAGAGGACTTTAGTTATCTTCAGGTACAGTATCATGCCAGAGGCGAAGGTAATCCAGCAGTTCGTAAGAACACAACCGTGATCAATGTAAAGGATATCTACGAAAAAGTTTTGGCAGAAGAAGCTATCAAACTGTGTAGCCTATTAGAAGGAAAATATTCATTGGATGACGTTGAAAATATGTTCATAACCGGCGGCACCGGAATCGCATATTATCCTCACATAAAAAAATACATGGCTGAACATCATGGACTTACAAAAGTGGTTTTAACAAATCGTGCTGATGATGGATCCGAAATTTCTCCAATGTACGCTATTGTAATCGGACTGCATAAACAGCTCAAAAACAGGTACAAATAATGGCTAGCTACATTCAAATCAACATCAATACAGCTAATGCGCCACATTTCGCTACGTGGTATCATAACCGCAGCGGTCAAGCAATGTCATTCTTGACCGCTGCCGTACTAAATTACGCAATCAAGCGGCAATTTCTCTTAATCGGCTACGCACCGAAAGACATTTCCCTTGAAGAGCTTCCAAAAGTATTTCAGATCCGCATTAAAGGCAATGAATCACTTGTCAAATGGGAAAACGATTTAAAAATGGCAAGCCTCAATAAACGCCGAACGATTGAGTATATATTGGAACAATCCATCAGTACAGATACGCCCATCCGTTATACACAAGCAGAAATGGATATGAAAATAGCCGAGCTTACTTTCGGATCAACAGCCCGAGAAGAGAAGAGTAGTGTGGCACTTTCATATGTACCGGTGGTAAACGAAAATCCTACTGATAATAGTTCCAATGAAGCGATAACGAAATCAACATCTTCCATGAAACAGGATACCTCAAAAGTTGTTTCTGAAAATAAGGATACCGAAACCGCTTCAAGTAGAACTACCGAGGAAAATAATTCCGATAATATATTCATGAACAGTGCATTTGCTGGCCTAGAATAAAAAGGATGATGACCATGCATATAACAAAGAAAAAACGAGATGCAATTGTCAAACTGCACCGTCAGGGCGAGTCGATCGAACTTCTGACCGCCATTAGCGGTCTCAACCGAACCACCATTACATCCATTATCAAAAAAGATGATAGTGAAAAGCTTTTTCGCGAATTCAATATGGTAAGTGAAAAATTATCGTTTGAGCGTTGATAAGTATTTCTGATCAGGTAAGAATTTACAAAGCTCATCTGATGTGATAAAATACCTATTACAAAACCCGCTTTCCGGCATAACATAATCAATCTGCAGAATTGCTGCAGCCGATTATGTTATGCTTTTTTTGTGCCCAAAATTTGAATTTGTGAAAGGATTTTAAGATGATAAAAATGAAATCAGTTCCCATTATTTTCCTCATATTCATGTTCATCATATTGACGATCCCAGCATATGCCGCTGACACCAAAAAGATCACCAGCGTAAACATCCAGAGAATTTATAAAGCAAAGGAGGGCGAAATCAATCCAGATCAAGTATCTTTTAAGCCCGGCCGTTCCGAGTATACCATCACTTATCAGGGAATGTATGATGCCAGCGATTTACCAATCGGTTCTTATATGGACTATAAGATTACCCTTAATGCTAAAAAAGGGTATGATTTCGAATGGTTAAAAGAGCGAAATTGTCTTTCAGATTCCGGGACAATACAGGGACTCTCTATATCTGAAGATTACTCATCCTGCAGTTTTACCCTTCATGCCTATCCGCTTCCAATGGTTTTAAATCAGCCACAGCAACTCCGCTGGAAAGGGACGGACGCAGAATGGGATCCTGTTGAGCATGCCGACTCATATCATGTGACTATATACACCATCGAAAAGGACGGCCGTCTTACCCAACGTGGAAAAGAACTTACATGCAGCACAACCTCTATCAACACCAGAGAAATTCTATATTCAAAACCAGGAGATTATATTTTTAAAGTCGAAGCTGCCAGCGACCAAACGTACCTGTATACCAGTAAAAAAGCAGAGCTGGCTTATAATCATTCAAAATATCTATCTTCTGAAGATATCGGCTATTATACAGGATACTGGCAGAAGAAAAATGGTTCGCAACTCTATAAACTTGCTTCCACCGAACGCGCTGAATATGATAGCGAATACCTTATAAGTGGCCGATACCTCATAAACGGAGACTATTACACTTTTAACGAAAGCGGCGAGCTGCTGACTGGATGGCAATCATTCAATGAACAATGGACATATCACGATGAAAACAGCGGAAGAGCAGTTCGCGGGTGGTATTCAAAAGCAGGCAAAAAATACTTCTTTGATCCCACGTCATCCATTATGACCACCGGCTGGCGGACGATCGATCATCAAAGATATTATTTCGATCAGTCTGGAGCCATGGTCACTGGCTGGCAAAAAATTCACGGAAAGATATATCTGTTCCATAAAAACGGATCTCTAAACCTTAACACGGTAGTGATCCAAGGGAAAACCTATAGTTTTCAATCCGATGGCAGTCTCATTCAGTAACCAGTAACATATTTTCAATGAAAAGGCAGGAATGCATTTATGCTCAGTTTGATTTTAAAAATACTACGCGATAAAGTAGGAGAGTTGTACAATTCCATCAATCGAAAGATGCAGCCCTTACCATTTGGGGATGATCAGGACTATATCCTTGATTCCGACACCGTAACTGTATCCGATTTCTGGAAGGATTTTAAAAAGTATAGCCAGAGCCCTGCTCTGATCGGTGTATTTTATGTATTTTTACTTCTCAACATAATAATAAATTTATTTATTATTATCATGTCCATTTCTAATCTTTCCAATCACTGCTTAAGAAATCATTTATTATCGCTCGTAATGGCACTTTTCTGGCTATTTGTGCCTCCGATTATCTGGATGTATTCTACCAGATACGTTTTTTGGAACTACCATCTGTATAAATATGGTAGTCTCATCCTCCTAGCATTGAATGATCTAATAATCATCCAGAAGTTCATAATGAGCAGCTTTTATCCGTCCTTGATCCATTTTCTCTCAATTATTCCGGTGGGAGAGTACATTGGTAAGGACATGATCATGCAGCTGGGCGTTTTCTTATTTGCCGGACTTCCGCCTCTGATCCCCATCTATATCGGATGCAAGTTATATGGCACATTCTCTTCGGACCTAGTCCTGGATGAAATCGATCGCTTTAAACTCGATCAGTACATAGATTTCCGGAAATCCAAAGAATTTGCTTATGATTTTAAAGCAGTCCGCTATCTTTCAACGGGATCCCAGTTTGTTGTAAAAGAGTTGGACCGATTTTTGCATATGTACTGTGACGGTACAACCGGCACCGCAAAAACATCCAGTGTGCTCACGGTTGCCATTGCGGACGACCTTGATCAGAAAGTATATAACGAGGATTATCAGAAAAAAGCCTGCTACAAAGCCCTGAAAGAGGGGAAATTACGGATTTGCGCCCCATTCAATGGAACTGATTTTTCCATCAATTACTTTGAGCCGATACTTTTAGAAAATCCAAACGCAGACAAACAGATTGAAAAAGAAAATGCCAGCAGAAGAGAGTTGTACCGGCATCTCAAGTTTGACTCTCAATCCGCTGGCATCACCGTGGTTGCGCCCAATGCGGCATGGGCGGATCAGTGCTACCATATGGCCAAAAACCGCAAACTGAAGATCCATAGGATTGACCCGATTTTAAAAGACAGAAAAATCTGACAAAATCGCATTGAGATCATACTCGAATTTATGCCTGCTTTTGATTTTTCGACAGATAGAATCCATTTTCAGTCCATAATAAATGGATTGAAGAAAAAGATAACCGCCAGAAAAAAGTTTCTGTTTATGATAGTCCATGAACCGATTTGAATGGAATGGAATCATAACAGTTGCATCTTCTTTTTCACTTTTATATTTCAGAGTTTCAAGACGGGCTTGTTCATTTGCCCATGCGAGAACCCCTTCGCGATCCGTATGAAGTTGTTTTGATAAATCAGCCAAAGTACCTAATTTACGGATTGTTTTTGAAGTACTTTTTCCCTGAGCACTTGTATAGGATTGTGTAATATAAAATGACTCAGAATTTTTCGATTTTGATGTTGTTACACGCATAATGATCACCTCTGTCATTATTATAACATATATCACCATATATTACTATATAATAAAAACAAAAATTTGACAAAAAAATAAGCCTGTTTCAAGGCTTTGCAGTATCCTTTTTAATTTTGATGTGTCAAACTCCCGTTTTCACGGCGTCCCTGGAGGGCATGAATTTACGTCCTTTATTCTGGGATTATATAATGCTGCAGGGCCTGGGCAGCCACTTGATCCTGTAATAAGAGAAAAAATACTGGCAATCCAGCATAACGTTCATCTGCAGGTCCTGGTATCACTTTCCTGTACCATGTGCCCGGATCTTGTGACGGCCGCACAGAGGATTGCTTCCCTAAACCCTCTCGTAACGGCTGAAGTATATGATATTGCCCATTTTCCAGATTTAAAAGAAAAATATCATGTTATGAGCGTTCCCTGTCTGATTATCAATCAGGATAAAACCTCATTTGGCAAAAAGAACATCCAACAGATATTGGAATTAATCTGACTGGTCTGCATCTCTTAACCTTCCCATGAGTGTTTAACTTGCAGTCCTTTCAAAGGCTTTCCCTTCGCCGAACAGGGTTTCAGCGCTGTTGACAAGCATTTGTGAAGCAGATATAATAAAACGGTACTCATTTTTTTCAAATATAATTCGCTATGTGAAAGGCATACGATCTCATCCGGGATTGATATGCCCTTTTTTATGCGAAAATGATGCCGACAGGCAATCATATGCGTCAGCAGGACTGACATACTCCGCTACATGGCGGTAAAAAGCAAACAAATATCATATTTACAGGAGGAGAAGAACATGAGCGATGCATGGAAAGGGGTAAGCAGGGCCAGAAAATGCCCCATTTGTCAGCATGAAGACTGGTGTGGCTATTGGACACCGGAAGATTACGGTGGTGAGCTCATCTGCTGCCAGCGTGATAAAGAAAAGTGCAATATGATCGGTTCCGATGGCCAGGAATATGTGTTCATCGGAAGCGCAAAAGGTTCCGGCAGTTCCATCTATGAAGAACGCACTCAGTACGAACTGCTCCGGAAAAAGAAAACCGGAATGAATTATTCGCATATTTCAAAACCACAAAAAAGGGAACTGAAACCGGTTGATCAGATTGTGCCCAAAAACAATGAAAACTGCAGCAGTATTTACACCTATATGCAAAATCTTCTGATCCTTGACCCGGCACACAAGGCTTATCTTCATAGCCAGGGTTGGACGGATGAACTGATTGAAAAGCATCATATTGTATCATTTCCAGAAGAGGACAGCCTGCGGGTAAAGTACCATAACCGATACCGCACCAGAAATATAACCAGAGCCAGGCTTGCAGATCTAATTCTACAGAAATTTGGATCAAATTCACTCGAAGGAATTCCCGGGGCGTATTTAAAAGGAGAGCAGTGGACCTTTGCCGGCCCAAGTGGACTGGTATTTCCGATGTATGACCTCGATGGGAACACCTTTCGTCTTCGGATCCGGAAAGATTTTTCTGACATTGATGCAACCGTGATCACTTCCGGCCAGGATCGTTTCTACTATGCCGAAGGTAAAAAATATTTCATCAGCATGAAGGGAGTTTACTTTGTAACCCCTGGAGGAGAGAAAGAATTTCTCCCGCAAAAAGGAAAATACAGAACCCTGGCTTCCTACTATCAGGATTCTCAGGCTGCAACACGTGGAATATTGGCCAACATCTATAAAAAGGGCTGCGCGGCTGCAAACCAATGCAGTTTTTACGGCCTTCCTTTTGCCAAAACATCCTCCCTTTGGTACATCACAGAGGGTGAGCCAAAAGGACTATTTGCATCCAACGCCTTATCGACTCCGGTGGTAACTCTTCCCGGGGTCAATTCCTATTCTCTTATTTTAGATGACGGTGTCCTTTCTCAAATGAAAGAACTGGGAATGAAAATGGTTGTTGTTGCATTTGATGCAGACAAGCTTCATAATGAGCGGGTTTTATCGTGCGAAAAATCACTGGCAGACGGACTAAAAACCGCTGGCATCCCAGTCGTAATTGCAAACTGGAAAGAAGAAAATGGAAAAGGTATTGATGATCTTCTGGCATCCGGGGGAGCACCTCAATACTGCATTTATTAAGAGAATTCAATGAAAGGTCCATCTCATTAGTGTTTTGCTAATAGGATGAACCTTTTCTCATCCATTCAATTCTTAATCTTCTTCAGGAATACCATATATGAGAGTAAGTTCCACCTCATCAGCTCCAGACCACTTGTTTACAGCAATGTGGTCTGCGAATGCTATTGCCATGTGCATTTGTTTCTGGTTTGCAGTGATATCAACGCCATACTTGCTCCTTAATGTTACTGTCATACCGCCACACGCATCCTGATCAATTTTAAGGCAGCATCCGGAAGCAGCTGCAAATTCATTAAGAATCGGGAAAAGAGCCTCATTAAACCATTTTTTAAATTTCATGACCTTTTTCTCTTCTTTTTCCTCTTTTATTTTTTCAATAGCTGCCTTGGCAGATACCGCTTCCTCATAAGACAGCCCATCCACCACATCATACAAATCATTCGATGTTTCATTACTATAGTCAAATTCCTGCATATTCTCTTACCTCCTTCTAACCAGTATACAACATTGTGCATATATGCACAATGTTGATTTATCCGTAATTCAGCTATGATTGTTCTTAGGAGGACTTTTCAATGGTTGATTACAGCCCGTTATGGGACACGATGCAGAAACGCAAAATTACACAGTATACTCTGTTGAAGGATAAGGTCCTTGACAATCATACGCTTGACCGGCTCAAAAAAGGCCAAAATATAACCTTGGTAACATTAGAACGCATATGCAAATATCTGTCCTGCACGCCCAACGATGTCGTATCATTTACAGATGATGCATGAAAAATCTGCCACTTTCTTTGGAAGTTTACGTTTACGCTGTAAATGTAAACTTTTTTATTTCTAAACTTTGATGCAGACAACAAAGTAATTTTAGCGGGTATGTCTGTTATGGGCATATCCTCTTTTTGTTTTGCCAATCAGCCTCCTGGCCTAAGCCGGCCAGATGTAGGTGAATGCAAATCGAATTGACACTCCCGAAGCAACCCATTATACTAAAAATATCGTTGAGCATCCTCCCCATATAACATCGCAGTTTGTATTGTCCGGCCTGCTCATCAAACATTCATTTTAAATGGAGACTCAGAAAACATGGCACTATATGCTCTGGGAGATATGCATCTGGCCTTTTCCGTAGACAAACCTATGGATAGATTCGGGAAAGTCTGGAAAAAGCATGAAGAAAAACTCGAAAAGAATTGCAGAAAACTGATTGGAAATGAAGATACATTTGTCATCACTGGAGATCATTGCTGGGGCAAAAATCTGTCCGAAGCAAAAACAGATCTTGCTTTTATCGCAGATCTTCCCGGAAATAAGATTTTGCTGCGGGGAAATCACGATATGTTTTGGGATGCCAAGAAAACTGCAGTTCTAAATCAAGAATATGAACCACAGCTGCATTTCCTGCAGAATAATCACTATCATTACCAGGATTATGCCCTTGTAGGAACAAAAGGATATACCTTTGAGGGACCATTCTACATCAATTCAAAAGGGCAGATTGTCGGATGGGATGAAGCCAATGAGAAACAGGCCAAAAAGCTGGTAGCGCGGGAAGCGGAACGATTGCGGATTTCTTTTGAAAGCGCCAGAGAGGCCGGCTTCCGTAAATATATTATGTTTCTCCACTATCCGCCAACAAATATCGTGGAAGAGGAGAGTATCTTCACGCGGATGGCCGAAGAGTACGGAGTGGAGCATGTTGTATATTCCCACTGCCACGGAGAGTCCCGTTACGGCGACAGTATCCACGGAGTTCACCATGGGATCCGGTATCACCTGGTTTCTGGAGACTACCTCAATTTTAAGCCTGAAAAGATCCTGGATTAGATCTTCCACTGGAACGGTAGAATAGCATTATTTATGGAATTTTTCTTTCTATATGCTATAATCGTTGCTCATCTCCATAAAAGTTTACGTTTACGGCGTAAACGTAAACTTTTTGTTCTAAAATGCCTAAACAACTCCAAATCAAAAATATTTGCCGTACTTGTCTGCTGAATTATCACATGTGGGAATCAGTGACCACGTGCACTTTAAATTCAACATATATCGTGAAATTCATTGTGTATTCGCCTAATTGCAAAGTAAAATTGATGCTGCATGATATAGCCTTGGGCAAAAATGTCCAGGGCTATTTTTATTTACATTTCTCGCAATAAAAAGTTTACGTTTTTCACTAAAAATAAACTTTCTATTGTTATGTGGCCTGTATGATGCTATAATACAATTAAAGTAAACGTAAATAATGTAAACGTAAACATTTATATCAATCAGGAGCATCCCATGGAAGAAATCAAAGAAAAATCTGCCAAAAAGCCGGTCAGCATGCGCTTGACCGCAACAGCATCGGAACGGCTGATGCACATCATTGATCTGTATAAAAATCTGGAAGACCCAAAAGGCGAGCAGCAGGAGAATGCTATTCTGCGCATTCTTGATATTGCAGAGTCCGACAATATCAGAGGGACACATCCTGAGTTAGAAGGCCCCTTACTGGCAGTTGAAGCCACGATCTCTACATTAATTAAACAACTTAATGGTATAGCAGTCGGCCAGGATGCCAAAATTTCTAGGCTTCAGGAAGCATTAAATGCTGCGATTACAGAAAAAGAACAGGCTATTGCAAAGGCCCAAATTGATATGGATAGGGCCCAGCAAAATACTGATTTGGCTAACAGACTCCAAAAAGAGGCCATGGATACGATGAATAAAGCAGAGGAGGATGCCGCTGCCCAGATTGAAGCCATAAAAAAAGAAACCACTGCTCAAATTGAAAAAGTAATGAGTGAAAAAGAGCATGCATGCCGTGAGCGTGATGATGCCCGCACGATTGCCAATGAAAAAACTGCCAGCAATGATCTTCTTCTCAAAAAAATGACTGGTATGGAAGCCGATCTGGAAAAATACAAGGATTTACAGGAGCAGTACAAAGAGCTCCAGGACAAATTTTCAGCCCTACAGTCTCAGTTAAATGAAAGCAAATTGCGTGCGGAAATTGATAAAGAGCGCGCCGTCATGGATAAAGAGCGTGAAATGCAGGAGCGTATCAGAGAAGCGGATAGAGAAAATGCAAAGCTGCAGGCAAAAATTGAACAACTGTCACCTGCAGAAGCCTCGCCAAAGTAAATATTTTGAAGGAGCCATTCATGAAAAAATCATTAGATCGTTTCCTAATAGCACAGCAGAATTACTATCATGACGCTTATGAGGAATTAAAGGTAGGTAAAAAGAGAAGCCATTGGATGTGGTTCATATTCCCCCAGATTCGTGGTCTCGGATACAGTAATATGGCGATATACTATGCCATTGAAAGTCGTGAGGAAGCTGAAAACTATATTACGGATCCAACCCTCGGCCATAATCTGATTGAAATATCCACTGTCCTGCTGGAAATTAAAGACAACGATGCAAAGAAAGTAATGGGTGAACCAGATGATAGAAAGCTCCAGTCCTGTATGACCCTATTTGATACTGTAGCTCCGGAAATTGATGTATTTGAAAAAGTACTCAAAAAATTTTTCGGTGGAGAAAGAGATAATAGGACCCTGGAAATTCTGCAGAGTTGTGATCATAGGAATGAATAACTGAGTCAATCAACATATAAAAGCACATTTTCATTCTTGCATAAGCAAAGGCTACCGCCTAACAAATACCAGGACGGCAGCCTTTGCGATTATTCCTAGAAGCCCACTTTTTATCATTTATTGAATTTTCTTTTCTCAATGTAATAACACAAACTTATTAGGTAACCAACCACTCCAAAGGAGAAACACTTCATTATTCCGTATGGGAGTCGTCTCAAAAGATACGTCGGAATTTCAGATAATCTGAAAAAGGTGAAATGCCCCGTCATAAATATCATAAATAGATATAGCAACATTCCACATAGAAATCCCTTAGCTGCACTCTTCAATTTCTTATTACAAGAAATCATCTTAACTGCCTCCCTTCAAATTTGAAGTTGCTGAGGTTTCAGTTAAGTTCATTTCCTTCAGCATCAATAAAAACGTACTCCGATGGGACAGATGAACAATAGAACACATACGGATAGGCATCTTTTTCTATCATTTCTTCATGTGTACCTGCTTCATCCGTAATTTTTACAGAAACACAATTTGGATTGTTCACAATAAAGGCATACCCACGATTCCAGTTCAAAACAGCAATATCCATGAAAGGAGACATCGGTTTGTATGTCCGAACATAAGCATATTCTGCTTCTCCTTTGATTTCTACTTCCATAGGAAGGTAGTAATGCGTCTGATATTGATTGCCAGAAATAAACCAAACGAGTGCCGTATCATCTACGGTACACATACCTCCATACTGCATATCAATCGTATCCGCATCGGAAACTGGAATTTCTTCTCTGGCTTTTTCTATCAGTTCATCCGTACCTTTATATGTCTTTGTACAGCCTGAAATAGAAAAACATAATATGCAAGTCAGTAAAATGCATGTGATTCTTTTCATAAAAAACACCTCTGCAACTCCCTATTTTACATTCCTAAGCCGACAGAATTCTCACGTTCTCCCTCCGGTAACACCTGCAGCGCATCCTGCACAGTACTGAACACACGCTCATTCAGCCAGCCTCCCTGTTTTCTGTTCTGGGCCGCAGATATCACTGGGTACTGCCAGATGGTCTTTTGATGGGTGTAATTGAGCCAGGAATCAATCCACCAGTCACTTTCCTTTGCCTTGATTTCGTAAGCCACGTATCCGCGGCAGTTTTCCCCGCGATGTGGCATGGAAAATTCTGCAAAAATGCTGGCATACTGCTGGCTTCCGTAAAATGGAAAATTCTGGTTGGTATCGTATGCTTCATTTTGTAAAGACGCATACTCTGCGGTGTAAGAAGTCCCATCCTTATCGTAAAGGACCTGGCCGGTAAGTTCTCCCTGGGCAGTCCAACCGCCGTTCAATTCCTGGTATGCAGGATTGATCTGCACTGCCTCTGTCCCGCGAAAGCCCGAATTTCCGTTCCATAAGAAATGATGGATTACCTTCCACTGCCCTTCCTGTTCCAGTTCCACTGCCACGCCGTCAAGCTGCAGCCGCTCATCCCCGTCCCGCAGCAAATCATCGCTTTGATTCAGCAAAATCTGTCTGGCATTTTTGCATGCCAGAATATCTTCTTCCTTTAAATCATGCAAAATCTCTTCCGGAAAACCCAGGGATAACAGATGTGCTTTGATTTCTTCACTCGCCGAATCCTGCGTTTCTTTTGCAGTTGTCCACGCCATGTGATAGGAACCAAAACATGTATAGCCGATGAGCAGGCCTGCCGCAGTCAGAATTGCTGCTCCCGCTGCGTATCTTCCATCTGAAATCCGCACCGGATGCTCTTCCAGTACATATTCGGCCTGTTCCAGTTTTTCTGCTATATTCTTTAACTCCACAAGGATTCCAATATATGCGGCAACGATCGCCAGGCCAAGAATCCAGCCCTCATATTCCCGAACCGCAAGCACGGTCACCACCACATACCAGATGATGATATGGAGCAGGACCTCATTTTTTATTTCCGCCTTACGCTTTTCCAGTTCCTCACGCATACCAAGGAAGAGACAAACCATCAGAAAAACCGGCAAAATTCCGCCACAGAAAACAATCACTTTCCATACATATGAAACATAAATTTTCTCCCGTTCGAGCACACTTCCAATCACAATGTTCACGATGGTAATCACAACTTTGAGCGCGGCGCCTGCGTATCCGGCTTTCAGCCAGCGGTTTTCCAGTCTCAGTTTTCGGAATCCCGTAAACAGCAAAAGGGCACCAAGGAAGGGAAGAATCTGATTGAGAAAGAGAAAATTCAATGTAATCCCAAAGAGACCCATTCCAATCAGAATCTTCTCATATGTCTGTTTCCAGAAACTCTCTTCCATGTAATCGCCCCTTTTTCAAATTATTTGTTATAAATATGGTAGCACAAAAGTGAACCTTTATCTTTAATTCTCCATTACAAAACTATTAATTATAACAAACGATAACCAGATATTCATACAGCGATAAACGGGCATTCATAGGAATATTGACTTTTCGATGAAAATATAATAAAATGTAGGCAGCTAAGAAATGTGATGATTTCCCATGCGGCAAAACGAAAACCCCAGAGGGTGCCTCCTCTGGGGTTTTCTTGTTCATTACGGCGAACCGACCGTTTAGGCTGTTGCTGCCTATTTATCTCTGTCCAGCCATTTGCATATGTAGTAGCTAACTACACCTGCTAAAACAGAGACAAAAAATGTGATGATAAAATCTCCCATCCGACTCACCTCCTTTCTGCTGGAGGTTCGGCAGCCTTTTTAGCATAGCACATTTCTTCCCATTAATCTACATAAGTTGTCATACCATCATCTGATAATCCTTGATTTGCCCCAAATCCAATGGTAAAATACTCATAGATTCTTTCATTTCAACAACATTTGTCTCTGACAAAGCGCACGCCATTTTATGACCGAATGAGTGGGGGAATTCTGGAAAAATAAACAGAATAATATGTACGTTGGAGGAACTTCCTTTGGGAGGTTCCTTTTTTCGTGCCCAAAAGGAGGACTTAGCCTATGAAACTTACAATCAGGGATCTTATCCGGCTTCGCCACTGCGAAAGCCACTACCGTCTCGGAAAGCTGGGATTATATGCTGCATCAAAACGTACCCAGTTTTTTTATCAAAAGAAGGACTCTTTAATTTTAGCATTATCCAAAGGGCCTACTTCATTTTCAGAAGCACTCGAAAAAGCATTTCTGGAATACAGCAGAGACTGGTTCCTTAATAACCGCCAGTATGAAACCTGCCGGGATCAGGACCTTGCCAGGTGGCATCGCTTTGCTGACTGGTTCTTTGAGCAGGGTTATCAGATTTTGAAGACCAGGCTCTGCTCAGCGATTTCAGTCAATACAAGCTGCAACCACGTAGCGGTGTCTGAATTATCTGCACAAGCAGATCTGGTTCTTAAAAAGGGGGAGCATGTCTATGCTTTAAGTATTTTCCCGAATGAACCACAGTATTCTGTGAGAGCCAGGAAGCAAGAGACCCAGGCATATTACAGCCTGGAACTGTTATCACAATACCTGATCAGCGCTCCAGCCTATGGACAGGAAACGATTTCCATGATCTGCTACTTAAAATCCAAAGAGGATAAGGCTGATTTTCTGGCCTCACAGTATACGGAAGGGAAATGCTATCTTCAAATGGGATACGGCGGGATAGCGGAGGCCACCCAGGCTCTCCTGAGCACGATCCAGCTTTCCGTACCTCAAAAATGTGAATACTGCCGCTATACAGATGTATGCCATCAGCAGAATACTTCCGCATTGGCACCGGAAAAACAACCAGAAGAAACTTCCATCCCTGTTCCAGCGGAAACAGTCGATTTAGAGAAAGGACTGACACCGGAGCAGCGGAGAGTTGTTGAACACATGGATGGCCCTATGGCAGTCATCGCGGTACCTGGTGCCGGCAAGACTCACTGTCTGATTGCACGTATGGTACGAATGATCAAAAACGGGATTTTGCCGGAACAAATTCTTTTTGTCACCTTCACCAAAAAGGCCGCTGGCGAAATTCTGGAACGTGCCAGACGGGTGCTCGGTGAAGAAAGTGCATTGCCGGCCATCTTTACCTTCCACAGCCTTGGCTACACGATTCTTCGCAAACATGAGGACTTCATAGGAAAATCCTTAAAAATTGCAGAGAAGGTAGACTACTATCGTCTGATTTTGCAGATCATTGATGAAATCTCTCCATTGTCCGGCATTGACTATGACGGACTCACCGGTGATTTCGGCCTGCTGAGCAGGATTTACAACGCTGTACTTTCCATTGAGAAAGACGGACTGGAAGAGTGGAAAAAACATGCGGATTTTCCTGATCCGGATGGTTTAGGGTGCCTTTATCAGAAACTGAAGGAACGAATGAAAGAAGAGGGGTATATCTGCTTTGATGAACAGATCCAGCTTACCAACCAACTGTTTAGCGAATATCCAGATGTATTAAAAAGCTATCAGCAGCGTTTTCGCTATGTAATGATTGATGAATTCCAGGATATCTCGTCAGATCAGGTCGATCTGGTATACGCCATCGCATCCCATGGAAATATTGTGGTTGTGGGAGACGATGATCAGAGTATTTATTCCTGGCGCGGAGGAAGCAACTATTACCTGCTTCATTTTCAGGAGATGTGGAGCAACAGTAAAATCGTGATTCTTCCAGATAATTTCCGGTCGGTAGACCACATTTTGGAAGCTGCAAATGCGCTGATTGCCAATAATACGAATCGGTATCGCAAATCTCTGCGTTCCCATCACCGCGCTACGGTTCGGCCGATTTATCGGAAAAATGTTCTGGTAGATACCATCCGGGATCTGGTTGCATCCGCAGAACGCTCTGGTTATAAACCTGGAGATATTGCCATCATTGCGCGCAAAAATAAAGCGCTGGAAAAGATCAAAAAAAGTTTAGATGGTTTTTACCTTGCAACTTCACCCAAAACATTACTCATAAAGGATGAGGTATTTATTGCCATTCGTGACACATTTTCTCTCTACGTGACCAATTTTCATGATCCACTGGCGCTTTACAGACAGCTGAAACGTAATGGATATGAACTGGACATTCCTGTCGAGCGAGACCACATGTTGGAAAGCTTCTTAAAATATTTCAATCTTCCAGAACCAGATTTATATGATCCGGATCTGCTTGAAATATATGAAGCATCCGGCAGTCCCGGTATCGCACTTGCCAGGACACTTTCTTCCTGTAAAAAACTTCTGTATGCCCAGGATCTGTCCGATGCCGTTCGGTCCATTTACCAGTTTCTCAGGCAGAAGAAGGAACATCCGGCAGTAGAAGAGTTGTGCTCCCGCATCGAAATGCGGGCTATCAATACGGCTTCCGAATTTCTTAACCATATGAATGCCATGATCGAATTTTCTGATACAGCAGAGGTTGAATATCCCGCAAGCCCCGATACGATTACCCTTCTTACTGCTCATAAATCAAAAGGGAAAGAATTTCCCACCGTAGTAATTTATGGAGTAGAAGAGTTTGAAGAATCAGAAGAGGGCCGGAACCTACTGTATGTTTCCATGACCCGGGCCAAACGAAACCTCTTTCTTTTGCAGGGTAGTTTTTCCGATGCCCCACTGTATCCGGAGTTTAAAAACTATGTCGATTGACCGCTGCCGCGGCATCTTGTTCACGCACAGATATTGTGTTAAGATGGGGTATGGAAATAGTGGGGGGGAGAATTACATAGCTCCCGGTCACCATAGAACCCTTGATCAAAAAAAATACTATATGGCATATACGGAAAGTAAAAATAACCAGGAGGAAAAGGATTATGAAATTTGAGTGGATTGAAGAAGGGGACGGCTGTTACCGTGTCCAGTTTTTTGACATGGATGAAAAGAAGGTATTCGACATTAAGATTACCGACTATAGTGATCCGTACTGGCAGCAATCAGACCTGGAACGGAAGATTCGTCGCGAATGCTGCTATGACGTTATCTTCTATGCCGGACACCGCAAGAGCTACTCTGACAACCCGAATTACGAAACGGAATACGGTTTTCAGGGTAAATCAGAACATGACATAATATATATCCGGGAACTGTGCAAAAATTTTATAGCAGATTCCTATGTTTTTGATTACGAAAAAGCATTGCGCGGCCTTCAAAAGAGGAAGGCAATGTCAGATTGGTTTCTGGCCAGTGGTTATACCGGAGATTATGAAGGAAAGCAGGAATATAAAAGATCTATTGTAGTTGACGAGCTTGACTAAAAAGCTTACTAAATTGGTTGCCACATCGTCATCTTGTTCACGCGCAGATATTATATTAATATGGAGTATAGAAATAGCTCGGAAAGGAGGATTTCGCGATGAGCGAAAAAGAAGAGATCATATTCATGCAGACCCGATTGGTACGTTTAGCATCAAAGGAATGGCATCTTCCTGTGGATGAGATTTTTAACATCTTCGGAAAAGCAGATGTACTTGGCTATATCGAAAAAGTTATGGGATTTTTCACTGCGAAGGAGATGATGCTGTATTAGAAGACATCACGGAATTTCTTCAAAGAAAGGGGATCCAAATTAGTGCTTGATTTTACAGATGGGCTTATCCTTTACCATGGCAGCTATTGTGAGGTAAAGAAGCCTTTATTGGAAAGATGCGCCAGACGAAAAGACTTTGGACCACCTCCAAGGACCAGGCTATTCGTTTTCTCAAGACTTCCATTGCTAAAGCATTCGCAAATGGAAGCATTAAAGAGAATCAGGATTATGGCTATCTTTCCATCTTTCAGTTAAGACCTTCACCAGAATTATCCACATATGCATTTGATGATGCAAATGTGGAATGTTAAACTATCCTTGATAAAATTTATTTCAAACACAATAGACTCTGTCTTCGTTTCAAGCACATTGCTTATTAAAAGGGGATGAGTCTGCACAGATGCGGACCAAATTAGAGGAATTCTAATTTGGTCTTTTTTTGTGCATTCACAACAAAGAGAGGAGGAACCTATGGCTATTTTACAACTGCCGTACAATTTGTCTGCGCTATTCAATTTCAATGAACCAGACACAAATGAGGGGGCGATGGAATCTTCGGATGAAGATTTTTTCGACCTTTTTGATTTTCTGCCAGAAAATACGGTGACTACCAATTATCTGGCCAAAGGAGATGACCGGATCCAGTCACTGCTCCGGATCAAAACCCGCCGGACTTATTCCATGAATGACTTTTTCAAATTATTTTCCAGAGACCAATTCTGGAAAAAGAGCAACAGCCGAAAAGATTTCACGGAATATCTGATCAAGACCTACTGGAAAAAGGTGATCGATCCTTTTGTAAATACCCTTTACAAAGATTTTCTGGCCGGTCAGATCACGGAACAGGAGATTTCTGAAAAACTGCAGGAGATTCTGGGATTTAGCATTTCTCTATCGCAATGCCATGATGAGCAGGTAACGAGGCTGGTTGGAGCAACCGGTATGCCAACGGACTGTATTTTTCAAATGACTGTATTTGAAAATGAATACTTTCTGGTCTTCGGAAAACTAAAGCCCAGAAACCGGAACCGCAAAATCTATTTGAAAGACGATAAGAGAAAATGTATCTTATGGGATTCCTATTATCTTGCAACACTGGCAGTCATAGAACGTATCCGGATTGAATACAAGCGCTACATCCATTCCATTGAGTCTAAAGACCATGACCTGGTCTATATGTCCATTCTGGATGAAATTGCCCGTAGATACCAGGCTTTTGGGAAAATGTGTACCGTATATGCTTATGAAAAAGAGCAGGTTTTGTATCCAGAAGTCATGCAATTTTTTGACAAGCTGGAAATTCCTGTAAAGGAGCGAATAGCCGTCCAACAAGCGCACGGAATTATATTTCAATTTTCACTCCTGCAGCAGATCCTGCCGATCTTAAATCAGTATTCTATCAGCACAGTGGATTTTCTATGTAATGATAATATTCCAGAGGGATATCTCATCATTATAAAAGCCCTGATGGAACAGCACAAAATGCAGGAAGCGGATGAGCGCTATCATCGAAATAACACAGAGGTAGCCAATGCATTTATGACCAAAAAGAATATTCCGCCAAAGCATCAGGATTACATGAAAGAGAGCCGTTTCTTAACAGTTTATCGCTATATAGAGGTAGACGAAGACTGTGATCTTGACAAAATGCAGGAACTGGAAAAAGAATTTCTTGCTCTTGGGGATATTTTGGGAAAGCATCCCTATGATGCTTCCATTCGTTTCCGCAAGCTTGGCCGACACCATGCTTCCGGCCTTTATTCCCCGGCCTACCAGTGCGTATGCATTGATGTCCGCTCCCCTAGCAGCTACGTCCACGAATTTCTGCACATGTACGATCACTTTCATGGAATGCTGAGTGAAGGCTATGATTTCAAAGAAATCCGGCTTCAGTATGAGGCCTGCCTGCAGGAATATCTTTCGGATTGTGAAGATCCGGATTTAAAAGCACGGCTGAATGGAAACAGCAAATACAACCTGGATTACTATTTGGTCCCAACGGAAGTGTTTGCCCGCTGCGGGGAACTGTATTTTACGCGTTTTCGTGGTGTAGATAATTCTCTTCTGAAATTTGAAAGAGGATTTGACTATCCGGAAAACGAAAAATTATTGGAGCTGATCAAAAAATATTATGATCAGCATTTTTTAACGGAGGAGATATCATTATGAAGAAATTTTTTATCAAGGACCTGGCCAACATGGTCGAAAAGGAAATTGCAACGGAGTTTTTACTTCGGAATGTCAAATTGTCGATCGCGGATGGCCGGCGCTGGCAGGACCTTACGCTCAGTGATAAGAGTGGTATTGTATACGGAAAATGCTGGTCCGAACACATCTCGGATGAAACGGATAACTATGTTGGAAAAATTGTCCGTGTTGTCGGAAAAGTTGAGCTTTTCCGGGAGCAGTGTACGCTGCGGATTGTCCGGATCAGTCCGGCTGAAACATACGATCCGGCAGATTTCCGGGTTACTTTGTCCAGCTACGATGTAGAACAAAGTATCACCCTCTTAAAAAAACTCCTCGATGAAATTGAGGATCCCAAATTGTATAGTTTATGCTGCGCTGTATTCGGTATGGGGACTGCCAGATACGAACGGTTTTTGGAATTCCCACTAACCGAGGAAGCCACACATCCATACTTTGGCGGTTTTTTAAAGCATACCATCAATGTTGCAAACCTGGCTGATATGGCGCTTACTATCTGCGAAGGCAGCCCAAATGAAGTGATCCGGCCGGATCCATCGCTGGTCATTGCCGGTGCGCTTCTTCACGCAAGCGGCGTGCTTTCCCAGCTCACACTCAGCGCTGCGGAAGGCATCTTCACGGACCGGGCCCGCCTTTTGAGTTCCTCCACAGATGCGGTTTTAATGGCAGTCTGCACAAACAGCCGATTAGAACAGGAGAAACGAGTTACGGATATGTCCGCACTTTTACATATTCTGGAAGCTGCCAATGGAACGACACCGCCTAAAACCAAGGAGGCAGTTATTGTCACCAACGCAGTACGAATGAGCAAAGAGCTGAATTCTATCGATCAGATCTTTTTCGAGTCTGACCGTATGCATCCGACCGATAAGACCCGGAAAGCTTTCTGCGACTATCTGGGTTATGAGGTCTTTCGAGGAGGAGAGGAATGTTTGAAAAACTGATTTTAAACCCATATGTGAAAAATGCTCTGAAGCAATACATGGACAAAGGACAAAAAAATGCTCAGCATTTAATTCTGTCAGGCCCTCAGGGTACTGGAAAGCGGACCTGTGCAGATATCCTGGCACACTTTCTCCTGGACATCAGACTTGATAAGCCACTCCATTCCTGCGCAGATTTTTTCTGTCTGGACTGTGACCAGGCAAGCATCAAATTGTCTGATACGGAGGACCTAAGAGAATTTATTTCCTATTCCAGTACTGTGCGCCGCGTTGTTTTGATTGATAATGCGAATCAGATGACCCCAAACGTGGCCAACAGCCTGCTAAAAGAGTTGGAAGACGGGCAATGTGTATTCATTTTTATAGCACACAAGCCTTTGATCCGCACGGTATGCAGCCGATGCTTTGAAATCCGTTTTCTTCCGGTAAATGAAGATGATATGGCACAGTTTTTTATGGAACAGGGAGATCTTGTATCATTAGAGGTGGTTACAGCTTCTAATGGCTGTCCCGGACTATTCCGACAGCTAAATGCTGATGACGCTTTCATATCTATGACCGCCAGAATGATAAAAGCACTGAACCAACAAAATCATGCGGATCTTCTGTCAACCTTCGGTCTCCTGAAAGAAAAAGACGAATTTGCTTTGGAAGCATTTTCACCGGCCGCCCGTCTGGCAATCGTGAGGCTTTTGGAAGCCATCTATGCAGATCAATACCTGCATAAACTTGTTGGAAGCAAATTATTCCCGTATATGACGGAACTGCCTATTTCTGCTAAACAGGCTTACCAGATTTCTGAACAGGCACACAATATCCGGGGCAAAAAGCTACTCTACACAAAACATGATTTTCTGGAACTCCTGTTCCAGATGATGAAAGAGGGGGAATTATGACTCTTTATACCAAGATACGCCCAAAAACCTTCGATGAGGTAAAGGGGCAGGAATTTACTGTAAATAATCTGAGAATGCAGTCCATCCGCGACAAATTCTTTCAGGTAATTATTCTGGCCGGGCAGTACGGGGCCGGGAAAACAACACTTGCCAGGATCGTGGCCACGGCAGCAAACTGTAAAAACAAAGATAAGAATGGAAACCCTTGCGGTACCTGTGATGGATGCAGATCTGTATCTAGTGGATCTGTAGACTTTCTGGAAATCGACGGTGCCAGTAACACCGGAGTTGATCATGTAAGGGACCTGACAGACTGGCTACACGAGCGCCCACTCGGAAAGCGGAAAATCGTTATCATTGATGAGGTACACATGCTTTCCCGTCAGGCTTTCAACGCCCTTTTAAAAACACTGGAGGAACCACCAGCTTATGCACTGATCATTCTTTGCACAACAGAAGCAGACCGGATCCCGGCAACCATCCGGTCGCGATCTGCCTGCTATACCATCACGCAGATCCCAGAGGCCATCATCTGTGAACATCTTCTTGAAGTTGCGACAGAATTTCAAATCCGTATTCAGCCGGAAGCTGCAGAACTGATTGCTTCCTATTCTGGTGGTGCGATGCGAAATGCCTTAAAACTGCTGGAACAGCTATCAAATGGCGAAGATGAAATCACGGCTGATGTCGTTCGATCTGTTCTCGGGATGTCTGAAAAAGATGAGCTGCTCCGAATCATCCAAGCGATGCTTTCTGGAAATTACACAAAGCTGCTGGAATCTTTAAATTCCATTGCCAAAAGCGGAAAATCTCTTCTAAGCCTTACGGAAGAGCTCCTAAATGAATCCACATCCTTGCTGCTGGCCAAAACAGGGCAGCCATCATCATCTTCAGCTATCGCAGAAAACTAT